>Ga0163144_10000313_pt1 | contig 111889 bp, 110 predicted proteins | sample OliLak19BULKMAT1_FD_123175 | JGI IMG/M metagenome (GOLD analysis project Ga0163144, IMG submission 123175) | Freshwater microbial mat bacterial communities from Lake Vanda, McMurdo Dry Valleys, Antarctica - Oligotrophic Lake LV.19.BULKMAT1 | ecosystem: Environmental > Aquatic > Freshwater >...
CAAACCCAAAAGCAGCGATGCTCCTGCGTTCATCGCGGACGAAGCAGCGCGCTTGCGCACGAGTACGGCGCTCACAGCTGGCGCGCGCGCGCTCGACGCGGCGCTGGCTGAATTGGCGATCGAAGCAGTGCGCAACGGTATGAATGTCGAGCACGGCGGCGTGCAGCGTAAAGCCGCGACCGCACGTCTCACCGGCGCGCCGGATGGCGACATCGTCTCAGCGCTGACCGGCACAGTGGCGCGCGGCGCTTACAGTGCAGCGCTTGATGCTGGCGCAGATACCTTGCGACGGCGCGTGATCATCGCGTCTCCCGACGCAGGTTCGCATCCGATCACGACGTTCGCTGGTGCGGGTATCGACCCGACGGGCGCAGTTTCAGGCGATGCGGAATGCAGTGTCATCGCCGCCAGCATCGTGTTGCCACGTTTTCTTAGCGTTGAAGGCGGTTTCGATAGCGACGCTTACGAGTCCGCAATTCGCACGGTTTGCCGCGCGCTTGACGCCGCACATGGCGGTTCGAACGCGTCACCGCGTCGCCCCATCGTGATCCGGCTTGAGGGCTTGGCGTCGCTGATCATGCGTAGCGGGCTTGCGTACGATAGCAACGAGGCGCGCGCGCTTGCCGCCAACGTAGCAGCACTGGCGCACGCGACCGCAATCTCGGAAAGCACTGCGCTGGCGCAGGCCCATGGCATCTATCCGGATTGGTCGGCATCCAAGCGCAGCGAAGAGAGCGCGATCCGTATCGCGCGCGACGCGGCGACGCCGCTCAAAGGCGAGATCGCTGAGCGTGCGCAGGCGCTCTATCGCAGCTTGCCGACGGCAAAGACCAGCGGCTTGCGGCTCTCCGTTGCGATTGCATTCGCCGATGACGCAGCAAGCGCACAGCGCTCCGGCATTTCCGTTGCGGGCCTTGCGCCACTGGCCTCGCCGTCAGCGTTCGGGGAGCGCGAGGACGGCGGCTTTGGCCGCATCCTTACCGGCGATGCACGCATTGCGCTGACCACGCTCGGCTATGACGAAGATGCTATCGCCGCACTCTCGCTCCACATCGAAGGCAAGCGCACATTGCGCAACGCGCCTGGCGTGAGCTTGGAGGCGCTGGCGTCAAAGGGTCTGACCGAGCCTGCGCTCGATGCCATCGAGGATGCAGCGCGCGATGCGTTCAACCTGCGCGCAGCCGTGCATCCGCTGGTGATTGGGCCGGGCTTTTGTGAGGACGTGCTGAAGCTTCCGGCCGACGTTGCCGCAGGCAAACGCGGCGATCTGCTCATGACGCTAGGCTTCAGCGAAGATGACATCGCTGCGGCCGAAGCGGCCTGCATGGGCAGCGCGGATTTCACCAACGCGATTGCGTTATCGCCGAAGCATGCGCCTGTGTTTGCAGGCGAGCGCGCCATCAGCGCCGATGCGCGCATTGCGCTGGCGACAGCTGTCGCGCCGTTCGCACGGACAGCAGTGTCGCTGACGCTTGCAGGCCCAGAGATTGAAAAACGCGGGGCGTTTTTAGAAGCAGCGAAAGCGGCAGGCATTGGGCTCATCACCATTCGCTTGGAAGCGCCGCCGATCACGCTCTCGCTGGCCGCTTTCGATGAAGAGCCAGTTGCAGCGCCTGCGCCCTCGTCGGCAACGCCGCTAGAGATCACACCACCGCATGTCGGCGAGGCGCCGGCGCTCCAGGAACGCCGCCGGCGTCTGCCGGAGCGGCGCAAAGGCTACATCCAGAAGTCCACTGTCGGCGGGCACAAAGTCTATCTGCACACCGGCGAGTACGATGACGGCGAACTCGGCGAGATCTTCATCGACTTGCACAAGGAAGGCGCTGCCTTCCGCTCGCTGATGAACAATTTCGCCATCTCGATCTCAATCGGCCTGCAATACGGCGTGCCGCTCGAAGAGTATGTGGATGCGTTCCTATTTACGCGCTTCGAACCGGCGGGCGAAGTCAAAGGCAACGAGACCATCCGCCAGGCGACATCGATCCTCGACTACATCTTCCGTGAACTGGCCGTCTCTTATCTCGGCCGCGCCGATCTCGCGCATGTCGATCCGTTCGATGTGCGCGGCGATGGCTTGAGCAAAGGCGCAATCGACGCCGAGAGCGCAGCACGGCTCATCTCACGCGGCTTCTCGCGCGGGGCTGCGCCCGACAATCTCGTCATGCTCCGCCCCCGCACCAGCGCCGACGCTGCGCGTGAAAAGCGCGAGATCAAGGCGCAACCGGCAAAGCCAGCCGCTACCGGCTATCGCAGCGAGCCCTGCGGCGCGTGCGGGCACTTCACGGTGGAGCAAAGCGGCGCGTGTGCGGCGTGCGGCGCCAAGGGTGAGGCGAGCGGGGGTTAGTTGGAGTGGCCGCGCTCCAGCTTAGCACCCCTTACGCTTGACTGAGACGGACGGACATGCGCCTGTCCGGCGCAATTTTTCCGGCACGACTCAAAGCCTCCTGGAGTTCTCGATGCACGCTTATCGCAGCCATTCTTGCGGCGCCCTTCGGACGGCTGACGCGGGCAAGGACGTGCGCCTCGCTGGCTGGGTCCATCGCAAGCGCGATTTGGGCGGCGTGCTCTTTATCGACCTGCGCGACAATTACGGGATCACGCAGCTGGTCGCTAACCCGGGATCGGAAGCCTTTCCGTTGTTCGAGCGGCTGCGCGCTGAAAGCGTCGTACGCGTCGATGGCAAAGTGATCGAGCGCGCGAAGGAAACGGTGAACAAGGATCTGGCGACGGGCGAGATCGAAGTGCGTGTCTCATCAGCCGAAATCTTAGGCGCCGCGGAAGAGCTGCCGCTGCCGGTGTTCGGTGAGCCGGACTATCCGGAAGAGACACGCCTCAAATATCGCTTCCTCGATCTCCGCCGCGAAAAGCTGCACCGCTCAATCCTGTTGCGCTCGCAGGTGATCGCCTCACTGCGCCGCCGCATGATCGATCAAGGCTTCACTGAGTTTCAGACACCGATCCTGACAGCCTCGTCGCCAGAAGGCGCGCGCGACTTCCTCGTGCCGTCGCGTTTGCATCCCGGCAAGTTCTACGCGCTGCCGCAGGCGCCACAGCAGTTCAAGCAACTGCTCATGGTCGCGGGCTTCGACAAATACTTCCAGATCGCGCCCTGCTTCCGTGACGAAGACGCGCGCGCCGACCGTTCGCCGGGCGAGTTCTACCAACTCGATTTCGAGATGAGCTTCGTCACGCAAGAAGACGTGTTCAACGCCATCGGCCCGGTGCTCGCAGGCGTGTTCGAGGAATTCGGCAACGGCAAGCGCGTGACGCCTGCCGCCGAGTTTCCGCGCATCCCATTTGCTGAGGCCGTCTCAAAGTACGGCTCCGACAAACCGGACCTGCGCAACCCGCTCATCCTGCAGGACGTCAGCGAACACTTCCGCGGCGGCGGCTTCGGCGTGTTCGCGCGCATCTTGGAAAAGCCGAAGACGGCGGTGTGGGCCGTGCCTGCGCCGAACGGCGGCTCGCGCGCGTTTGCGGACCGCATGAACTCCTGGGCGCAGGGCGAAGGACAGCCGGGCTTGGGCTACATCTTCTGGCGCGAAGGCGAAGAAGGCGGCGCTGGTCCGATCGCGAAGAACATCGGCCCGGAGAAGGCCGAAGCGATCCGCAATCAGCTTGGGCTGAAGGTTGGCGACGCCGCATTCTTCGTCGCGGGCGATCCCTCCACGTTCTACAAATTCGCCGGCATCGCGCGCAACAAAGTCGCGGACGAGCTGAACCTCTCGGACAAAGATCAGTTCAAGTTCTGCTGGATCGTCGACTTCCCGATGTATGAGTGGAGCGAGGAAGAGAAGCGGATCGACTTCTCGCACAACCCCTTCTCGATGCCGAACTACGATCACGAGAAGTTCTTGGCCCTCGATCCCAACGATCGCGACACGATCGAGAAGATCACCGCGTTCCAGTACGACATCGTCTGCAACGGCGTTGAGCTCTCATCGGGCGCCATCCGTAACCACAAGCCCGAGATCATGATCAAGGCGTTTGAGATTGCGGGTTACGGCAAGGAAGTCGTCGAAGAGAAGTTCGGCGGCATGCTGAACGCCTTCCGCTTTGGCGCACCGCCGCACGGCGGCTCAGCGCCGGGCGTCGACCGCATCGTCATGCTGCTCGCAGGCGTCGAGAACATCCGCGAAGTCATCGTCTTCCCGTTCAATCAACAAGCGCAAGATTTGATGATGAACGCGCCTGGCGAAGTGACGCCGAAGCAACTGAAGGAGTTGCATATTCGGGTGACGGAGGCGGCGAAGAGCTAACTACTACTATTGCGGCGTTGTCAAAACCATAGCTCATGCTTAACGTACAACGTAAGGAGGCAGGTGAATGCGAATTGGTCACTCTGTTCTGCTCGCAACCTTTCTTCTGATCTGCGCGGCCGCACCGTTGGCAAGCGCCCAGTCAAACCTCGTCACGCAGCACTATCGCGAGTATTCGGCGGCGCTCTATCGCGGAGACTTAGAGGCTGCAACGAGCGCTGCGCGGGCGGCACTGGACGCCTCTATCGCGCGAGACGGTAACGGTGGCTTGACTGCTGTGCTCTCGCTAAATTTGGCGACGGCGCACTTGGCAAGTGGGCGTACGCAGGATGCGCTTCTGCCAGCACAGCAAGCGCTGGACCTCGCACATGCCGGGGCGCGCGGCGTCGACCCAAATATGGCGCAAGTCATCTTGAGCCGTATTTTGCTCGAGCTTGAGCCAACAGAAGCGAGAGCGGCCGAACTCGGTGCCGTTCTGCTGAGTGACGATGCAGGGGCTCTGCCAAGCAATGAAATTTACCCCGCGGCGAGTCAGTTGGGCAATTGGGCGCTCGCGAACGCAGACTACGCGCTCGCAAGGCAAGCCTGGGCGCTAGCCGCCGCCGATGCGTCCGGCGACCTGATCGATGAGAGGATAGGCTTCGGGCGTGCTCGCACTCGTGAAGCAGTCGCCATTATAATGTCCGAGATAGCTTTGCGAGGCTCGCGCCGATTAGACCGCAACGAGTCGCTTACTGCTCATTCGTTGCTTAACGACGCTCTTCTAGCCCTAAATGAATCGCGCCGAGTCGAGTCACCCACCGGCGAGCTCACGATAGCACAAAGGACATACGCAGAAACACAGGCCTGGATGAATACGCTAGAGGCGAGGGTCTCAGCCGATGGATACCCGGTGCCGGATCGTTCGGAAGGAGCGCAAGGAGATGCCGATGGCGCCAGCGAGTTGGCACCTTTGCAAGCGACCGCGCGACCCCGCTGCCTCGTACGTCCGGTGGCGCGTCCCGCGCCTGCTTATCCCGACTACGATCAGATCGCGACTGTTGTCTTGTTCGTGCGGATCAACAGTGAGGGCCAAGTGATTCACCATGAAATCGCAGCGTCAGCGGGCTCAAGCGAGTTTGCCGATGCGGTTGAACGCGTTGCGAGCCGATGGCGTATGGCTCGAAGAAGTGACTCCGCACCCGGTTGCCGAATGGAATCCAGCCTCCTTATCCCGGTCAACTTCGTAGTGAACTGAGGCACGCTGAGAGAATTGGACCTGCACAATTCTCACCTCAACATAGCGTGCCGGTTCGCTAGGAGGTTGGCTCTGATCGGCGCGAGCTAAAGTCTCAAGACGCGGGGCCTCTAGTCACACCGCCCCACACGCATCCCGCGCGGCAGCCTCGTCCGCGCATCGCCGCAAGCATCATCCAGCTGCGCTTGCGTCAGCCCGCGCGCGCCACGTAGATCGGCGCCGGAGATATCTGCGCCATCAAAGTTCATGTCGGTCACGTCAGCACCGACGAAGTTCGCGCGCGTGAAGTTCGCGCGACGCCCGTCGGCATTGTTCAAGCTCGCCCGCTCAAAGCGTGCGCGCGGGCAGTTTGCGTCGGCAAGCGTGGCGCGGCGCAAATCGGTTTCGGTGAAGTTGGCGGCTTCGAACTCTGAGTGCGAAGCGTCGACACGCGTCATCACGGCGCCGGAGAAATTGCTGCCGTTGAAGACGGAGTTCGTCATCTTGGCGCCGACCAGCAAACGACCAGAGAGATCGCAGTCTTCGCAGACGCCGCCATAAGCTGGCGCAATCTCAAGCCGGACCGGTGAGCCGCCAAATGGCCAGAACGCAAACGCCTGCCCCGTCCATACTGTCGCCAGCATGGCCCCCAGTATTAGCGCGAGGCGGAATTGTGTCAGCACGGCGCCGGACTATGCTTGCCCAAGCATTCGCGCCAGTGAACTTGCAGTAAGCGAGAATTGTTACTTATTGTTTCAGCAAGCCGGGATAGTCATGCCCACTGGCAGCGTGGTTGATCCGTCGCCGCAAGCAGTATTGAGCTGGTCTTGAGTTAGGCCAACAGCCTCCGAAAGTTCCGCGCCAGATGCGTTGGCCCCCGTCAGAATAGCCCCGTTCATGCGCGCGCCGCCAAAGTGAGCGCCCACTAACGACGCGCCTGAAAGGTTCGCGCCGGTGAAATTAGCGCGGGTGGCGCGCATGCCGAACATGTTGGTCAGCGACAGGTTCGCGCCCGAGAAATCGGTGCGATCGGCGATGGCGATGGTCAGATTGGCTTGGCGGACGCGAGAGCCCGCGAACGAGCGGCCAGAAATGTTCTGGTAGGCGAGATCGATCTGGAAGAGATCGCAAGCCCCGCAGGACGCGCCGCCACGGACGCGAGCGCTGGTCGCGTCGCGCTCCGCTTGGCTGTTAATGGGACCGCCAGTGTCCGAAACCTGCGCGAAAGCGGGTGTCGTTAAGGCAACGAGGCAGGCGAATAGCGCGGCGCGTTTCATACTGACGCAACTCCAGATCATTTCGGACCCAGCGTCGCAGGAGGCGGGCCAGCGCCGCTTTGGCCATTGCGAGGCCTTGACCCAAGCCGCGCCACGCCGCAACCAACCCCTATGCGCGTCATCACCCAGACCGCCGACCTCGAAGTGCTCTGCCGTGAACTGGCCGAGCAAGCCTTCGTCGCGGTTGATACAGAATTCATGCGCGAGACGACCTATTGGCCGAAGCTCTGCCTCATTCAGGCAGCGGCGGCGGGCGTGGAGGCGGTGATCGACCCGCTCGCCGATGGCATCGATCTCGCGCCGTTCATGGCCCTCATGGCCAATCCAAACGTGTTGAAGGTCTTCCACGCCTCGCGGCAGGATTTGGAAATCTTCTTGAAACTGGGCGATGCGCTACCTGCGCCATTGTTCGACACCCAGATCGGCGCGATGGCGTGCGGCTATGGCGATACGATCGCCTACGATGCGCTGGTCCAGCAGGTGTTGAAGCGGCGCTTGGATAAATCCTCGCGCTTCACCGATTGGAGCCGTCGGCCGCTGTCGGACAACCAACTCACTTACGCGCTGGCTGACGTCACGCACCTGCGCGATCTCTATCCGAAGATGCACGATAAGCTAGTGCGCGATAATCGCCTGCACTGGCTGGATGAAGAGCACGCTAACCTGCTCAATCCGGAGATCTACGACACCACGCCCGAGAAAGCTTGGCTGCGCCTAAAGCTGCGCAAAACGACGGCCGACTATGTGCTTGGCCTTCAAGTCGCGGCCGCGTGGCGTGAACGCCAAGCGCAAGCGCGCGACGTGCCGCGTGGGCGGATCGTCAAGGACGAAGCGCTTTATGAGATTGCCGAGCAACGCCCGAAGACGCCCGCTGATTTCGATCGCATGCGCGCCGTACCGCGCGGCTTCGGCAATTCGCGCTCGGCGCAAGACTTGATCCAGGCTTTGGACCGCGCGTTCAGCGATGCCGATCGCGATGTTTACAAACACGAACGCCTGCCACCTCTGCCGCCCGGCTTGGGCCCGACGGTGGAGTTGCTGAAGGTGCTGCTGCGCTTCGAGGCTGACCGCGCCCAGGTCGCGCCGCGCTTGATCGCGTCGGCGTCCGATGTCGAAGCCATCGCCGCGAGCGACGATGCAGATGTCGGCGCCTTACGCGGTTGGCGCCGTGAAGTGTTTGGCGAACGCGCGTTGGCGCTCAAGCACGGCAAGCTGGCGCTCAAACTGCGCGACGGCAAAGTCGCGGTGGACGAGGTCTAAGCTCCAGCCTGGCAATCTCCGGAAAGCAAAACGGCGCCCGGCTTTCGCCGAGCGCCGTTGCATTTCACGCCTTAGCTCCGATCAGAACGCGTAACGACCAACCAGTTGGAAGACTGGGCCAGATTCTTCGCGCTCGAACTCCAACTCTTCGCCGCTTTCGATCGCGGGGTTGAGTTGTGACGCTAGCGTTTCGTAAGTGTTGTAAACTTCTTCCTTCTCGGCATCGAGCAGGTTGGAGCCAGTGAAACGGATCGTGAAGTTGTCTCCGAGGCGGTGCTCGACAAAGATTTCCAGATCGCCGCTATAGGTCGTCGTGACCTCTTCGCCTTGGATGCGCACGAAAGCATCGCCTTGCTGACGATAGCTTGCGCCGAAGCTCGTGTTCAGCGCCGGCAGATCCTGGATGAAGCCAATATTGTAAACCGACTCCGCTTGGTCGTTGAAGCGGCGGTCACCGCCGGTGACTGGATCGGTGACTTCGCTGTCGAGCCAGGAATAGTTTACGAACACGCCGGTGTTCTCCAAGCCGAACAGCGTGAGCGGCGCGGAGAAGTCGAACTCGACACCCCAAACAGTGCCGTCGCCTACGTTCTGCGGGCTGAGCAGCGGCAGACCTTCATAGGTCAAGCCGGTGTTGGCGATTTCGATCAAGTCCTGGATGTCGCGGTAGAAGAGGTTGATTCCGGCGATGCCGCCTTGGCCGAGACGGCGCTCGTAGCCAGCATCCAAGCCCCAGGCGCTCTCCGGCTCAAGCTCCGGATTGCCGATAAAGGAATAATCCTCAGTCGGCGCTTCATCTTCCGCGACTGGCGACAGCGAATCGAAGTTCGGGCGACGCACTGTGCGAGCGACCGAGAAATTGATGCGATCGTTGTCGGTCAGGTCAAAGCGCAAGTGCGCAGACGGCAGTAGGAACGCGTAATCGGACTCAGCTGTGCCGAAATCGTCGATGTCGTCATCATCATAATCGGCGAAGCCTTCGATTTCGACTTCCGTGGTTTCGTAGCGCAGGCCCGCTTCCCATTGGAACGCGTTGGTCTGGCCTGAGAACATCACATAGGGGTCGATGCGTTGTTCATATAGGCTGAACTCGGACGAGAGTTCGAACGTGTCGTATGGATCGCCCGGCGCGCCGATTTCGGCTTCGGTGATCAGAGACTCACGTTCTTTGCGGCGATAGTCGACGCCAAACTCGACTGAGAAGTCACCGAAGTCACGCTCGTGCTGCAATTCGAAGCTCGCCTCTTCATCGACGAGATCGATGATTTCGCGCGTTCCTTCGAAAGCGTCGACGGTCGGGAACGGATCGTACTCCGTGGTTTCCTCGGTGCCGACGATGTCGTCCTGAAAGCGTGCGAAGCCGAGTTCGACCTGCGTCTCACCGCCGAACATCGGCAGCGTCAGTTCGGCGCCCAGAGAGTAGTTCTCTTGTAGGATGTCTTCCAGCTGCGGCACCAACTCGACCAAATCGGCGTCAGCGATGCTGGCTTCGTCTTCATAGGTTCTGGACAGTTCTTCTTCGGTGCGATCGGTGCGGACGTAGAAGCCGGACAGTTCGAGTTCAGCGCCGTTGCCGAGTGGTAACAAGTAGGCGGCGTTGAAGCTGTAGTCCGTTCCGTCACGAACGTCGGACTGATCTTCGCGATTATCGAACTCGAACACGCCGCCATCTTCTTCAAAGCGCTGGCTCACTTTAGTCTTCGGGTTGTGGCGGCCTTGGATATTCAAGCCTGCGATAATGCGGCCCGGGCCGAGTTGGCCGGACGCTACTGCGCCGAACACCGGCTCGATTTCATCATCTGTGAATTGCAACGCCCCGGCACGCACGAACGCGCCATTGAATGAGTAGGCGTCGCGCGTGACGATGTTGAGCGCACCGGCGACGGCGTCGCCACTACGATTAGCCGAGGCTGAGCGTAGGATTTCGACACGCTCGATAAGCTCGGCCGGGATGCGATCAACGAAGAACGAACGGTCATCTTCAGAGCCCGGAACGCTCTCCCCGTTGATGAGGACTTGCGTATAGCCCGCACCCAAACCGCGCAATTGGAGGCGATCATATTCACCCACATCCGAGCCGACGAAGGCGGCGCTAGGCGTGCGCTTCAGCATATCGCCGACGGTCAGCGGTTCGAAACGTTGGAAATAGTCGAGACCGTATTCCAGGACCGGCACGGCGCCATCAACGCGATTGCGGTAGCGAATTTCACCGGTGACCACGACCTCTTCCGATGTCGCCAGGTCGTCAGCGGTGTTATCCTGAGCGCTAGCTTTTCCAGCCGCGCCCAGCGCCAAGACTGCACTTGCCACGCTCAACAATAGTGATTTTCGATTCTTCACGGGAGCCCCTTCGATCAAGCGAAGCGGCGTGTAGGAAGCGCGTGTGACAAAATGGATTCGCTTCTGTGATGCTATTGTCAAAAAACTCGGGCATCCCCCGCCGCGTTGAGTTTGGATGGGGAATGCTGCAAATGCGCCACTTGTTAATTGCTATCGCCGCTACGGCAGCTCTGGCCGCATGCAGTGCGCAGCCGCCGCTCGTGCCCGCGACGGTCGAAACGCCGCCGGTGAACCAAGAGGACGATGCGGCCGACGATCCGGCGATCTGGGTTGCGAGCGACGATCCGGCGCGCAGCGTGGTGATCGCGACCCAGAAAAAGGGTGGGCTCTATGTTTATGATCTCGGCGGCGCGATCGTGCAGGATTTGCCGGGTGGCGAGCCGAACAATGTCGATCTGCGCGACGGCTTCGGCTGGCCGGAAGGTGTTGCGCCAATCGTTGGCGCCAGCGATCGCACCGACAACACAATCGTGCTCTGGCGCTTCGATCCCGCAACGCGCCAGCTCGACGCGACACCACGCGCGCGTATCGCGACGGGCTTCACCGAAGTTTACGGCTTTTGCATTGGCACGATGGACAGCGCCTATGTCGCTATCGCAAGCGATCGCGATAGCGGCGAAGTGGGCGTCTGGCGATTGTCACTCGGCGCCGACGGCGCAATCGCTGGCGAGCGGATCGTGAACTACACGCTAGGCAGCATCGCTGAAGGTTGCGTCGTCGATGACGAAGCTGGTGTGTATTATGTCGCCCAAGAACTTGAAGGCATCTGGCGCGCTGAACTCAGCGATGCCGATGGTTCGGAGCGGCGCGCCATCGATACTGTCGGCAATGGCGGCAATCTGGTCGCTGACGTTGAAGGCTTGAGCATTTGGCGCGGGCAGAACGGCGCGGGCTATCTACTCGCCTCTGTGCAAGGCGCGTCCCGCTACGCCGTCTATGATCGTGGCGGCGACAATGCTTATCGCGGCGCTTTCCGGATAGGGCCCTCCGCTGATGGCGGCGTTGACGGCGTCGAGGGCACCGATGGTATTGACGTGGTCTCAGGACAGCTAGGCCCCGACTATCCGCAAGGATTGTTCGTCGCCCAAGATGACGAGAACACCAATCCCAACGCCTTTCAGAACTTCAAATACGTCTCGTTTGCGGATGTGATGAGTGCGCTCGCGCTCGACTAAAGCGTCCCAACAGCGTCGCGGCAGGCGGATTTGAAATCGTAATCCGTCTGCGCGGCGCAATCGGGCCACTTCTTGGTTTGAAGCCAATATTGCGCAAGACCCAAGCGTGCCGCGAGCGCCGGAAAGCGTTTGTGCGACCAGAGCGGCGCGCCGCCATTGGCGACAAACAATTGTAGCGATGATTGCGCACGCGCCATGCCGTAGCCGTCGTGATTGTCGGACCGGAGGCTGCGACCGGAGTCGATTGCAGCGTCGAGAAGATCGAACGCCTGATCTGCGCAGCCTTGGCTCGCAGCGAAGATCACGCTCGAGAGCGGCAACGCGCCGTCTGCGTTCGCGGCTGTGGCGAGCAGGTGTTCGCAGGCGTGCTGGCGCTCGCGCTCACCCATGCGCAACAGCGCGACATAGGTGCGGAGCACACCAACATCGCGCTCGTTCACTGCACGCTTCGGCGGCGCGCCTGGCGAGGCCATCGCTTCGGCCTCATCAAGACGCAGCGCAGCACAGAGCGTGCTCCAAGTAATGTGCCAGATGAACGGCGAATCGGGCCAACGCGCCCAGGCCGCCTGCATAATCTCGATCGCACTCTCGATTTGGCCGTGCACCGAGAGCAGGCTGGCGCGCAGTCCCTCTACTGCTGGCCCAAGCGGATCGAGACGGCTAGCGGCGTCAAGCGCACCCATGGCGTCACGCGTGCGGCCAACACTGTAGAGCCAGGCAGCGCGCGCGACATGCAGGGATGAATCGTTGGGCGAACGCTTCAGCGCCTCGTTCACGAGATCGAGTTTCTCGGCGTAGGCGCCGAAGGCCGGCTTCAACAGCGACATGGCCGCTAAAGCCTGCGGACATTCCGGATCGAGCTTCAACGCGCGCTCCGCAGCAGCGAGCGCTGCGTCATGCTCCGGCTCACCGATCAAATCGCGATCGCGCGGCAGCAAAAATGCGCGGACGCTGGCGAGTGCAGCCCAACCCTCGGCGAAATTCGGCGCGATGGCGACGCAGCGTTCGAGCAACATCGCAGCTTGATCTTCTTCGACATCGCTGAGCATCAGCCATATCTGGCGGGCGCGCAGATATAGCTCGTGCGCTGCAGGATCAATGCTTTGCCCCGCTCGGTCACTTTGGCTAAGGGAGCGGCGCAAAGATGCGGCCACTTTGCTTGCGATCTCATCTTCGAGCGCGAACGCGTCGCTGCGCACGCCTTCATAGCGTTCGCTCCAGAGCGCCATGCCAGTGCTTGCATCGATCAGCTGAGCATTGAGGCGCAGCACTGTCGGACTGCAGCGCACCGAGCCGTCAAGCACATGGGTGGCGTTCAACGCGCGCGCGGCTTCGGTTTTGCGATCACCGCGAAACTGGAACGCCGAGGTGCGGCCGATGACTTTGATCTTCGAATGCTTCAACAGCGTTGAAATGATCTCGTCGGCGACGCCGTCGGAGAAATACTCCATCTCGTCTTCGTCGCTGTCATTATCAAATGGCAGCACCGCCAGTATGGGCTCAGGTTTACGTGATCGTTGCGCTGAAGCGGAGGCCGGACGAAGCTCCAAAGTGAACACTTCGAGCGTTTCGTCCATCTTCTCCAAAGTGATCGCGCCCGCTGCGTGAAGCCGCTGCTGAAGCTTGCCGCGCACTGCGCGACGAATGTCCATCGACACCACCGCACCACCCGGCTGCGCCACTTGCTGCAAGCGCGCGGCGACATTGACGCTGTGGCCGAGCAAATCACCTGTCGGCGTTGCGAGCACATCGCCCATGTGAACGCCAATGCGCAGGCTGGCGCGCTCGACTGCGTTCCAGAGTTCATCGACGGCGCCAAGCGCGCCGGCGGCGCTGCAAAACTCAAGCATGAAGCCGTCGCCGGCGGTGTTGAAGATGCGTCCACTATGGACGAGGGCCGCACCCTCCAGCGCATCGCGCAGGCGCGCGACCGCGCTGATCGCCTCCGCCTCATCGATCTCGCTGAGCGCCGAATAGCCGACGAGGTCGATCGCCAGGATCGCCGCCAGTTTTCGCGCGCCAGGTTCCTCGCTCACGGGCGTTCCCCTTCGATGGGGCAGAGCTTAGCAAGCCGCGTCCGGCAGCGCAGGCTTATTCGCTAGCCGGTTCGCGCCAGTACGGCTCGACAGTGCCGCTGTATTTGATGGTGAGTTGCTTGCCCTTGCGGTCGAGGGTCTTGCCGACGGCTAGGCGCACCCAGCCCTCACTCACACAATACTCCTCGACGTTGGTCTTTTCCTGGCCTTTGAAGATTATGCCGACGCCACGTTCGAGCGCAGCCTCGTTGTAAAACGGGCTGTCCGGGTCGGCTGCCAGGCGGTCAGGCGGTGTCTCGCTCATACGTTTTTCATCTCCGCAGTGAGACCGAGTGCGCTGGCGGCGGCTTCGAGCCTGCGCTGGGTGGTCTCCGTAATCAGGTGTGTCACCGCCTTCTTCACACGAAGGACCAGCTTGTCGTCAACTGCGCGCGCCTCGAAAGCGGCGAGCAAATGCTGGCTGCGGCCCGAAAGGTCGGCCCCGAGCCGGAGCGCTGCGCCTAACGCGGCGGCGGCGGCCTGCTCGTCTTCGCTCAGCAGCCGGTTGTAGGCCTCGACGTGGCGCGGCGGAGACTTGGTGTAGCGGTGGTGGATGGCGGCGGCGAGGAAGGCGCGCTCGGCGTGGCTGATCGCCGCCAACGGCGCGCGTAAAATAAGGTCGAAGATGATCTCGGCGCGCTGATCTGGGTGGAGCGGCCCGCCGACATCAGCCAAACGCGACGCAGCTGCGCGCAATGCTTCGTCGCGCTTCTTGCTGAATACCGGCTCGCGGCCTGCGAACATCGGCGAGATCCAAAGCTCCAGCGCCTCGCCGAATTCGCGGGTGCGATTCCAACGGCCTGCGAGCGCCTCAGCGGTGGCCGTCAGCGGATGCACCGCCAGCGCCTCTTCGCTCATGCGCTCAACTAGCACGCCTTCGCGCAAGCCATACGCCGAAAGAACGACGCGATCGAAATTGCCCGCCATCATTACGCGCTCCAACACGACGGCTGCATACGGCAACGTGTCGGCGCGCTTGGCGGCGGCTTCTTCCAATTTTTCGAGAGAGCGCTTGCTCTGCTTGCGCACCACATCGACGACCTTCATCACTTCGGCGCGGTCCATCTCGTGTTGGTGCAACACGCCGAGCGGGTGGTTTTTCAATGCGATATCGATTCGCCCCAGCGCACGCCACGCGCCGCCGACGGCGTAGAAGCTGCCGCCGCGTTTGCCGAGGAGCTTGGTTTTCTCCAAGACTTTCGTCGCGTGATCACTGATCCGGGCATAGTCGAACTCATCTTCGCGCGCGAACGTGAGTGGGCCGAGCGGAAACGTCTCGCCGCGGCCAACGCCTTTGGGGCCGATCTCAATGAGTTCGAGGCTGGCGCCGCCGAGATCGCCGACAATACCGCTTGCATCGGGCGAGCCGGCATAAACGCCAAGCGCAGAGAGCCGCGCTTCGTCTTCGCCGCTGAGAATGCGGAGCTTGAAGCCGGTCTCTTCTGCTACGCGGGCAACAAACTCTGGGCCATCTTTGGCCTCGCGCACGGCAGCGGTGGCGACGGGAAAGACGTCACGCACGTCGAGCGCTTCGATCAAAGTGGCGAAGCGCTTCAGCGCGCCCAGTGCGATTTCGACGCCTTCTTTGGAGAGCAGCTCAGTGCGAGCGACGTCGCGCCCGAGACCCGCCATGACCTTCTCGTTGAGGATCGGCGTCATGGCGCGGCCGTCGATGCGATAGACGACCAAGCGCACCGAGTTGGAGCCGACATCGATGACGGCGGCTTCTTGGTTCGGACGAAGCGTGCGCGCGCTCATGGCGCGCACTCAAGATTAGGAACCGCGCGCGCCGATGTGATCGAAGGCCGCTGGCGCGTCGCCCTTGAGCGCACGGCCGCGTCCCGACAAGCTCGGGTTGCGCATGAAATAGACATGCGCTGAGAACGGATTTTCGAGCTTGGAAACATCGACCCGTTTAAACACCCCATCCTGATCCATGTACCAGGATTGCGCCTCGTCATTGAGGCTGGCGACCATGATCTGGTCGAGTACTTGCTGGTGTACGGTGGGATTTTCAATCGGGCACAAGACCTCAACCCGCCGTTCGAGGTTGCGAGGCATCCAATCGGCCGAAGAAATAAACACTTTGGCGTCCGAATTGGGGAGTTTGCGCCCGGCGCCGAAACAAACGACGCGCGAATGTTCCAAAAAGCGCCCAACGATCGATTTGACGCGAATGTTCTCGCTCATGCCAGGCACGCCAGGACGCAAGCAGCAGATACCGCGCACAAGCAGCTCGATCTTCACGCCCTCGTTGGAGGCGCGGTAGAGCGCATCGATGATTTCTGGATGCACAAGCGCGTTGAGCTTGGCCCAGATCGCGCCATCACGGCCAGCACGCACATGCGCGATCTCATCGTCGATGAGTTCGAGCAGCGTCGATTTTAGCGAGATCGGTGACATGCCGATTTTTTCGAGCTGCTTTGGCATCGCGTAACCGGTGACGAAGTTGAACAGCCGATTGGCGTCGCGGCCGAGGGCTGGGTCACAAGTGAACAGCGACAGGTCGGTGTAAACGCGCGCCGTGATCGGGTGATAATTGCCGGTGCCGAAGTGCGCGTAGGTGCGCAGGCCTTCGGCTTCGCGCCGGACGACGAGGCTGACCTTGGCGTGGGTCTTATAATCGATGAAGCCGTACACAACCGAAGCGCCGGCACGCTCCAGCTTCTGAGCGAGTTTCAAGTTCGCTTCTTCATCGAAGCGAGCCTTGATCTCGATCAGTGCGGTGACGTTCTTGCCAGCTTCGGCCGCAGCGACCAATGCAGCGACGATCGGTGAATCGCGTGAGGTGCGATAGAGCGTCTGCTTGATGGCGACGACCGCCGGGTCAGCGGCGGCTTGGCGCACGAACTCGACGACTGAGTCGAACGACTCATACGGGTGGTGGACGAGGATGTCCTTGGCGCGGATGGCGGCGAAGCTGTCGCCCCCGAAATCCTTGATCCGCTCCGGAAAGCGCGGCTCGTAGCGTTTGAACTTCAGGTCGGGGCGCTCTTCGCTGACAAGGGCGCTCAGTGCTGAAAGGCCGAGCATCCCGTCAACAACGATGACATCGCGTGCATCGGCTTCGATCTCACGAATGATGAAGGCGCGCAGGTCTTCCTGCATCGACGCTTCGATCTTCAACCGCACGATATCACCGAGGCGGCGCTCTTTCAGGCGCGCTTCAAACTCGCGGATCAGATCTTCGGCCTCTTCCTGGATTTCGATGTCGCTGTCACGCACGACACGGAACGCGCCCTGCGCTTCAACGTGGTAGTCTGGGAACAGCTCGCTCAAGAACAGCATGATGGTGTTCTCAAGCGTCAGGAAGCGGCGTTGCGGTCGTTCGCCTGGGGCAAGGTCGACTTGCGGATGCGCGAGCGTCACATCGATAAAGCGCGCGACTTGGCTGGGCACAGGGATCAGCGCGTTTAGCGCGCGGCCATCGGCGCGGCGTTTCAACTTAAGTGCAATGGCGAAGCCCAGATTGGGAATAAACGGAAACGGATGCGCCGGATCGACGGCAAGCGGCGTCAGCAGCGGAAACACCTCCGCCATGAAGATCGGCAGCAGATAAGCGCGCTCTTCGTCAGTCAACTCGTCAGGATCAAGCACAGCGATTCCCGCGCCGCGCATTTCTGCACGGAGCAGACGCCAGCGCTCCTGCTGACGCGCCATCAACTCGGCCGCAGCGGCGTGGATGCGCGCGAGTTGCTCGCCGGGCGTTAGGCCATCGAGGCTGAGCACGGTCGCGCCGGCTTTCACCTGCTCGTGCAGGCCGGCGACGCGGACCATGTAGAACTCATCGAGGTTCGACGCCGAGATCGAGAGAAAGCGCAGCCGCTCAAGCAGCGGATGGTTGGGGTTCTCAGCTTCTTCCAACACGCGTGTGTTGAACGCGAGCCACGACAGCTCGCGATTGATGAATCGCTGTGGGCTTGTCAGCAGCGACGCGTTTTGCGTCGTCGCGCGCGATTTCTTGCGCGGTCTCGCCATCTGTTAACCGTCTCCAACACCCCACGCGGCCTGGACTTTTTCGAGCGCCGCCTTCGCCGCTTTGAGCGTGATAGGCTTGGCCCCCTTGACCAGGTCCGCGTCCAACGCCGCCGCTGCCTGATGCGCAGCCTCAAAGGTGCGCGGCAGGCGGAGCGCCAGATACCGAGCTGCATCATCGCTCAGATAAATGAATTGTTCGCGACAGATACGGCGCAAAACCACCTCTAAAAGCGCTTGATCCGGCTCCTGTAGGCGCGCGATGGCCAAAGATTTGAGCCGGGAGGCCAAATCGGGGGTGGCGGCGCGCCATCGGGACGGGGCCTCGGCCCCGACCAGCAGCACCGCCCCGCCGTCCGTCCGCGCCAGATCGAGCAGGCGCCAGAGCATGCCATCGTCGCGCGGGCCGTCGGCGTCATCGAGGACCAACCGGCCGCCAGTGTCGCGGAACAGCTCTGCCGCCTCGTCCGCCGGCGTCTCCGGCGAAAGCTGACGTGCGCCCGCTTCCAGCGCCCAAGCCAAAGCCAGATGCGTCTTGCCTGCGCCCTTCGGGCCGACCAACGCCAGCGCACCGTTCGGCCAGCTGCGCCATTGGGTGAGCAAATGCACAGCGTCGCGATTGGCTTCGGTAACCACCAACGTGTCGGGCGAGCGCTCGCCCATCTGGAACTCGAAAAGTCGCGGCTGCTCGCTCATTGGTTCGCGTTACTGACGCGCGTCGCGCAGCACCGTGCCTTGGGCCGTATCCTGAATGCTGACTCCGCGACGGGCCAGTTCGCTCGCGAGCGCTGCACGATCGCCGACGAACGAGAACGACACCACCGCACCTTCACGTCCAACCGCTTGGATGCGAATTTCGGAGATCAGCGTAGCCGCCGCCGCTTCGAGCGCGTCTTTGATGTGCTCCCATTGCGCCTGATCGCGATAGAGCGCTGAGGCGTTGACGCGGTCGCGCTGTCCAGCGCCGGTGGCGACGCGGGCTTTCCAGTCGTTCTGGATGCGCATGTTGGCTTGGTCGGCGAGCGATGCGAGCGCGTTGCGCAAGCCGGAATCACCGTCGATGCGCGCCACCACTTCACCGCGTTCGCGGCGGGCGTTTGGATCAACTTCAACAAGCGACGCGACAACCGTGCCGCCTTGCGTGCGCAATGTGGCGTAGAGCGCTGAGGTCGCGGCTGCGGCTTGGGCATAGGGCGCTGCTGCGCTCCAAGCCGGTGCGCCAGCCAAAGCCTCTGGCGCTACGCCAAGCGGCACGAGTTCATCACCGAAGCCGCCTTGGCTCCACACTTCACGCCAAACCGCTGCAGTCTCCGGCGTAACGCCATCGCCGACTATCGCCACGACGAGCACCGGCGAGGTGCGCGTATCGACGACCGTAAGGCCCTGCTGCCGCAACAGCGTGCGAATGCCGCTCGGATCGAAGCGTACGGTGAGCCGCCCAATATAGCGCGTGCCTGAGCGGCGCTCTTCTTCAACGTCGACGCTCAGCACCAAACGCTCGAGTTCGGTTGAGTTCAGTGCCGGGATGCCGCGCTGAACCAATTCCTCCTGCGTCGTGAGGCGCCGCACCAACCGCTCGAAACCGCGCTGCTGCGCGGCGGCGAAACCGGCTTGTTGCGCCGCCGAAGCGTTGCCGGCGCTCTGATCCACATAAATGCCGCCGACGGCGTAGACATTGTCGCGCGCCTGAGCGCTTGCGGGGCTGGGCGCGAACGCGCACAAGGCCGCCACGAAAAGTGCGGCGACGGCGGCCAGGGGCGTAGTTTTCATGCTCAATCCTCGATGCGGGGGCTCGGGCACCCTATCCGGCGCGGAATCGCCTATCAATGTGGCGGCTTCTGGACTCATGTCGTGACCAATAATCCAAACGGAACCAACGGCCTGACTTATCGCGACGCCGGCGTCGATATCGACGAGGGCGAGCGTCTGGTCGATTTGATCAAACCGGCGGCGAAATCCACAGCCCGTCCAGGGGCCGAAGCGGCTCTGGGCGGATTCGCGGCCGTGTTCGACCCCAAGGCGGCAGGCTTCAAGGATCCGATCTTCCTGGCCACCACGGACGGCGTCGGCACCAAGCTGAAGATCGCCATCGAAAGCGGCCGCCATGAGACGGTCGGCATCGATCTCGTGGCGATGTGCGTGAACGATCTCAGCGCGCAAGGCGCCGAGCCGCTGATGTTCCTGGACTATTACGCCACCGGCAAATTGAACGTCGAGGACGCAGCGAAGGTGGTGCGGGGCATCGCCGAGGGTTGCCGCCAGGCGGGTGCTGCACTCGCAGGCGGCGAGACGGCGGAAATGCCGGGTATGTACGCCAAGGGCGATTACGATCTGGCGGGCTTCTCTGTCGGCGCAGCTGAGCGTGGCACGCTGCTGCCGCGCGTTGACGAGATGCAGGCGGGCGATGTGATCGTCGGCATCGCATCAAGCGGCCCGCACTCGAACGGCTATTCGCTGGTGCGCAAAGTTGTTGAGCGCTCCGGCCTGGCTTGGGACGCGCCGGCGCCGTTCGCGGCGGGCAAGACGATGGCTGAAGCGCTGCTTGAGCCGACGCGGATTTATGCGAAAGCGCTGAAGCCTGTGTTTGACGCGAAGCTCGCTAAAGGCGCTGCGCACATCACTGGCGGCGGCCTGGTGGAAAATACACCGCGCGCTCTGCCGGATCATCTGGAAGCAGACTTCGATTGGAGTGCGTGGACGCGGCCCGCCGTGTTCGAATGGCTGCAATCAACTGGCGGCGTGCCGGAAGAAGATATGCGCCGCACCTTCAATCTTGGTGTCGGCATGATCTTGATCGTGGAGACTGAGAAAGCCGACGAAGTCGTCGCCATGCTCAACGATGCGGGCGAGCGCGCGTTCAAGATTGGCGTGCTGAAGGCGACGTGACGCCAAGCACCTACCTCCGTCATCCTGGGGCTCGCAAAGCGAGAGCCCAGGATCCAGGGGCAACCAACTGTGCGTTTGCCCCTGGGTCCTGGGCTCATCCGCCTACGCTCTTCGAGCTTCGGCGAATGCCCCAGGATGACGGGAACGACACATGAGTGCGAAGAAACGCGTCGCAGTCCTCATCTCAGGCCGCGGCACCAATCTGCAGGCGCTGATTGAGGCCGATCAGGATGCGTACGAAATCGTCCTAGTCGTTTCCAACGTGCCGGACGCGGACGGACTTCTGCGTGCGCGCGCTGCTGGCATCGAAGCGATAGCGGTCGATCACAAACCATTCGGCAAGGACCGCGAAGCGTTTGAGCGCGCGCTCAATGCTCTGCTGCACAAACACAACGTCGAGATCGTCGCCCTCGCCGGCTTCATGCGCGTGCTGACGCCCTATTTCGTCAAGTCTTGGAAAGACCGGCTGGTGAACATTCATCCGTCGCTGCTGCCGAAATACCCCGGCACCAAAACGCACGAACGCGCGCTCGCGGCGGGGGAGAGCGAACACGGCTGCACGGTGCATCTGGTGGTCGATGAAGTGGATGCGGGCCGCGTGCTGGGCCAGGCCCGGATGCCAATTATGCACAGCGATACGCCTGAGACTCTGGCTGCACGAGTGCTCGAACTGGAGCACGAGCTTTATCCGCGCTGCTTGGCGGCGTTCGCGCGCTCGAACATTTAAGAGGTGTGTACGATACCGTACAGAGACAAGCTGGTTTCTCAGGGACGCTCGCGTCGAGGCAATCCTGCCACGCCTGATTCTAGAAGGCGTGGAGTAGCGTCCATGTCTGCCTCAGAGTCCGAGCGCAACGCCTTCCGGTTTCGCCGCTGCGAAGTCTGCGGCGGCCAAGACTACGACACCACTGTTCCCGATCATGTCTTTCACCACGATGCGGAACCTCACGAGCAATTGGCATCCGTGATCAAGCTAACGCCAGACGCCTGATCGAACGTCCGATTTCAGACGCAGCCAGCGCTGTTGCAATGACAGTGATAAGACGTACGTGTGGGGTATCGCTCGCCAGCGTTTAGGGCGCGGGCGGCTGAGAGTTATTGCGCTCTTGCCCCTTGAGGCGAGAGTTCCGATTACCCCCATGACAGTTATGAACCGTTTGCTGCGCGCATTGAGCCGCGTGGATACGAACCTTTTGCAGCCAAATCTCGAACGCGTTGACCTCCCTCTGCGCGAGCAATTGGAAGTCGCAAACACTTCGATCACACACGCCTACTTTCCTGAAACGTGCGTGATCTCGGTGGTCGCGCGCTCAGCTGACGATCAGATCGAAGCCGGCGTCATCGGACGAGAAGGCATGACAGCCACCGCTGTCGTGATGGGAAATCACCGCTCGCCGAACGATGCGTTCGTTCAAGTCGCCGGCGCAGCACACCGTATCGAAGCAGAACTTCTGCGCACCGCGATGGCGGCGAGCGCGTCGCTGCGAACCTTGCTGCAGCAGTTCGCACACGTGTTTCTGATTCAAGTGACACAGACCGCGCTCGCGAATGGCCGTGCAAAGATCGACGAGCGCTTGGCGCGCCGTCTGCTCATGGCGCAGGATCGCGTCGATGAACCTGAGTTGCGGCTCACGCATGATCTCATCGCGACAATGTTGGGCGTCCGACGCCCGGGTATTACTGAAGCGATCAATGATCTCGAAGGACGCGGCCTAATCAAAGCAACGCGCGCTTCGATTCAGATCGTCGATCGCGAAGGTTTGCTGCGCGTGGCGGGCGGCGCCTATGGCGTTCCGGAAGCTGAGTATCAGCGCCTGCTCGGCTGATCGGCGTTAGTCGTTCGCCGCTTCGCTGTCAGTTTTTGGCAAGTTCGCAGCAATCGTCGCGATGGCGGCTGTAAGTGCGGCGAGATCGTCGCCATAGCCAAGCACCGGCACGAAATCGGCGACTACATCCGTCGGCAAGATCAGATAGCCAAGCACGCCGATGCAAAGCCCCTTCACCCAGATCGGGGTCTGCGGGTCGCGCAACAGCGTGTGCACCTGCTTGGCGGACTCGATCAGCTTATCGAGACCCGACAGCGTGCTGAGTTTGGTCTTGAAGGCGCTTTCAGAATACTCGCGCGCGTGTTCGGTCATCACCAGCTCCAGTGCTTCTTCCTCTAGGATAACCGAAATCACTGTCACCACGCACGCGTGCGATGCAGCACGCGAGTGGCTCGCACTCTCAACAGCCCGCCTTGGTTCCGCCCGCATCACGGAGCACCGCTCCCGCCCGGAGAATATGCTTATGCGGGCTCTTTTACCGACGTCGCGTCGTGGATTCTTGGCGGGCGCGGCAGCAGCCGCGATCGCGCCAAATGCGTTCGCAGACACGGCCGCGCTTACGTTTCTCGTCATCGGAGATTGGGGCGAAAGCTCATCCTCCCAACGCCCCGTCGCTGCAGCAATGGGGCGTGTCGGCAGCGAGATTGGCAGCGCCTTCGTGATTTCGACCGGCGACAATTTTTACCGCAACGGCGTCAGATCCACGCACGATCCACAATGGCGCGCGACATTTGAGGATGTTTACACCGCGCCCTCGCTCCAGACGCCCTGGTATGCTGTCCTCGGCAATCACGACTACAACGGCTCACCCGGTGCAGAAGTTGACTACACGCGTATAAGCCCGCGATGGCGCATGCCATCGCGCTATTGGCGCCAAGACATGACGCTTCCGGATGGTTCGGCGGCAGCGTTCTTTTTCATCGACACGACGCCGATCGCCAATCTCACCGGCCTGCGCGATGCAGTGCCACAAGCTGACTTCGGCGCTCAGGATCAAGTGATGTGGCTTGAGCGCGAACTCGCTGCATGCACCGCGCCCTGGAAGATCGTTGTCGGCCATCACCCGATCTTCTCCAGTGGCGCGCATGGGCCCTCGCGAGGCGTCGCTTCGCACATTCGGCCTCTGCTGGAGCGCTACGGCGTCCAAGCCTATTTCAACGGCCACGATCACGATTTGGAACATCTGCAATCAGCCGGCGTGGATTACATCTGCTCAGGCTCCGGCGCGGAGGTTCGGCAGGTGGGTAGTACGCCGGAATCCCGGTTCGTCCTGACACGGCCAGGCTTTGTCGCATGCTCACTCAGCCCGAGCGCCCTGAGCATTAGCTTCTTCGCGCAAACTGGCGCCGCCTTCTATGAGGCCGCAATCTTCCGAGGCTGAACGCGAACAGGTGTCCGCTTCCGGCGCGACGGCGCGATCGTAGCGCTCTATATTCGGATCAGGAGACACACGATGGCTGAACGCGACTATGTTCTCGGCACCCACGACGATGAGATCTACCGGCTAGGGTTTCAGCACCGCGTCTGGCGACCGCGGGCGCTCGATGCGTGGGCGCGCGCTAAGATTGGCGATGGTTCCAAGGTGATCGATTTCGGCGCGGGGCCCGGTTTTGCCACGATGGACCTGGCCGAGATGGTCGGTCCCACCGGTGAGGTTCACGCATTGGAGCGCTCGCGGCGCTTTCTCGACACGCTTGAGGCGCAGGCGAAAGCGCGGGGATTTGCGCAAGTCAAAGCGCACGAGGTCGATGTGATGACCGACGCTATCCCGGTGCAGGACGCGGACGCGGTTTGGGCGCGCTGGATTTTTGCGTTTCTGCCGAAGCCCAAAGAGGCGCTCCAAAAGCTGGTAAACGCGATCAAGCCGGGCGGCACGCTCGTTTTTCACGAGTACATTGACTACCAGACCTGGAAACTCGCCCCGCCTGCGCCGAACTTTGAGAAGTTCGTGGATGAGGTGTCGGCCAATTGGCGCGCGTCGGGCGGCGAGCCGGATATTGCGCGGCATCTGCCGGCATGGCTCACGGAAATGGGACTGAAGGTCGAGTTCTTGAAGCCCTACGTCGATGTCGTATCAAAGGACGATAACGTCTGGCGCTGGCCGATCGGCTTTTTCGACATCCACATCGACCGCCTGCTTGAGCTCAACCGGATCACACCGGAATTGGCCAAGGATATGCGCGATGAGTTCGCGCGCGTGTCGCAGCAACCAGGGACATTGATGGTCACGCCGTTGGTGCTAGAGATTATCGCGCGCAAGTGAGGAGGACGTGATGACGAAACCGAAGGACACCGGTCGGAAGCCACCAGCAGACACCACAGGCAAGCCAACGCCGCAAAAGCCGGCGGGTGGCGCAGGCAAGATGCAGCCCTCCACGGGCGCACCGCTCTCGCCGAAGAAAAAGTAAGCGCACATGAAAAGGCGCGGGGACCCAAGGTCGCCCGCGCCTTTGGCTTTTAGCGTTGGCCAGATCAGCCGACGATTTCTTGGTCGGTGAAGAAGAACTCGATTTCGCGCGCGGCGTTCTCGGCACTGTCCGAACCGTGGACAGAATTGGCCTCGATCGATTCAGCAAACTGCTTGCGGATCGTGCCTTCAGCGGCGTTGGCCGGGTTGGTCGCGCCCATGATGTCGCGATAGGCGGCGACGGCGTTCTCGCCTTCGAGCACTTGAACCACGACCGGGCCGGTGATCATGAAGTTTACGAGATCACGGAAGAACGGGCGCTCTTTGTGGACGGCGTAAAAGCCTTCGGCTTGGCCTTCCGACAGTTGGATGCGCTTTTGCGCGATGATGCGCAGGCCCGACTTTTCGATCACGGCGTTGATCGCGCCGGTCAGGTTACGCTTGGTCGCGTCCGGCTTGATGATCGAGAAGGTGCGTTCGACGGCCATGTTATTCTGCGCTCCGGCTTGATTTGGAGCGGGGTCTATAGCCTTCGCACCTGCACTCGCCAAGTGCGATAGATGCGCCAGATATCGCTATCTGGCGCCCTATTCCGCCTAGTCGTGAAAACTTCACTTCTGAGGCGTGTCGCTCAGAAGCAGCGCATCGAACCAACGACGCCGTTCGTGCCGACCATGATGTTCAGCCGTTCAGCACGGAAATCCATGGTGACCGCCATTTCAGGCGTGATGACGCGCGTGCCCGGAGGCAGCGTCGCGCGATCGATCTGGGTGGCTGGCGTGCCAATCAGATGATTGAACCGCGCGAGGCCACAGGTGTCCGCTTGCGTCGCCTCTTCAGCCGTATCGGGCGTCGAAGCAGGTGGCGGCGTGGCGCACGCTGAGGCGAGAGCGGCGAGCGCTGCAATGATCAGAGCGCGCATCTCAATAACACTCGAAGCCAGTGATGATGCCGTCGGCGCCGACGATCATGTTGATGCGCTGCGGGCTGAAATCCTGCGTCACCATCGTGTCGGGTTGGACGATGCGGATGTTGGATTCAGCTGGTAGCGTGACGGCAGCGAAGTTCGAGCCAACGAGACTGCGATATTGCGCTGCTCCGCAGGTGTCTTGCGCGGTCGCTTCAGCTGCGGTTTGCGGCAGCGCGGGTTGTTCGGCCACGGGCTGCTCCGGCGGCGGGGTTTCAGCTGGCGGCGTGCATGCAGCGGCCAACAAAGCGAAAGCGAAAAGCGAAGCACGGATCATTAGTAGCACTCCAAAGCTGTGATGCGCCCTTCGGCGTCGACAATGACATTCAAACGCTCACGTCGGAAATCGCGCGTGACGGGCGTTCCTGGCCGGATAACGCGCGCGCCGCTGGGCGGGGTCCAATCAGCGATCGCGGTTCCGATACGCGCGGTGTGTTGATTGGCGCCGCAGCTTGATCCGCGTTCCGCGAGTGGGCTCGTACCGGAGTCTTCGTAGTCACGGCCTAATTGTTCGAGATCGCGGTTCGTCGGCGCTTCCGTCGCACAGGCGGCGACGAGAAGCAGCGCTGCGCCCGCCAGCGCCCGCATCAGCCCTTTTTCTCCCACTTTCCATCTCCGCTTTCGAGCCAATAGGTCACGACAATGCCGTTCTCTTTGGCCTCTTTCCAGCGCGACCGCGCCAAAACCAAGGCAGCTTCGTCGCGGCCATCGAAGACGAGGCACGCGCGCTCGAATGGACTGATGTCGCCCGGCTCAGCGCCGTCGATCAGGAAGAGCACCTGGCCGTTGTTCGGATTACCGGCAATGGCGGTGAGCAGGATCGGCTGACGTGATGCATCGACACCAGCAGCGCCTTCGACAGCATGCGGCAAAAAGCTATCGTCCTTGTAGCTCCACAGCGTCGCGTCGAGCGCCTCTAGCCGCTCCGGCAAACCACCACGCACCAACGCACGCCAGCCACGCTGAAGGCACTTCTCCAACAGCGGCGGCAGCGCCCGTTCCAACTCGCTGCGCTCCAGATGGTAGAACCAAAGTTCAGCCATCAATCCTCGTAGCGGTTCGCGATTAGGCGGTTGAGCAAGCGCACGCCATACCCCGTCGCCCAAGCAGGCGAGAGCGGATCTTCATACGGGCCAGACTTCCAGGCCGTGCCGGCGATGTCGAGGTGCGCCCAGGGCATGCCGTCTTTGACAAATCGCTTCACGAATTGCGCGCCGACGATTGAGCCTGCAACAGGCTTGCCGGCGATGTTTTTCATGTCAGCGTTGGGCGTGTCGATGAGCTTGTCGTAAGCGGCGTTAAGCGGCAGGCGCCACACCGGCTCGCCTTCGGCGGTCGCGGCGGACGTGATCGCATTGGCGAGATCGTCATCGTTGGCGAAGAGGCCAGCATGCTCGTTGCCGAGCGCTACGATGACGGCGCCCGTAAGCGTTGCCAGATCGATGACGGCGCTCGGCTCATACTTATCCTGCGCGTACCAAACGGCGTCGGCCAGGATCAGACGACCTTCGGCGTCGGTGTTGAGCACCTCGATGGTTTGGCCAGACATCGTCGTGACAATGTCGCCCGGACGCTGAGCGTTGGAGCCGGGCATGTTTTCCACCAAAGCAACAACGCCAACCACGTTCGCCTTCGCCTTGCGCAGCGCGATCGCCTTCATCGCGCCAGCGACAGCGGCCGCGCCGCCCATGTCGCCCTTCATTTCATCCATGCCGGCGCCAGGCTTCAACGAGATGCCGCCCGTATCGAACGTGACGCCTTTGCCAACGAGTGCGAGTGGCTTGCCCTTTTTGTCGTTGGAGCCGTTCCACACCATGGTGACGAGACGGCCAGGACGCGCGCTGCCTTGAGCAACGCCAAGAAGTGCGCCCATGCCGAGCTTTTCCATCGTCTCGGTCTCGAGAATGTCGACTTGCACGCCGAGCGTCTCAAGATCGCGCAGACGTTCAGCGAAGCTCTCCGGATAGAGCACGTTCGGCGGTTCGCTCATAAGGTCGCGCGCGAAGAAGACGCCTTCGACGATGGCGGCGTCCTTTTCGGCGCGCGCCTTGGCGGCGGCGGGGCCGTCCATCGAGACTTCAACGGCGGTCAGCGTCGGCAGCTGCTCAGGCTTCAGCTTGGTGCGGTAGGTGTCGAACCGATACGAGGCCAGACGCGCGCCCATGGCGGCGTGAGCGCCCGCTTCAGCTTTTGACACGCCCGGCAATGCATCGGGCTGCAGAACGAGCTTTTCAGCGCCAGAGGTCAACGTGCGCTTCACCGCGTGACCGGCCCAGCGTTCGACCGCCATGCCGTCCGCTGCGTCAGCCTTGCCAACGCCAATGACCAGCACGCGGGCGAAATCCACACCCTCGGGCGCAAGCACATCGACGACTTGGCCAGCGCCGCCCTTGAAATTGGCGGCTTTCACAGCTTTGACGATCCGGCCGCTGGTTGCGCTATCCAGCGCCTTGCCGGCGTCCAGAAGTTCGCCGCCTTCCGTCGCCATAACCGCCACAACGTCGCCGCTGCCAGCGGTCACAAATCGAATGTCCATTAAAATCCTCTGGGAAATCGGCGGGACGCGCCCGCTTCAACCGAAGTCGACGCAGTGGTAGCCATGACCGAAGCAATTGAAAAGCTGAGTGCGGCGGTTAGGGAAGCAGGCGCGACAGGCGGGCTGACCCCGGACTTCGCCAGAAGGACGCGATGAACACCATTTCGGCATACGTGTTCCGGCAGGTGCTGGGTCCGCTCCTGGCGATCCTCGGGGCGCTGGCGGCGATCGCCATCCTGACCCAGGGCCTGAACCAACTCGACATCATCGTCACCAACCGCCGCGCCGGGCTTGCGTTCGCGTGGGTGACGCTGCTGGCGCTGCCGCAGCTGATCTCGCTGGTGCTGCCGATCGCGATGTTCGTCGCCGTCGTTTACGCCATCAACCGGATGCAGTCCGAAAGCGAGATCGCGGTGCTCTACGGCGCAGGCGTCTCGCGTCAGCGCATAGCTGGACCGATCATTCAACTGGCGACGCTGGCGGCGCTGGTACACCTCTTCATCAACGTAATCGTTCAGCCATGGGCGTTCGAAGAACGGCGCGAAACATTCTACGATCTACGCACCGACATTGCGTCGAGCCTCATCGAAGAAGGCGCCTTCACCTATCCAAGCGAGAACCTGACGCTCTACGCCCGCGAACGCGGCGGCGGCGGCGAGCTGCGCGATCTCTTGATCAATGACGCGCGCCCCGAAATGCCGATCACTTACACGGCGCGGGCGGGCGCAATCGTCACCACAGAGGGCCGCCCAGCGATCGTCATGCGCGATGGCCAGATTCAGCGGCAGATCGAAGATGGCACCGTCGATGTGCTCGACTTTGATCGTTACGTTTTGCAACTCGACGGAGAGGTCGAAGAGTCCGGCTACTTTTACCTGAAGCAGTCGGACCGAGACCTGCACCAATTGCTGCTGCCGGACATGACCGCGCACTACGATTTGCAGAACGCGCAAGACTTCCGCGCCGAAGCCAATTCCCGTTTATCCTCGCCACTTTTGAGCATCGCCTTCGCCATGATCGCGTTGGTTGGCATTCTCGGCGGTGAGTTCAGCCGCGCGGGTTATGGCCGACGGATCATGATTGCATCGGCTGTCGCGCTGCTTGTCCGCGTAGTGACGTTGGCGCTCGATACCGCAGCGCAAGACGAGCCTGCCTTGTACGCCGCGCAATATGGCGTGCCACTAGCAATCATCGTTGGCGCCGCGATCATGTTGAGCGGCAAGAGTCCGCGTCGCAAACGCGTATCAGTCGGGCCATCAGTGCTCGCAGAGGCGCAAAGCTGATGGGCTTTATGTTTACTCGCCTGGGTCGCTACATGACCGCCCGCGTCATCGGCGGCATCCTGATTGCACTCATCGGCGTGCTCAGTTCAATTCTGCTGATCGATCTGGTGGAGCAAATGCGTACCGTCGGCGCACGCACGGAATTATCCGTGATGGAAGCGCTGCGGCTGACGCTGCTGAAGACGCCCACTTTGGTTGAGCAGACGCTGCCGTTCGTGGTGCTCGCCGGTGTGATGATGGCGGTGATCGGTTTAAACCGATCAAGCGAGCTCGTTGCCATCCGTGCGTCTGGTGTTTCAGCTTGGCGCTTCCTTGCGCCAGCTGTGCTCACCGGCGCGCTGCTCGGCGTGTTCACGGTGACGGTGCTGAACCCGATCGGCGCCTACCTCTACCGCGCCTTCGAAACCGAACGCGCCAGCGAATACGCGTCGCTGCAATCGAGCGAGGGCGCTGGCATCTGGATCCGCCAAGGTGACCGCGACGGGCAGGTCGTCATTCATGCCGACAGCGTCGATTCCACCGGGGCCACACTGCTCGGCGCGACCTTCATGTTCTTCGAAGAGCGCCAAGACGCCCTGCGCTTCACCCGCCGCATCTTTGCCGAGCGCGCTGTGCTGCGCCCCGGCTTTTGGCAATTGAGCAACCTCGTAGAGGCCACTCCCGGCGGTCGCCCGGTACGGCACGCCAATCTGGCTATCCCCACCGAGCTCGACGCCACCGAAATGATCAACCGCTTCGTGACCCCGGCTTCGCTCTCCTTTTGGGAGCTTCCCGGCTTTATCCACGAGGCCCGGCAGGCAGGCTTTGCGCCGACCCGTTACGAACTTAAGTGGCAGGGTCTGTTGGCCTACCCACTGCTCCTAGCCGCCATGGCCGCCCTGGGCGCTGCTTTTTCGCTGCAACTTCAACGCCTGGGCAACCTCGCGCGCTGGGGTGCAGCCGGCGTTGGAATAGGTCTTTTCCTCTTCTTCTACGGCCAATTGGCGGGCGCCTTCGCCATGACGCAATCGGTCCCCGCAGCGGTCGCGGCATGGAGCGCGCCGTTCGCTGGCATGTTCATCGCGCTCGCCATTGTGGCCTTTATGGAAGACGGCTGAAGCGCCACACCTGCGGAATGGAATGCCCCTGACGGTTTCCGGCCCTGGACGCCTTATGCAACAGGCGGTTAGGTAACTCTTGGGGAGTCGATCAGAGGGATTGAATGCGCCGTTTGGGGGAGCCTCTAGGGTGGGCCGCGCTTGCGGCTGCGCTCGCCGTCACGGTCAGCCCGACTGCGCTGGCGCAGACGGCGCAGCCGATCAGCGCGCCTGCTGAAGAGACCGACCGCGTCCTGCTCGAAGCAGATCAGTTGGTAGATGATCAGCTTGCCCGCACCATCACCGCCGAAGGCAATGTGCAGGTTCGCTATCAAGGCCGGACCATGCGCGCCGATCGGCTCGTCTATGATCTAAACACCGGCGCGATCCGCGCTGTGGGCAATGTCGAGATCGTGCTCGAAGACGGCTCGGTCACCTACGCCAACGAAATCGAAGCCGACGAAGCGATGAATGTCGGCGCCGCGAGTGAATTGCGTGCGCGTCTCGGTGAGAACGGAACGCTCGCAGCGCGCCAAGCATTGCGCCACGGCGAAGGCGAGAGCGAACTTCGCAACGTCATCTACACCAGCTGCCCGATCTGCGAGACCGGAGATCGGCCGCCGACCTGGAGCTTGCGCGCGCGCCGCGCGATCCAGGATCGCGAGAGCCGGACAATTTCTTATCAAGGCGCCGTACTTGAGATCGCTGGCGTGCCGGTGCTCTACTTCCCTTACATCGCGCACCCTGATCCAAGCGTCGAACGCGCGTCGGGCTTCCTGCCGCCAGATATCGGCCGCAACCGCCGCTTGGGCTCATTCTATGAACAGCCCTATTTCTGGGCGATTTCGCCGAGTTCCGATCTAACGACGTCGCTCCGTGTTCACGGCAACGTCAATCCGCTTGTTGGGCTGGAGTATCGTCGCCGCTTCTGGTCCGGAACGCTCGAACTCAACACGACGTTCACGCAAGAACAAATCTTCGACGGCGACGGCGACCGCTCCGGCGACGAGATGTTCCGCTACAGCGTGTTCGGTGAAGGTCTCTTCGACATCAATCAAGATTGGCAGTGGGGCTTCGGCGTCGAGCACACGTACGACGACCAGTACCTGCGCCGTTACGATCTCGATGGAGCCGGCGAACGTCGCGGGCCCTACATTGGCCAAGACACGCGGCTCATCACTCAACTCTTCGGCATCGGCCAGACACAGAACTCCTACGCCTCGCTCGCTTTCGTGAGCTTCCAAGGCCTGCGCGAAACTGACACCGAAGACCTGCTGCCGCTGATCTTGCCGTATATGCAGACGGACCACGTGTTTCGCGTGCCCGGCATTGGCGGACAGTTGCGCGTTGCCAGCAACACATCGGCGCTTCTGCGCGAGGATGTGGACGACCTGCTGACAACAGAGTTTGAGGGCGCTGATGCCGCGCGCTTCTCGCTCGGCGCGACGTGGCGCGGTGACATGATCGTCGGGCCGGGTCTCGTGGTCAGCCCCTTCGCGCAAGCGCGCGGTGACGCTTTTTACATTGAGACCGCGGCCGACGAGTACGAGACCGTCACACGCGGCCTGGGCATGGCTGGCGCAGAGGTCAGCTGGCCCTTTATGCGGCCCGGTGAGCGCTTCGATCTGGTGATCGAGCCTGTCGTCATGGCGGCTTACGCCAGCAACAACGCCGATGACCCACGCATCCGCAACGAGGATAGCCTGGCGTTCGAACTCGACGATTCGAACCTCTTCCGCCCAAACGCGGCGCCGAACTATGACCTCTGGGAACCGGGCGCCCGCGTGAGCGCCGGCCTCCGCGCCACAGCGCGAGCGCGCACCGGCGAGAGTGCGACGCTCATGTTCGGTCGCCGATGGCGTGAGGAACAGGCTGTAGGGTTCACCGAGGCCAATAATTTGGCAGGCGAGACTTCTGACTGGGTCGGGGCCGCACAGGTTGATCTCGGCTCGAACCTGGGCGCGCAAGCGCGGTTCCGCCTCGCCGACGATACGCTCGACGTACAGCGTATCGATCTGGGCGTTCGTGCCGCGGTTGGGCGCTTCAGCGTCACCGGCCGATACTTCAATATCAACGAGTCGCTGATTAGTGACCCCGACACGCCGTCGGAACAACTGACTGGCTTGATCGGCGTCGACCTTGCGCGCGGCTGGCGAATGCAGGCCGGTCTGACACGCGACCTAGATTCAGACATAAATCTGCGTCAGGAAATCCGGGCTATTTACGAGGACGATTGCACGTTCCTCGAGATTGCCTACACCCGCTCGGAAACGCGGCGGGGCACGATTGGCCCTGACGAGGGGATACAGATCCGGATCGGTCTGCGCTCGCTCGGGGTATTCGGCGGGAGCTGAAGCGGAGCATATGATGAACGTGAAGAAGTTTTTCGCAGCGGTTGCTGTTTCAGCGGCCCTGGCAGGCGCCGCTTCGCCCGCGATGGGGCAAGCGGAGGGCGTCGCCGCGCTGGTGAACGATCAAGTGATATCGACGTTCGACGTCCGTCAGCGCGCTGGGTTATTGCTGCTGTCGGCTGGAATTGACTCGACACCGGAGATGATGGAGCGCGCCCGGACCCAAGCGCTCCGCGACCTCGTTAATGAGGCGCTGCAAATGCAGGAAGTCGCACGATATGACGTTACCATATCTGCGGAAGACATTGACCGACGCATTGCGGACATCGCGCGTGGCAACGAAACCGATGTGGCTGGGCTGACCGCCTCGCTGGCGGAGCGAGGCGTATCGATCACAACATTGCGCGCGCAAATCGAGGCCGATATTGCTTGGTCAAGGTTTATGGGTGGCCGGTACGGTGCGCGTGTTCGAATTTCCGAGGCGCAAATAACCGAAACACAGGAGCGGATCGCGGCAAATTTGACGCGGCCTCAGTATCAGATCTCTGAAATTTTCCTGCCGGCACAGAACGAACGCGAATTTGTTGAAATGGAGCAAGGTGCAATGCGCCTGCTCCAAGAAATGCAACGCGGCGCGCCGTTTCCATTGGTCGCGCGCCAGTTCTCAGCCGCGCCATCTGCAGTAGCAGGCGGCGATATTGGTTGGATCGCCTCGACCGAACTTGTGCCGGAACTGCAACCGATAGCTGAGCGCCTGCAAGAGGGACAGGTATCTCTACCTGTTCGAACCTCTTCGGGCGTTTACATAATTGCCATCCGCGACCGTCGCGACGGCAGCCTCCCGGGCGCCTCGTCAATTGTCAATTTGGCTCAGATCACTGCTCCTGCATCCCGTAGCAACGATCTGCAACGTGTCGGACGTCGTCAAGAAGGCTGCGCCACGCTGGAACGTCAGATCAGTAACATACAAGGCGCCTCATCGGTTCTACTCGGCCAAACACCAGAGAGCGAGCTTGCTCCCGAGGTCCGCGAGCGCGTGACTGGCGTTACCGAGTTGCAAGCATCTGAGGTTAGAGTGGTCGGTGACCAAGCGGACATATTGATCGTCTGCGCACGTAGCACCGGAGGCGAAGGCGTGCCCGATCGTCGTGAAATCGAGGGCCGCTTACGAGAGCAAGAGATCAACATGCTCTCCGAGCGCTACATACGCGACCTCCGCCGCGAAGCCACGATCATAACGCGTCAATAGAATGCGCCCGCTCGCGGTTTCGATGGGCGATCCTGCTGGGATTGGCCTCGAACTCGCGGCGCGCGTTTGGGCGGCGAGAGATCGTTCGACGCCGCCGTTCTTTCTCGTCGGAGACGCACGCGCATTTGAGCGCGCCTGCAAGCGATTGGCGCCGCCTGCGCCAGCGTTGGCCGTTGTGGATGATGCGAATGCCATCTCTCACTCGCCTGACGCACTCACCATCCTGCACACGCCGCTTGCGATGGAAGAGACGCCAGGCGAGCCAGATCCTGTAAATGCAGACGCGACCATTTCCGCCATCGCGCGCGGCGCGGACGCAGTGCTTCGCGGCTCTGCGAGTGGCTTGGTCACCCTGCCAATCGCAAAGTCTGTCTTGCACGCCGCCGGCTTCACCTTCCCCGGCCACACCGAGTTCATCGCGCATCTGACGCGCGACGTGCGTTGGCCGCAGGCGCGCGGACCGGTGATGATGCTGGCGGGACCATCGTTGCGTGTAGCGCTGGCGACGATTCACACACCGCTCTCACAAGTGCCGCACAAGCTCAACCGGCTCGACCTGGTCCAGACTGGCCGCGTCGTCGGCGAAGCGCTGCGGCGCGACTTCGGCATCGACCGTCCGCGCATGGTGTTTTGCGGCCTCAATCCGCACGCCGGCGAAAACGGCTCGATCGGACGCGAAGAGATCGAGATCATCAATCCCGCCGCTGACTTGCTGCGCACCGAGGGCTGGGATGTGAGTGACGCCCGCTCAGCCGATGCACTTTTTCACGAAGACGCACGGCGGAGTTACGATTGCGCCATTGCGATGTATCACGATCAGGGTCTCATCCCGATCAAAACGCTGCACTTTTGGGACGGCGTAAATGTCACGCTCGGTCTACCGATCGTGCGCACGTCTCCCGACCACGGAACTGGCTTTGACATCGCGGGCAAAGGCGTCGCGCGTGCGGACAGTTTTCGCGCCGCACTCGACATGGCCTGGGCAATGGCTGAGCGCCGCGCTCGCACATGAACGCCGACGACCTGCCGACGCTGCGCGATGAGTTGGAAACGCATGGACTGTGGGCCAACAAAGGCCTTGGTCAGCACTTCCTACTCGATCTCAACATCACACGGCGCATTGCCAAGACAGCAGGCGACTTAAGCGACCAGCAGGTGATTGAGGTGGGCCCCGGCCCCGGCGGACTAACCCGCGCACTGCTCGAAGCCGGCGCGCACGTCACGGCGATCGAGAAGGACACACGGTTTTTGCCGCTGCTCGAACCGCTGATCGAATGGAGTGAAGGGCGGCTCAGCGTCGTCCAAGGCGATGCGTTGCAGGTGGATCAAGCGGCGCTGCTGACCGACGCGTCCGCTTCGATCATTTCCAACCTTCCCTACAATGTCGGCACACCGCTGTTGGTGAATTGGTTGAAGGCTGGCGCTTGGCGCGGGCCGATGACGCTGATGTTTCAAAAGGAAGTCGCGCAGCGCATCGTCGCCAAGCCCGGCAGCGACGCGTACGGGCGCCTTGCCGTGCTCGCCCAAGCACGCTGCGATTGTCGGCTTGAGTTCACCGTCCCAGCGCGTGCGTTCACGCCGCCGCCGAAGATTGCGTCCGCTATTGTAACGCTACGCGATCGCGCCGATCCCTACCCGCATCTTGATGCGTTGGAGCGCGTCACCGCCGCCGCGTTCGGTCAGCGACGAAAGATGCTCCGCTCGGCGCTGCGTGCGCTAACGCCGGACGCCGAAGCCCTACTCAACGCAGCTGACATAACGCCTACAGCACGGGCGGAAGAAATTGATCAATCGGGCTTCCGTCGTCTCGCGGACGCCTGGCGCGCGCGCTAGATGCCCTGCCTCAGCCGCTCAACATGCAGCTTCAACCAAAGCTGACGCGCACGCTTTAAGCGTTCAGCCGCCAGGATTTGTTTGATCTGCGCTAGCGTCTGTTCAAGCATCGTGTTGACGAGCACGTAATCGTACTCTTCCCAATGCGAGATCTCATCCAGCGAGCGCGCCATACGCTTGGCGATGACTTCATGGCTGTCTTCAGCGCGACCGTGTAGACGACGCTCCAATTCAGCCATCGACGGCGGTAGAATGAAGATGCCAACCACGTCTTGCGGCTCAGCAGCACGCAACGCGCGAGCGCCTTGCCAGTCCACGTCAAACAGCACGTCGCGGCCCTGGATAAGCATAGCTTCAACCGGCGCGCGCGGTGTGCCGTAATGATTGCCGAAGACCATGGCGTGTTCGAGAAACTCGCTCTGGTCAGCCATCTGCTCGAACTGCTCTTTCGAGAGAAACTTGTATTCGCGGCCATCGACTTCGCTCGGCCGCGCCGGACGTGTGGTGGCGGAGACGGAGAGCGACATGTTCTCGTCGGTCTCCAACAGTTTCTTCGCAAGCGTCGACTTGCCGGCCCCCGAAGGACTCGACAGCACGAACATCAGACCGCGCCGCGCGACGTGCTCATTCAACATTGGCGGCTTGCTCCTTGATCTGATCGACCACGCTTTTGAGTTCGAGGCCAATGCGTGTGAGTTCGAGATCGGCTGACTTCGAACACAGCGTGTTGGCTTCGCGCGAGAGCTCTTGGGAGAGAAAATCGAGTCTACGGCCTGCCGGTTCTGGCTTCGCGATGAGCGAGCGCAACTCGGCGATGTGCGCCGTGAGGCGTTCCAGCTCTTCCGCCACATCGGCGCGCATCGCGGCAATCGCCGCTTCCTGCGCAACACGCGCTGGATCGAGCTTGATATCCGGCGCAAGCGCTTCGAGGCGCTGTTTGATCCGATCCAGCGCTGCTTGTGGCGCAGCGCTCGCGCTTTTGCGGGCAGCCGTCACGAGTGCATCGAGCTTATTGGCGGCATCAGTAAAAATGCCGGCGAGTGTCCGCCCCTCGGCGTTGCGCGCCTCGGCAAGACTAGCGAGCGAGCGTTCGAAGCCAGCGACCAATGACGCTTCGAACGCCGTACGATCTTCGTCGCTCGTTTCGACCGCGTCTTCGCTGAGCAACACACCGCGTATGGCGAGCAATCCATCCCATCGGGCTAAATCCACTTTGCCTCCCCGAACAAGCGGCTCACCGGCGTCGATCAGACGATCCACCAGCGCGAAATCGATCTTGAGTGGCGCAGCCGCAGACGGATCACGCGCCAGCGTCAGCGTTGCTTGCAAGCTGCCGCGCTTGAACTTGGCATTTGCAGCGGCGCGGGCGGGTGGTTCGAGCGCATCAAATCCAGATGGCAAACGCAGTTTCAGATCGAGGTTGCGCCCGTTGACGCTGCGCAACTCCCAAACCCAGCGTTGGCCAAGGTGTTCGCCTTCGGCGCGGGCAAAGCCGGTCATGCCTGAAATTGTCATCTGCGCCTTCATCTCCCTCGCCCCGCGCAGCGGGGGAGGGATTAAGGGAGGGGGAAACTGACTCGGAAGATTAGACGCTACTGGCCCCCTCCCCAACCCCTCCCCCGCTCTGCGGGACGAGGGGCTTAAGGAGAGCTCAGCGTCCCTGACGCTGCTGCGCCAATCGTTCCGCTTCGATCTCGCGCCAGCGGCGGACATTGGCTTGATGCTCGGCAAGCGTGGCCGCGAACAGATGACCGCCAGTGCCGTCAGCGACGAAGAATATCGCGTTGGTAGTCGCCGGATTGGCGGTGGCTTCGAGAGCAGCGCGGCCGGGATTGGCGATCGGCGTCGGCGGCAGGCCGTCGATGCGATAAGTGTTGTAGCCGGTATCGAGATCGATCTCGCTTTGTCGAATAGTGCGGCGATTGCCCTGCGCATCGACCAAGCGGCCATCGCGGCAGCGATTTGGGAAGCGCAGGCAGACGCCGTAAATGATGGTCGGATCGGTTTCGAGGCGCATTGGAATACGCAGACGATTGATGAACGCCCCCGCCACCATTGGACGCTCAGCAGCGATGCCAGTTTCGCGCTCTACGATCGATGCAAGAGTAACGAAATCCTCGACCGTCGTGATCGGCAAGTTCGGCGCTCGGTTCGCCCAGATTTCCGCGACCGCATCATCGTGCGCGCTGCGCATGATTTGAAGCAGAGCGGCCCGGCTCATATCGCGCTGGACGTGATAAGTGTCCGGCAGGATCGAGCCTTCTGGCGGCGTCTCGGGCATCTCGCCCGTGAGCACGCCGCTTTCCTCGATAATGCGCATCACCGCCGCGATGGTGATGCCTTCAGGAAACGTAATCGAGTGCAACAGCGCGTCGCCGCTCGTCATCATCTCGACGATCTCACGCACCGAAGCCCGCGCCGGGATCTGATATTCACCGGCCTGCAGTGCATTACCGCCGCCATAAAGCCGGTTGGCGATGCGGAAGAGGAAGCCGTCGGTGATCAGCCCCTGCTCTTGCAGGTTCGACGCGATCTCAGCGCCGCTATCGCCGCGCTCCACCATGAAGGCATGATCCTCAGCGCTCGGGCCCGGTCGGCTCATCGCGCTTGAGAAAAAGAAGAAGACGAAAATCGCCGCAGCGCCCGCGAGCGCTAAAAGCCAGAAGAGGAATGAGCCGCCGCCACCGCGACGTGCGGGTGCGCGCGCCATCAATCCACCGCGGTCAGGATCACAGCAGCGTTCGTGCCGCCGAAGCCGAAGGAGTTTGACATCGCTGCTCTCACAGGCCGTTTCTTGGCCTTATGGGGCGTCAAATCTAAGGCGCTCTCAACTGACGGATTGTCCAGATTCAGTGTCGGCGGGATCACGCCGTCGCGGATCGCGAGCGCACAGAAGATGGCCTCCACCGCGCCAGCCGCACCCAGCAAATGGCCGATCGCTGACTTCGTGGATGACACGGAAACATTTGCGGCAGCACTGCCGTAGAGTCGCTCAATCGCGCGCAGTTCGATCTCGTCACCAAGCGGCGTCGATGTGCCGTGCGTATTCAGATAATCGATGTCGCCCGGATTCATGCCAGCGTTCTTCAACGCCGCCTGCATGGCGCGATAACCGCCGTCGCCGTCTTCGGCGGGCGCGGTGATGTGGTATGCATCACCCGACAGGCCGTAGCCTTTGACTTCAGCATAAATCTTCGCGCCGCGCGCCTTGGCGTGCTCGTACTCTTCCAGCACCACGCAGCCCGCGCCCTCACCCATGACGAAGCCGTCGCGATCTTTGTCGTACGGACGCGAGGCCTTCTCGGGCGTATCGTTGAAACCGGTCGACATCGCGCGCAGCGCGCAGAAACCGGCCATCGCAAGACGGCAGACAGACGCCTCAGCACCGCCCGCCACCATAACTTCAGCGTCGCCATACATGATCAGCCGCGCCGCATCGCCGACAGCGTGAGCACCCGTCGCGCAAGCGGTGACGACAGCGTGGTTCGGACCACGAAAACCGTGACGGATGGAGACTTGGCCCGATGCCAAATTGATCAGCGCGCTTGGAATAAAGAACGGCGAGATCTTACGCGGGCCATCGCGATCGAGGATCGTCTGGTTGGCGCCAATCGCTTCGATGCCGCCAATGCCCGAACCGATGAGAACACCGGTGCGGTTTTTGTCCTCGTCGCTTTCGGGCTTCCACGCGCTATCGGCGACAGCTTCGTCAGCCGCCGCTATCGCATAGAGGATGAAGTCCTCGATGCGCCGCTGTTCTTTGGCTGAGAGCGTATTGTCTGGATTGAACGCGTGCTGATCGCCAGCGCCGCCAGCGCGGCCATCGCTGCGCGGGACCACGCAGGCGATCTGGCACGGCAGATCGTCCACCTTGAAGTGTTCGATCCTGTTCGCGCCGGATTTGCCTGCAATCAGCCGTTCCCACGTGGCTTCGCGGTTCGCGGCCAGCGGGGTAACGAGCCCTATGCCTGTGATGACAACGCGCCGCATGGGCAGCGGCAGGGCTTAGCCCTGCTTCTCCGAGATGAACTTCACGGCGTCGCCAACCGTTTGAATGTGCTCGGCCGCGTCGTCCGGAATCTCGATGCCGAACTCTTCTTCGAACGCCATAACCAGCTCGACGTTGTCCAAGCTGTCAGCGCCCAGATCGTCGATGAAGGAGGCCTTCTCCGTCACCTTGGCGGGATCGGCTTCGAGATGCTTGATCACGATCGCCTTAACGCGGTCAAAAACTTCCGACATGCACGCCTCGCCAGTACTGAGAGAATGGGCTGAATAATTGTCCACGTCCCTGACAGGACGCTTGTTAGCGGCCTTTTGAACACAGGCGGTCCGGGGCGCAAGCCTTTTTCGCCGCCGGTTCTGCAAAGCCGCTGCTCAGATCATGGCCATGCCGCCGTTCACATGCAACGTCTGTCCGGTCATGTACCCGGCCTCTTCGCTCGCGAGGAAGACCGCCGCAGCTGCGACATCAGACCCTTCGCCCAAGCGTCCAGCCGGTATTTTGCCCATCAAAGCTGACTTTTGCGCTTCGTTGAGCACGTCCGTCATCGGTGAGGAGATGAACCCAGGCGCGATACAATTCGCCGTCACGTTGCGGCTAGCGACCTCTGCGGCCATCGCTTTTGTGAAACCGATCATGCCGGCTTTCGACGCCGCATAATTCGCCTGTCCGGGGTTTCCGGTGACGCCCACAACCGAAGTGATGCCGATAATACGGCCCCAACGGTTCTTCATCATCGTCTTCAAAGCGGCGCGCGACAGGCGGAAATAGCCTTCGAGATTGATGGTGAGGACCTTCTGAAAGTCCTCGTCCTTCATGCGCAGCAGCAGGCCATCCTTGGTGATGCCTGCATTGGCGATAAGGATGTCGAGCTTGCCGCCAAGCGCTGCCTCGGCTTGGCCGACCAGCGCATCGACAGCGGCGGGATCGGAAAGATTGCATGGCGTGATGACGTGATCGCCGCCAAGCTCGGCTTTGACCTTCTCAAGCGCCTCAACCCGCGTGCCCGAGAGCGCCACGCGCGCGCCTTGCGCTGCCAATGCTTTAGCGATCGCGCCGCCAATGCCGCCCGAGGCACCCGTTACGAGCGCGGTTTTTCCTGCCAGTGAAAACATTCTCAATCCTTCACGCTCGCGCGCCCGCTCTCCCTCAATGGGAGAGCTGTCACGCGCAGCGTGACTGAGAGGGTGAGCCCGTCGGCGTTGAAAGCAGTGCCTGCGGAGGCTCGCCTTCTAGCGTGGCGGGCCACACCCTTCCCGCGCCTACGGCGCCGCCCTTCCCATGGAGGGAAGGGCAAAGCGCCAATGCTTGGGGGTTGGCTTATTCCGCGCGCACGGCGGCGGCAAGTTTTGTCACCGTATTCCAGTTCCGCGCCGAGCCCAGCTTGGGTAGCTTCAGTTTCGACGGACCCTGGCCGTTGGGAAACTTGATGTAGAGGCAGCGCTCGCCCTGGGCGATCTCCTCGCCGGTGAGCGATGATTTCTCCATCGCCTCCATTTCGGCCTTCGTTGCTAGCGCACGCATGAAGTTTACGACCATGAAGGTCGGCGTCTTCTTCGTGAACGCCTTGAACGGGTTGGCGGCCATGATGACGTCGAGTTCGTCACCGGTGCGGACGAAGACGTCGGTCTTCAAGCCGAGGCCAGCTTGGATCGCCTCTTCGAGCTTCGCCTCAAGCTTCGCGTCCTTAAGTTTGGATGACAGCACGACATTGCCGCTGGCGATCAGCGTGCGCACGTCTTCAAAGCCCGCCTTTTCAAGCACAGCGCGCAGTTCAGCCATCACCACTTGGCGCTTGCCGAGATTGACGCCGCGAAGGAGAGCGACTTGGCGGCTCACACTGTCTTCGCGAACGCTTCCAGATCAGCCGGCTCATTCAGCGCGACCGTTTCCGCATCCGGCGCGTTGCGCTTGACCATGCCGGAGAGCTGTTTGCCTGCGCCAACCTCAATGAAGCGACCGACACCACCCTCACCCGCCATCCACTCAACGCTCTCGCGCCAGCGCACGCGGCCTGTCACTTGTTCAACCAGCAGCTTGCGGATCGTCGCAGGCTCCTGCACCGGGCGCGCCGTGACGTTGGCGACCAGCGGCGCTGCGAGTGGCGCGATCGCAGCGGCGACGAGTGCTTCCGCCATTGCGTCAGCAGCAGGTTGCATCAGCGGCGAATGGAACGGCGCGGAGACGTTCAGCGCGATAGCGCGCGCGCCTTTTTCCTTCGCATAGGCCAAGGCAGCATCGATGCCGGCCTTCGAACCGGAGATGACGACATTGCCGACATTGTTATCGTTGGCGACGACACACGGCCCAACCTCGGCGCCCTTAGCCGCGATCTCTTCGGCCAGCGCCACATCGACTTTCCCGATCAGCGCCGCCATCGCGCCCTCGCCCACCGGCACAGCCGCTTGCATCGCGTTACCGCGCGTGCGCAACAGCCGCGCAGCGTCCGAAACCGAAAGCGCACCGGCAGCGGCCAACGCAGAGTATTCGCCAAGCGAGTGGCCAGCCACGAACGCCGCTTTGCTCACAGCCACACCGAACTCGCGCTCCAATGCACGCATCGCGGCAAGGCTAACCGCCATCAACGCCGGCTGCGCATTGGCGGTCAGCGTCAACTCATCGGCAGGCCCCTCGAAGATCAGGCGAGAGAGCTTCTCCCCCAACGAGTCATCGATCTCCTGAAACACCTCACGGCTCGCGCCGAACGCGTCATAGAGGCTCTTGCCCATACCGGGCGCTTGGCTTCCCTGGCCGGGAAAAATAAAGGCGATGCTCATGCGCGCGATTTAGGCCAAGGGCGGCGCTTACGAAAGCCCGGCGTGCCAACGAATTGGGTGGCCAGACCGGGCAACCCCTTGCTTTCACGCCTCGTTTCGCCTAACCCCCCGCCTTCGCGATCTGCGGCCCTGGGAGCATTCGCTTCCCGGGGTCCATCGTTTTGGCCCGCGCCTCCCTCGGGAGGCCCTTCCAGGGGCCTGAGCGCCGCAGATTTTTGGAAGAGGAAACAATGGCTTATTACGAACACGTGTTCATTGCGCGGCCGGAAATCTCGCCGCAGCAAGTCGACGCGCTCATCGAGGAAGTCACCAATACGGTGAAGGAACTCGGCGGCGTGACCAGCAGGACCGAATATTGGGGCCTGCGCAACCTGACCTATCGCATTCGAAAGAACCGCAAAGGTCACTACGCGCTGATCAATATCGAAGCGCCGACCAATGCGGTCGCCGAACTCGAGCGCCGCCTGCGCATCAACGAAGACATCATGCGCTTCAAGACCATCCGCGTCGAAGAGCTTGAAGAAGAGCCGTCACCGATCCTGGCCCGTCGCGATCGCGATGAGCGCCGTCGCGCACGCCGCGAAGGCGGCCGTGACGGTGAAGACGGTCTCGAGTTTGACGGCGGGGAGGACTAAATCATGGCTGCTAAAGCTGCAAAAGGCGCCCCGAAGTTCAACATTTCGAACATTCCGGCTCGCCGCCCATTCGGCCGTCGGCGCAAGGTCTGCCCATTCTCGGGCAACGCCTCACCGAAGATCGACTACAAGGACGTGAAGCTGCTCCAACGCTACATCAGCGAAAAGGGCAAGATCGTCCCGGCGCGCATCACCGCCGTTTCCGCCAAGAAGCAACGCGAACTCGCCAAGGCCATCAAACTGGCCCGTGAACTCGCTCTGCTTCCGTTCGCTGTTCAATAAGGAGACAAGCCCATGCAAGTCATCCTGCTTGAACGCGTCGAAAATCTTGGCGTCATTGGCGACGAAGTGAAGGTGCGTGACGGTTACGCGCGCAACTTCCTGCTGCCGCAAAAGAAGGCGCTCCGCGCCACCGACGCAAACCGTGAATCGTTCCAAGCGCGCCGCGCCGAGATCGAAGCTCGCAACGCTGAAGCCAAAGCCGTCGCTCAAAAGGCGTCCGGCAATGTCGACGGCAAAAGCTACGTGCTCATCCGCCAAGCGGGTGAAGCCGGTCAGCTCTACGGCTCAGTGTCCGCGCGCGACGTGGTCGACGAGATCATCAATAGCGGCGCCAAAGTCGATCGCAATTCGGTCGTCCTGGAAAAGCCGATCAAGACGATTGGCGTCTATGACGTGCGCGTCCGCCTCCACGCCGAAGTGTACGCCAGCGTGAAGGTCAACGTCGCGCGCTCAGCCGACGAAGCCGAGCGTCAAGCGAAGGGCGAAAACGTCATCGCTGCGGCGCTTGAGGCCGATCGCTCAGACGCCGAAGCGGCAGCCAAGGAATTGGCCGCCAATTCGATCACCAACGATCCGAGTGCGCGCGCCGAATAAGCGCAACGCTCATTTCGACGCTTCAGAGGGGCCGTCATCCGCAAGGGTGACGGTCCCTTCTTCTATGGCGCGCACCATACGGAAGGGTTTGGCGCTATTGATCGGCCGCGCAAACACGCGTCCCGGCGAGTCCATGGCGATGCTGCACACCGCTTGATCCCGCGTGTCGTAGGCGCGGCCAACCGCAAACAGATTGCGCGTTATCCCCCACGCCTCCAGCGCCGCCCGCTGCGAATGCGCGGCGACGATGGTTTCATGGAACCCGATTTGAGTGACATAGACTTTGAGCGGACGCGTTCTGGGCATAACGAAGAAGGCGCGCTTCCCCGGCATTTCGGGTCAGATTTTTTGGCTCCGTCATCCTGGGGCATTCGCCGTAGGCGGATGAGCCCAGGACCCAGGTGCAAACGACGCGCTAGTGGCCCCTGGGTCCTGGGCTCGCACTTTGTGCGCCCCAGGATGACGAAAAGGAGCCGCCTCAGACTCGTCGTTCCACGTCAACAACAACAAACGCAACGCGACTCGGGAAAAGCAGCGTCAAGGTTTCGGGGCGTCAACAATTGGCGCGCCGAATCGCGCCATGCTCACGCCCCCATGTCGAACCAACCTTCACTGCCGCTCGCCGTTCCCAACGCCTCGCCGCCGCCGCGCGTTGCGCCGCATAATCTTGAGGCTGAGCAAGCGCTCTTGGGTGCCATCCTGTTCGACAACGAGACCTACAATCGCATCAATGGAAACCTCCGTCCGCACCACTTCTTCGATCCCGTGCACGGCCGCATCTTCCAAGCCTGCGTTGAACTCATTGCAGCGGGCGACCTCGCCGACGGCGTAACGCTCCGCGAACGCTTCGCACGCGACGGCGGCATCAAGGAGATCGGCGGCGCTGTCTATCTGATGAAGCTAATGGAGTCGGCCGCACCGCTCTCCGCCCAAGCGCAATCCTACGCCAACATCATCTATGATCTCGCACTGCGCCGCGAACTCATCCGCGTCGGCAACGTCATCGCCGATCTGGCTGAGAACCCACCCGAAGATCACGACGCTGAAGACATTATCGAAGAAGCCGAGCGCTCACTATTTTCGCTGGCCGAAAGCGGCGCCGCCAACAAAGGCTTTTCGCCCTTCTCGCAAGCGCTGACCGCATCAATCGAAAGCGCTGCCGCAGCTTACGAAAGCGACACCGAAGTCTCCGGGCTCGCCACCAATTTCGAAGATCTCGACCGCATGCTCGGCGGTCTGCACGGCTCGGACCTGGTCATCCTCGCTGGCCGCCCATCGATGGGCAAAACTGCGCTGGCGCTCAACATCGCCTTCAACATCGCGCGCAATAAACTGAAGTACGACCAGGCGCCCGAGGACGATAAGCCCCCCACCAAAGGTGGCATCGTTGCGTTCTTCTCACTCGAAATGTCGGCCGAGCAGCTAGCGACGCGTCTTCTCTCCGACGCCGCCGAGATCGAGAGTGACCGCATTCGTCGCGGCAAGATCAGCGCGCGCGAATACGAGACACTGCGCGAGGAAGCCACCAACCTACAGCGCCTGCCGCTGCACATCGACGAAACTGGCGCCATCGGCATTGCACCGTTGCAGGCCCGCGCGCGCAGGCTTCAGCGCACGGTCGGCCTCGATTGCATCGTCGTGGACTACCTTCAGCTCGTAACCGGTTCCAAAAAAGGCGGCGATGGCCGCGTGCAGGAAGTCTCGGAAATCACGCAAGGTCTGAAGGCGCTGGCGAAGGACCTTCACGTCCCGGTCATTGCGCTGTCGCAGCTATCTCGTCAGGTCGAGAACCGCGAGGACAAACGCCCGCAATTGTCCGACCTGCGTGAATCCGGCTCGATCGAACAAGACGCGGACTCGGTCCTATTCGTTTATCGCGAAAGCTATTATCTAGAGCGCGCCGAACCGCGCGAAGGCACCGACGAGCACATTGCGTGGATGCGGCAGGTGGACGAAGTGCGCAACCAAGCCGAAGTCATCATCGGCAAGCAGCGTCACGGTCCAATTGGGAAAGTGAAGCTCTTCTTTGACAGCCGCTACACCAGATTCGGCAACCTCTCTTCCCGCTCGTGAGCCCAGACGGCTCGCGCGCTTAAGAGTCGATCACGCCGCAATCGTCGAGAACTGGCGCTTCTTCAAGAAGCAGGCGCCCGGCGCTGCCGTGTCGGCTGTCGTGAAAGCTGATGCGTACGGGCTTGGCTCGATCGCCGCGGCGCGTGCGTTAGCGCAAGCTGGCGCGCGTGTGTTTTTCACAGCGACCGCAGCGGAGGCCGTGCTCGTTCGCCGCGCACTCGGCGAAGGCCCGCAGATCTTTGTGCTCAACGGCCCCACCGGCGACGACCTCGCGACGTTCGCCGGCGCAAAGCTCACGCCAATCTTAAACTCGATGGCGCAAATCAAACTTTGGGACGCACGCGGCCCCGCCGGTTTGCACATCGACACCGGCATGAACCGCCTCGGCATCGGCCCAGAAGAACTGCCGCAAGCGTCGAGCGCGCTCAGAGACGTGAGCCTCGCCGTCGTGATGAGCCACCTAGCCTGCGCCTCCGATCCTGCGCATCCGCTCAACGCCATCCAGCTCAAGCGCTTTGTCGATGCCGCGACGCTCTTCCCGAAAGCGACCCGCAGCCTTGCCTCCACCGGCGGCGCGCTCATCGGCCCGGATTATCATTTCGATCTCATCCGCCCCGGCATCGGTCTTTACGGCTCGGGCGGCCTCGACGCCGACAATCCAAAACTCCACGTAGCGGCAACGATTGACGCGTCCATCCTGCAAGTCCGCGACGTGGAGCCAGGCGAGACGTTCGGCTACGGCGCCACCTTCACTGCTGCACAAAAGATGCGCACCGCGACCGTCGCGCTCGGATACGCGGACGGCTACTTGCGGTCACTGAGTACGCGCGGCTATGGCTTCCTCGGGGGGGCCAAGCGCCCCATACTGGGGCGTGTGTCGATGGACCTCATCATTATCGACGTGACCGGCTGCGATGAAGCGCAACCCGGCGCCATGGTGGAGTTCTTGGGCGCCAACGCGCCGATCGATGACATCGCCACACTCGCAGGCACCGCACCATATGAATTGCTGACGACCTTCGCCGGCACAGTTCGCAAGACTGGCGTACGCGGATGAGTGAGCAAGCGCAGACACTTTCCCTCCCCGTCCGGGGAGGGTGTCGCGAAGCGACGGGTGGGGCACTTGCTCCAATCTCGGAAAGTTTCGCGCCACTATCCCACCCGTCACGCGCCGCTTCGCGCCGCGTGACACCCTTCCTTAAAAGGGAGGGATCATGATCAACCCGTTTGCACCTATCGGACGCGCCACGATCGCGTTTTGCTCTGAGATCGGCCGCTTCTCCGCGTTCACCGGCCGCGCCGCCGCAGCTATCGTTTCGCCGCCGCTATTTATCGGCCAGTTTCTGCGTCAGTGTTTGGCGATCGGCTATTACTCGCTGCCGGTCATCGGCATCACCGCCGTCTTCATCGGCGCAGCACTTGCACTCAACATTTATGTCGGCGGCGCGCGCTTCAACGCTGAGCAATTCGTCCCGAACATCGTCGTGCTTGGCATCACGCGCGAGCTCGGGCCTGTGCTTGCGGGCCTCATGCTCGCGGGCCGCGTAAGCGCTGGCATAGCGGCTGAAATCGGCACCATGCGCGTCACCGAACAGATCGACGCAATGACGACGCTGTCGACCGATCCGTTCCGCTTCCTGATCGCACCGCGCGTTCTCGCCGCAACTTTGACGCTGCCGATCCTCGTTCTGGTGGCAGACATTATCGGCGTCATGGGCGGTTATCTCGTTGCGGTGAACAGCCTTGGCTTCAACGGCGCCGCTTACTTGCGCAACACCTTCGAGTTTGTCGAAGCGCAGGACGTCATCCTTGGCCTCGTAAAAGCTGGCGTATTCGGCTTCATCATCGCGTCGATGGGCGCCTACCAAGGCTACCATTCTTCCGGCGGCGCGCTTGGCGTTGGCCGCGCGACAACCAACGCCGTGGTCGGCTCAATCGTGCTGATCCTGGCCGTGAATTATCTCATCACAGCGTTCTTCGTGGAGTGATGCGATGACCGCCAAACTCCAACTCATCGGCATCAAGAAGATGCTCCGCGGCCGCCAAGTGCTCAACGGCGTCGACCTCGACGTGCACGAGCGTCGCTCGCTGGTGATTATCGGCGGCTCCGGCCAGGGCAAGTCGGTGACGTTGAAGTGCGCGCTCGGCCTGATGAAGCCGGATGCCGGCCAGGTGCTCGTAGACGGCGCCGACGTTACGCGCATGCCGGAAGAAATCCGCGCCCGCGTCATGCGCAAGTTCGGCATGTTGTTTCAGGGTGCAGCGCTGTTCGACTCGCTCACCGTCTGGGAAAACATCGCTTTCCGGTTGATCTACGCTGATAACGTCGCACGCACCGAAGCGCGTGAACGCGCCATTGAGACGATGCGCAAAGTGCGGCTCTCGCCGGACTTCGCCGATGTGCGCCCAATAGAGCTTTCCGGCGGTATGCAAAAGCGGGCAGGCCTCGCGCGCGCCATTATCGCCAAGCCCGATATCCTCTTCTTCGACGAACCAACCACTGGCCTCGACCCAATCACCGCCGACGCGATCAATGATCTCATCGTCGAGATGACCAAAGAACTCGGCTGCGCCGCCGTCTCGATCACCCACGACATGGCCAGCGCCCGCAAAATCGCCGACGAAATCGCCATGCTGCACGACGGCAAAATCGTCTGGCGCGGCCCCACCGCATCGCTCGATACAAGCGGCAACGCCATGGTCGAACAATTCGTCGCCGGTCGTGCTGACGGGCCGATCCAGGCTGTGGTTTGAACCGAAAGCAACGCTACCGGTTTTTGAACCGCACGGGCGTCGTATTGGGCGCAATCGCTTTAGTCGTGTATGGGATCGAAGCTGCGGTCGCGGTGGCCAACGGACAAATCGTTGTTGGTTTCAATTACTGGAACGCCCCACTGTTTGCGCTACTACAGCTCATCGTGGTTTTGGTTTTGGCGCCGTTCTTGGTGCGCTATGCTTGGCAACATTGGAATGATGACGGTCCACCGCCGCCGACAAACAAATGAACGACGCTTCACCGCCTCTCCGCGCGCCACATTACATCGACAACGAAAGCCACGGCTGGCCGCTCGCCGATTGCGCGCGCGGCTTGATCGGCCAACTCTCTAGCTGGGTGCGGGACCCGGTTGAGTTTCGCGGCGACGCGCGTGGGCGCATCTGGAGCACGACGCGCGCTGATGGCGACAACGCCAAGCTCTTCTTCAAATCCGAGCACGGCGACGGCGTGATTGAACTGCAACGACACGAGAGCAATTGGGTGCGCGCAGAACTGCGCATCACCGGCGAACTCAAGCTCCGCGCCTGGCTCGAAGACCCATACGAAGAAAAAGAGTTCTGGCCCGACGCCGCCGACGGCGCCGATGAAGGCCCTGGCCGCATCTCAAAACGCGGCGCGTGGTTACAAGTTGACGCGCGGCGCTTCCCCGGCGTGTCAGGCGACAAGTATTGGAGCGTCAGCGACACCTATTGGTGAAGCACATATCTCCGTCATCCTGGGGCATTCGCTGTAGCGCATCGCGCGGAAGCGGATGAGCCCAGGACCCAGGGGCAAACGACGTGCTTGTGGCTCTGGATCCTGGGCCCGCGCTTCGCGCGTCCCAGGATGACGAAGCTTCAAGCGTCAAACGACGGCTAATCAATCACAACGCCCGCTCAATCGCGCCTTCCAGTGATTCCGGCTTCGCCGTCGGCGGAAAGCGCGCGAGCACTTTGCCGTCGCGACCGATCAGAAACTTGGTGAAGTTCCACTTGATGTCGCGGCCAAGCAAACCGCCGCCCTTCGCGCGCGTCAGATGATCGTAGATCGGATGCGCTTGCGGGCCCTTCACGTCGATCTTGCCAAACATCGGAAAGGTTACGTCATAGGTGAGCGAGCAGAAATTTTTGATCTCGTCGGCATCGCCCGGCTCCTGGGCGCCAAACTGGTTGCACGGAAAGCCAAGCACCTCGAAGCCGCGATCCGCGTATTTGCGATGCAGCGCTTCCAAGCCCTTGTACTGATAAGTGAAGCCGCACTGGCTCGCGGTGTTGACCACAAGCAGCACCTTGCCGCGATATTGTGCAAGCGATCGCTCGGCGCCGCTGATATCGCGTGCGCTCATGTCGTGAATGGTCGTCATTAGTCGCGATCTTCCTCTGGGCAGCGAAGTGCTGTGATGGTTTGAGCGGCGCCACCGGCTGGGCCGAAATCAGCGATCAGATCGTCAGTGACAGCCGATTGCACGTCGAGATGAAAAGTTGACACAGCAGCAGTCGGTTCGCCCTCGCTATCGAGCAAATTCACCGTCAGCACGACGCGGTTGTTATCCGAAGTCGCCCATGTGCCGGCGTAAGAGACCACACCGCTCTGGTCCGAGTAATCGAAGTATTGAACACGATCATCCGCTTCGAACACGAGATCATACAGCCCGCACGTCCGATCAAAGCCCCACAGCCCGATCAGCGCTTCCGGTTCAAGCGTGAAAGACGGCGCCGCTACCTCGCCCACACCAGTCGAACCGGCGCCAGCGTCCTCCGGCGGAGCAGCCTGACCGCACGCGGCAAGCATGAGCGCAAAAAGCGCGGCGATTGCGTAACGCATAATTGGCTCCTTAAAGGGACGAGGCAGTGACGCTTGCGAGCCAGACGCTAGCAAAGCTCGTTTCAGGCCGCTAGCGCTGCTTCGCGCGCGTCTTTCAAATCCTGAACGAACCGGGCGAACTCGGCTTCTTGATCGGCTACATCCGGCAGACGCAGCAACGCGGACGGGTGAACAGTAGCGCGCAAGCGCAGACCCTCACGCGTGTTCAGCGCCTCGCCGCGCACCGCTGCAAGTGATCCCTTGTGCGCCGAGAGCGACTGCAACGCCGTTACCCCTAAAGCCACGATTAGCTTCGGATGAACAAGCTCCAGTTCGTGCCGCAGCCACCAGCGGCACGTCTCCACTTCGCTTCGATCGGGCCGCTTATGCAGCCGACGTTTGCCACGCGGCTCATGCTTAAAATGCTTCACCGCATTGGTGATGAAAATCTCGCGCCGCACGATCCCCGCCGCTTCGAGCGCACGGTTGAGCACTTGACCCGCTGGCCCCACGAATGGCGTCCCGGCCAAGTCCTCCTGATCACCCGGCTGTTCGCCGACGAGCACAAGCAACGGACGATCCGTTACGCCCTCGCTTGGCACTGCTTGCGTCGCGTCCTTCCACAACGGGCACGCCCGGCAGCCTTTGAGCGCAAGATTGAGATCATCGATCGAGCGCGGCGCATCCTGCTGTTCGGCAACAAGCGTTAAACGATCAGGCAAATCCTCCGGCGCGATACTCGCGTGCGCCGCCCCTGCCCGCTTACGCGGCCGCGTCGGCTCAGCGGCAACCATCTCATCAGCACGATTAGAGGCAGCCCGGATCAGCGCAGGAATGTCCTGCGCCTCCGGCAGGTTCTTCCAATAATGCTTGGGCATCTCGCGCGTCATCGCGGCGATCTTCAGACGGGCGGGATTGAACATGTGCTGATAGTAAGCGCGCCAATCATCGTCACGTGCGTCATCGGCAGGAACGTCGCTGCGTACGCCGCCAGGGCCATGGCTCAGCGCCTCGCCATCCCAGTGCAGACTGGCCTCCGGTGTGATGATGGACCATCGCATGCCCGCAAAGCGCCGCACGAAGAAGTCCGCCGTCTCTTCAACGATGTGATATTGCGGCTCGAACCAAGCGATAAAGCGCGGGCCATCCGGTGTTTCGATTTCTTTGAAGCGCACGAACGCGTGCATCTTGTGCTCGTCACGGCGCACTGCTTTCGCCATGGCATTGAGTCGCGCCACATCCGGATCGGTTGCATCTTCACAAAGCGCACGGCTGCGCTGCAAACGCCAGAGCACACGATAAAGCAACGCAAAGCGCTCTGGGTCGGTGTGCAATACGGCCTTGCGCGCGAGATCGACAAACGCGCGCGACACGAAAAGCGGCGTTGCTGGCTGAAGGTTGGGCGCAGGCGCGCAGGCGAAGAGATCAGCCGAGCCTTGTGTGCGCCACACGACCTCCTCGGGCGCAGCAGCGATCGCCAGCATGTTGCGCGCAGCACTGCGCCAATCGGCGTAAGTCGGAATAGCCGGCAGATTGGCGGCTATCACCGAAACAGATCCATCTGCTCTGGCGGCGGCGTAAGCTTGGCGCGCAGACTGCCGTCGTCAGCCAGCGCCACTGGCCGCCAATCGCGCGCGACGATGAACGGCCGACATTTCTCTAGCGAGCGCGTCAGCCGCGCCACATCTTCCAGACCAAGCGTGCGCAAGCGACGCGCGGCGATGATCTTGTCGATCGATTTCACACCCAGCCCCGGCACGCGCAACAACATTTCCCGATCTGCGCGGTTCACATCGACGGGAAATACCTCCCGATGCGCCAGCGCCCACGCCAGTTTCGGATCAATCGCAAGATCAAGTAGGCCGTCCGCACCGGTGACAATCTCGTCGGCGCCAAAGCCATAGAAGCGCATCATCCAATCGGCTTGATACAAGCGATGTTCACGCATCAGCGGCGCCGCTTGCAGAGGCAGCCGCGCGCTGGAGTCCGGGATCGGGCTGAACGCGGAGTAGAACACGCGCTTCAGCCGGTAGGACGAATAGAGCTGGCGGCTAGCGTTCAAGATATCGCGATCATCCGCGCCATCGGCGCCGACGATCATCTGCGTGCTTTGCCCAGCTGGTGCAAAGGCCGGCGCATTGCGCTCCTGCCCCGCATCGATGCCAAGGCGCACTTCCGCGATGGACTTGCGGATGATGTCGCTGCGCTTTTCCGGCGCCAAAATCTGAAGGCTGTCGGCCTTCGGCAACTCAACATTCACGGAGACCCGGTCTGCGTACGCCCCTGCTTGCGCAATCAACTCCGGCGATGCGCCAGCGATGAGCTTCAGATGGATGTAGCCGCCGAACTTGTGCTCATCGCGCAAGCTGCGCGCCACACGCACCATCTCCTCCATTGTCTCGTCGTGCGACTTGATGATGCCGGAGGAGAGGAAAAGACCCTCGATGTAATTGCGCTTGTAGAAATCGAGCGTGAGTTGAACGACCTCATCCACCGTGAACTTCGCGCGCGGCACGTTCGAGGAGCGGCGGTTGATGCAGTAGGCGCAATCGTAGAGGCACTGATTGGTCAGCAGGATCTTGAGCAGCGACACGCAGCGGCCATCGGGCGTGTAAGAGTGGCAGATGCCGCTCCCCTCATTCGAGCCGATGCCACCTGACTTCAGGCTGTCGCGCCGCCGCCCGCCGCTCGACGAGCACGAAGCGTCGTACTTGGCGGCGTCGGCCAGGATTCGGAGCTTCTCGCGCAGCTGCATTTGTTCTATATATGTTCCGCCGTGATTTGGCGGCAATACGGAACAGCAGCGTCGTCTTAAGCTGCAGCACGGGGAGATTCGTCGTCCATGGCCAAGTCCGATCGCGTGTTCACCTGCCAAGCCTGCGGCGCGATCTGGCCGAAATGGGCCGGTAAATGCGAGGCTTGCGGCGAGTGGAATACGCTCGTCGAGGAAACCGCGCGGCCAGTGGTGCCTGGCGCGCTCGCAGCGCCGGTTGGACGCAAAAGCAAAGCGCTGGAATTCGTAGAACTCACCGGCGAAGCCGATCCGCCGCCACGCTTGGCCACCGGCATCTCCGAGTTCGACCGTGTCTGCGGCGGCGGCTTAGTGCCGGCGTCCGCAATTCTGATCGGCGGCGATCCCGGCGTCGGCAAGTCGACGTTGCTCTTACAAGCGGCAGCCGCGTTAGCGCGCGGCGGGCATAGCGTGGCTTACGTCACCGGCGAAGAAGCCGAAGCCCAAGTGCAAGATCGCGCGCGCAGGCTCCAAGCTGGAGACGCGCCAGTGCGGCTCGCAGCGGAGACCGATCTGCGCAAAATCTTGGAGGGCCTGAAGCAACTCAAGCCCGACGTCGTCATCGTAGACTCGATCCAAACCGTTTGGGCCGATGGCGTTGAAGCTGCGCCCGGCACCGTCGCGCAGGTCCGCGCCTGCGCGCATGAATTGGTGCGTTTTGCCAAGAAAAGCGGCTCTGTTCTGATCTTAGTCGGCCACGTCACCAAGGACGGGCAGATCGCCGGACCACGCGTTGTCGAACATTTGGTCGATGCTGTGATCTATTTCGAAGGCGAGCGCGGCATGCCGTTTCGCATTCTGCGCGCCGTGAAAAATCGCTTCGGCCCCACTGACGAGATCGGCGTTTTCGAAATGGTCGATCAGGGTTTGGTCGAAACGCCTAACCCATCAGCGCTCTTCCTCGGTGGCGCGGGCGAGCGGCCCTCGGGTGCGGCGGTGTTTGCGGGCGTGGAAGGCTCGCGACCGGTGCTGGTTGAAATCCAAGCGCTCGCGGCGCCGACCGCATACGGCACGCCACGCCGCGCCGTGATCGGTTGGGATTCCGCCCGTCTCGCGATGATCCTCGCCGTGCTTGAGACACGATGCGGGCTCTCGTTCTCCGGGCGCGACGTCTATCTCTCGGTCGCGGGCGGCCTGCGCATCACCGAACCGGCGGCGGATTTGGCCGTCGCCGCCGCACTCATTTCCGCACTGGCGGATCGCGCGCTGCCCCGCGATTGCGTCGTCTTCGGCGAGGTCGCGCTGTCGGGCGAAGTCCGGCCAGCGGGACGCGCCGATTTGCGCCTAAAGGAAGCGGCGAAGCTCGGCTTCACCAGCGCTTATGCACCGCCGCAAAAGCGCAATGGCGGCGGCGAGGGCGTCAAAATGCGCAAGATCGGCCACATCGCCGATCTTGCCGCAGCGATCGGTGTCGAAACGAATGAATGAGCTGTGGCCCATATGGTTGAGTGGCCTTTCCAGCGCCAGACTCAACGGCTATCCCATGGCCACTGCTCAGCACGAGCGGGCCTCATGGGTGGGGAGCGACTGAAATGGACCTCGGCTTCACTTGGTTTGACTTTGCGGCCCTGGTGGTCCTCGGTCTTTCCGGCGTTATGGCGTTTGCGCGCGGGCTGATCCGCGAAGTGTTTTCCATCATCGCGTTCATCGGCGCAGTCATTGCGGCGGTATTTTTCGCCGGCATGCTCTCGCCATTCGTCGAAAGTTTCACCCCTCTTTCCGGACCTCTGGCATCCGTAGCTGCAGGGCTGCTGGTGTTCCTGATCGTCTTTATCGTGATCACCGTGATCACCTCGACGGTGGCGAAAACCGCCCATCAATCAACGGAAATTGGCTCGTTTGACCGCGCCGCGGGGCTCGCGTTTGGCGTCCTCCGCGGGGTGCTTGTGGTGGCGCTGTTTGTGCTGCTGATGCGCCAAACTGGCGGGCCAGAAGGCGGCGCCTCTGCAGATCCGATGCAAGACGCCATACGCGGGGCCAGAACATACCCTATCTATAATGGTGTCGCGTCGGGCCTTGAGGCTGTTCTGCCGCAAGCGCGCGAACGGGCACATGATATAATCGATCGTCGCCAGGGCGAGTCGGCGCCAATCCCGCCGGCAGAACCCGCTGAAACCCAGGCCCAGCCTACTTAAAGGGGCCACCTGAGGACCAATGACCGCCGAGCGCCCCTCCCTCCACTTCCTCAAGGCGCCGGCGGACCCGGCTGATCGATGGGAGCACGATGACAAGCCGCGCGAAGAGTGCGGCGTGTTCGGCGTGTTCGGCAGTGAGGACGCATCGGTCTTTGCAGCCCTCGGCCTCCACGGCCTCCAGCATCGCGGCCAAGAGGGTTGCGGCATCGTCAGCTTCGAAAGTGGCCGCTTCTACCACGAACGCTATCTGGGCCTCGTCGGCGAGCACTTCTCCGGCGCCGACATGCCGAACCGCCTGCCCGGCCAATCAGCCATCGGCCACACCCGCTACGCCACCCAGGGCGGCACCATTCTCCGTAACGTGCAGCCACTCTTTGCAGAACTCGCGCTCGGCGGCTTCGCCATCGCCCACAACGGCAACCTCACCAACGCCGTCGAGCTGCGCGATCGCCTCGTCCAAGGCGGCTCAATTTTTCAGTCCACATCGGACACCGAATGCATTCTGCAACTGATCGCCAAATCCGATCGCCGCAGCGTGGTCGATCGCTTTGTCGATGCTTTGCACGACATTGAAGGCGCATACGCGCTCGTGTGTTTGACCAGCGACATGATGATCGGCGCGCGCGATCCGATCGGCATTCGCCCGCTCGTACTGGGTGACCGCGATGGCGCAGCGATTCTTGCGTCCGAGACTTGCGCGCTCGACATGATCGGCGCGACGTTCGTGCGCACGATCGAGCCGGGCGAAGTCGTCGTCGCCATGCGCGGCGAGTCCGGCAAGGTCGAAATCTCAAGCCACTTCCCGTTCGGCAAACGCACGGCACGCCCGTGCATTTTCGAGTTCGTTTATTTCGCCCGTCCTGACTCCGTCATCGACGGGCGTTCTGTGTACGACATTCGCAAGCGCATGGGCCGCAGGCTCGCACGCGAAACCGGCGTCGAAGCCGATGTGATCGTGCCAGTGCCGGACTCCGGCGTGCCGGCAGCGATGGGCTTTGCGCAGGAGAGCGGCATCCCCTACGAGCTCGGCATCATCCGCAACCATTATGTTGGCCGTACCTTCATCCAGCCAAAACAAGAAATCCGCGCGCTCGGCGTGCGCCTAAAGCACTCGGCCAATCACAACGTCCTCAAAGGCAAACGCGTCGTACTGGTCGATGACTCGATCGTCCGCGGCACCACGTCGCGTAAGATCGTCCAAATGGTGCGCGAAGCCGGCGCCCGCGAAGTGCACTTCCGCAGCGCTTCGCCACCGATCAAGTTTCCAGACTTCTACGGCATCGACATGCCAGCGCCCGCCGATCTGATGGCCGCGCAAATGACGCTCGAAGAAATGCGCAAAAGTTTGGGCGTCGACTCGCTCGGCTTTCTCTCCGTCGATGGCCTCTACGATGCGATGGGCGTGCCGACACGCGATGCTGAGAACCCGCAATTCACCGATCACGCGTTCACCGGCGACTATCCGACGCCGCTCGCAGATCAAGAAGCAATGCGCGAGGGCAAAGGCCCGCAGCTGCCGCTCCTGGCTGAACGCGCGGCCGAATGAGCAACAACAATAAGCGAGTTGCGCTGGTGACCGGCGCATCGCGTGGCATTGGCCGCGCTGTAGCGCTTGAGCTGGCGCGCAGAGACTGGCGCGTCGTCTGTGTCGCGCGCGCGCAGAAGGCGCTCGAAAAACTGGACGACGACATTCGCGCCTTAGGCGGCGAAGCCACGCTCGTGCCGATGGATTTGAAGGATTACGCCGGCATAGATCAGCTGGGTGCGGCGCTGTTCGATCGCTTCGGCAGGCTCGATGCGCTCGCCGCCTGCGCCGGCGCGCTTGGCTCTCTCACGCCTGCGCATCAGGCAACGCCATCGATCATGGAAGAGACGATCGGCGTGAACTTCATGGCGAACCAACGCCTGATCCGCTCGATGCATCCGCTGCTGCGCGAGTCCGATGCGGGACGCGCTGTATTTCTAACCACCGGCGTCGTCCGCGATCCGCGCGCCTATTGGGCGCCATATGCAGCAAGCAAAGCAGCACTTGAAGTTCTGGTGCTGTGCTACGCAGCCGAGCTCAACGTCACGCCGATCAAAGCCAATCTCTTCAGCCCCGGCCCGGTCCGCACCGCAATGCGCGCCAAAGCGTTTCCCGGCGAAGACCCGATGACGCTGCCAGCGCCCGATGAAGTGGCGCCGTCAATCGTTGCAATGCTTGAGCCTGCTTACGTTGAAAACGGCGCGACCGTTCGCTTTCAGCGGACTTGAGCCGCGTGGCGTACGACGCCATCATTGTCGGCGCGGGCGCGGCTGGTCTCTATTGCGGGATGCATGCCGCCAAACGCGGACGACGCGTGCTCATCCTCGAACACAATACAGAGCCGGGCGCGAAGATTTTGATCTCCGGCGGCGGACGCTGCAACTTCACCAATTTGAGTGCCAACGATCCAAGCCGTTTCGTCAGCGCCAACCCCCACTTCGCCCGCTCAGCACTGACACGGCATACGCAACAGGACTTCGTAGCGCTCGTGCAAAAGCACGGCATACCGTTCTACGAAAAAACCCTCGGCCAACTCTTCTGCGATGGCGCTCGCTCATCAGCGCGCATTGTGCGTATGCTGCTGGATGAGTGCGAGGCCGCTGGCGCAACGCTCCGAACGCAATGCCGCGTGACCAGCGTTCGCAAAACCGATCACTTCATCGTGGAAACCAGCCAAGGACGGTTTGAGTCTGCAACACTGGTCGTCGCCAGCGGTGGCCTCTCCATCCCCAAACTCGGCGCTAGCGGCATCGCGTATGAAATTGCGCAACAGTTCGGCGTCGCGATTGAACGCACCCGTCCCGGCCTCGTGCCGCTAACATTCTCCGATAGCGATCTCGCATGGATGCGAGGCCTCAGCGGCGTATCGGCAGATGTAATCGTGCGCGCCGGCAAAGCTGCATTTCGCGAAGCAGCGCTCTTCACGCATCGAGGACTCTCCGGCCCATCCGTTCTGCAAGCCTCATCGTATTGGGCGCCCGGCGAAAGCATCAGCATCGATTGGTTGCCGAATGCGCAGGAAGACTGGCTTAGCCAACGCAAGCGCGAGCGGCCGAAAGCGCATGTGAAGAGCGCACTCGGCGAAGCACTCTCCGATCGCCTCGCAACAGCGTTGGCTGAGCAAATGCCAGCAGCGCCGCTTGCTGATTTGAAAGACGCAGCACTTGTCGACGCGATGCAGCGGCTGAAAAACTGGACGCTTACACCCGTCGGCACAGAAGGCTATGCAAAAGCCGAAGTCACTGTTGGCGGCATAAGCACCGATGCGCTCTCACAGAAAACCATGGAAGCACGGGCAGTGCCGGGCCTCTTCTTCATCGGCGAAGCTGTCGATGTGACTGGCTGGCTCGGCGGCTATAATTTTCAATGGGCTTGGTCTAGCGGCTGGGCCGCGGCTCAGGCGATCTAATCCGCTTTATCGGCAAACGGATTCTTGCCGGCTTTCACAACGAGCCTGATCGGCGTTGCTTGTAGATTGAACGCCTCGCGCATCCCGTTGACGAGATAGCGTTTGTAACTCTCCGGCATATCTTCAGCGCGCGAGCAGATCAGCACGAAGGTCGGCGGGCGCGACTTGATTTGCGTGAGATAGCGCGGCTTGATCCGCTTGCCGCCTACTGCAGGCGGCGGGTGGCGCTGGATGGTTTCGTAGAGCCACTCGTTCAAATCTTTAGTTTTGACGCGCGCCGTCCAATCCGTATGCGCATGCTCAACGGCCTTCATTAGCCGATCAAGGCCAACACCCGATTGCGCCGCCAAAGTAACAATCGGCGCGCCACGCGTTTGCGGCACGCGCTCTCGCGCGACTAACTTCATTTCTTCAAGGTGCGCGCGCGGGTCAGCGATTTTGTCCCACTTCGCCAAAGCAAACACGAGCGAACGGCCTTCGCGCTCGACCAGATCAGCGATGACGATGTCTTGCTTCTCGAACGCCTCTTCGGCGTCCATCACAAGAATGCACACATCAGCAAAGCGAATGGCGTGCAGTGAATCGCTCACCGACATGCGCTCAAGCTTCTCTTGAACCTTCGCCTTCTTGCGCATGCCCGCAGTGTCGACGAGCTTGTACGGCTTGCCTGCCCATTCCCATGGGATCGAGATCGAGTCGCGCGTGATGCCTGCTTCAGGGCCGACAAGCAGACGATCCTCGCCGATCATCGCGTTGATCAAAGTTGACTTGCCCGCATTCGGTCTGCCGACGATCGCCAATTGCACAGGACGCTCGGGCGCATCGGCGCCATCAGCGCCGGGCACAGGCGCGTATGGTGCGATGGCCGCATACAATTCGCTCATGCCTTCGCCATGCTCGGCGGAGAGCGCGATTGGATCGCCGAGCCCAAGCGAGTACGCCTCGTTGATGCCGATATCGCCAGCGCGGCCCTCGGCTTTGTTTGCTGCGAGCACGACCGGCTTATCTGCACGGCGCAACAACGCTGCAAACGCGCGATCGAGCGGCATGACGCCGACGCGGGCATCAATCAGAAAGACGATGACATCAGCTTCGGCGATCGCGACTTCGGTCTGCTCACGCATGCGCGATTCGAGAGACGCATCTGTGACGTCCTCGAAACCCGCCGTATCGATGAGCGTAAAGTCTAAATCGCCCAGACGGCCGGTCGCTTCGCGCCTGTCGCGCGTAACGCCTGGCGTGTCGTCCACAATCGCAACCTTCTTGCCGTGCAAGCGGTTGAACAAAGTGGACTTGCCAACATTGGGGCGCCCGACGATCGCGAGCTTGATCGTCATGGCGCCATCAATCAGTTGAACACGACGAGACGCGCTTCGTCGGTGACTACGTAAATGTTGCCGCCCGCCACGATCGGCGGAATGAACACCGGTCCACCGACTTCAGCTTGCGCAACCGTCTGACCATTCTCCGGCGTCACCGCGATGATGTCGCCAACCGAGTTCGCCAGCACAAGACGCCCGCCAACCATGATCGGCCCTTGCCAAGCGACACGGCCGCTACGGTTTTCTTCGTTCTCGAAGCGACGGAGCTGCGACACCCAATACGCGTTTCCAGTTTCACGATTGAAGGCAGCGAGCACGCCGTCCGAACTGACCGCATACACGACATCGCCAGCAACCCACGGCGTTTGCGTCGATGCAAACGGACGCGCCCAGACGCGCTGTCCTGTGCGCATATCAATCGCTGCGATCAGACCCGAATGGCTAGCTGCATAGGCGATGCCGTTTTCCACGACAGGACGACCTGCAATGTCATTGATCGCAGAGAGCGAGGTGAGGCTGCTGGCCCGCGAGAGCGCATCGCTCCAGAGCCGTCGGCCATTGGCGGACAAAAGCGCGACCAATTCGCCGGATGCGAACGGGGCGATGACGGAATCAGTGGTAACAGCAACACTCGGAGCGGACAAAATGCGCGCAGGCTCTGCGATGGCTTGGTGGTTCCAAAGCACTTCGCCGGTGCCTGCGTCGAAGGCGATCAGTTCGCTATCGTTGGTGATCGCATAAACCCGACCGCCGGTGACCGTGGGCGCCGAGTGGAATGGCGCGTCGGCTTGCACGCGCCAGACTTCTTGCCCGTTGCTCGCGTCGAGCGCTGCGATGACGCCAAAGCCGGTGGTGACAAACACGCGCCCGCCCGATGCGGCCACGCCGCCGCCGCGCGCGTGACGGTCACGCGACTCGGAGCGGATTTGTTCGCTCCACATCCGTCGGCCATCGCCGGAATTGACAGCGATGACGCGTTGATCGGCATCGATGAAATACAACACGCCGCCAGAGACGACAGGCGGCGCTGCAATCTGCACGCGGTTGCTTGAACCTGCGCCAAGATCGGCGCGCCACGCGCGCTCCAACACTGCAGCGCCCCGCGAATTGGGCGGCGAGTTATCTGCCGTGCCGCCCGGCTGGCTCCAGTCCGGCATATCAATCGCTGCCGGCACAGAGATTCGAACGCCAGCAAGCGACGGGTCTGGCGCTAGTTCCTGCTCGAACGCGAGCACCGAGATCCGACCGTCATCAGGTCGAACAGTTTCCTGTGCATCACCACCGCCATCGAACGGATTGATCGCGCTACCGACGCGGCTCACCGTTGAGCACGCTGTCAAAGCCGTTGCTGCGGCAAGCACAGCGAGTGTTGGTCCCAAACGGCTCATTGATTTTCTCCTTCGGAAGGCGCGGGCGCTGTGGCGCCGTCCGCTGAGGGTGATGGCGCTGGGCCGATGACTGAGAGCGCGACTTGCGCACGTTGACGTACTGCTTCCGGTGCATCGAATGCGAGCGTCAGCGCTTGCAGCGTATCGCGCGCGAGATCGTTGTCGCCAGCTTCCCAGGCTTCGATCGCGAGCAGTTCGCGCGCGAGAAACGAGAAGCGGGTTTCGGAATTGATGATCGGGTTGAGCCGCGTTTGCAGCGCTGCGAGATCGCCGGTGTCTGCGGCGATGTAAGCGGCGCGCATTTGAGCGCTGAAACGCATCACGTCGTCGTTGGCCAGTTCGGCTGCTGCGTCGAACTCGGTGACGGCGCCCTCAAGGTCGCCCTCCGCTTCAAGAAGCGCAGCATATTCCATGCGCGCCATCGTGCGATAAACACGCGGCCCCGTTTCGCGAAGCCCACCGAACGCCGTCTTAGCGCCTTCGAGATCACCCTCACGGGCGAGCGCTTGCGCCGCGACGTAGGCCTCTGCCGCGTCGCGCGATTGGCTGGTTTGGTACGCGGTCCAGCCTTGCCAGACGACGACGCCTAGAATGATCGCAACAAAGCCGCCGAGGATGTGGAAGCCCCACTTCCTCAAAAAGCCCATGACGCGGTCTTGCCGCAGGCTCTCGTCTACTTCGCTGACAAAACTATCGGTTTCGTTGGTCACAAATCGATCCTGCCGAGGGTCTGCGGCTACCGCGACCCTCTCCCCCTGAATTGGCCGGCAAGCTAGCCGTGCTTGTCGCTTCGGGCAACGCGGGGCTGCCGCGCTGCATTGACCCGCAGGGCATAAGTTTCAGCTGCGGCAGGAAAACGGCGGGCGCGAACGTCGGCTGCGTATTCCGCCACGGCCTTGTCGATTACGCCCTTCAAATCCCCATAGCGGCGGACGAACTTCGGGGTCCACTCGAAAAGGCCCAGCATATCGTCGGTGACCAAAATCTGGCCGTCGCACTGGGCCGAAGCGCCAATACCGATGGTCGGGGCGCTGACAGCGGCAGTTATTTCGGGGGCGAGACCTTCATCGACGCCCTCAATGACGATGGCGAACGCCCCTGCTTCGTCGGCGGCTTTGGCCTCGGCGATGACGATGTCGCGCTCTTCGGCCGTCCGGCCCTTGGCGCGAAACTTCCCGTCCACATTCACAGCCTGCGGCCTCAAACCGACATGGCCCATGACTGGAATGCCGCGTTGGACGAGATAGGCGATCGTGGCGCCGATATAGGTCCCGGCCTCGACTTTAACGGCCTGCGCGCCGGTTTCTTTCAACACGCGAGTCGCGTTGGCGAAGGCTTGTTCGGGACTCGCCTCATAGGAGCCGAATGGCATGTCGACGACGACCATCGCTTTCTGCGAGGCGCGCATCACGGCTTGGCCGTGCATGATCATCATTTCCAGCGTCACGCCGACCGTATTGGGCAGTCCGTGGACGACCATGCCGACGCTGTCGCCGACCAAAAGCAGATCGCAATGCGGATCGAGCAATTCCGCCATCGGCGCTGTGTAGGCCGTCAGGCAGACAATAGGATCGCCGCCTTTGCGGCCACGAATGTCGGGCGCGGTGATGCGGCGGACAGTTTCAGTTTGGCGCGACATGGGCCCTCGCTAGCGTTGGGGGACGGTTAGCCGTTGCTGCATTGCAGCGCCAGCTTCTACCCCAGTCGCGTGGGGCCCCCGCGTCCCTATTCCTGGGCTGAGCGATAGGCGACCGCACCGCCGGCCAGCGCGCCGAAGACCAACAGCATCTGCGTCAGACCAGCGCCGAACGATTGCAGCATGCCCTGGGCTACGCCGCCAACCGAAGGCGTGCTGCTGAGAGCGCCGTGAACGCGGGCCAATTCGAGGCCAGCTGTGGCTGCGATTTCCTGGCCATAAACTGAGGCAAGTGCGTAAGCGCCGTAGCAGATCGCAGCGCCGGCCGCGGCCATGCCGACGGAGTACGCGGCGTTGCGAGCTTTCGCGGCTTGCACGCGGTGCGCGACGACGCGGCCAACATTGACGGAGAAGCCGTCATCGGCTGGTTCGGGAGCCTCCGCGAAGGAGCGCTTCAGGAGAGCGTCAAAATCGTTCATGTCGCTGGTTCCAATAGCCGTCTCAGTTTTTCCGTTCCCCTTTGTACGTGTGATTTCACGGTGCCGAGGGGAAGACCCGTGATGTCGACAATCTCAGAATGACTTAAACCTTCTCCGTGGTTCAGCGTCACACATAATCTCTCAGCATCTGAAAGCTTCGCAAGCGCCTTTTCCAGGTCGATCTTTGCGCCAGCCGCAGCTTCGGGCGTACTGCCCTCGTCTGCTATCGGGGAAGCGTCGTCGATCTCTTCGAAGATCGCCTTCTGCTTCCGTTTGGCCATCAGAAACGTCGTTACTGCTACCCTTCTAAACCAACCCGGAAACGCCGCCGGTGTTTCCAAGTCCGTCAATCTTTCCCACGCTTTGATGAACGCCTCTTGAGCAAGATCATCAGCTTCCGCGTGGTTCGAACACATTCGCCTGAGCAGCGCCCTGGCCCAACCCTGACGACGCTTTACGAGTTCCCCGAAAGCGGCCTGGTCTCTGGCCTGGGCCGCGACGATCAGCGCAGCTTCTGTGGCCGAAGCCAGACTGAGGAACCCCCGCGCGGCCACTGGCTAGCACTCACTGGTCCTTCTTCTTGGAGGCATAATCCACGATTGCCAGCAGGATGAAAGCCGCCCCCAACGACCCCAAGATCACCGCCGCCGTCAGCAGAGCGCCGCCGGTCGAGTCGCCGCCATCCAGGAAGTTCGCGGCCACGAAGCCAATCGCCAACGCCAGGAGAACGACCCCGCTGCCTAAGGTGCGGCGCGGGCGGTCCTGCTGCTGTTTCTGGCCCTCGGTGAGCTGACGCATCAGGGCCGGATCGAGCTGCTGACCCTTCTCTAGAGCCTGCGACAAAAGCTGGTGGGCCGACTGTTTGGTCCGCTCCTTCAGCCAGATCGGGACCAAAATTATGGCCCCCAAAAACCCAAAAAACACAAAGGGCACAAAGACATCGGCACCCATGATTTGCTCTCCATAGCCCGGGGTTCATGCCCCATTTGTGTCATAGATGCCCGGCCAGGAGGGTTTGGATGCAATCGCTCAGCGGGCGCCTATCGAGAGCCGTTGTGACATGATCCGGGCAAACGACACCAGGGCCAGCATGGCGCCAGCCAATACCGCCCCATCCTGAAGCGCCTCCAGATTCTCAGGTCGCCAGGCCAGGGCTGGAATCGCCAGGGCGCAGACGGCGGTCGCGATCCCGGCGGTGCGGGCGACCGTAATGATGGAGGCATTGCGATACCGCCGCCGCTCCGCCGCCTCCATCACGGCCAGCGTGAAAGCGAGGTCGCGTTTCGGCGCAGCTGGCGCCCGGAGGGCGCGGGAGAGGCGATCTTCGGCATTCATTGCTCACCTCCAAGCCGCGCCAGCAGGCGCTCACGTCCGCGGGTCACATGAGACTTCACTGTCCCAAGCGGCAACTTCAAGATCTCAGACGCTTCGGTGTGCGAGAACCCTTCACCCAAACACAGCGCCACCACAGCGCGTTGCTCATCTGGCAATTCAGCCATCGCGTCTCTCAGCGCTATGCGATCTTCCAGCGGCGCTGCGTCGTCGCCCTCATCTTGCGACGCTAGCCATTCGTTGTCGCGCTGAGCACTGCGGCCATGCGAACGGCGGGCATCGCGCGCGATGCGAAAGCCGATGCCGCACACCCATGAGCGAAAGCTCGATCGGCCTTCAAAGCGCGAAAGCTTGCCCCACGCCGTCACGAACGCCTCCTGCGCGATGTCGTCAGACTCGGCCCAATGCTCAGCAAAACGCCGCAAAAAACCGCGCACGGCTTGCTGGTGCGCGTCCACCAACGCTGCGAACGCCCGGCTGTCTCCCCGGCGCGCGGCGGCGATGAGACGCGCTTCGTCATGCGGACTCATCGTCTTTGCCGCTGCGGTCAGGCCGCACGAGCGCGAGTGCTAAACACCCAAGCGCAGTCACGGTCATCGTCGCCGCTACGATAAGATAAGCGACGCGCTGATCGCCATCAGCATTGGCGAACGCAATCCAAAAACCAAACCCGAGGGCGGTGAACACAACCACTTCACCCCAGGGCGGCTTCGACTGCCCAGCCTTGGCGAGTTGCTCGTAAATGATCGGCGGCGCGTCCCGGCCAGCTTCGATCGCCGCCTTGATCACCTCCATCGCCTGCTTGCGGCGCTGGTGCTCCAAATATTGCGACCAGATGGCGGCCAGCATCGAGATCGAGACCGCGCCAAAAATGAAAAGCGCCACCATCCAATTCTCGTACGTCCCAGAAATCATCGCCTAGCCTCCAGCTTCGACCCGTTTGTAGCCGCCGATCGCGGCGACAGATGCAGCGACTTGCCAATCGTCACTTAAGCTTCTACTTAAGTGTTATGTTCAGGCAGGATGCGATCCTCGATCTGGCCTTCCAGGCCCTCGCCGACCCCAGCCGCCGCGCCATGGTGGATCGGCTGGTTCAGGGCCCGGCCACGGTCAGCGAATTGGCCAAGCCTTTGGCGATGAGCCTGCCGGGCGTCATGCAGCATCTCGCTGTGCTGGAGGCGTCTGGTCTCGTGGTCTCCGAAAAGGTCGGGCGCACGCGGACCTGCAAAATCGACCCGAAGGTTCTCTCCCAAGCCGAACACTGGATCGCTGAACGGCGCGCTCTTTGGGAACGCCGCTTGGATCGTCTCGGCCAATTTCTTGATGAAACGAAAGACGACTGATGCTCACGCTTTACGGACACCCGATTTCTTCGTTCACTTGGAAGGCGCTGATCGCGCTCTACGAAAACGCCACGTCGTTCGATTTCATCACGGTGGATAAGGACACCTATGCCGACTTCATCGCCAAGTGGCCGATGGGGAAGTTCCCGATCCTGCTCGACAGCGATCGCAATGCGATGATCACTGAGACGAGCGTGATCATCGAATATCTCGACGCGTACTATCCAGGCGCCACGCGTTTCTTGCCGAAGGATTTCGATACGGCGCTTGAAGTGCGGCGCTGGGACCGCGTGTTCGATCATCTGAATGTCACGATGTCCAAGATCGTCGTCGACAACATTCGCCCGGCCGATCAGCGCGATCCTTATGGCGTCGACGAAGCCAAGCGCATCGTGCGCGGCATCTATGCTGTGATTGAAGCGCAGCTGCGCGATGACGGTTTTATCGTTGGCGACAGCTTCACGCTCGCTGATTGCTCGGCTGCGCCGGCGCTTTGGTACGCGACGCGTAACGCGCCGCTCGAGGGCGCCTTCCCGCGCATTGCCGCTTATCTTCAACGCCTCAATGCTCGCCCCTCCTTCCAACGCGCTCTGAAAGAGTCCGAACCGCTCTTTCACATGTACCCCGGAGCTTAAGCCATGCCAGAGATCGCACACGCTACCATCGTGATGGAGCGAAATTATGATGCCGCTCCCGCGCGCGTCTTCGCCGCTTGGGCCGATGTCGAAGCCCGCAAGCGTTGGTCGGCCCCGGCTGATGACATTCGCATCGAATACGAAGAAGCGAACTTCAGTGAAGGCGGCCGCGATGTCTCGCGCTGTATTGAGCCAGGCAACGAAGATTTCGTCGCAACGGTCCATTACCTCGATATCCGCAACTATGAGCGCATCGTGTTTGCTGAAGATGTGAAACACGGCGCAAAACGTGTCTCGGCGGCGCTGATCAGTGTAGCGCTTTCCGCGCGCGGCGAGAAAACGCATCTTCACCTCACCATGCAGATCGCATCGTTCGATGGTTCGAACATGGAGCAAGGCTATCAGTTCGGCTGGTCCGCCGCGCTCGACAATCTCGCAAAGGAGTTCGCATGACCAAACGCTCAACGACGCACGCAACGTTTGTGATCGAACGCGAGTATGCGCATCCGCCCGCAAAAGTGTTCGCTGCTTATGCCGACCCAGCGAAGAAGGCCAAATGGTTTGGCGGGCCGCCGGAATGGAGCAGGCTTGAGCATACCTTCGAGTTTCGCGTCGGCGGCAAAGAGATCGAGTCAGGCGGCCCTCCTGGTGGGACGGTGCATAAAATGAGCGGTGTTTATTGGGATATCGTCGAGAACGAACGCATCGTTATGAGCTACGAGATGCAGTTGGATGAAACGCGCATCTCCGTCTCGCTTGGGACCACAGAGTTTAAACCTAGCGCTACTGGAACGACGCTGACCTACACTGAGCAAGGCGTTTATCTGGATGGCTATGATGATGCCGGTCAGCGCGAAGAAGGCACGCGCGAATTGTTCGATCAGTTGGGGCGCTTCCTCGATAGTGACCCTGACTAGCCGAACTGTTGTGCGTACACCTCCGGCTTAAACCCAACGATCAGTTTGCCGCCGACATCGAGCACGGGGCGTTTGATCATGCTGGGCTGATCCAACATCAGCGCGATCGCCTTCTTCTCCGTCACCCCTTCGCGTTGCGCATCCGGCAATTTGCGGAACGTCGTACCGGCGCGGTTGAGCAAGACTTCCCAACCGACCTCTTTCGCCCAGCGCTCCAGCGACGCTTTGTCGATGCCTTCGGCTTTGTAATCGTGGAACACGTAGTCGACGCCGTGCTCATCGAGCCAGACGCGCGCCTTCTTCATCGTGTCGCAGTTCTTGATGCCGTAAATCGTAATCTGCTTGCTCTTGGCCATGCGCGTACTAAGCAAAGCCAACGGAGGAACGCAAATGGCCGATACGCTCACCTTCTACACCAACCCCATGTCGCGCGGACGCATTGCGCGCTGGATGCTGGAAGAGATCGGCCAGCCTTACGAGACGGTCGTGCTCGACTACGGCACGACGATGAAGGCGCCGGAATACCTCGCGATCAATCCGATGGGAAAAGTGCCTGCGATCAAACACGGCGACACGGTGATCACCGAGTGCGCTGCGGTTTGCGCTTATTTGGCTGATGCGTTCCCGAGCGCGGGCCTTGCGCCAGCTATCGGTGCGAAAGAGCGCGGCGCTTATTATCGCTGGATGTTCTATGGCGCGGGTCCGGTTGAGGCGATGGCGTCGAACACGGCGCTTGGTGTGAACGTGCCGGACGAAAAGCGCGGCATGGTCGGTTATGGTTCGCGCGATCAAGTGATCGAGACGTTGGAGACGGCGCTGACCGGTCGCGAGTATTTGCTGGGCGATCAATTCAGCGCGGCTGACGTGTATCTGGGCGCGCAAATCGGTTGGGGCTTGCAGTTTGGCACGCTCGATAAGCGACCGGCGTTCGAGACTTATGTGGCGCGAATTTCTGCGCGGCCTGCTGCTGTGCGTGCGCGCGAGATCGATGACGCGCTGGTCGCGGCGGCGCAGAAGAGCTGAACGCACGGCTCTGCTGCTGGTGCAGCCGGGGGCGCTTTTGATCAGTCTTCGGGTGCGCGGATTTTATCATGACGTATCGGCGCCGCGCGGCGCGTGAGACGCCAGGCTGACGCATGTTTCGCCGGACGCGACAAGGATCAGCCCTGCTCCGTGCGGCGCGCGCCAGATTGCGAGGAGACGCTTCAGTACGCGAGCGACGAACGCCGCCGGATTCTCGAGCATTCTGCGCAGACGCGCGATGCGGTCGCGTAGCGAGCCTTCGTGCATGCCTGTGACGATGCCGGCGGTTGCGATGCGCACGATGCGGCGGCGCGCTTTGCTCGCGCGTACGCCTGAGCGAACGCCGCGCGCGAAGCGGTGAATTGAGAGGCGGCCGGTCGTGGCGCGAAACTCGTTGGTCGCGAGCACGAAGATGATTTTGCGCAGATCTCTGGTCGCACGGCGCAAGCTCGCGGCGATCCGGCGCTTTGCCGCGGCATACGCGTCGCGCACAAGCGGACATCGCCACGCCGCGTCGGGCAGCGCATCGACGACATCACAGAACCACGCCGCAAGCGCGATCAACCAGCCCTGGATCGCAGCCGTGACGGCGTTGATGGAGCTGAAATCTTTGATGGTGGGCGGGGCGACAAAACGCATGCGCGCAGTGTGTGCGCGCGTGGTGGTCGGTCGGATAGATTTTGTACGGGGTGTTGATGGGGTTGGGTTTTGTGGTGGTTGGATGTGGGATAGCGGGCGCGAGGCCCCCTAGTTCGCGGTCGAACGCGCGGCGTCGGCCCCGCGCTGCAAGATGCCGCAGGACTGATATTTGTACACACTAGGATCACGCACTTTAGTCAGGTGTCAGCGGATGAGCCGCCAGTATTTTAGCTGCCTCATCCCGCAAAGCTCTTGCAGCATCATGCGCTGCGACCTGCTCCACAACGGAACGAACGCGTAGATTTCGCCCCGTATCCGGCGTGATTGCCGCCAACGCCACCCCTCGTGCTTGATATGTGGCCTCGCGGTGCTCGCCGACGATTGCCGCGATCAGAGCCTCAGTTCGCTCACGACCGATGGGCGCCGCCGCGATCAAACCGATAATTTGCCGTCGTATCATGGTCATCGAAGTGCGGCCGACGAGGCGACGACGTGTCAGAGCAAGCTGATAGATGTTTGGTATCGCCCGCGTCTGCTCGATCTCATGGATAATCGTCTGGATATGATCGGGCTTAACGCCCTTCTTCGCCGCCTCGGCGCTAAGCCTATAGTGCGGATTTTGCTCCACGCCGTCCCGCTGGAGCAGAAAGTCGGCTGCCGCTCTGATGCGATCGTCGCGATGCGCTGCCAGTTCCACGAGCTTGTTCAGGTCGTACTTCGGAAACTCATCGAAGGTATCGCCATTCCGCTCCCAGAAGCCCTCGGTATTTCGGCGCACAAGCGACCGCAAAGTATCGGGTTCAGTGAACGGGTCCAGATGGAATATTGCGCGCTTGCGATAGAAAAGATCACGTTGTTGCGCATCTCGTGAAGCGGCGGCAATCGCCTGTAGCAACGCGGCCAAGAATACAAGATCAATCAGGACACGCGTGCCGAACACGACGTGCAGCGCCAAGGCGTTCTCAGCGGTTACTGGGGCATCCCCCTCCACGTGGTACACTTCCGCCCAGTCTACGAACGGTACGGCCTTCGCGAGTTCGGTTCCATAATAAGCGATCCACATGGGCAGCGAGTGGACGTCTGCGGCGTCTGTCAGTGTAAACAACGGGACGCCGCTTGCTTCTGCGTACAACTCAGCTTGACGCAGCGCTAAAGGCACCAGCAAAAACATGGAAAGAAAAACAATGAGCGCTTCGTCTCGCAAGTTTTGGCCAAAACCGACGCGGATATGTTGCTGCGAAAGTGAAGGGTTCAACATTGCGAGTTCGCGATCTTGCTCAATCCACGCCCACCGCCGAGATACTGCGAACGCAACGGCAAAGCCCCAGATAATAGGGAGGAATGCGTACGGTGCCTCCCAGAAATAGCCCAGGACAGCACTCGCCCCGATCATGCTGAGCAAAATGGCATATCGGATAAAAAAGTTATCGCGGTTCGTTCCGGCTGCATTGGCGACGGCGAACACTAGGAAGCTGTCGATGGCGCTGATAACGGAGCCGACCCATTCTATCGGCGCGCTGATCCAGGCACCTAACCCGCGCCCGACGTTACCTAGCCCTGTTCTTCGCAGTATGCGTGGCAAGAGCGGCGCAGCAGCGACGCCAACAAACATGGCGGAGACGCCGATAACCACCCACATCCCCCACTCGGAATGAATTGTGCGATTGGCATCGTCACTGTCCGCGGCCCACCAAACGAGAGCCGCAATGACGACGAACACTGTGACGAGAAGAAGCGCACTCCAGCCACTCACGTGCTCATAGCGCGGTTCGGCGCCAATCTTGTCCGGTAGAAGATGATCAGCTATTGCGCGACGCCAAGCGAACAGCATCGGTACGATCACGGCCGTCGCGAACAAGAAGTACTCGACATAGCGTTGGTCTGGAGCGGCCAGGTATGGCTCAATGCGCGATTGAAAGATCGCCATGGCAATGGCCGCGAGCGCCAGCAACGCGCCGACGATGCTCGTCACCATAGACCAGTCAATTCGTGCGACGACGCGTTCGACATCCTCTGACGGCGGCACGCCGTCGAGTGCAGTGACCGTCATGTTTGTGCTCCCCAAGCCCAATGGGAACACTAACCACCTCGGAGCGATCCGCAACCGCAACGAGTATTTTCTTGCTCGTCGACAGGCGCTACGCCGCCGCGTCTCCGCGCTTCCGCTCCAACCTCGCCCAGAAGCGATCGTGCAGGACGTACGCAACCGTCTGCACGGCCGGTTCGATCAGGCCGACGGCGAGGGCGGCGCGCCAGTCTTGGGTGATGGCGTAGGTGACGGCGATCGCGACCGTTAGGTGCATCAGCGAGTAGGAGCCGGTCTTCAGAGCTAAGCGCATTCCTACAACCTAGATAGTTGCGAATGGTTCGCAAGTGCCCAATGCGGTTCGGGGCCGGTTTTCGGGGTTCGAGGCGCCGATAACCGAAAACCGATCCCCGACATCCGATCCGCGCAATTGACGCTTCCGGCGACGCGCTCCATTTCAGGCCATGGCTAATCCCGCATCCTCCGCTCCCGCTTCCAACGCGGTCCACGAGCGCGTTCTCATCATCGATTTCGGATCACAGGTGACGCAGCTGATCGCGCGGCGTGTGCGCGAGAACGGCGTCTATTGCGAGATCCATCCGTACAACAAAGTCGACGGCGCCTTCCTCAAAGCCTACGCGCCGAAGGCGATCATCCTCTCAGGCGGACCATCGAGCGTGCTCGAAGGCGAGAGCCCGCGCGCGACCGACGATGTGTTCATGCTTGGCTTGCCTGTGTTGGCGATCTGCTACGGCCAACAAACCATGCAAGTGCAACTCGGCGGCGTGGTCGAAGGTGGGCACGCGCGCGAGTTTGGTCGCGCGGATGTCGAGATCAAGAAAGCGTCGCCTTTGTTTGAGGGCGTTTGGGATGTCGGCGGCAAATATCCGGTGTGGATGAGCCACGGCGATCGCGTGACGAAGCTGGCCGACGGCTTTGAAGTCATCGCCACCAGCGAGAACGCGCCGTTTGCGATCGCTGTCGATGAGAAGCGGCGCTTCTACACGACGATGTTTCACCCCGAAGTCGTGCACACGCCGGACGGCGGCAAGCTCTTGCGCAATTTCACCCATCGCATCGCCGGCTTCAAAGGCGATTGGACGATGGCGGCGTTCAAGGATGAGGCCATCGCGCGCATCCGTGCGCAGGTCGGCGACGGCAAAGTGATTTGCGGGCTTTCGGGCGGCGTCGATTCAAGCGTCGCGGCGGTGCTGATCCACGAAGCGATCGGCGACCGGCTGACGTGCGTCTATGTCGATCATGGCTTGATGCGGAAAGGCGAGTCCGAACAGGTCGTCACGCTGTTCCGCGATCACTACAACATTCCGCTGATCCACGCCGATGAGAGCGAGCGCTTTCTCGGCGCGCTGGAGGGCGTCAGCGATCCGGAAGTGAAGCGCAAAACCATCGGCAAGCTTTTCATCGATGTGTTCGAGGACAAAGCGAAGTCCATCGGCGGCGCGGGCTTCCTCGCGCAAGGCACGCTCTATCCGGACGTGATCGAAAGCGTCAGCGCCATCGGTGGGCCGTCGGTGACGATCAAGTCGCACCACAATGTCGGCGGCTTGCCGGAACGCATGAACATGAAGCTGGTCGAGCCACTGCGCGAACTCTTCAAGGATGAAGTGCGCGCGCTGGGGCGTGAGCTTGGCTTGCCGGAGACGTTCGTTGGCCGCCATCCCTTCCCCGGTCCTGGCCTCGCCATCCGCGTGCCGGGCGAGATTACGCGCGAGAAGCTCGATATTTTGCGCGAGGCCGATGCGGTTTATCTCGATGAGATCCGCAAGGCTGGTCTGTACGACAAGATTTGGCAGGCGTTCGCGGTGTTGTTGCCGGTGAAGACGGTTGGCGTCATGGGCGATGGACGGACGTACGAGTACGTCTGCGCACTGCGCGCCGTGACCAGCACGGACGGCATGACGGCGGACTTCTTCCCTTACTCGATGGATTTCCTCGGCCGCGCCGCCACGCGCATCATCAACGAAGTGCGTGGCGTGAACCGGGTGGTGTACGATGTGACGAGCAAGCCGCCTGGGACGATTGAGTGGGAGTGAGGTGACGGGGTTTTGACTTGCTCGTGCGGTGATGGGCGGTAAGTTGTCGACAATTACTTGGGGCCTTTTGAGAGGCGTGTCGCACTTTGCAATCAGTCCGCACTCGCGCCCTCGCCCTGTTCATGCTGCTTGCGACATTGAGCGTGCCGGCGGCGGCTCAGGACAGGCAGGCGCCGCTCGCGGCGCAGCTTGGTGAGATCGTCGCGCAGACGGAGTTTGACACGCTAAGTGAGCCGGTGCGGCATCGGCTTCGACTTACCATCATCGACAATCTCGCATCGCTGGCGGCGGCCACCCCACACCATTGCAATGATCCGTTCATCGCCCGTTTGCGCGCGAGAGGCGGTGCGCAAGAAGCGTGGGTGCCGGGTTGCGGCTTTCGACTGCCATCCGAGGACGCAGCAGCCGCGATCGCCTATCTCATCCACGCCAACGAGACAGATGACAGCGACTTTCGCTCCGAACTGCGCGCATCACCGCCAATCTTCGGCGCGGCTTTAGCTGCGACGCAAGCGAACCGCAGCGATGGCCACAGGTTCGCAACTGCGCTTGCCACAGGGTACTCTGTGCAAGGCGCGCTGGCGGCCGCTTACGGGCCTCTGCAGCCGCGCTTCATGACCTCCGGCGTCTGGGGCGCACCGGGCGCCGCGTCCGCTGCATCGACCGCGTTTGGACTAGACGCCGAGCAGACCGCCGCTGCGATCAGCCTCAGCGCTTCTGCGGCGGCTGGGCCGTTCCAGTATTTCTACGATCAGAGCGAAGATAAGCGGATCATCATCGCCCGCGCGGCGCGATCAGGCGTGGAAGCGGCTTGGCTTGCGCGCGACGGTGAACACGGCGCAGCGGCGATGCTGGAGGGACGCGCTGGCTTGTTTGCGGCGCTCGATCCAGCGCGCGCACAGGCTTTGGATACGCAAAGTATTGTAGCGACCGCGGCACGGCTGGACGGGCCGCTTTATGTGTATCCAAAGTTTTTCGCCGCCTCTTCATCGATCATCCCGTTTCTCGAGGCGCTGGCGCCGCTCTTGAGCGAAGGCGCGTTTCGCGCCGATGACGTTGCGCACTTTACGCTCTTGGCTGAACCGGCCTGGGGGCGCGTGTTGGCGGACAAGATCATCAACTTTGAGCCGCCTACGTCAGCGATCGGCGCGCAGATCAATTTCTCTTTCGTGGTTGCGCTTTACCTGACGCGCGGCTCGGCCCGTCCGCAGGACTATACCGACGCGACGTTGGCAGACCCAGCCATACTCGATCTCGCGCGCCGCGCGCGGTTTGAAGAACTACCGGTCGGCGCAGGAACGCGGCTTGATGTAACGCTGCGCAGCGGCGAGGTGATCCGCGTCAATCCCAACCGCATCGATCCCACTGCCCCGGCGCCGGAAGCGTCGTTGTTGCGCGAGCAGAAGTTTGAGCAATTGACCGAGCGATTGAGCGCGCGCGACCGTGCGGCGTTGCGTCGGCTAGGCGAAGAGGCGATCGAAGCCCGGTCGATGCTCGATTGGAGCCGCCGCGTCGATCGCATCCTGCGATGACGTGCTGGTCACGGCGCTCAGAGCGACCCGCACGTTTCGCGCTCGCGCGCCGCTTCCGCCTCAGCAAAGCGCTCCGCTGACGGCGCCAAACGGCGCACGAGAGCGATGCCGCGCTGGCTTGGGCTTTCCACCACTTCGAAGGCTGCCGCTTGCTGCGTTTCGGTCAAGCTCTGGTCAGCGGTGCGGACAATCACCACAGCGCCAGATTGCGGCATGCGGCGATCGTTGAGCGTAAAGTAATTGTCGGTGTTGGCGCCAAACAGCGAAAGCGACATGTAATCGCCCCACGGCTGCACCGAAATCTGCACCGGGCCATCACTCAAATCATAGACGCACGACGAATAGGCGAGGTCCGGCGACGGCCTCACGATGAGGCGCGCGGTTTCCGTCATGCGCGGCGCGTGCGTCCAGACATTCTGGCGCTCACCGTTTGCCGAGAGACGATCCATGGCGGCGTTCATCACGATGTAGGGATAGCCGAACATAAACCCCACGTGGAGAACAGCGGCTACGAGCAACGTCAATCCGACCCAGATAGTCCATGGCTTTTTCATTGCCCCGCTCCTTCACAAGCTTCGCGCGTGATCACGGGCAATGGAACGTCCTCAAGATGATCGCTGATTGCAGGTTCGGGATTGTAAAGGCGGATCGAAAGCGCAAACGCGCCGCCATTCTTCGAACTGATCCAGTGTTGCGCGTCGCCGCGCTCCGGCGCGATGCGCGCGCTCCATGAACCATCGGCGTTGGGCTCTACGGAGGTGGCGTCGATGGAGGGCTGATTATCGCCGTTGACGGCTAAGAAATTGTCAGGCGCGTAGAGCGTGATCGACCACCAGCGCGCCGCGAGCGGGCCGCCATCAATGCGGTAGGTACACGCGCCATCAAAAGCGACGCCGGCCTCATCTTCAGTGCGACTATAGTAGATCGTCTCTTGCCGATTGAGCCCAAGCAGTCCGATACGCGCAACAAGCGCACGCGTGTAAGGATCTGCGTCAACTGAACCGACCGTGCGGCTCGTGTACCAATGGTTGTTGTCGACACGTCCGATCATCGCGCCGTTGCGGATCATCAGCAGAGCCGAACCCACGCCCAAGACTGCGCCGATGAGCAGAATACTTAGGACGAATAAAATTCTCTTCAGCACCGGGCTCGCCTTTTCGTCAATTGTGAAGGTTCACCGGCGGGTCGCCCGGGAGCAAAGGCGTTGCCGATCGGCGTTCACTGTTAAATGCGGGTGGCTGCATTTGCTGTCCCCAAGCTTCGTAGCGGCCCTGCAAACGCTGAACGATCTCGGGGTGCTCTGCGGCGCGATTGACGCGCTCCTGGGGATCGGAGTCCAGATTGAACAAATAGGTCATCATGCCCGCGCCGTCGGCGCGTTCGGCAACGATGAGCTTCCACTCCCCTTCGCGCACGGCGTAATTCGGTGTGGTTTGCCAAACGATCGCTGACGATGAGGGTTGCGATGCCGTCATCATCGGCAGCAGGTTCACACCGTCAAACGGCGCGTCACCGGTGCGCGCGCCAGCGGCGGCCACAATCGTCGCCGTCCAATCGAGACTGACAACAGGTTGCTCATAGACACGTCCTTGCGGCAGGCGACCGGGCCAGCTTGCAATCATCGGCACACGCACGCCGCCTTCGAGGTATGTACCCTTCGAGCCGCGCAGGGGCGCGTTCGAGCAAACGCCTTCTCCGATATAAGCGGCGCAACCATTGTCGCTGACGAAAACAACGAGCGTGTTCTCAGACAAACCCTGCTCGCGCAGCGCCGCCATCACCCGCCCGACGCCATCGTCGAGCGCGGAGACCATCGCCGCGTACACGCGTGTGCTCTGATCCTCGATGTGCGCGTAGCGCTGGAGATAACGCGCGGGGGCCTGCAACGGCGTGTGCGGCGCGTTGTAAGCCAAGGTGAGAAAGAATGGGCGGTTCTGGTTGCGGCCGATGAAGCCGATCGCTTCGTCGGTCAAGATGTCGGTCAGGTAGCCTTCGGCGCGTTCTTCGCGTTCGAAGCCACGCTCCAAGCGCATTGGCCAGAACCCTTGCGGCGATCCCGGCACCGGATCGGGCAACCATTCATCGCCCTCTGCAGGCTCAGCCAAATACCCGGTAGCGCCAGGCAAAAGCCCGACGAACTCGTCGAAGCCACGGTTCATCGGATGCGTTTCGGGTGTCCGTCCGAGATGCCACTTGCCGACGAGCGCCGTGCGATAGCCGCGCTCGCGCAGATACTCCGGCAAGATGCGAACCTCGGCGGGGATGCCCACGCCTTCCAGATCGCGCCGCACTGGGTTAAACTCGTATCCAAAACGCTGCTGATACTGCCCCGACATAATCGCCGCGCGCGATGGCGCGCACACTGCCGCCGTGACGTAGCCGTTGGTGAAGCGCACGCCTTGCGCCGCTAGCGCGTCGATATTGGGCGTCTGAATACGCTCGCCGCCATAAACCGAGAGATCGCCGTAGCCCAGATCGTCAGCGATGATGAGGATGACATTGGGCGGCGCGCCGCTCGCAGAGAGCGGGGTTGTGGTGCTTGCGGCAACGCAAGCGCTCAACAGGCTCGCGGCGGCAATAAAAGCGATGCGCTTCAGGTACGACACTGAGATTGCCCTTCTTCTACCGGCGTACGCATCGCCAACGACCTGACGGAGTTCGTGCGCTCACGAACCCCGCCATACGATGCGTTAGTAGTTGAAGCTCAATTCCGCGCCATAGGTGCGCGGTTCATTGAAATAGACGTTGTTGGCGATCGTCTGCACCGGATAGATCTCGTCGCCGAGATTTTTCCCGTAGATCGAGAAGCGCCAGTTGTCGCCCTCAAGGCCTAGGCGCGCGTCGAACAAAGAAAACTCTGCAAACTCGCGTGAGTTCTCTGCGTTCTCGAAGCCGCCCAGTTGGGTTTGGTAACTCGTCGCGACGAAGCCATCGAGCCCGCCGCCCAAACCGTGCCGATAGAGCAGGTTGAGCGTGCCGGTGAAGTCGCGGGTGCGATTGACGCGATTGCCGGAAATATCGGTGAGCACGCCGGCGAGAATGACTTCGGTGCCGTCTTGGAATTCGCCGTCGTTCGAAGACACACCAACGCCCACATTCAACGTGCCGCCAGCGATATCGAAGCGGCCGCGCGCCTCAAGCTCGACGCCCCACACTTCGGCGCCGACACCATTCTGCAGAATGAAATTGGTGTTGGTCGCGCTCGCCGCGGTGACGATCTGCACATCTTCGGTTTCGGTGAAGTACGCTGCGCCTTCCAGATAGAAGCGCCCATCCATGAAGCCCAGTTTAAAGCCAGCTTCGTATGACGTAGCTGTTTCAGGATCGTACGGGATCAGGTTTCCAGCGCCGGGAATGTCAGTCGGGATGCCAACATTGAAACCGCCGGGGCGATAGCCGGTCGCGATCCGCGCATAAAGCGACGATTGATCCGAAAGGCTATAGCGCAGGGTCGCTGTGGGCAGCACACGCGTCCAAGATTCATCCAAGCGCACGCCGAGAATTTCGACAGCGGTTGACTCTGTCTGGCTGCGGCGACGATCGAACGAAAAGGTTTTGTCGTCGGTTTGAACACGCGCTTCGAGTCCGAAGGCCAAGCGCTCGGTGATGTCGTATTCAACCGCGCCGAACACCGCCACGGAGTTCAGTTCTTCCACCGACTCATCGGTGCGTAGCTGCGCACGCAACGCTGCCGGCGAACCCGCAAAGCCTGTCGTCGACAGATCGATTGCGGAGCTGTTTTCCTGAAGCTCGGCGCCAATCAGCCAACTGAAACGCTCACCGCCACCGGGCGAGGTCAGCACGCCAATCACGCCGGCGCGGTGGAAATCCTCAAACTGGTTGGACACGAGATCAATTGGCTGCGCCGGTGTGGCGGGCGGAAAGATCGAGGTGATGCCTTGGAAGCCAAGATAGTGATCGAGATCGTCATTGGTCCGGCCTGCGTCGCGTAGCTTGAAGCTGCCGCGCAGTTGGAAATTGGCCCAACCCAAATTGTGCTCAATGTCCAGATAGCCAGAGTTTTCCAGAATGTTGGCGTAGCCGACCCGGTTCATGTCGCGCACAAACGGATCTGGATCGAGCGCCGTCAGATTGTTGCGGAACTGACGATAGCCATTGATGCCGAAGCTCGGCGCCGTGTTGTCAAAATACTCGTAGGTGAGACGGATCGTGGTGTCGTTCGTGGGCGTCACCTCGAACGCGGCGCGAACGCCAGACGTTTCCTCGGTATCGATGGTCTCGCCGGTTGAGGCGAGCGCAACAAAACCACCCTGCTGGTCGCTCCAGAAGCCGCCGATACGCAAGGCAGCATCGGCCCCGAGCGGCATGTTCACGATCGCCTCAACGTCAGTGCGCTCGAGGTCGTTATAGCCAACCGAGCCGCTCAATCCGAACTCGTCATCCGGACGCACAGACACAGCATTAACGGCGCCGCCGACAGCATTGCGGCCGTAAAGCGCGCCTTGGGGACCGCGCAGCACTTCGATGCGTTGCAGATCAAACAAATCGAGAGCGTTAAAGCCGCGGCCGCCAAAGCCGCCGCCGGCTATGTAGTGGCCGTCACGATAAACGCCGACCGCCGATTCCGAAAAGCCGACGCGGCCGCCGCCTTGGCCGCGCAGCGATATTTCGTTCGTGTAAGCCGGACCACCGTTGACCAGAGCCGCACTCGGCAATTGGCGCAGGATGTCAGACGTGCTCTCGATCACGAAGTTCTGCTGGTCGGCCGCAGAAATTGACGACACCGCTGCCGGAACTTCAAACAAAGTTTCCTCACGCCGACGCGCGGTAACGACGATCTCGTCGTCGGTTGCGGCTTCCTGCTCGGGCGATGCCGCGGTCTGCGCGTAGCTCGGCGCCGCAAGTGCGAAGAAGATCGGCAGAGTGGCGAGTAAAACGTTGCGCATGGTCGTGACCCCTCCCGTGGTCTCCCGTCTCAGGCTTTCGCCTCGCAGGATTGTCGACAAAATCTAGACGCGGATGCATTCTCTGTCCACTCCCCTGTCAAACGCGGCGAATTCTCGGGACACAACGCAGGCCACAGCCTGACCAAAAAGCGCCAGATGAAAACTTCCAGTTGACGCGAGAAGACGCGCAGGCTCCACAATGGCACGACAGCCAATGCCAAAATCATCCGCCAAAATAAAAGTCCTGCCGCTGCGCACGCCAGACGCCAGGGTGTCCGCTCTCGGGATTGCGCGCGCGACAGCGCGCGATATCGAGCGCGGCCATTACCTCCCGGGCGCCCGCTTGCGCGAGCAAGAGCTAGCGGATCGCTTTCGTTGCTCACGCGCGCCGGTGCGCGAGGCGCTGCGCCTCCTTGAAAGCCAGGGCAGCGTTGTCATCGAGCCGATGAAAGGCGCGCGCATCGCAACAGCCGAAGACGCCAATTTCTACGAAGTGTTCCTCATCCGCCGCGCGCTCGCAGGTCTGATGGCGCAGCAGGCCGCGCTTGCTGAAGACGACAAGACCAAAGCCGCGTTTGTCGCCATGACGCGTGCCCTCCCCGCGCACGCCGAGGCGGTGAAGGACGGCCATGAATTCGCGAAAGAGGTGCGCAAAACAATCGGTGTGCTCGTCGAGGTCGCGAAAACACCTCGCACCGTTAACCTAGTGCGCAGCATCACATTCGGACACAACGCGTTCCAAGATGATATCGTGGACGTGAAGAAAAACAGACTGACGCAGGCGCGCCTTTGGGCAAAGATCGGCAACGCCGTACAGATCGGAGACGCCAACGCCGCCCGCGACGCCATGGAGGCGATCTTCGATTATTCGCGCGCCTTTATCGAAGGCACGCGAAGCCCTAAAGCACTGAAGGCGACGCCCACGCGGAGGCGCGCGACCACACAAAAATAGCCGTCCGGCACGGGTTTAGGGAAACAACACGTCCGGTCGCCAGTCGTTCACAGCGCCGAGCAAGCGCTGGCCGCCAATCTCAGCGGCTACGAACGCGCCGCGCCAAGCCTCGCCGTAAATTGGGATCGTGTAACGCACCAAAGCCGTCGCTTCGCCCTCCAGAAAATCCTCCGGCCCAAAGTCGATGCGCAATGCTCTACGCTCCGCGGGCGGGCCAAAACGCACCGTGCCCGGACGCGCCGCCTCACCGGCGCGCAAAACGTAGCCGGCTGATTGATCCGGGATCGCGAGCAACGTCATCGCGATGTCGTCACTCCACAAAGAGGCGAACGCAAACGGGGTTGTGAAACGTGCATCGGTCTGGCGCTGTTCGTGAAATTGCCCTGGGCCATTCAAACGATAGCGTCGACCACCGATCGCAAGCTCTCCTTCTACCCTTCCAAACGCCTCCATGCGTCCGGGCAACAAACCAGAGCGCAAGAGCGCCGGTGAAAAATGCAAATCGGCCGCAAGCGTTTCGCCGTTCGACGCGGTCGCACGCGCGCGTAAACTCGAGCGGCTTGGCGCCAGCGTCGAACCGTCTCGCTGGAACCGCAAGCGCGCGCCGTCATCTTCGTACACTGTGCGATCACTGGTCTCCGGCGTCGGCTCGCCGCCGCTCGGCGCCAAGTGATCAACGAAAGCAAACAAGCCGTCGGGTGTGAGCACATGAACCCAGAGCCACGCCGTTTGAAACGCCGGATATCGGCACAAGCGCGCACTGACATGAACGCCCGCACCGGCATCGGCCATCGACAGCATGACCGATTCACTCGGCGTCTGAAGCCCCTGAGGCGGACGGTCGTCCGACGGCACGCCAAGCGTTGAGCACCCCGCCGCAAACGGCAGCGCCGCAAGCAATCCGCGTCGTGACATTGGCCACTGAGAAGCCGTATCGCGCATGCTGGTTCCACCAAAAGATTGTCGACAGTTGGCAAGATGTCGCGTTAGGCTGCGCAGATCAAGGCGGCAACGCCGCCACGTTGGAACGAACGAGGGGGCGCCAATCATGCGCTCTCAACTGTAGTTCCACGCTTGGAGCCTTCCATATGCATTGGGTCAGTGCGCTCGTGTCTTGCTTGGCGCTCCTCGCTGTTACGGCGCCTGCGGCCGCGCAAACGATTGCGCGCGTGGAAAGCGGTCAAGTGCGCGGCGTACGCACCGATGGCATCGACGCCTATAGAGGCATCCCCTTCGCAGCGCCGCCACTGGGAGAGTTGCGTTGGCGTCCGCCGGCGCCTCCGGCGCGCTGGGATGGCGTGAGAGAGGCGTCTGAATATGGGCCCGCATGTCCTCAGCCGGCGCGTGATAGCCGCAGCGGCGGGCGCGCTGACTCACAGAGCGAAGATTGTCTTTCGCTCAATGTTTGGTCGCCGGCCAATGCACGCGGCCTACCAGTCATGGTCTGGATCCATGGCGGCGGACACCGCGTCGGCGCGGGTTCGTTTCCGCTCTACGACGGCGCGGCGCTGGCGCGGCAAGGCGTGGTGCTGGTCACCATAAATTATCGCCTCGGCTTGCTCGGTTATTTTGCTCATCCCGCGTTGACAGCCGAGGCGAGCGCCGACGCGCCGCTCGGCAACTACGGATTCATGGATCAGATCGCGGCGCTCGAATGGGTCCAGCGCAACATCGCAGCGTTCGGTGGCGATCCTTCGCGCGTGACCGTGTTCGGCGAATCCGCCGGCGGCGCCAGCATCATTTATCTGCTGACGTCGCAACGCGCGCGCGGCCTTTTCCAGGGCGCTATCGTGCAGTCCGGCGGCGGCTTGCAACGCCCAGGCTCGCTGCCGGATCACGAGCGTAATGGCGTCGAGTCTATGGCGCGCATTGGATTGCCTGCAACCGCGACCACATCGGATCTGCGCGCTATCAACGTTGAACGATTGCACGAGGCGCTCGGCCCGTTGGAAGGCTTGGGCTTTGGCGAGTTCATCGATGGGCGCATCATCACTGAAGCCCCGTCACAAGCTTTCGCCGAAGGGCGCGCGGCCGACGTGCCGCTCATCATCGGGGCTAACGACAACGAAGCCAATGTGATCACATCTCTGGGCGTTACGAGCTCGGCGTTGGATGTACTCGGACCGCGATTGCCGCAGTTGCGTGCGCTGTATGGCGACGTTTCTGAAGACGAGTTCACGAGCCAAGCGCTAGGCGACGCGTTCTTTGTTGCGCCCGCCTCTTGGGTCGCAGAACAAACGCAAGCTGGTGCGCCCAGCTATCTCTACCACTTCACCTATGTGGTCGAACGCAGACGCGGTGCTGTGCCAGGCGCTGTTCATGGCGCTGAAATCCCCTTCATCTTTCAGACTTGGGATCGCCTGCCAATTCCGCCTGCGTTCATCTCAGAACAAGATCGAGCCTTTGGCGCGATGATTTCTTCATGCTGGGTTTCGTTTGCACAAACAGGAACGCCCGCGTGCGATGGCGCTTCAGTCTGGCCCGCTTACTCAGCCGACAGCGATCGCCTTCTTGTGTTTGGACCAGACACGAACGTTGCAGTGCATCCGCGACGCCCTGCAATAGATTTCATGCTGACGCAGCTTTTGGAGCGTAGCCGATGATCGATCCCTCACGCCGCATCGTGCTTGCAGGCGCGGCCTCTGCCGCACTCGTGCAGGCAGCCGGCTGTGCGCACGGCACAGCGTCATCTGATCCTTATGTCGACGCCTACTACTACGCGTTTCCGATCTACGAAATGGCGCGCACGGCGTGGGCGGCGGCGGGGCCAAACCCGCAACGCCCGGCTCATCGGTTCAATAGCGTGCAACATCGCCGCACATTGACCGATCACACCGGCCGCAATGTCACGACGCCAAACAACGACACGGTCTATTCCTCAGCGCGTCTGGACCTCAGCAACGGCCCAGTGCTGGTCAGCATCCCGACCGTGCGAGATCGGTATTTTTCAGTCGCTTTCATGAACGCCTACACCGACAATTTCGCCTATGTCGGCACGCGCGCGACCGGCGGCGAAGGCGGCCCTACGCTCATCGCTGGCCCCTCGTGGCGCGGGGAAGCGCCCACAGGCACACGCCTCATTCGCTCAGCCACTGACGATGTCTGGATGCTTGCGCGCATCCTGGTCGCAGGCGCCGATGATTTGGCCGCCGCGAATGCCGTACAAGATCAGATCCGCATTCTCGACGCGCCTGCGCCGACGCTTCCCCCGGTCGCGCCAACCAACGCAGAGGATTTTGAGAACTTTCTCGCCGTGGTGAACGCATCTTTGGCTCGCGCATCTCTTGATGACGCAGTTGGCAGCCGCGCGCGGCAGTTCGCGGATATGGGGCTACGGCCTGGCGATCTCACGGCTTGGCGTGAACTTTCCCTCGCACAACAGGAAAGGTGGCGCGTTGCGGCGGTACAAGCCCAAGCGGTCTTGCGGTCGGGCTTCGCGTTGCATGGCGAGACCTTTTCAGGGTGGCGCTATCCTCCGGCCGGCGTCGGCTCAGCGAGCGGCGCAGATGATGTGCGCGCCGCCGTAGCACTCTCGGGCCTCGCGGCGCTGGAGGTTGAGGAGGCAACCTATGCACGCGCCGACACAGATGCGGCAGGCGCACCACTGAGCGGGCAGAACCGCTACACGCTCACCATTCCAGCAAACGTCCCCGCGTCAGCATTTTGGTCGCTCTCGATGTACCAGCTTGAACCGGATGGCCGCCTGTTCTTCACCGAGAACCCAATTCAACGCTTCTCTATTGGCGATCGAACACCTGGCGTCACCCGCAATGAAGACGGCAGCATTACTCTGTTGTTGCAGGCGGACGCCCCACCCACATCATCGAATTGGTTGCCATCTCCGCGCGCTGGATTCGTGGTGACTTTTCGCGCGTACATTCCGCAGCCCGCTTTAATCAACCGGACTTGGCGGCTGTCCGGAATTGAGCGGACATCTTAGGGCACTAGCGTGCCGATGTTGGAGATGGCTCCATGAACTGCATCGCCGCCAACTTCGCATAGAGGCCGCCGCGCGCCACCAAACTCGCGTGGTCGCCTTCCTCCACCACGCGTCCCGCATCCATCACAACAATGCGGTCAGCCTCTAAAACGGTCGCGAGGCGATGGGCGATCACGAGGGTTGTGCGCCCCTTGCGCGCCTCAGCAAGCGCCGCTTGAACGTAACGCTCGTTTTGTGCATCGAGTGCGCTGGTGGCCTCGTCAAGCAGCAGCACCGGTGCATCGCGCGCCAGCGCCCGCGCCAACGCCAAGCGTTGGCGCTCACCACCGGATAGCGCTTTCCCCCGATCGCCGACGAGCGCGCTCAGTCCGCCCCTCGGTTCCAGGAATGCCCACGCTTCTGCACGGCGCGCAGCATCTTCGAGTACGGCAGCGCTTGCGTCGGGACGACCCAACGCGATGTTGTCGCCTGCGGTGCCCGAAAACAGATGCGCATCCTGCGACACATAAGAAAATCGCTCGCGCCACGCGCGCGGATCGGCGTCACGCGCTTCGACACCGTCAAGCAGCAGCCGACCCGCTTGAGGATCATAAAAACGCAGAAGGAGACGAAAGACCGTGCTTTTGCCAGCGCCCGACGGGCCGACGAGTGCGACCGTTTCGCCAGGTCGCACCGTCAGAGAAAAATCGCGCAATGCCGAGCGCTCGCTGGCGCCAGGATAGGCGAAGGAAACGCGGTCAAACTGCACTAAGCCTCGACCCGGCTCTGGCAACGCGACGGGCGATGACGGCGCGGCGATATCAGGCGCCTCCGCTAGGATCTGCGTCAGACGCTCGGTTGCGCCCGAGGCTTTCAGAACATCGCCCCACACCTCTGAAAGCATCGCGCCATTGCTTGCCGCGAGAATTGCGAAGAGAACAAACTGCGCCAGCGCGCCGGGTGTCATATCGCCCGCGAGCACTGCGCGCGCGCCCAACCATAAAACCAACGCGACGCCCAGAAACATCACGCTGATCGCGCCCGCCGTCAGCTGCGCGCGCGCACCGATGCGTCTGCGCGCGGCGTCGAAGGCTTTTTCGACCGCCGCACGAAAGCGTGCACGCATGTCGTCTTCACGGCCAAACGCCTGCACCGTGTCGATTGCGTCAATACTTTCCGACGCTGCAGAGGACGCGTCCGCGATGCGGTCCTGAGCCGCCGTGGCGAGCCCGCGCACCCGGCGCCCAAACAACAAAATCGGGCCAAGCATTGCCGGTATGATCAGAATCAACAGGCCAGCGAGTTCGGCGTTCGTGACTGCCAGCATCACCGATGCGCCGATCAAGGTGATCGTGGCGCGGGTCGCGATCGAAGCTGTCGATCCAACCAGATTTTCCACCATGGCGGCATCGACAGTTAGACGGGACAACACCTCGCCCGTACTGACGCGGGTGAAATAGCCTGGCGAAAGCGATAGTAAGTGGTCGTAAACGTCAGCGCGCAGGTTTGCGACGATGCGCTCGCCAATTTTGCTCACGAAATAGAAGCGTCCGGCGGAGAACACGGCCATCAGCAAGGCGACACCGCCAAGTCCGAGGAAAGCACGATCGACAGCGGCCCGGTCGCCGGCGACAAAGCCATGATCAATGACGCCGCGAAACGCCAATGGCACTGCGAGGCTCGCGGCCGCCGCAAGAAGCAGAAAGACCCCTGCGCCGATGAGATCGAGGCGATGGCGCCAGAGATAAGGTGCGAGCCGCCGCAAGGGCCGGATATCGCGGGCGCGCGCACGCTTTTCTGCCGCAATACTCACGCTCGCCACGTGCTCAGCACCGTAGCTTGGCCGGTCAGTGTCTGTGTTGGTCATGCTGGGATGTGGCATGCGAGCGTCGCGCCGCCAAGGCGATGCGTCGGCGCACCCTATGCACGCTCTTGGTTCTATTCAGAACGTTGCGACGATTTCTATTTCGACGACATTGTCGGGAAACGCCAAACGACGGACTTCCACCACGGTCGCAGCAGGAAACGCGAGACCTTGATAAACAGCGACGCGGATGTCGTTGGCGGAGAGGAACGCGTTCATATCGGTGACGAACACGGTCTCCTTCACGACAGCGGAAAACTCCAGATCGTGTGCGCGTAGCGTTTCGCCGAGCGCGGAATAGACGATCTCAAGCTGCTGACGCATGTCACCGGCGCCGATCGTCTTGAAGGCCGCATCGACCGACAGCGTACCGGACACGAACAACAGCCCGCCTGCACTGACCGCTTGGGCGTATCCGAAGGCGTGCTCGCCTTCGCGTCGGAAATGGAATGTGCGTTTGGACACGGAAAACCTCGCCAAGTGCCAGCGTAGCCAGCGATCACCTGCGGATTATGTACTGGACAGCGGCCATTTTCTAGTTTTTCGTAGAAATTAGACGATTTCATTCCGTAATTCGAAGAGCGACGGCCATGCCGCCCCCGAAACTAACCAAATCTGCCCCGTCATCGCCTTTGACCGAGGGCGATGTGTTGACGACGCAGATCATCCATCTGCTGCAAGAAGATGGGCGCATGCCCTATTCGACGATCGCCTCGCAGATTGGCGTTTCCGAAGGCACCGTACGAAACCGCGTTCGCCAGCTTTTGGATGACCAGTTCATCACCATCCAGGCGGAAGCGCTGCCGGCGGCGTTTGGCTACCACGTGAACACGGTGACGTTCATCAAGGTCAAACCAAGCTCAAACATCGACGTAGTCGCCGCGCAATTCCTGCCGGTCGAGGAAGTCTATTACATCGTGCAGATGACAGGGCGCTTCGACCTTGGTCTCGCAGCGTTTCATCGCTCGACCGAAGACTATCGGCTCTTCCTCGACAAGCATTGCTACAACAACGATGCGATCGCCGAACTCGAGACGACGCTCAATCTCAAAATCCACAAGTTCAATACACGCTGGCGGTTCGCGCCGGACACCTGACACGCACGCGCTTGCGTGCTGGAGGCGATATGAGCATTGAGACTATCCTGCACGCGCGTTCGCTTGGCGACGGGCCGTTGGCTCAATCTGGTTGGAGCGCGGACGCGGCGTCGGATTGCCCGCCGCTCAAGGGCGATATCGTAGCCGACATCGTTATTATTGGCGCAGGCTATACCGGTCTTGTTGCAGCGCTAAGCGCGACGGGGCAAGGCCGCCGCATCGTCGTTCTCGAAGCATCGGAGCCAGGCGCGACTGCTTCAGGGCGGAATGCGGGACACATCGCGCCGATGATGTGGGGCATGAAGAAGACCCCGGCGCAAATGGTCACTGCGTTCGGACCCGATCGCGGCGCTCGCATGAACAAGGCGATCGCAAACGCCGGCGTATTTCTACGCGATTTCATTGCACTGCACGACGTCCAGTGTGAGGTAAAACTCGATGGATACGTCGGCGCGGCGCGTACGCCAGCTTCTCTCGAAAAGGTTCGCGCTGGCTACGATGCTTGGAGCGCGTACGGCGGTCGCTTTGAAATCCTCTCAAAGCAAGCGCTGGCGCGCTACGTTGCGTCGGATAGCTACGCTGGTGGCGTGCTTTTGCCGGACGCAGGCGCGCTCAATCCACTGAGCTTCACGCGCGGACTTGCCCGCGCCGCACAAGCAAAAGGCGTGGCGATCTATGGCCGCTCGCCAGCGATCGCCACCCAGCATGATGGCGCGCGCTGGCGGATAGACACGCCCGGCGGCGCTTTGCGCGCGCACACGCTGCTCATTGCAACCGGCGCCTATGGCGGCGCGCTTATGCCCTCGCTCCACAAGGAAGGTTACGAGGTTTGCTCCGCGATTGTAGCGACAGCGCCATTGCCGGACCACGGGCGCTCCATTCTGCCTGGCGGTCTACCGATGGCTGATCTCGATGACGCAGCGATTTTCGCGCCAACGATCGACGCGCAGGGCCGGTTAATCATCAGCATGCTGTTCGAAGGCGACACGATGACGATGGCGCGCGCCGAGCGCGTCGTGCGCCCGCGACTTGCGCGCGCATTCCCGCAGCTTGGCAATGTCCCTTTTGCGCACCTTTGGGGCGGCAAGTTCCTGATGACTGCAGACGGCGCACCGCATCTTCTCCGCATCGGGTCCAACGCCTATGCAGCGCTTGGCTGCAACGGGATGGGCCACAGCCTCGGCGTTGCGGCCGCGCACGATCTAGGTCGCATCGCAGCGGGCGCCTCCGAGTCGGCCCTGACATTCGCCGTCACGACACCGAAGCCAGCGGCGATGCACGGTTTGATGACGAACGCGCTTCGCCACGTCATGGCCCCGATGATGAACCGGAAGCTCGCGTGAGGCACATATGAGCATCACCCCAAATCTGCATGAAGCGAAAGATGCGACGCCGCGACGCAAGCTCGAGCCTCAAGACTGGACCCAGCGTGAGCGCGTGCCGCGCGAGCGCTTGCTCGATCGATTGGCGCAAGCTGACAATAAGCGTCTCGTAGCAATCATCGGGCCTGTCGGCAGCGGCAAGACGGTTCTTCTCGCGCAGCACTTCAAGGCGCTCGCCGATGCTGGCGCCGCTGTGGGCTGGCTTACACTCGACCGCGCGGACACAGACCCCGCGCTCCTCCTCAACGGCATCATTCGCACGCTTCAGTCCGCGCTCGGCCCTATTCCTGCAGACATTCGCGACAACGCCCTTGCCCTTGCTGAAACGGACGCCACGCGCGCGGTCAGGCGTTTACTCGACTGGCCAGCGCTCGCGATGACGCGGTGCACGCTGATTATCGATGGCTATGAGTTGATCGCAGAGGCGAAAAGCAAGGCCCTGCTGGACGCTTGGATCTGCGCCGAAGCCAGTCGGCTCATCATCGCCAGCCGCGTGGCGCTTGAAGCGCCGTTGGCCTTGTTGCGCGCACAGGGAGATGTCGAGACCATCAGCGCACGCGACCTAGCGCTCGACCTGTCCGAACTTACAGCGCTCGCCGGTGATCATATGTCGCCGATCTATGTTGATCGCTTGATGCGCGAAACCGGCGGAGCGCCCGTCGTCGCTTGCCACGCGCTCGATGCGCTGCGCCGACCTTTGATGAGCGGCGCACGCGCAAGCGCACGCAGTTGGCGCGGCATGCTGCAGGAATATTACGTCGAGCAACTACGCAACGATCTGCCAGCCGATCTTTGGCAGGCCTTAGTGCGCCTGGCGGCCGTTGAATTCTTCGACATCCCGTTGGCAACCGCGATCGTGGGCGCACCTGCAGCACGCCTTGTCCAGAAGCTCTATCGCGAACGTGGTCTTGTAATCCGCGATGGCGCAAGCGCCGCATATCATATCGAGACGGGGTTGCGCGCTGCGTTGCATGCCGAACTGGAATGGCTGGATGAAGCAGAGTTGCGGCAGTTGCATGCGCGGGCAGCCGCATGGTTCGCGCAGCGCGGACACGTGCCGTTCGCGGCCATGCACGCGATTGCGGCCGACGATCCCACACTCGCCGCGAGTTGCATGGCGAAGGCCGGCTCAGCCGCGTTTGCCGCCCGCATAGGCGTTCGAGAACTGAGACTGAACCTAAGCATCCTCAGCGACGGCGCCGACGACCCGATTCTCAGCCAAACACGCGCACTCACCAGGGCGCAAGAATCGCCTGGAAAATGCGGCGAGCTGATCGTCCCGGAGAAAAGGGCTTCGCAGGCGGACCCCGAGATGGTGTTGATCGACGCCTTCATCAATGCTTACGCCGACATCGCGCCCGGCCCCGACAGTCTAAGCGTGTGCCGGACTCTTGCCGCCAATGATGACGCCTCCGATCTGGCGCCGCGCGGCTTAGCGCGCTGCTTTCTGTGCTGGGAAGCATTGCGCGGCGCCAGGCTTCAAGAGGCCATGCAATGGGCGCTGCTCTCGCGCGATGACCTAGAGTTTGCGGACGCGGCTTATGCAGGTGTGTTCGTACATTTGCACGCGATCAATATTTGCCTGCAAATCGACGATCTGGTTCAAGCCCACGCGCATGCGGTCGAGGCCGAACAGATTACCAAGCTCTTTTTCCCCGACGACCCGCGCCTACTCAATCTCGTTTGGCTTAACGCAGCCTGGATTCAGTCCGAGCAAGGCGCGTTGTTGCGCACCGAGGATGTGTCTGCGTGTTTCGCCGCCACCTGCGCCGGTGAGGGCTGGATGGAGGCTCTCTGGACGGCGACGGTGCTGGCGAGCCGACAGGCGTTACGGCGCGGCGATGTTGTCGGGGCGGCGCGCATGCTCGAACGGGGCTTGGGAGAGGCCGTGTCGCGCGATGCGACGCGCATTGTCTGGGCGCTGCGTTGCGAGCGCGTCCGGCTGCTTACAGCGCTTGGCGATCTCGACGCGGCAACTGGCGATGCGCGGCGCCTAGGCTTGGACGACACCAGCCTCGACCCGCTCAACACACAAGGGCTCACCTGGCGAGAAGTCACTGATGGTTGGATCAACGCGGCGCACCTTTGCCTCGCACTAGACGATCTGACGAAAGCCGAAGAACTTGCCCGTGCGCTTTTGCACTTCGCCGAGGCGCACGAGGCGCCGCGTTTGATCGCTATCAGCAGGCAATTGCTCGATATGGTGGCGGGCGGCAGCTGTCCTGAACACGATGGCGACGCTTGCCCGGAGGAAGAAGCGATCGCGGAAGATGCGACAGAGGCCCTCGCTGACCGGCGCGTGTCACTGCTGACACCACGCGAGCACGAATTGATGAACCTCGTCGCCAAAGGCCTCGTGAATAAACAGATCGCCTACGAACTCGGCGTCACCGAGACCACCATCAAGTTCCATATGCGCAATATCTACAAGAAGCTTCGCGCTCGCAATCGCGTGCAAGCGCTCATGCGCATGAATGTCGGCGCGAACGCGTAAACGCCGCCGCCGCTGCCGATTGACCAGCAGCGGCAGACGCTCAGTGGCTCAGAAGCGATAGCCAATTTGTACGCCGTAGCGCCGTGTACGCCCTTGCACGGCGACATCACCAAATCCTGTGATCAGATTACTCGACGCGTCGGGATAGTATTCCTCGTCCAGCGCATTGTCGGCAAACGCGGTCAACGTCCAGGTCGGTCCACGCAGCGTCGCGCGCAGATCGACCAGCGTATAGGCTGGTTGTTCGCTCAACGTGTAGGGCAAGGCGCCGTTGGTCTCGCGGCTATAATATTCGTAGTACATCCCTGACTGGCCGCTCAGTGCCGCTCGAAGCACAAGGTCCCAATCTTCGCTGAATGGCGCCGTGTAATCGAGCGCGAGATTGTAGGTGTATTCCGGCGCGAACGGCGGGCGATTGCCTTCGACGATCGGCAGCGCTGTAAAGTTCGTAATCTCGCTATCTAGATAACCAATGCCACCCGAGAAGGTGAGACGATCGGAAAGGCGCGCCGCGAACTCTACTTCAATCCCTCGGCTCTCAGTCTCCGGAATGTTGACGATCCCTTGTTGGCCGCTGCCGAGATCGAGCAATTGCACTTGCTGATTTTCATACAGGATCGAATAAACGGCGACATTCAACAACAACCGGCCATCAAAGAAGATGCTCTTCAGACCCAGCTCGTAATTTGTCGTTTCTTCCGAATCATACACACGATCGAAGACTGGCCCTGGCGTGTTGAAACCGCCACTGCGGAAACCTTGCGCGGCTGTCGCGTAAAGCGTCACGTCCGGCGCCAGCGCATACGCGAGCGAGATCTTTGGCTGGAACATCGTGAACTCTTCGCTCACGCGATAGTTCGGGTCCGCGGACGCGACGAGATTGTTGGTCTGTTCGCGATCGTCCACGTCATAACGCCCGGCGAGGGTGAGTTCGAGATCATCGCTGATGTCGTAATTGATCTGCGCGAACGCCGCCCATGCTGTGTTGTCATCGCTTGCATCGGCGAGCAGATTTAAGGCGAACGGGATCACTTCAACGTCGGTGGTGCGGTCGCGTTCGGTAGCGGCATAGAACAAGCCGCCCGTGTAACGCAGCGGACCGGCGTTGGTCGAAGTAAGCCGCAGCTCCTGACTCCAGGCCTGAATGTCGGTCGATTGCCGATTGAGATCGAGAAAGTCCACCGTCGTCAAATCGAGATCGTATTCAGACTCATCCTCAGAATTAACAAATCCTGTGGCCGCCGACAGTTCGCCCAGAGGCGTATTCAGCGTCGCCCTGAAGGCAACCTCGTCCACCGTAAGCCGACCACTGCCCTCACGACCGGACACCGGGTCAACGGAGAAATTGCCCGCATCGCCGCCCGGCAGAATGACACCATTATAGCCTGCATTCTCAGTGAGGTCGTGAGAAGCGCGGAAATCGAGCGTCAGTGCATCGGTCGGGCGAGCCAGCAAGCGTAGTCGCAGATAACCAGTGCTCAGAGCGTTGGTATTCGTTCCTGTGACCGGGTTTTCGATCGTGCCGTCGAAATCATTGTAGTGGCCGGAAAGACGAAACAACAACGTGTCGTCGATGATCGGACCGGATATTACGCCTTCGACCATTTCGTCGTTGCCGTTAGCGTATCCAACGCGCACTCCGCCTTCGAACTCATTTGTCGGTTCGCGCGTGACAATGTTAATCGCGCCACCGATCGCGTTGCGACCGTAGAGCGCCCCTTGCGGGCCGCGCAGCACTTCAATTCGCTCGACGTCCGTCAGGCCTTGATTGATCGCGCTTACGCTGATCACCTGCACGCCGTCGACAACCACAGCGACTGGCGCCTCGCCCTGATATTGCTGGCCGACGCCGCGAATGCTGAGCAGAGCAATGCCAGGAGACTGACTCGACTCCACAAGCGAGACGCCTGGTGTAAGGCGTACGAAATCATTGAGCTCATTAATGCCGGCATTCTCGATCTGCTGTGCCGAGAACGCTGTAATCGCATCGGGGACATCGACCAGACGCTCCGCCCGCGAGCGCGCTGTCACCACAACCTCATTTGCGTTGAGGTCCTCCTCAGGCGCGCCAGCACTTTGTGCAAGTGCGCCGCCGGCGAGGCCCAGAAGCGACACGGCTGATGTCGCGCTCAGCAAGGTTGCGCGCACCGTGCATTTAACGGCGGCCTTCACGTTTTCGCGCTTCGACATGCTGCACCCCCTGGAGCTTTCAATGCACGCATCTTTCCGGGCGCGGACACTGCTGCATAGCTGCCCAGTGGGATAGGTGACGGAACAGCCAATTAGCGCGTCCGGCGTGTAATTGGATGCGCACTCTCACGCTCCGCGAGCAAACGTCGTCGCAGAGCTCGATTGGACGAAAATTCGATCAAGCCCCGAGCTTACGGAGCATCGCTTCGGCCAACGGCAGCGCCGAGGCTGGGTTCTGGCCAGTGAACACAAACTCCGCCTGCACCACGTGTGGCGCAAACGGCGCAGCGGCGCTGTAGAAGCCGCACGCGCGCTTTAGGGCTTCTTCCGGCAAGATTGGCACGATCTTGTCGAAGCCTACCGCAACCTCCTCGGCATTGCTGACGGCGGTGACATTTCGTCCGCGCACCATCAGTAAGCCATCGGGCATCTTTACTTCTGCGAACGCAACGGCGCCGTGGCAGACCGCACCCATCACCGCGCTTTTAGCCGCCAGGCCGTCGAGAAAAGCACGCAGGTCGGCATTGCCGGGAAAATCCCAAGCGCCGCCTACGCCGCCCACGATGAAACACGCGTCGAAATCCTCCGCGCTAAGCTCGGCGATTGCGGTTGTGCCCTTCAACGCCGCTTGTGCGTCAGCGTCATCCATGAAGGCTTGCCCCACCGGCGATATCCAGCCGTCGCCCAAGCTCATCGGGTCGATCGGTGCAGCGCCGCCCTTGATTGAGGCGATGCTGACTGCGCAGCCAGCTTTCTTGAACGCGAAATAGGGCTGCGCCAGCTCCTCAAGCCAAGAGCCGGTTTTGCTGCCCGTGCTGCCGAGCTGATCGTGCGACGTGAGGATAAGAACGATCCGATGGCTCATAGCGCGTCTCCAAGTCTTAGAGTGCCAGCATCGCGGGCGCGTCAGCGCGCGGCCAGCCGTCCCAACGAACAGCGTCGCACCTGCTCATAAGATTGCGCCACCTACCCCTTCGGACGGGTTGGAGTAGAGCTTCATTGATCGGACTCTCTCAGCCGCGCATTTGCCCGCGCACCGCCTTCGCTTGGAGCATTGCATGGCTGACGATCCAAAGAGCCCCGTTCTGGGCAATCCGGTCAAGCGACACGTCAGTCATGAGATTCCGGCTGAAGGGGACAACGGCCTTTTCACGCAGGCTTGGTATCCGATCTGCCTCTCAAGCGCGGCGACCAACACAAACGTCCGGGGCTTCGACTTCCTCGATGGCAAAGTGATTGTGGTGCGCGACGAGGCTGGCAAGGCGCAGGTGCTTTCCGCCTATTGTCCGCACATGGGCGCGGATCTCTCCGCCGGCCACATGGTGGACGGGCAAATACGCTGTGTCTTCCACCACTGGAAATATGGCGCCGATGGGCGCTGCCGCTCGACCGCAATCGGCGATCCTGCGCCCGAAGCCGCGCGCCTATTCCGGTTTCCGACACAAGAACGCTGGGGACTCGTGTGGGCTTACAACGGCGATACACCGCACTATGCGCTCCCCGATATGCGATACCCCGACGACGAGCTCACATTCAAAGTGCGCGTGCTGCCTGACCTCCCGGTAGACCCATGGATCATCTGCGCCAACACACCCGATATCCAGCACATCAAGACACTGCACGGCATCACCATCGATGGCGAGGACCGCCACGACGCCGTCGAATGGACCGATCACTCGCTGAAATACTCATTCACCGGCGTGTACTCGAATGGCGATAAATTGTTCAACGAGATCGGCATCTTCGGGCCGACGCTCTACTGGCAATCCACCGACTTCGGCCCGAAATGGTTTGGCTTCATGTCGCCTTTTGGTCAGCCCCGACCCGGCGTGTCCGCGCTTTACATGGTCGTCTGCACGCGTCGCGACAGCGGCACAGCGGAAGAAGTCGACGCCTTTCTAGACTTCGTTCTCGACTTTGAGGGTAAGGTCGTCAGTGAGGACGTGCACAATATGCTGACCATGCGGTTCAAGCCCGGCGTGCTCACGCGCAGCGATCAGTCGCTCGCGCGTTACCTTCGAATGATGAAAGACTTCCCTCGCGCCCATCCTTCAAGAGACTTCATTAGGTGATCGTCATGGCAGAATCTTATCAGACCACAACGACAATCAACGCGCCCGCCAAGGACGTATGGACCGTCATCAACGATCTCGCCAACATGGATGTGGCGCGCGGCATGGCCGATCGCGTTGAGATTTCCGAGCGTGACGGCGTGCCGTTGCGCACGCTCTATCTCACACCCGCGCTCGGCGGCGGCGTGGTGGCCGAGAAGATTACTCTGATCGACAACGCCAACATGCGCATGAACTATGAGGTCGTCGACTTCGGCCCGCTGCCGGCGACGAGCTACAAAGGGTTCATGACGTTCATTCCGAACGGCGACAAGACTACGCTCGAATACGAAGCAAGGTTCGAGGCGCCAGACACCAGCTCCCTGCACGCCCTAGCGCAAGGCAATGTCGCGATGATGGTCGAGAACCTAGCCGTTGCAGTCGCCAACGCGAAGCGCTGACGCGCGCGGCCTGACAAGGACAATCCATGCGTGAAACGGCCGACATCGTCATTATCGGCGCCGGCATCATTGGCCTGTGCACGGCGATGCAAATCTCTCGACGCAGCAAAGCGAAGATCGTGGTGCTCGACAAAGGGTTAGGGCCGGGTGAAGGCTCGACCGGCGCCTCGTCGGCTGTGTGTCGCTTCAAGTACACGCGCCCCGAGACGGTAAACCTCGCGCGCGATGGGATTGCCGCCTACCAGAATTGGGCGGACTTCTTGGATCTTGCCGCGCCGATCGCGCAGTACCATCGCCACGGCGTGCTTTGGTTCGCAGACGGTCGCAGAGAATGGCCGGCGCAAGAAGTCGCGCGGCTCGCCGCGCATGGCATACGCGCCGCAGTGCTCGACGATCAACAATTGGTAGAGCGCTTCCCGGCGCTAAATCCCTGCCGCAAAGCGCCTGATTTTGTCACCGGTGCGGAGCACAATTGCGCGGACGGTGGCTTACATCTTTTGGAGCTAGACGGCGGCTACATGGATCCAATGGATGCGCTCCAGGACCTCGTCGTTGCACTGCGCGCCAGGGGTGTAGAAGTGCGCTTCTCAGCGCAAGTCTCCGGTATAGGCGTCGAAGGCGGCGCCGTTTCTAGTGTTGCGCTCGCGGACGGACACAGAATCGATTGTGGGCTACTAGTGAATGCCGCTGGCCCTTGGTGCAACGACATCTTCGCGCTCGCCGGCCTAGACTGCCCTTGGCCGCTCATTCCAACGCGCATCCAGATCGTGCACGTCGATCGGCCGTCTGAAGTGGTAGGTGAAATTCCAGTCGCGGTCGACCCAGCAAGCGGCATCTACTTCCGGTCTCAAAGCCGCGGTCAAGAGATCATCGTCGGCTCAATTCTCGAAGAGGATGAGAAGGAAGCGGTCTCAGCGCCGCACGACTATTCTCGCCTCGTCGATGACGCGTTCGCGCAGGCGAAACTGCACGCGCTTCATCACAAGATTCCAGCGTTGAGTTATCGCGGACGCGTTCGCGGCTATAGCGGGCTTTACACTATCAACGCGATAGACGTTCATCCTGTCGTCGGCAAAACCGCGTTGGGCGGCTTCCTCGTGGTCAACGGATGCAGCGGCCACGGCTTCAAACTGGCGCCCGCGATCGGCTCACTGATCGCTCAGGCAATAATCGGCAAGACTGACCACTTCGACACAGACGTCTCGCCAACCTTCCTGGCATTCGACCGCCCACCGATCGAGATCGGTTCCAAAAGTGTTCTCGCATAGTCGGGCGATCTGAAGGCAGGAAATGCCAAGAGGGACGATACATGCTCGCGATCGGGAACTATCTCCCGCACGCACCGCCGACTTAACGAGTGCTAGCCAAATCGATACGGATCAAATCCGCGCGCGCCGGCAATCGGCGTTCCGCGCAAAATGCTTTCTATTATCTGTGCACCGAGAGATGCGAAGGTCACTCCGTTGCCGCCGAAGCCGTAAGCGAGGTGAACATTCTCCATGTTCCGCGCTGAACCGAGGGCGGGCAAGCCATCGGGGGAGCCTCCGAACGTGGCGGCCCAAGCGCATTCGAACGAGAGGTCGTCACGCCCGAGCAGTGCGGCTACTTTTGTTTCCAACGTTGCGCCCTTCTCCGCGATCAGCGCATCTCGGCGGTCGGCGTCGACAAAGTCTTCGTCTTCGCCGCCGACGATAATGCGTCCGTCCGCGGTGGCGCGGGCGTAGAGGTACGGATCGGACGATTCCCAGATCAACGCATTTTCGCGCCAAGCCGGCGCTACACCTGGCTGCGTCGCGATCGCAAAGCTCGACGAGAGCGAAAAATGCTCCGGCAAGAACAAGCGCGCGGCTTCGTAACCACTCGCTAGCACCACATGTCGCGCCTCGACGCGCGCGCCGCTGTCGCAAGTCAAGCCGATGCGGTCGCCTCGCTGTTCGAGGCGCTCAATGGAAACAGGATAGGCCACGCCGGCGCCGAACGCGCGCGCAGACTTCAGCAATCCGCGCGACAGAGATACAGGATCGACCTCGTAACTCCCGGCGGACAGTAACGCTGAGCGTGCGACGATATCGAAGCGCGCTCCGACTGCGCCCGCATCAAGAAACTCAGACGGAAGTCCAAACTTCCGACGCAGCACCCCTTCCGCTTTGAGCGCGTCGGCATCGAGGACATCCCCCGCGAGATAAATCTCGGGGCGAGCAATCCAGCCGCATTCGATGCCAGTGTCACCGATCAGCCGATCAAGAGCACTGACAGCCTGATACACAAGCCGCCAACGCGCCGCCGCTTCCTCCTCGCCCACCATGCCAGCGAGATGAGTCAGCGGCGTGTCGGCGCCCCACATCACGAGAGCGGTGGAAGCAGCCGTGGCGCCTGTTGTTGGCACGCGTTGATCGAACACTGCAACGTCCATCCCGCCCTGCGCAAGCCGCCGCGCCACCATCGCGCCCATCACGCCAGCGCCAATCACAGCCACTTCGACAGAGTCGCGGATGGTATCGGAAGGCTCAGGCTGCGTCTCATCGCGCCAGCAATTCCGCCCGCCGCGCAGCTTCAGTGATTCAGTCAAGAGCATAAAGCGTACTCAGCTGACCGCGAACACGGTTCACGGCGCCAAAGCCATCAGGGCGAAATTGCGCATGGAGCGAGCGACAACGGCAGCGACGCGCTCAATGTTCCATCAGAGTTCACAAAACGGCAGCGGCCGGCTACCCGCGCATTGCGCTGAGCGGCGCGCCAATTTGGCCGGCTACGAGTGCGGCTAGGATTTCTGGTACGGGTGGGATGCGCGAGATCGGGGCCATGATCCAATCGCGCAGTAGTGCGAAGGCTTTGCTGTCGGATTGGTAGGCCGGCGTGAACATCCAGGATGCGGCTTGGTAGAGGCGGATGTGCCAGAGGCGCAGGCGCGCGTATTCATCGAGTGCAGCGTGGAGATCGTTTTGCCAGGTGAGCGCGCGGGCGAGTGCGAGCGCGTCCAGCAACGCCATGTTGGCGCCCTGCCCGAGTTGCGGGCTGGTGCAGTGCCATGAATCGCCAACGTGAACGACCTCGCGCGAGAGCGGCGAGCGTAGCGTGCGGTGTGAATAGACGGCGAAGACGAGATCGTCGTGGCTTTGGATTTGCGCGAGCAACGGCTCGGTTGCAGGCCACAGGGTGCGCACCTCTGACTTCCAAGCATCGAGATCGCCTACGGCCCAGGCGGCGCGATCTTCATGCTTCAAACTCCAGAAGAACGCGGCTTGGTTGCGTGCTTGTCCTTGCAAGCGGCCGATCGGCATAACGCCGGCCATCTTGCGTGCATCGAGGTAGCGTTGTTCGAGCGCTGCGGGATCGAAGCCAGCGGCCCAATCGAGGCTTGCCCAAAGCGCGCCGAAGGGTAGCGGTTGTTGTGCTGGCGTCGAGAGCGGTGAGCGTGCGCCGAGTGCGTCTATAATGAGATCGAAGCGCGGGCTTTGTGAGCCATCGGCGAAATGCAGGCGGCCATCATTTGCGGAGACGATGCTCCGCCCGCTCTCGATCTCCGAGCCGGCAGCGAGCGCGGCGTCGTAGAGCACTTGAAACAGCGCGCCGCGATGGACGCCCAGGCCCGTGGGCGCATCGCTGCCGCGCGCATCGTAGCGCACATCGAGCACGACGTTTTGGCGCGGCGTGTTGCGGCCGTGCAGACGCGTGATCGGCGCACCGAGTGCGCGCAACGCATCGCCGCAGCCGATCTCATCGAGCACGGCCATGCCGACAGGTTGCATGATAATGCCGGAGCCGAGCGGGCGCGGGCTTTCGAACTGATCGAAGATCACCACGCGCGCGCCATGGCGGCGCAGCAATGCAGCGGCGCTGAGGCCGGCGACGCCGCAGCCTGCGATAGCGATGTCGAGCGGTTTCATCATGCTTAGCAACGATTAGTAACACTCATGAACGGCGCGCTAATGACGATGCGGCATGATGCCCGTCATGGCCGCGATTTCGGGCATAGAACCGGCGGCGGGGATGCACCACAACCCGCCGCGTGAAGAGAAAGGAGGCCGCGCGGCCGCCGATTTCGGCGTCGCGGTTACGCATCGCGATGTGGTTCAAGAACGTCGCCGCGTTGATCCGACAGCGCTCACCGATAAACAGCGCGCGATGCGCTCGCTGCGCAGCGATGATGAAACGCGCCGCGATGAGCGCCAGCGATCCGGAAAAGGTGGTTTGTTGGACATCGAAGTTTAGCTCGTCATTCCGGGATCGCGGAGCGAGACCCGGAAGCCAGGGGCTGCGAGTGCGTCGTTTGCCCCTAGGTTTCGGGTTCAATGCTATCGCATTGCCCCGGAATCACGAGTGACGTGCGGTCCGTGTTTAAGCCCGGCGCAGAACGGCGACGTAAAAGCCGTCACAGCCGGTGAGCTTCGGCGTCATCTGCAGGCCGATGGTGCGCTTATGCGCTGGCGCGGGCGTTTCCACCTCGACCGGTACAAATCCGCTTTCAGCGATAAACGCAGCGACTTGATCCTCGTTCTCTTCCGGCAGCACAGAGCACGTCACATAGATCAGCTTGCCGCCCGGCTTCACCAGCGGCGCGGCGAGTGCGAGCGCTTGGCGTTGTTCTTCGAGACGCTTGGCGAGCGCGTTGGGACGCAGGCGCCACTTTGAGTCAGGGCTGCGACGCCAGGTGCCTGAGCCCGTGCAAGGCGCGTCGACGAAGACGATGTCCATTCGATCGCGCAGATCTTCGAGCGCGTCCTTCGTGCGCATCGGCGTGCGGATTTGCAGATTGCGGACGCCAGCACGATCGGCGCGTTCTTTTAGCGGCGCGAGGCGGCGACCATCGACGTCGTACGCGAAGATCTGACCCTTGTTCTGCATCAGCGCGGCGAGCGCGAGCGTTTTGCCACCACCACCCGCGCAGACGTCTGCGACTTGCATGCCGGGCTCGGCGCCGGAGAGCCGCGCTGCGAGTTGGCTGCCTTCGTCCTGAACTTCGAACCAGCCTTTGACGAAGCTCTGCTCTGTCGCCCACGGGAAGGTGCGGCCCTGCCTCCAAGGGATGCGCACGCCGTCGGGTGCGTACGGTGTCGGCGGCGGCGGCTCGGTGAGTTTGGGGCTTTCGCCGAGCGCTGCGATGACTTTGTCGCGTGTTGCTTTCAGCGTGTTTGAACGGAGATCGAGCGATGCGGGCGCGGCGAGCGCTGCACCCTCCTCTGCGCGATCGTCACCGAAGGCGCGCGTCAAACTGGCGTCGAGCCATTCGGGATAATCGCCGCGCACGTGCGGAGGCGCGTCGGCGATGTTGTCGCCAGCGAGCGCTGCGCGTTCGGCTTCGGTTGGCGGTGAGGGCGCGTGCGGGTCGTCGACGAGGCTTTGCTCGATCTGTTCAGCGCTCCAGCCGAAGCCCCAACGCAATGCGCCCCACACCCAAGCGCGCGGTTCGTCGTAGCCCATGCGCCAGGCGCTCGTTTGCTTCCAGCGCAATGCGCCGAAGACGAGGTCGCCGATCTCAGCGCGATCTTTCGAACCAGCGAAGCGATGTGAGAGCATCCAAGCCTTCACCGCGTCGGCGGCGGGTTGACGTTGATTTGAAAGCGACGTGAGAATTTCAATGGCAGCTTGCTGCCGCGCGCCTGCGCGCATGGGAGGAACCCCTCAAAACAAATGCGAAGCGAACTAGCTTCCGAGTGGATAGTTTGGCGCTTCGCGTGTGATGGCGACATCGTGCACGTGGCTTTCACGCAGACCGGCCGACGAGATTTTCACGAACCGTGCTTTCTCCCGCATCTCTTTCAGGTTCGCCGCACCGACATAACCCATCGAGGCGCGCAAGCCGCCGATGAGTTGGTGGATGATATTGCTAACTGGGCCTTTGAACGGCACCCGGCCTTCGATGCCTTCCGGCACCAGCTTCATCTGATCAGTTACCTCTTTTTGGAAGTAGCGATCAGCCGAACCACGCGCCATGGCGCCGAGCGAACCCATGCCGCGATAGGCTTTGTAGGAGCGACCTTGATAGAGGATCACCTCGCCCGGCGCCTCTTCGGAGCCCGCGAGCAGCGAGCCAATCATCGCGACTTCGGCGCCGCCTGCGAGCGCTTTGGCGAGATCGCCCGAATACTTGATGCCGCCATCGGCGATCACCGGCACGTTGGCCTTCTGCGCGGCGCGCGCTGCATCCATGACGGCCGTCAGTTGTGGCACGCCAACGCCTGCGACGATGCGCGTGGTGCAGATCGAGCCTGGGCCGATGCCGACTTTGACGGCGTCCGCGCCTGCATCGATCAGTGCTTTTGCGCCATCGGCGGTGGCGACATTGCCGGCGATGATTTGAGTTTTGTTGGACTCGCGCTTCACGCGCGTCACTGCTGCAAGCACAGAGCTAGAATGGCCGTGGGCGGTGTCGATGACGACGACGTCAGCGCCAGCTTCGATCAGAGCCAGCGAACGCTCGTATCCTGCATCGCCGATCGTGGATGCAGCGCCGACGAGCAAGCGGCCCTGCTCGTCCTTGGCGCGCGCCGGGAAGGCTTGCGCCTTTTCAAAGTCCTTCACGGTGATGAGACCCGCAACGCGGCCAGCATCATCCACCACGATCACGCGCTCGATGCGGTGTTTGTGCAGCAGCTTCTTGGCTTCGCTCTCGTTCACGCCTTCGCGCACGGTGACGAGATTGTCTTTCGTCATTACGTCGGCGACGCGTTCGTTCATGTCGGCGAAGCGCATGTCGCGATTGGTGAGGATGCCGACGAGCTTCTTGGTTTCGGGGTCGATGACCGGAAAGCCGGAGATGCGGCGCGCTTCTTTGATCAGAATGATGTCGCCGACGGTCATGTCGGCATGGATGGTGATCGGATCGATGACCATGCCGCTCTCGAACTTCTTGACCATCTTCACTTGGTCGGCCTGTTCGGCGGGCGTCATGTTGCGGTGAATGACGCCGAGGCCGCCGGCTTGCGCCATGGCGATAGCGAGCCGCGCTTCGGTGACGGTGTCCATAGCGGCGGAAATGAGCGGGATGTTAAGGCTGATGCCGCGGGTCAGGCGCGTGGCGGTGTTGACGTCGGCAGGCAGCACATCGGACGCGCCCGGTTCGAGGAGCACGTCGTCAAAGGTCAAAGCTTCACGGATTTCCATGAACGGCTGGTAGAGATTCTTGGCCGTCCTGTCCAGTCACGCGCGCGGTTTGCGGCCCTGCGCTACGACATAGACCTCAGCGCTTTCCGCGCGGCTCGCCTTTGGTTTGGCATGTTTCACTGACGCAAAGTTCTGCTTCAGGCGCGTCAGCAGGTCGATGTCGAGACCGCCTTGGAAGGCTTTTGTGACGAACACGCCGCCTTCAACCAGGTGCTCCATGGCGAAGTCTGCCGCCGCTTCGGCGAGTGCGCCGGTGCGGATTTGGTCGGTTTTGGCGTGGCCGGTGGTGTTGGCGGCCATGTCGGAGAGGACGATATCGGGCGGGCCGCCGAGGGCGGTGATCAGCGCCTGGGGCGCATGCGGATCAAGAAAGTCCATCTTGAGGAAGGTGACGCCGGGCAGCGGATCAATCTCCAGAAGATCGATGCCGACGACCGCGCAGCCGCGCTTGTCAGCAATCTGCGCCCAGCCGCCGGGCGCTGCGCCCAGATCGATGATGCGCGCGCCGCGCTTCAAGAAGTGAAACTGGTCATCCAGCTCTAAAATCTTATAGGCCGCGCGCGCACGGTAGCCGTCAGCGCGGGCGCGCGCGACGTACGGATCGTTGATGTGGCGTTTGACCCAATTGCGCGAGCTTTCGTTGAGCTTTTTGTTCTTAACGCGCTGCGCCATCTGACGCTCGCCGCCGCTGCCGCTAGTCGGCTTGCCGGTCCAGCGGCGCTTCGGGGGATCTTCGTCGCTCATGCGCCGTGCTTTGCCATAAGCCGCATCAGCACGCCTTCGCGTAAGCCGCGGTCGGCGACGCGGATGCGGTCTGTCGGCCAGACGCGGAGCACGGCGTCAAGGATAGCGCCTCCGATTACGACGAGATCAGCACGGTCATGACCGACGCACGGGTTGGCAGCGCGCTGCTCCAGTGTTTTGCGCAACATCATAGCGATCGTTGCGCGGCACTCGGCGACGTCGAACCAATAGCCATCGACGCGCGCACGCTGGTAACGCGTGAGGCCCAGATGCACACCGGCGAGGCTGGTCACGGTCCCGGATGTGCCGATGACGTGCGCTTTGCCAGCGTCGAAAGCAGCGCGCAAAACTGGATCGTCGCACACCGCAGCTATTTGCCCGGCCAAGCGCTCGACAAGAGCTGCGTACCACGCCTCCTTATCGGTCGCCGGCTCTTCTTCCTCTTCCGCGAGCGTCACCACACCAAGCGGCGCTGTGCCCCACGCCAGGATCGGTGCGCCCAGCGGGTTGGCGAGCACGTCCTTTGGGCGGACCCATGAGAGCTCCGTCGAGCCGCCGCCGATGTCGACGATCAACGTCACGTCCGGTTCGGGCTCGATCAAGCTGGCGCAACCAAGTGCTGCGAGCTGCGCCTCTTCTTCGGAGCTGATGATCTCGAAATCGAGATTGAGATCGGTCTTGATGCGATTGAGAAATGTCTGACCGTTGGCAGCGCCGCGGCACGCTTGCGTTGCGACACAGCCTACCGCGATCGGCCCGCGCGCTTCGATGCGTTGCGCACAGGCGGTCAGCGCTTGATAGGCGCGCGCCATGGCTTCGTCGCTCAAGCGACCGGTGTGTGAGAGGCCTTCGCCGAGGCGCACGATGCGTGAGAATCCATCGACGACGCGGATGCCGCCCTCGCCGTCCGGCGCCGCAATCAACATGCGGCAATTGTTCGTGCCTAAATCGAGCGCCGCAAACAGTGGCGCACGACTGCGCGCGCCTGTCCGTCCACTGCTGCGCGACGAGGCCGCTGGCCCATCGCTGTTCATCGTCAAACTGCCTAGCGGACCGGCCATGCCGAGCCCGCATAATCCCAAGTTGACGCAATGGTAGCTAATTTACGCCGCTGCGACAGCAGTCTTTTGCCCGGTTTTGGCCCCGATCCGCAGCGTTGGCGCCCCTGAGGACACACATATTCGTGTCCGAGCGCCCGCCGATGGGTCGAATCCTTGTGACGTGCGTTCACACTCCATACCTTAGCTGCGTTGAGGGCAGCAGGAGGTTTGAAGGAGGAGAAGATGCGCGAAGCGAAGTTCTCCATTGGCCAGGTGGTTAAGCATAAGCTTTTCCCGTTCCGTGGCGTGGTATTCGATGTCGATCCGGAGTTCTCCAATACGGAGGAATGGCTCGACGCGATCCCAGAGCCGGTGCGCCCAGATCCGAACCAGCCCTTCTATCACCTCTTCGCCGAAAACGCGGAAAGCCATTACGTCGCTTACGTCTCCGAACAGAACCTGATCGTCGACGATAGCGGCGAGCCGGTCGATCACCCGCAGATCGAGCTTCTGTTCGATGAAACGGATGACGGCGAATACAGGCTGCGTCCGGAGTCGTTGAACTAGGCGCTGGCGGAACGCTAAGAACGCAACGGCGGTCACTAAGGTGGCCGCCGTTTTTCGTTTACCGAGCGCCAACTTCCGGAGCGCCGGCGCCCTCGCCGGCATCGCGCCTTATCTCCAGTGCTGAGCGAGTTTGAACACCGTATGCCGGCAAGGGCGCCGGCGCTCCGGGGCAATCGTAGATAACGGCGCTAGCGCTGAAACGGATAGAAGTCCGCACCGAGCGGCAGAATGCGCGTGAGTTCATCGAGCGCGGTTTGCACTTCGACCACGAGCGACGGATCGCCCAGATCGTTGGGCGCAAGCTCTTCGCGATAATGTGTGAGTGCCCACGCTTCGAGTTGATCAGCTAGCGTTTCGGTGAGGAAGAAACCTTGCTCCGCCGCTGCACGCTCCTGCGCCGTCATCACGATGCGCAAGCGTAGGCAGGCGGGGCCGCCGCCATTGCGCATGCTCTCGCGGACTTCGACGTACTCGACGGCGCCGATTGCTGCATTGGACTGCGCCATCATCTCGGCGACATAAGCGGCGGTGCGGTTGTTCTCACGCACCTCCGTCGGTGCGATCAAGGTAAGCGACGTTGCACCCGGCAAGCGCACCAGTTGCGAATTGAAGAGATACGACGTCACCGCATCGTTCAGACCGACGCCCGCACGCGGCACTTGAACGAACACCGGCTCAAAGCCGCGCGCCTTCGCGCGCACTCCACCATAAAGCGCGCCCGTGTCAGCGAATGCATCTTCGTGGTGAAACAACACATGCTCGTGCGCGACGGCGACGACGTCGTTGTGAAACGCGCCTGCATCGATCGCCTGCGGCGCTTGGCGTGCAAACACGACGTGCGGATCGGTGAGACGATGAGATCGGGCGATGATCCGGCTTGCCTCCAAAGTCTGTCGCGCCGGAAAACCTGTGCGCGCTTCGCTGGCGCCACGCCCATAGACGAAAATCTCAACGCCCGGAGCGCCTGCGTCGGCGGCCATACGCATGTGATTGGCGGCGCCTTCGTCGGAGAGAGAGTCATGCGCAGGCAAAGCGCTATGCACTTGGAAGCGGCTACTCTGCTCTGGCATCAGCAAGCGCAACGTGCGCTCTGTTTGCTCCGCCTCCATCACGCGGTGGAGCATCGTTTGCAAATTGGCGACGGTGGCGTGGAGGACGCCGTCCTCGGTGTCAGCGCTTGGCGATATTGTTGCGGCGTTCGCCGCCCACATGGCAGAAGCCGCAAGTGCTGCGCGCGCGATCATCGGCTCTGCACGCCACGCTTTTTCCCAGACTTCGCCATCGCGGCCGCTGAAGCCAAGGGAGCGCAGCCAGCCGATGTTTGGGCGCTCGTGCGGCGGCAGCACGCCTTGATGTAAGCCGAGCGCACGCATGCGGCGCATTTTGGCGATACCTTGCAACGCCGCTTCGCGCGGGCGCGCGATCATGTTGGCGTTGCGCGCGGAGGCGAGGTTGCCTTCGGAAAGGCCGGCATAATTGTGCGTCGGGCCGACGAGACCGTCGAAATTGATCTCGACTGCGCCGCTCACGATGGCAGCCCCGGCGCTGGGATCGCTGTCGCCTTCTCTGAACGCTGCGTTGCGACCGGATAGGCGACGTAGTCGGCGGCGTAGTAAGCGCTCGGGCGCAGCGAACCGGAGAGACCCGGACCGCCGAACGGCATCGCGCCGGATGCGCCAGTCGTCGGCCTGTTCCAGTTCACGATGCCCGCGCGCAGCTCATTCTTCACGCGCGTCCAGAGCGCTGGGTCGTCGCTGATGAGACCACCTGACAAACCAAACCGCGTGGCGTTTGCGACGTCGAGCGCGTGATCGAAATCTTTCACGCGATAAACTTGTAGCAACGGTCCAAACAATTCTTCGTCCGGTACGGAAAGACCGGTCACGTCGATAACGCCTGGAGACGCGAACGCCCCATCGCGTTTGAGCGAAAGGACCGATTTCGCCCCGAGCGCAATCAATCCCTCTTGCAGCTTCACGGCGCGATCAGCGGCGTGCGCGTTGATCAGCGGCCCCATGAACGGCTCTGGGTTTGCGTCAGCAGGCCCAACGATGAGCTTTGCCGCCAGATCGGCGACGGCTTGGACAAGCGCATGACCTGCATCGCTGTCTGGCACGATCAAACGGCGCGCGCATGAGCAACGCTGGCCGCTGGTGGCGAAGGCAGAATGCACGATGATGTTGGCGGCGGCGCTCACGTCCGTCGGCGGCCATGCGATCAGCGGGTTGTTGCCGCCGAGTTCAAGCGCGAGCAGCACGTCAGGACGCCCTGCGAATTTACGATGGATGAGCGCGCCAGTGTGTGCAGAGCCGGTGAACAAAACACCGTTCAAGCTCGGCGCATCGAGCAAGGCTGCGCCAGTCTCGCGTGCGCCCTGCAGAAGATTCAGCACGCCAGGTGGCAAGCCCGCCTCCTCCCATGCCTCCATCATGATCGCACCGACGCCAGGCGTGAACTCGCTCGGCTTGAACAACACGCAATTGCCGGCGAGTAAGGCCGGTACGATATGGCCGTTGGGCAGATGCCCTGGAAAATTGAACGGACCAAACACTGCGAGCACGCCGTGCGGGCGATGAGACAGCGTCATTGCGCCAAACGGCGCCGTCTCTTCGCGCGCGCCTGCACGCTCGGCCTGCGCGCGGATCGATAGCTCGACCTTGCCGATGATCGTGCCGACTTCGCCTTTGGCGTCCCACGCGACCTTGCCCATTTCGGCGCTGATCATGCCTGCAAGCTCAGCACTGCGCTTCTCGATCGCTTTCCCGAATGCGCGCACGATGGCGATACGCTCGTCAATCGGGCGGCGCGCCCATGCGGGGAACGCCAAACGCGCTGCAGCCATGGCTTCGGCGACGTCGTCCGGATCGGCGGCGTGACCTTGCCAAACTTTGTCGCCGCTCACCGGATTGTGCGACGAGAACCGCTCGCCCGCGCCTTCGCGCCAAGCGCCGCCGATGTACAGTTCAGTGCGCATCGTCGATCCAGACCAAAGCTTCATCCCCGCTGCTGAGACCAAGCGCGGCAAGAGTTGCGCTGTTAGTGCGCAGTGAATCTCCCTCAACGGCGACACGCGCTTGTGTGCAGCGATAGTCGCGCAATCTCGGCACTGCGAGCAAGCCGCGCTTTGTGGTCGCCAAGTTATCATCCGCCGTCACGCGCACGACGCGCGACTCGCGTTTGGTGCGGATGTGATCACGCGGCGCGCTTACCAACGGGCCGCCGTCGAAAATGTCGACCACATTGGAGAAGGTAAAGCCTTCCCAGGCGAGCAGGCTGCGGGCCCCTTCGCCATCCTTGTGACATTTGCCAATCACGGCGCGCGCATCGGGCGGCAGCAGATCAATGTAGATCGGGTGCTGCGGCATGAGATCGAGGATGAATTGATTGTCGGTCGTGGCACTGAGCTTGTCGGCTTCGGCGAAATCCATGCGGAAGAAGTGGCGGCCGATTGCTTCCCAGAATGGCGACACGCCTTCGGGTGAGACGACGCCGCGCAGTTCGGAGACCACCTGCTCTCGGAAGCGCTGCGGCGCTGTCGCCATCAACATGTAGCGGCACTGCGCCAGCGCGCGACCGAGCCCTGGCACGCGATGCTCGGGGCGCACGAAGAGAGAGCCGACCTCAGTGCAGCTGGTAAAATCATTGACGCCGATCAGTACGTCGAGATCGAATCTGCGACCAACGACGGCAGACGATTGTGCTTCGCGAATGATGCGAAAATTGAAGAAGGGCGGCGTCTCTCCGATCGTCGATTTCACGCCGCAGCATCCGGCTAGCGCGCCGGTTTCGAGGTGTTCGAGCGCGATTAGATATCGCTCCGGTCCTGCGCCTGTTGCGGATGACGCGAAGCTTGCTTCGGAGTGCTCAAGCTTCTTCAACATCGCGGCGTCGTCGGCCATCAAGCTGGTGAAGCCTGCGCCAGCGATTTCACGCAGCTTTTTGAAGCCTTCGAGATCGCGCGGACCTGCGGCGCGCATGACATAAAGCGGCTTGCTCACGAGCGCAGGCTCTTCACGTCAAAGAGGCCGCTCTCAATGCCGGCGAGCATCAAAAACGAAAGCTTCGCGCGCTCGGCGAAGCTTGGGATCAGCGCGAACTCCTGGTCGCTGTGCAGCCCTCCGCCGCAGGGCCCAAGCGTGTCGATGTTCGGGCAACCCGCCGCTGCGAGATTGTTGCCCTCGCATACGCCGCCGGACGCTCTGAACTTCAGATCAAGCCCAAGCGCCTCGCCGGCGCGATGCGTCCAGGACGCCATAGTGCGCTGCTGGTCGTTCAGCGGCTTTGGCGGCCGCGTGAAGCCGCCGTGCAGATGCGCAGCAATGCCATCACGCGCGCCTGTTGCGGCGACGATGCGCGCGACCTCTGCTTCGGCCCATGCAGCGCTTTCAGCGTCTGGCACGCGCACATTGAAGCGCAACACGGCGCGCTCCGGCACGACATTAACGGCGCTGCCGCCGTCGATCGCGCCGATGTTGAACGTGACGCCATCGCGTTTGCTGTTGAGCGCGTTCAGCGCGAGCGCTGCGTCGGCAGCGGCGAGTATTGCGCTGCGGCCGTCTTCGAAGGCGCGGCCGACATGCGCTGCGCGGCCGCGCAGTGCGAGGCTATAATTTGCGGAGCCTTTGCGAGCGTCGACCAAAGCGCCGTCGGCCATCGCGGGCTCGTAGGTCATCCCCAAATGCGCGCGCGCACCGAGTTGGGCCAAAAGCGCCGCACTCGCAGGCGAACCGATCTCTTCATCGGGGCTGAGCAACACTTCGTAGCCGACGCGCTTCTCGCCTGGGAGCCGCTCGAACGCTTCGAGCGCTGCGAGCATTACAGCGATGCCGCCCTTCATATCGGCGACGCCTGGCCCGCGCAGTGTATCCGCGTCGACGCGGTGGGGTGTTTGAAACGGGTGAGTAGCGGGAAAGACGGTGTCGTAGTGGCCCGTGAGTGCGATTTGGATCGGGGCCGACGGGCGCACCCTTAGGCGCACAGACGCGCCGTGCTCGATGTCCATGGGTTCGCCATCGGGGCGCACGCGTTGCGATGGAGCCAGCACCACCTCTTCCGCCGCGCCGGGCAGCGCGCTTGCGGCGTCAAGCAAGAGCAGGCGCATGTGGGCAAGGCCTGCGAGCTCCAGCGATCCAGAATTGATTGCAGACCACGCTTCCGTGCGCGTCACCAACGCTTCGCTCGAGTGATCGAGAGCTTCGAGTAACGGCTCTACGGCCGCGCCCCAGTGGGAGCGCGCCGCCATTGTAGTTTGGGCAGCTGACATGAGCCCGAACTTGCCGTTGCGGCCTGCACCTGTCCACCCGCAACACTAACGCAAAACGGGCCCAGCTTTTGGCTGGGCCCGTTCGCATTTAGCCTTCCGGCCGACGTTTAGCGGAAGCTGATCGTCACTGCAGTACGGCGGTTCAGAGGCTCACGAACGCCGTCGCGGGTCGCACGGGCGAGATCGGTTTCGCCGCGCGCCTGAGCTTGGATCGAGCCAGCGGCGACACCGCGCGCCACGAGGGCGTCGCGGACC
>Ga0163144_10000314_pt1 | contig 111832 bp, 89 predicted proteins | sample OliLak19BULKMAT1_FD_123175 | JGI IMG/M metagenome (GOLD analysis project Ga0163144, IMG submission 123175) | Freshwater microbial mat bacterial communities from Lake Vanda, McMurdo Dry Valleys, Antarctica - Oligotrophic Lake LV.19.BULKMAT1 | ecosystem: Environmental > Aquatic > Freshwater >...
AACTGATATTGGCACGGAGGGGGGGGCCGAAGCCGCGGAGCGTCATGGTCTCGCACACGACAAGATCATCCTGAGCGCCAAAGTAAGCGATGTTCAGAACCCGATACAGGTCTACGAGGCGCTCGCGGAGCGCTGCGACTTCCCACTGCACCTTGGCCTTACCGAAGCAGGGCTCGGCGCGAAGGCATCGTTGCGACTACCGCGGCTCTCTCCATCCTATTGCAGCGCGGCATCGGAAATACGATTCGTGCGTCTCTCACACCGCTACCGAACGGGGATCGTACCGAGGAAGCCCTCGTCTGTCAGCAGATTCTACAGGCGCTTGGCCTGCGCAGCTTCCTGCCGCAAGTCGCGACAGCCACCGAGCCTGCGGTAAAGCCCGATTGCCAGACCGGCCGCCGAGAGAATACACAAGTCCCTTGGGAGGCGCTTTTCGGCTAAACCAGCCGCATTGAACTACCTCGAAAGACCTGGCGAAGAACGGTCGATTGAGGAGATGATCGAGGAAAGGCTGTCCCCGATGATCGGAAGTTGTATCGCCGAAAGGGCTACCACCGCCAATCGTCGCCCGACAAGATTCTGTCCGCAATTCAGGGTCTGATCGCCCGTGACCAGCACTTCGATTCCTTCGGTCCCGGCCTGCCGTCAGCAACTCGCCATTCTTCAAACCGGCCCAACCCATGTATGCGGCGGTCACGACATCATGTTGGCCCAAAAGCAAACGCAAGGCGTGGTCAAGGTTCTCATCGAGAAGTACCTTCACTGGTGCTGCCGCTCACGCTGGGCGTGGGCGAATCCTGAATGGCTTGTATGGCGGCGGGGACGATCTGATCGTTGCCGGCGGGTGCCGAAATTGAAGGTTGACGCGGGTTAGGTAGTCCGGACGAGGTGGCCCGAGGGTGACGTTGTCGTACATGGGTTGAAGCAATGCGTCGAGCATCTCGATTGCGTCCCGATCGAGAACGCGTGTAGGCCATGGGCGAGGATCGACTTATTGCGCTTCGAGAGTTCGAGGATCCATACGCTGCGCGACAAGGCAGAAACTATTGGCGGCTCGACGCGCTCGAACGGTGGGTTTCGCTAGCCACCCTGTTGGGTTCCGTTTCAGGTGTGTAAGTCCAAATGGACGCCTCGAGTGTGAGAAAATAACGGATTCATGACCCCTTTCAGACTGGATGGAAGAACCGCCCTCGTCACCGGCGGAGCCAGCGGTATCGGCGAACAGACCACTCGAGCCTTGACCAACGCAGGTGCGCAAGTCATCATTCTCGACATGAATCTCGCGGCCGGCGAAAAGCTAGCCGCCGAACTGCCAGGCGCATCCGCCATGCAGTGCGACATTACGAATGAAGAGCAAGTGCGCGAAACTTTCGCCAAGATTCCCAAGCTCGATATCCTTGTGAACAACGCGGGCATCGGACACGTTGGCAACTGCGAAGAGACCGAACTTGCCGACTTTCAGCGCCTCTTCCGCGTGAACGTCGAAGGGCTGTTTCTGATCACGCGTTCCGCGCTGCCGCTGTTGATCGCGACCTATGGGTCCATCGTGAATATAGGATCTGTCGCGGGACTCATTGGCGTAAAGAAACGCTTCGCCTACTGTGCCACCAAGGGTGCGGTTGTCGCCGCCACGCGTCAGCTCGCAGTCGATTATCCGACGCAAATCCGCGTGAACTGCATCTGTCCTGGAACCGTCGATACTCCCTTTGTCGAAGGCTATCTGGAGAAGTATCATAGCCATGAAAAGGAAAAAGTACGCGCGGAACTCAACTCCCGCCAGCCCATCGGACGTCTCGGCAAACCCGAGGAAATCGCCCACCTCGCCGTCTACCTCTGCTCGAAGGAAGCGGAATTTGTAAACGGAAGTGTGATTTCCATCGACGGCGGCTGGACTGCGGCGTAACGGTCGCGTTATACTAAAGCTCGTAGCCGCTAGTTGTTAGACATGTGCGCCCGTAGCTCAGCTGGATAGAGCGTCTGGCTACGAACCAGAAGGCCGGAAGTTCGAATCTTTCCGGGCGCACCATTTCCTTCCCAACCGCCACCTGAAAATACCTAGATCGCCCGTTGCAGATGACATTTGCATCCACGATGAGTAGGATCGGGCCTTGAGCCAGCACCGCCGCCTGCACCGAGTCGCCAAAGTTCTCGCGATAACATTGGGTTAGCCCCATGATGATTCGCCTGGCCATCTTATGCGTTCTTGTCTTTTGTCTTCAAGATCGTGCTTATCCGGCTGACTTCCAGGTCGCGCAGCTTCTCAAGTTAATTGAAACTCGCTATAACAACGCCGTCACCCTGCAGATGAACTTTTCGGAATCGTACACGTTCCAGAATCGCCCACGACCTGCGGAATGGGGCGTTCTCTCTCTGAAGAAGCCCGGCAAGATGCGCTGGGTCTATCAAAAGCCCGCTGGAAAGCTGTTCGTGTCCGACGGCAAGGATGTCTACTCATACAGTTCCCGCGCCAATCGCGTCGAAAAGCTCCGTCTCAAAGAAGCGGAGGATATGCGCGCACCGCTGGCATTTCTGCTGGGAAGGCTGGATTTCGCCCGTGATTTCGGTAGGTACACTTGGCGGGCGGAAGGTGACGCGGTCTGGATTACCTGTGATCCCAAGAATCCGGCCAAGAGTCCCTACACTGAGGTCACATTCAAGGCTCTCAAAGACGGTCGTATCGAGCGGCTCAAGGTCGTCGGACAGGATCACTCGATTCTCGAATTCGAGTTCGCCTCAGAGGTGCGCAATCCCAGGATCGCGGACGGATTCTTCCTCTTCCAGATTCCGCAGGGCGCGGAGTACGTCGACCTGTCTGCGAATCCGCAAAAATAGTCAGCGCTTCTTTTCTTCTCGCTCTTTCTTCAGTTGCGAAACGCTGACCGAAGGTTTGTCCCACTTGTAACGCGAGGGATGCCTGATGCAAAGCCACAGTTGGCCTGTGCGCGCCAGCTTGTGCAAAGCGAGCGGACTGAGGTTAGCCTCGTTGGGCCACATCAGCCCGACGGTGTCGGCGTCGCACACGGGCCGTTCCTCTGGTTGTATGGGGGCTGGTTCGCCCATGAGAAAGATACTGACATCCATCGTGTCAGTGGTTCCGAATAGCAGCCAGAGTCAAAAGGTAATGGGACTGCTCAGGGTCGAATCGCAAAAGTACCAAAGATCAGGCCCAGGTCTCGCTTGTCGCCCGCAAGGCGCGTGGCGCGGCTCACTTCCAGCTCGATCTTAACCGTGTCGGATGTCGTCTTGGGCAGTGCGAACGCCAGGCTGAAGGGAGCCACTTCGGTCAAAGTCCTGCGCCCAACCTCGGCTCCGTTCGCCTTCACAATTAGCGTCAGCGGACCACCCTTCGCCACCGTTTCCGGGCAGAATCCCGAAATGTGCAAACGATCCTTCGGATCGCTCGGCGCCCCCAGTGTCAACGAGGCTGTCGTCGCCATCCAGCGGAACTTGGCCTCCGCGGGCCACCAGCCAGGGCCTAACAACGACTCGTATCCGGCCTCTCCCACATTCACCAATCGCGGGCGGCTTTGCAGATACTGTGACATCGCGACGCCCCGATAGCGCGCCGTGGCGTCGAACACTTCATCGGCGGTTATGGAGAGCACAACGGCCTTGCCCGATTCCAGAGCCTGCACAGCTTGCGTCAAAGAGATCTTGTAGGCACTGACGCCACCGAGATCGGCACGGGCTCGGATTGAGGTTTCCGATCCTGGAACGAGATAAACCTTAGTGAGTTCGATCAGCCGGAACGGCGAATCCTGGAGCGCGGTTTGAAACAGTTCCGAATCGACGCCGCTCAACAGTAGCGTGTCCGCCTTTTTGGATTGCACCAGTTGCGTTGCCGCTTCAAAGACTCGGTGGATCCGCTCCGAACGGGTGTAGAGCCAATCGAGTTCCGCTTGGGCGTGACGGGTCGAGATCACGGCGAATCCCGCCAGAGCGATGCCTCCGACAATGCTGGGTACGCTGCGGTCGCGAATCAAGCAGCCGATGGCGAGTGCGAGTCCCGTAGCAGGCAGAAAAACATAGTATTCGACGATACGATTTTGAAACGGCAGCACCGGCGAAAGAAAAATTGCAAACCAGAGGCAGAAGATCGCGGGCATCCAGTCTTTGTGTTTCCACGCCCGCCAGGCAACGGCTGCGAGCAAAAGGAACGGCAGCCACGGACCTAGTGCGACGGTTGTGTAGACCCAGAGGTGTGTCAACAATCCCAAATCCAGGGTTGGCGTATAGTTCGCCGTTGGGGGGTGCTCGATAACGAACAGATGTAGCGCCGCAAACAGCAGCGACGGGATCCACAAGGGCAGCGCGCCTTTGATTCGGTCGCGCGCCTGCGCTAGCGTCCAAAGTGTGGCTGCCGCAGGATAGACGATCACGGATTCCTGCACGCCGAACGACAACACGAATACCGCAAACTGCATCCACCAACTGCGTGGATTGCGTGTTTCCAGCCAATCCAGATAGAAATGAAAAGCAGCCAGCATGGCGCAGGCGGCAAGCACTTGATTGAAAGCCGACGCCCAGGCAAGTGGCCTCGCGCCGCTTGCCATCAAGGCGAAGAAGATCGGCGCTGCCGCTGCTGAAATCCAAGAGGAAGTGAGCCGCATCGCGATGCGCACGATCAGCCATAAGTTCAAGAACTGCACTGCGAACGCGGTGATGCGAAAGGGCAGGGGATCCAAGCCGAAGAGATAGTGCAAGCCCCAGAAGTAGAGCCGCTCACTGAAAATGCGCGTCGTGCCCTGGGCACGCGGTTCGAACAACAGCTTCCATCCGCCTCCGTTTGCGCCGTTGTGCGCGGCGATCTCCTGCTTGAGGCCGAGCCACGCGAAATCGTCCATCAGGAACCAGCACGAAAAGGCGTTCCGGAATACGAGGAGGCTGACCGCGCAGGCGGCCAACCAGATGGCGATGCTAACGGACTTATTTAACGGCAAGGCCAATCAGGGAAGCGATCACGCCGAGGTCGCGCTGGTCGGCATCGCTGGCTGGAATGAAGTTGGCCACCTTGAACGAAACTGTCACCGATTCGCCCGCGAGGACACTGGCGGGGATTTCGCGCGTGTAACTGCCAGGTCCCGCTAAGGTGTATTTCTCGGGTGAAAGCTCGGTGTTGTCGACCTTGCTGGAAATGGTGACCGATCCGAATTTCTGGATCGATGCTTCGGCAATCGCGAACTTCAGGTTCAGGTCCGCACCCTTTTGAGCCGCGCCTTTGGGAACTTTCAACGTCACGGCGAACTCGCCTGCTGTCCAGCGCCATTGCTCTTGCTCGACCTCATGGAATCCACGCAGCAACTGTACCGCGCCGCGAGGGTCCGCCATGTGGAGCATCGTCACAAGGCCAGCCGGTTCCTCAGCGACGAGATCCGTGCGCGGCTTGTTTTTCTTCCGGCAGCCAATGGACGTGAAGGCGATCGCGCATAGGGCGATGACCGTGATTAATCTCCGCATTTTTCGATTTGCACCAGACAAGAGTAGAATGTTGCGCCGCCGCCGATGTCGGTGAGACGGTCGGAGGTGAGCGCGTTGATACTGCTGTGATCGGGCGAAAGTTTCGCCCAGCGTACGGAGGGCGTGAAGACCACTCCAGGCCCGACGACGCCATCGACTTCGGCCCTGAGCGTGAGCGATCCACGATCGTTGAAGACCCGCACGAGATCGCCGGTCGAGATATCCCGCAAGGAAGCATCGCGTGAGTTGACTGCGATGTAAGAGACCTGATCCTGAATGTCCGGGCGATTGCCGAAGGTCGAGTTCATGCTGTCGTGACTTTTCGACGAGATCATTTCCAGCGGAAATTTCTCTTTGAGCGCGGCGTCGCCTTGCCTGGATTCAATGGGCGGTGTGTAGTCGAGCATCTCCGCGCCGAATTCCAGTTTGCCGGAGGCGGTTTCGAATCCACCGTTGGCGAACGGTTGGAAAGGAGTTCCTTCGGGCGAGACGTTCAAACGCACCGAATGCTCGCGATCGAGCCTGTCGACGGTAATGCCGTCGAGGAACTTGTGGCCTGAGTTCAGCAATCCGGCAATCATACTCTCTTCGGATTCGTCGAAACAGGCATCGGTAAAGCCCAGGCGCTTGGCGAGCAGGCGGAAGACCTCGACGTTGTTCTTCGTTTCGCCGGGGCTCCGCAACGCGGGGCGCGCCATTTGCAGATGATAGTGTCCGTAGGCGAGGTAGACGTCGGTGTGTTCGAGAAACGTCGTGGCCGGCAGCAGGATATCCGCGTAGTCGGCCGTATCGGTTTGGAACTGCTCCAAGACGACAGTAAACAGATCCTCACGGCTGAAACCCTTGCGGACCAAATTCTGATTGGGCGCAATTGCCACAGGATTCGAGTTGTAGTTGATCAGCGCCTTCACTGGCGCGTCGCTCTGCGTCAGCACTTTGCCGATCTCGCTCATGTTGATGAGCCTTGTGGCCTTGGGCTGCAGCTCAGGCATTTCGAGAGACGCACGGTTGAACTGGAATCCGCCAGAGGTGGAAGCCTGCAAGCCGCCGCCGACTTCGCGCCAGCTTCCGGTGATCGCCGGAAGCGCGGTAATTGCCCGGAACGCCGCGCCACCGCGATCGGAACGCTGCACACCGTAGTTGAGCCGGATCACCGCAGGCCGCGTGGTTGCGTACTCGTGCGCAAGGTTCACGATCTCTTCGCGCAGAATGCCGGTGATGCCTTCCACATGTTCCGGCGTGTACTTTGCTGCGAGCGACTTCAACTCCTCGAAACCGTTGGTGAACCGATCGATGTACGCCTGATCCTGCAGGTTTTCGCGAAGGATGACATGGATGAGGCCGAGCGCCAAAGCAAGATCGGTTCCGGGATTGATGCGATAGAACTTGTCCGCGAGTTCGCCGGTCTTCTTCTTGACGGGCTCGATGACATAGAACTTCGCGCCATTGCGGCGCGCTTCGGTAATGAACGGCCACAGGTGGACGTTGGTTGTGAGCACGTTCGCGCCCCAAGCGATGATGAGCTTCGATTGCTTGAACTGTTCGGGCTCCGTGCCGACGCGGATGCCTTGCGAGGCCGTCAAAGCCGCGCCTCCCGCAGAGGAACAAATCGTGCGGTCGAGCCTTGACGCGCCGAGGCGGTGGAAGAAGCGGCGATCCATGCCGGAGCTTTGCAGCAGGCCCATGGTTCCGGCATAGCTGTAAGGCAGCACCGCTTCGGATCCATGTTCGTTCACGACCTGCGTAAGCCGAGAGGCAATCGTATCGAGAGCTTCGTCCCAGGCGATGCGCGCAAAGCGGCCTTCGCCTTTGGTTCCGATGCGTTTCTGTGGATAGAGCAGGCGATCGGGCGAATACTGCCGGTCGAGGTATTTGGCGACTTTTGCGCACAGGAATCCACGCGTCACGGCGTGATCGGGGTTGCCTCGGAGACGGGATCCGTGGCCGTTGGCGTCGACGTTAACGAGGAGCGAGCAGGTGTCCGGGCAGTCGAGCGCACAGACCGAATGACGGACGTCGTGGGTGCTCATTACATGAGTATAGCGAGATGAAACAAGGGACGGCCTGTTGAGCCGTCCCCTTGTGAGTTCACAACTAGAGAGAAGTCTAGAATGTATACCGCAGACCCATCACGATGCGGCGGTTACCGCCATCGGTGAGCCACTGGTTTGCGAAGTTCGCATTGTTCAGCGAAGCGTTCGGGATCCCGAAGTTGCGGGTGTTCGTCGCGTTGTACATCTCCATGCGGTAGCTCACCTTGTGGCCTTCGAAAGGAAGAGAGAAGCTCTTGATGAGCGCAATGTCCACATTGCCGATGCCGTCCGAACGCAGAATGTTGCGGCCGGCGTTACCGAGAGGCGATGCCGTGGTCACCTGCGTGAAGAGGTTCGGAGCGCCGTTGGCCGGAGCACCGGTCGCAGGGTTCGCCGCAACCAGGTTTCCGCGGCGAGCGAAGATCTCTTCGAGCGTACCGGAAAGATCGGCACCGGGCGCGAGGCTCGGGCGGATCGAGTTGCCGATGAGCGAATCGATACCGCTCAGTAAGCGTCCCGGATCTCCGCCAGCCAGCGCCGAGAACGGCGAACCGGATTGCAGCGTCAGGAAGCCCGACACCTGCCACCCGCCGAGCAGCGATCCGACAACACCCTTCTGCTCACGCAGGAAAGGCAGCGTCCAGACGCCGTTGATGGAAAGGCGATGCGGACGGTCGTAGGTCGAACGTCCCCGGTCGGCGCGGCGGTTGAACGAATCCTGCGGCACGGCGACTTCACCGGCGGACGACGCGTTGAACACTTCCGAAGCGTCGTCAATGAACGAGCTCCAGGTATAGTGAGCCGCGGTCGAGAAGCCTTTCGAGAGGCGCTTTTCCAAGCTCAACTGCATCGAGTGATAGATGGACGAAGCGGAGTTTGCGCGATGGCGGATGATGCCACGGGTGGGATCCACACGGCGCGTACCGTTCGATCCGGGAACCGTCGGGTTACCGTCGAGCGACTGGAACAGCGCGGTGCCCTTGGTGCTAACGCCGCCCATGGTGAGGGCCCAGTTGTTGCCGAGTTCGCGCTGAATCTGAAGCGAGAACTGTTCGGACAGCGGCGCGCGGAAGTTGGCGTCGGCGATGGTGCGCGTGATCTGCAGCGGGTTGTTGATGGCCGGAATCTGCCCCTTGCGCACGTTGTCGATCGAGGTCCACGCGCCTTGCAGTGCAGGGTTGACGATCAGAGTGAACGGGAACGAACTGAAGATGTTCAGCGCCATGTTGTTGAAGATCAGATCGTAGGTGCGCGAATAGCCACCGCGCAGAACGGCCTTGCCGTCGCCGGTGATCCAACCGAGTGGTCCTGGACCCTTGCCCAGACGGTAGTTGAAGCCGATGCGGGGTGCCCAGTTGTTGGTGTCGCGGGGCGGGGGAGCGTCCATGCGGAACGCGGGATCGTTGTTGTATCGCGCCACCACAGTGTCGTTGAGGGCCTTGAGGTAGTTCAAGGCATTGCCCGGCGATTCGTAACGCAGGCCGTAGCTCAGCGTGAGCTTCTTGTTGACGCGCCATTCGTCCTGCACATACCAGAAGTAGTCGTTGTACTTGTAGTACTGCTTCGTCGGAACGCCCGGCAACGGAGTGTTGATCGTGGAGGTGAGCGCGTTGTCATCCACCAACTGCTGCAGGCCAGTGTAGACGAGGCGTCCGCGAAGGGTGGGGTTGAAGACCGTGAACTGATCCTGACGGCGGATGTCGAAACCCATCTTGTAGGAATGCGAGCCGCGGATGTAGATAACGTTGTCGACGATCTGGTAGTTGTTGAGCGTTCCGGACTGGGGCAAGTTCACCGCAAAGCCCGCGCCGGTGCGCGTCGCCGCGGCATTGAAGCCGGTGAGGCCGAGTTCGTTCACTTCAAGCGAAGGAATCAGTTCGCCGCGCGGATCCACGCCGACGGTTGCGGTGTTCTGGCGGTTGAAGGAGACGCGGAAATCGTTGATCAGGTTCGGTTTCAGCGTGGAACTCAGCGACGCGACCGCGATGTTGCGTTCGGTGGGAGCCAGCGACGTCAATCCCGAAGGTACGGCCTGCCCGCTGATGGTTTCGCGGGTGTCCGCCTGATAGCGCAGAAAGAAGTTCTGTCGGTCGTTGAAGCGATGATCCGCACGAACGGACCACTGCCAGGCGTTCAACAGATTCGGTGCCGCACCGGAAACAACGCCAAGCGGGATCGCCGTGGTGACTCCGTTGACAACGACGTTCGCACTGCGTCCGTTCGGGGCTTGAGCACCCTCCACGAAGTCGAGCAGCGCTTTGACCTGTGGACGATTGCCGGCGATCTGATTCAACAGGGCCTTGCCGGCAACGGTCGGAGCGTTACCGATGGCGGTGCCGCTCTGAAAAATGCGATCGGTCCAACGCAAAGCGGATACGAAGAAGAAGGTGCGATCCTTTTTCACGGGTCCGCCGAAGGTGCCAGCGAACTGATTTTCCTTGCGATTCGGTGCTGCTGGGAAAATTTTCTCGTCGAGATTGCTACGCGAATTCAGTTCGTTGTGGTTCAGGAACCAGTAAGCCGATCCATGGGGCGTGTTGGATCCGCTCTTGGTCACGACATTGACCACAGATCCGGCGGCGCGGCCATATTCCGCCAGAAACTGATTGGTGATCAGGCGGAACTCAGCGACGGTGTCGGGATTGTTGACTTGTTGGGTGGCACCACCGACCGAAGGCGAATTCATATCGCCGCCGTCGAGCATGAAGTTGTTCGAACGGGTGCGAGATCCGTTCACCGAGAAGCTCACGCCACCGTCGGCGAAGCTCGAATTGCCGTTCGAAAGCTGGCTGACGCCGGCGACGGACAGAGCGAGATTCATGACGTTGCGGTTGGGTGCGAGCGGAAGTTCGGTGATGCGTTTGACGTCAAAGTTGACGCCGACTTCCGCGTTGGTCGTGTTGATCAGCGCCGCATCGGAAGTGACGTTCACTGTGTCGGACACTGCGCCGACCTTCAAAGAAACGGGCAGATTTGCGTCCTGGTTGAGGCGCAGAACGATGCCGCTTTGCACGTACTTCGAGAAACCAGCGGCTTCCACCGAAAGATCGTAGGATCCGATTGGCAACAACGGAAGGCGGAAGAGTCCCGCGGAGTCCGAAGTGGTTTCTTTGGAGGCGTTGGTCTCGAGGTTGCGGGCGGTGACTTTTGCGCTCGCCACGGCGGCACCGGACTGGTCGGTTACGGTTCCGAGAATGTTACTGGTAGTCTGCGCGAACATTACTGTCGCACAGAGGGTCATTGCACAGGCTGCCACGGCGAAACTGCGTGGCACCGCTCGATTCTTCATACAGCGAAGACTCCTTAAAAGTGAGTGTTTTTGAAAGATCCCCAATGAATGCCGCAAGGTGGGCGCGACACTCCCCGATTTGTTCATTGAAGTTTAACATAGCCTTGCCAGTACTAATGCAATGGTTACTTGACGAAGTACCGTGCGGCGTGTCACATAGAAGGAGTAGCTTCTTTACGATGAGCAAACTCCAGCAGCTTGTCGCCCTCTATCTGGCGGGTGTCATTTCGATGAACTCGGGGTTTGCGCAAGACTTCCGGTCCGAAGGTAGTTCCCGCGTTCTCGTCTGGATGCCGGGGGTAAACCGCACGGCTCTTATTTCGCGAGAAAGCTTTCGCCGCAGGGTTCCCAACGCACGTTTTTTCGATTCCATCCCGATTGCCGCCGTCCGTCTCACTCCCGCAGAGCGCAGCGCGCTCGAAGCCGAACTAGGCCCTGGCCACATTTTCGAGGATCGCGAGTTTCGAACCAGTCTATTTCCCTCAACAACGATCTCTGGCATTCCCTATGTTTGGGATTCGGGCTACACCGGCAAAGGCCAGTCTGTCGCGGTCATCGACACGGGCATCAATCCGATGCATCCGACATTTCTAGGGGTCAATATTGTCTCGAAGGTATTCCTGAATTCCGGCAAGGAACATCCTTGCTTCGGGGACGATGCTTCCTCGGGCAACGATCTGCAAGGGCACGGTACGCGCACTTCGTCAATTATTGCCAGCCAGGCGGTGCCTCTTTTCCCCAACTACTTCGGAGCCGCACGCGGCGTCGGGACGCTCTATTCGATGAAAGCGGGCTTCCGGGCGAAACCCGGCTCGGCCTGTCCCATCGCCGATGGGGTTCTGCTCGCCTCGGATATCCTCGCCGCGATGGAATTCATCGCCAATCAAACCGATGCGAAAGTGGTGAACCTGAGTCTCGGTTCGAATGCGGAAACCGATGACGACCCGCTGGCCCGCATCTTCGATTATTTCGTCGAACGCTATGGGCTGACGCTTGTTTTCGCGGCCGGCAACCGGGGAACGGAAGCGGGCATTCAAACTCCAGGTATCTCGTACAACGGCCTGACGGTCGCCAACGTCGATGACAAAGGAACCGAAGACAAACGCGACGACACGATCCATCCAAGCAGCACGCGAGGACCCACAGTCGGCCAACGCAGCAAGCCGGACATAGCGGCTTCCGGTACGCGCATTTATGCGGCTGAATTCAATTCCAGCGGATTCAACACAGCTACGGGAACCAGCGCCGCATCCCCTTTGGTGGCGGGTGCCGCCGTGTTATTGCGAGACGCCGGTGTGAACGACGCTCTGTCCATCAAGGCTTTGCTTTTGAATTCCACCGATGGCGACGGCATCTGGCAGCGCGATTGGGGTTGGGGAAATCTGAACGCTGCGGCGGCCTTCGATCAACGCCGCAACGTGCTGACGGGGTCAGTGCCCGCAAAAAGTTCACGCTTCTTTCGAGGGACATTCGACGGGCCGTTCCGAGCCATGCTGGTTTGGAATCGGCACCCCGACGTCTCGTCTCCTACAACTCGATCTCCGCTTTTCGAATTGTCACTTACGGTTTACAAGCGGGATGGCAGCTTGGCCGCGCAATCCGACAGCCCACGGGACAACGTGGAACAAGTGCGCATCGATTCCCCCAACGGAGGCGAGTTCGTGGTTCGCGTCGAAGCGCCCGCCAGCGTGTTTGGTTTGGGAGTCGTCAACGAAGACTTCGCACTCGCGGCGACTCGCGCGGGCTTATCCGCAACTGCCGGGCCCTCTTGGGAAATGCGCTGTTCGATGCCTTCCTCGGTTGCCGTCGGGGCGACTTTCACCGCCAACTGCACCGCCGAGAATACAGGCGACCTCGATCTGTTTCGTGTCACGGGGTCATTGTTGGTCCCCCAAGGCTTCGGTGGCGGAGGTCCGCAAAACTTCGGTAATTTGGCTCCTGGGCAAACGCGAACACTGCAGTGGCCTATCACCGCGCCATCCAATGGCGGATCTTTTTCGAGCACTACCGCGGGCACAGCCTCCTCTTATGGCGTAGCCGTGGAATACTCTTCGGTGCTGCCGCGGATCGACGTGGGCGGTTCCGGGCTGACCCTCGATCCCGCGGTTGTGACGCTTAGCCCTTCCACCAGTTCCGCACAGGTGCGTGCAGCGGGTACGCTGACTCTGCAATCCGGTGCCGCTTGGTATCGGCTTTCGCAGGCTTCCGGCGGATCTTTCACTGTGTCACTAACCGAGGCCGGCCGCAGTTTGGCGGCGGGCCGCTATGAGAGCCAATACACTGCCTCTTCCGGCGGACTGACGTCCAGAGGAACCGTAGTGTTGGCGATCCCAGTCGTTGGGCCGGCCGTTGAGTCCGCGAGGGTTGCTTTCGAAGCTCGCATAGTCTCCGGGTGCCCGGTTCCGCTGGAACTTCGATCGGTTTCCGATGCCATATCTCCGGTCTATTGGTTTGTGGCGCGCGGTGTCACTGCGAGAGACTTAGTCACCGTTCGTTGGATTTCGCCAGGTGGCTCGGTCATCGAAACGATGAATCTTCCCTCTGCAGCGGCGGCGTCCTGCTTTTCCGCTAGTTTCGATCTGAAGCGTGTCGACGTAACGAAGCGCTTCGGGGAATGGAAGGTGGAAGCCGCCGTCAACGGCATCCGCCAGTCGGTCACTTCGTTCACTGTCAATCCGGCGTTGCAACTGATTTCCGGCGTTTGCGAGGATGTGCAGCCGAATCCGAGCCGTATTCCAGTGTGTCCCCGGTTTCGCGGAACGTCAGAAGCAACGGGCCAGGCGCTGCGCCTTGAATTTCTCCGGCCTGACGGTGAAGTGGACGGGCTTGTGGAAGCCTCCTGGGCCGGTGCCAACCAATTCGCCTACGCCCCCGTAGTAGAGTCCTCAGGCGTTTGGCGGGTGCGTGTTTTCGCCGATGGTGCGCCTGCCGGAACCCTTGAAATTCCTGTCGCTGCGTCGTTTCAGTTGGGCCGTGCCGATTTGGTGGACAATCGCCTGGAGTTCGCCATTGAACGAACAGCAGAAGGAACCAAGGGCCGCCTCGAGTTGGTAAATCCCGCTGGTGCGGTCTTCGAAACCCGCGATCTGGAATTTCCGGAAGCGACAGTTGAGTTGCCAGAACTTGCGGAACTTGGCCGTTGGCGGATTCGTCTGTTTTGGGACGATATTCTGCTACGTACGATCCCTTTCGACCGTTTTGCTGGCCGCATTTTGGAACAAGGTCTCACCGCCGAAAGTCGGCAGCCCCTCTGTTCCGGCACGCCCGCAACTCTTTTCTCTGTGCTCGATTCTCAGGCTCGATTCTGGGTACGTCTCGATAAAGTCGTCGCGAGTGCGCGTCTGACGATGGAGTTCTGGCAGTCCGGCGAGGCTCGTGCCCGTGCGGATTTCGAAGTTCTTCCCGCTGGCGGAGGGTCCTGCCTGAGCGCTTCGTTGCCCGTTTCCGGCTCGCTGGGCGGTCGCAACTCCGGTGCCTGGGAGGCTCGGGTTTTCCTGAACGGCGTCGAGCTTTCGAGAACTCCATTCGAGATCCGGCGCGATGGGACGGCTCTTCAGGAGACTGCCAAGTCCGCCCCATTGAGCGGTTCGGTGGCAATTCTCGCGGTGCGTGGGGAATCCAGCCAACTGCCGTAGGCTCTCATTCAAACTACTTTGGGCGGTAAGCGAAGGGATGGCGGCCCGGCAGCGGTTCGCGCTCATTGTCGAGATCCCCCTGTAGACGGGGACCACATCCTCGATTCCGCGGGCGAGCGAGCCTTTGGATACCGCCAACGCCTTACGAGAGATCGCGACCGTTGGGTAGCAGCGGGGATGACAGATTCATGCAAAGCCGTCCCGTCGCGCACTGGTTGAGCGGTACGATGTTCCCTGACTTTTTAAGAGTCGCTACAATGAAGGCCAACCGATGCGGTCTCTTGCCTCAGCATTTTTGAGCTCAGCATTTTCGATTGGTGCTGCTCTGCTCGCCCAACAGCAGGCGCAAATCGTGGCGGTCTCCTATAGCTGTTCCGGTGACGATATCGAGACACTGGGCCTCAGTTGTTCCGACGAGGAACCGTGCCCCGTGTTTCTCGAACTCACGAGTGTCGAAAGTGCGGGCGCGAGGATCTTCGTCGCGGGCAACTTCCACACCGAACGCAATACACTGCATTCCGCTCTCTTCGCTTCAGAAGACGGAGGCAAAACCTGGACCGAGCCTCATCGACGCATGCGCGCCGCGGGGCTCGATCAGATCCAGTTTGTCGACTTCCAGCACGGCTTTATCGGTGGCAATGTGACTTTGGGTTCGCTTCCTAGAGATCCGTTCTTTCTCGTCACGACCGATGGCGGCAAGAGCTTCCGAGACCGGCCGATTTTCGACGAAGGCCGCATTGGTGCGATCCTGCAGTTTTACTTCGAAACCAAGAACAACGGCTCGTTGATCTTCGACCGCACCAAGCGCCCTGAAGACGGCAATCGCTATGAGTTGCACGACAGCCTGACAGGTGGCGACACTTGGATGCCGAGGCAGATGAGTTCCAAACCGCTCATTTTGAAGCGCACCCAGTTGAGCGCCGAGGATCGCGGTTGGCGGATACGCGAGGACGCGAAGTCGAAGACGATTCGCGTCGAGCAGAAAACGGACAAATGGATTACTGTCGCCGTGTTTCCGATCGGCGCGGGTGAATGCAAGCCCCCCGAGCCGAAGCCCTCGGCACCATTGCCCTAGCGGTTCCCCGACCGGTCGACGAGTTCTCACGACAGTTCAGGCGCGGAAGGCATTCCGACGGTGTATCATTGGTAAAGCTTGAACGCTCCCACTTCACGTTTGGTGACGCATCCCCTCATTGACCGCGTCAGCCAACGCACACGTTCTCTTCTGCTGGTTTTTGCCTGCTCATTGATCGGTGCAGCGGCGCAAGTGCTGATGAAAATCGGCACCAAGGGTCTGCCTTCGGCGGGCAACTTTTTGGACACGATCATTGGCATCTTTACCAACCCCTATTTGTTCACCGGCTACTCACTCTACGGAATCAGCGCTGTGCTTTTGATTCTCGCTCTGCGCCACGCGGAACTCTCGATTCTCTATCCGGTTTTGTCGTTGACGTATGTTTGGGTGGCCGTTCTTTCGGTGGTGGTGTTTCACGAGGCAATGCCACCTCTGCGCATTCTTGGCATCGCGACGGTCGTGATGGGTGTGGCGATTCTTGGGAGGTCGAAGTGACGGTCACTCCGGTTTCGTCGATGCTTTGGGTGATGTCCGGCGCCGTTATCGGATCCTGTGGTGCGGTGCTGCTCAAGGGCGGTGCCATTCGGATTGAACGCAGTTTGAAATCGATTGTCACCAATTGGCGACTGGGCGCAGGCATCGTGACTTACGTGCTTTCTTCGCTGTTCTTTGTCAGAGGCTTGAAAGAAGGGGAGTTGAGTATTCTTTATCCGTTGGTGGCCGTCGGATACGTGTTCTCACTACCGCTTTCCAAGGTGTTTTTCAATGAGCCACTCACCAAGCACAAGATCGTCGCGTTGGGGCTCATCCTGGCTGGTGTGGCGTTGCTGACCCAAAGCGCTTCGCGCTGAGGCGTCCGCGCTGCGCTATTTGACGAACCGGTAGACTTCGAACGTCGCGCGGCCGCAACGGTCGTAAATTGTTTCGAGCATCTGTTTGCGATATCCGTAACGCCCCGCTGCGGCTTCGAACCGCCTTCCGACGCCCTGCGCCAGTTCGAGTTCCGGCGTATGGCCGATAAAGAGCCCTCCGTCTTCGCTGACGATGGCTTGCAGCGCCGCCTGATCGTCTGGCGACGGATTGTCACTTGCCACATGGCCGGTGACATCGCGCAACGGCAACGTACCCCGCTCCAGTGTGATGAGCGTGAACTCCGTACCCCAACCCATGATGTTCACCGCCTTCGGTTTGCGATGGACGACGGCGAGGTGTAGCGGTTCCACCGCATCGGTCCACACCGTGCCGCCACAGACGCGTGTGGCTTGGGTGTAATACTGATTGAGCACCAGTAAGTTTTGGGTAGCGAGCAGCCCGGTGACGAGGCCCGCAACGGCCATTCCAGCCTTGCCGTAGCGTTCCGTGAGGCACCCGAGAGCGATGGCGATGACGAACTGAGGAAACGGCCACAGCAGTACCGCGTGATGGGTCGACCCTCCGGCGTCATGCGTTGCGGCCATGAGCAGCCAGGCACCTGCAAGATAGATCAAAGCGAACAGCATGGCGCGCATCCGGATCCACCAGAGAGGAATCGCCGCCGCCGCGACCAGGAAGGCGTAATAGCCCCAGGTTTGGCGTTTCTCACCCGTCCGTTGGCGCAGGTTGTAAGAAACTGCGGCGATCGACCCGTCGGGAGGGGTTATGGATTTCTCTTCCCATTCGTCGCGGACGAGATATCCAAAGAGACCCGAGCCGTCCAAGGTCGAATGCGCATGAAACCATTTAGGAGGAATCTCCTGTAGGCTCAGTTGGGTGTTGCTCCGAAAGGTTTTCAGGTTCGTTCGGATGTTGTAGAGCACCAGCGGGGATGCACCTACTAGAAAGCTCACAATCGCGATCGCAGCGGTTCGCAAAGTGAGAAGCTGCCACAATTGCCTGGGGAAAACCAGTAGGGTGGCCAGACCCAGACCGAAGAGGCTCCAACTGAGGATTGCCTTATCCCAGAGTCCCAATCCGAGACAGGCGAATCCCAAACTGAGAAATTTCACCCTATCTGTGTGCGCGAACTGCCACAGCAGTAGCACTCCACCCACAAGAAACAGGTGCTGAAACGCCACCGGACCCCAATCATACACGGTCGTCAACAGAAAACTGGGGTCTGTGGCAAGAAGAATCGCCCCCACGAGGCCCACTCCGCGAAGTTTTCCCGCCTTAGTAAGAAGAATGGAGAAAAGAACCACCGTGACTGACCCGATAAGAGCGGGAGGCACACGAATTGACCAGATGGAAGGTTTAACGACGGTAAAGATTGGCGCGAAGACCCATGTCTTGAGGGAACCAAGATAGGTCATCACCATGAGCGGAACATCGTGCTTGAAGGCCCGCAGCCGGAATTCCGCGGGGATGGGCCCGTATTGGGAAGTCGCGAACAGCGCTTCGTCGTTTTGGATACCGATGATTGGAATGAACGCGATACAGATGAAAAAAAACAGGACTGCTGTAACGAAAACAGGGATCCCGATTGTCTTCGATAGGAGGTTGCTGGAACGAGGCGATTGCATGACGGCTGCTTCTTTTCAGTATAGGTGCGGATCGGCCTAAAGATTGCTGGGCAGATGTCCGATCTGTATGCTCAATGGCGACGCAAAACCGTTAGGATGCGTACTCAGACGAAACCTTTAGAAAACTTTGGAACAGAAATTGCTTGACACGGATTGAAGGTATGGTATGATTTCAAAAAGCTGGCACTTTGCAGTGAAGAGTTGTCAGCGATGGCTCTGGCTTAAATCGAACCCGCAATCGAATCCCCGGGGTGGGCTTCACGAAATGCGGACTCGAGTACTACCCTCAAACGCTGGTAGATCGGCATCCCCAGATGAGCAACCTGTACCCACGTTGCGTGGCTACGCTGGAACTGTCTCTGGATGTCAATTCTCTGGCCAGTCGGACAAGTCGAAGTCGAGATTTCAATTCCGGCGTGGCCGGGGTGAAACCTTTTCGCGTTCCGTGCATCTCGTACATTTGCGATTGGTGAGAAGAGACCAAGCGATGAGAGAGACAGATCTAGAATTGTAACCGTGATGTAAAACCTCTCCGAAAAGGTGAACCTTTCGAGAGCGCGTAGCGTCTAAACGGATTGAGTGACGAATCGAAAGCGCAGTGCCGGTAGAAGAACAAGATAGAAGACGAAAAGAAAGAACGAAGAGGAGAAGCAACTATGACGAAGACTGAAGTAAACAAATTCAAAGCGATCCTGGAGATCAAGCGACGCGAACTCGAAGGCAATGTCCGCAACCGTGAAGGTATCGTGATCGAGAAGACGCCAGACGCTCTTGACGAAGTGCAACACGCGGGCGAACGCGAATTAGCGATTCGCAATCTCGATCGCGAATCGAACCTGCTGCGCAACGTGCGGGGCGCTCTGCGCCGCATTGACGAAGCCTCGTTCGGTGTCTGCATGCATTGCGAAGAGGACATCAATATCAAGCGCCTGAACGCGGTTCCGTGGACGCCTTATTGCATTTCCTGCCAGGAGATCGCAGACCGCCGGAGCGAAGAGTTCTCGGAAGAGTTCGACGAACTCATGGTCGCCTAAGCGCGATTCACACTCTGTTTCCGCCGAAGCGCGCTCCTACCGGGGCGCGCTTTGCTTTTGTGCTGGAATAGGTTTCAACAATCATGTCCCTCGCTTTCCGCATTCATGAATCCGGACTGGCCGAGATCGACGCCCGCTCTTCCGAACTTGCGGCGTTGCTCATCGATGCAGTCGACGGTGGTGCCTCAATCGGATTTCTCGCTCCACTCGCCGTCCACGAAGCGATCCGCTACTGGACCTCGGTGAGTGAATCTCTTACTTGCATCACGCTCGTCGCGGAATCCGGACGCAAGATCGTGGGCAGCGTCCAACTCGAGCTTTGCGATCGTACCGACGGCGATCATCGCGCAGAGTTGATGAAATTGATGGTGCACCGGGGCGCGAGGAGGCAAGGCATTGGCCGCGCGCTCGTCAAGGGGGCCGAACAGGCAGCGCTGAATCAGGGGCGAACCCTACTGGTGCTTGATACCCGTGGCGGTGATCCGTCGGAATCGCTCTATCTGTCCATGGGCTACACGGCAGTCGGGTGCATCCCGAGGTATGCCCGATCGTCCGACGGTAAATCGCACGATACGACCGTATACTACAAGGAACTTACCGCACACTCGCCGGAGTGAGCATAAGCCTTTCTTCGAGCGCCGCCTCCACTGCTTTCCTCGAAAACGGCATCGGATGATAACGTCCGTTCGCCCAGTCGCCCAACAGATCCGAGTAGTGCTTCGAGGCCGGATCGCCGCTTTCGCCGGGAACATTCGTCATCGTCGATTTGTCCCAATCGCTGAGGTCGATCACTTGGCGGTAAGAGGCTCCGTTCGTCGTTCGGAAGTTCACGCCACTTTGGGCGAGCACGGTGTTGCCGTCGCCGGGGCGGGGAATCGCCGCGAGATCGAGCTCAGGGCCGTTCTTGACAAGAGCACCGAGCGGATGCCGCAGATGCAATTGATGAATTGTTCCCCAGATGCGTTTGTTCGCATCGGGAATCAACCGCTCGATCTCGCGGACCGCTGCTTCCAACGCATCCGCGAGTGCTTTGCTGTTTGCAGTCTTCTCCAAGTCGGAGAAGACCACCGTCAGGCTGACATTCCTGCCAGCGAACTCGCGGCCATAGAGCGCTGCGGCGAGGCGTGACGTCCAGACCTCGAATAGCAGCGCCTGTCGCGAATCCGCAGTCACACGGCAATCCCACTGCAGCATCTCCGCGACAAGTTGATTGTGCCGTGCCGGACGCCACTGCTTCAGAATGTTTTGGAACCGCCGGGCAGGCATCGAGACGATGTCGTACTGCATTCGTTCGAAATCCGCCACCGTGAACTTGCGCTTCTCTTGCAGCATTTCCTCCACGCGCTGAAATCGAAACGGCGCGGCCCATTCGTACGACAACTGCTCCTGGTAGCCTTGAGGCAGGATGTTGTGGTTCGCCGTCGCGACATAGTGCTTCGCCGGATTGTAGGCCTGCGGGTGCTTTTCCAGCGGCAAATACCCTGCCCATTCATAGGCATCCGTATCGCCTGGAACCGGAAACAAACCCGTCGCGCCACTCTTGCGAATGGGTGCCAGTCCTGAGGCGATCCAGCCAATGTTGCCCTTGCGATCGGCGTAGTTCAGGTTCTCGGAAGGAACCTTGTAATAGCGTGCCGCATCCTGAAACTCCTTCCAGTTGCGGGCCTGCGCGAGTCGCAGCGCAGGCAGATACCCTGCGCCACCCGGTTCGAGCCCAACCCACTTCAACGCATATGCGTATCCCTTGGCCTCATGCAGGATCGGCCCGTGAATCGAATACTTCAACGTCACAGTCTGCGCCGTCGCGCGGCCTTTCACCGCGATCTGCTGCTGCTCGATGTCGAACTTCCGATAAGTGCCGTTGTAGAGATACTCGTCTGGATTCGTCGGATTGAGCTTTTCAACGAAAAGATCCTGCTGGTCGATGCCGACGATGGTAAATCCGAAGGCGATCTCGTCGTTGTGTCCCAGAGCGACGCCTGGCAGCGCGGGTTCGCCCGCACCGATTACGTTCCAACCCGGCGCAACCAAATGGACCGTCTTGCGCAGCGAAGGCAACTGGATCGGCCGATGCGGATCGTTGGCGAGCAGCGGCTTGCCGGAGGCGGTCATCGTTCCATCGACCACCCAGTTGTTCGATCCTTGCTCGCCGGGAAAACGTACGGGTCCAATGGCCGCCGAGTACTCTTTGAGAATATCGGCGGTGATGCTGAACGGGTCGAGTCCCTTTGGAATTTCGAATTTCACGAAGGGGTCTGGCGGCAGGATGCTCTGCACTTTGTCGAAGCCGAACTTGTTGACATCGAGAGTCCGTGTGACTTCAGAGAGGGCGTTCCGCGTCATCAGGATTCCGGCGACGCGCGATACGACGTCCTCGGGCGTCCACAAGCCGGGATCGTACCCGGCGATGGTGAACTCGCGCGGGCGGACGCCCTTCAGCGAGCGGATGTAGGCGTTGATGCCGTTGACGAAGGCCGTGGCGATCGTCTTGGCTTCAGGAGAGTAGCTCTTCCACTCGGCATCCCAATCGCCGCGGTAGCGAACGAGCCGTGCGATGCGGTCACGCGAAACAGCAGCAGGACCGAGCACTTCGGCGAGTTTGCCGGTTCCGGTGCGACGCCAGAGATCGATTTGAAAGAGCCGGTCTTTGGCCGTGATCCAGCCTTGAGCGAAGAAGAGATCGGGGGTGTTCTTCGCGTAAATGTGCGGGACACCCCACTTGTCGCGCAGGATCTCGACGTTCTGTTTGAGCCCGGCTACGGGTTGGGATTGCAGGAGACTCGTGAGGCAGAGCAGCAGTGTGGATATCCGGAAAAACGCCATCTCTCGATCATAGAGCGTCCGTGCCGCGGCCTGTGATCGGATTTGGAGGCCGACTGCGCATGAGGGTTTGGAAGACGATTGCTAGTGGGAGTTCGACATGCTGCGCAACATAATCATTGGACTGATCTCGGCGACGCTTGGCGGAGCGCTGATTGTGCTGGCTCAGTGGCTGTACCGCAATGACATCGAAGGCGTGCGTACCGCTGTGGCGAAACGCTACCCGGTGAGCCATGAGCGGGAGGATCTGTCGGAGCAGAGCTTTGAGCGCGCGTTTCTGCCATACGCGAACTTCGGTAACACGAAGCTGCACGAAACCATGCTGTCCGACGCCAACCTGCAATATGCCGACTTCAGTGGCGCTGATTTCGAAATGGCGGGTCTTTCGGAAAAACTTCGCCAATGCCACTTTTCATGGGGCGAAGTTGAAGCGCGCTCGCTGGCTCGACAGTGCAATCTTTCGCCATGCAAGTTTTCGCAGAACCGATCTTTCGTGGGTGAGCTTTTATGGTTTGTACGGTCGGCACCGTCGCAGTAAACCGCAACATCTTCTGGATCCCGGGACGGGAGGTGCGGACATGACAGGAGCGATCTTCGATGGTGCCGATTGTCAGCACACCTTCTTCAACCGATGTCTCCTGAACGGAGCCAGCTTTCGGGGCTCCGATTGCCGCGAGACCGACTTCAGCGGCGCGGATCTGCGCAACGCCGATTTCACCGATGCCGATCTGCGCGACGCCAGATTTGGAGGTGCCGATCTCACAGGAGCAATCTTCACCAACGCCAAGAAGTAGGCTGCGCTTCTGACGCGCGGGCTAGTTGGCGCCGATGTGTTTCTCTACCCAGTCAATGTGCCGCTGCATGATGTCCTGCAGGAACTTCGGCTCGTTCGGACCATGCGGCATGCGTGGATACGTCACCATCTCTGTCTTCACGCCACGCCGTTGCAGGGCCGAATGCATCTCGTGTGCCTGTGTGATGGGCACTCGGAAGTCCTGCTCGCCGTGCAGGAATAGCGTCGGAGTCGTGACGTTTTTCACGTGATAAAGCGGAGACAACTTCGCGTAGCGTTCCGGTTGATCGAACCAGGGGCCGGTGAAGTATTCGTCTAAAATGCCAGGAATATCGTTGGTTCCCCACATCGACGGCATGTTGGAAAGCCCCGCGCCCGAGGCCGCGCATTTGAATCTTGTGGTCTGGGTGATCACCCAGTTGGTCATGTAGCCGCCGTAGCTCCAGCCCATCACTGCGAGCTTGTCGGCATCCGCGACGCCTTGGCGGATCATCTCGTCCACGCCAGCCATGAGGTCTTGATAGTCGCCGCCGCCCCAATCGTTGATGTTGAGATTGCGGAAGGCGCGTCCGTAAGCCGAAGATCCACGCGGATTCGGCTGCAGCACCGCCCAGCCCTTTTCGGCGAAGGCGGCGATCGGATAGGGCGCAGCGGAACCGATGAAGTTCTCGCCAAAAGCGCCAGCCGGTCCACCGTGAATGTTGAGAATGAGCGGATACTTCTTGCCCGCCTGAAACTTCAACGGCAACGTGAGCAGGCCTTCGACATCCTTGCCATCTTTGCCCTTCCACTTCACCACCCGAGTTTCAGCGAGATCGGTGCGAGGTACGCCCAGATTCGCCTCGCTGATCCGCACGGGCTTGCCGGAAGCGAGATCCATCACATGAGCCTCTGCCGGTTCATTGGAACTCTGCAATACGAAGCCGAGGTGAGTACCCGCGCGGTTGAGCGTCGCTCCTGCAAAGCCGAGAGTTCCTTTCGCGGGCATGTAGACTGGCGTGATCGGACCATCCACAGGCGCCGCGTAGATCGCGCTGCGCGTACCGCGGCCTTCGAAGAACAGGATCTTGGCCGAGTCTTTCGTCCACTGCATGAGGAACGGCGATTCATCGTAGCTGGCTGGTAGATCGCGAATCGCTCCAGTCGCGCGGTTGTATAGCGCCACGCGAGATCCTTTCAGAACGCGCGAAGGTTCGCCCGCGACATGCACGAATGCCAGGTACTTGCCATCGGGCGAATAGCGCGGTGACGATTCGGTTCCGCGCGTGCCGGCGAGCGTCTTCATCTTCAAGGTTTCGACATCCACTTCCATCAGGTCGGATACCGGCGCATCATCGGCACCCGGCGTGGGATGCGTGTCGAAAGCGATGCGCTGCGAGTCGGGCGACCAGTCTAGCGCGCCGACGTGCCAGGGTCCTGTAGCGATCTTTTTCAGGCCCTTGCCGTCGACGTCGATCACGAACAATGATTCGTTCCTGGGATTCTCGTCGATGACCTTGAAGTCGCGCTTTTCTTTCACGGCGCGCTCCTCGTCGGTATCGGTTTCGCGTCCCGCGAAAGCGATGAACTTGGCGTTGGGTGAAAGCCGATAGCCGCTGATCGATCCCTTGAAAGTGGTCACCGCTTCGGCTTCGCCTCCGTCGATGTCGATCTTGAAGACCTGTCCGGCGCGTAAGAAGTAGACAGTCTTGTTGTTCGGCGCCCACTGCGGCGAGGTCGCGGACTTCTCTCCGCTCGTCAACCGGTATCGCAACGATCCGTCGGACCTGCCGATATGCAGTTGCGCGACATTCTCGCTCTTGTCGCCATCCATAATCGCTGTGGTTTCCGTCCAGACGGCGTGCAGTCCATCGGGCGAGGGAACCACCGCGCTGACCGGCTTGACCTTCATCATTGCGGCGGGATTCCAGGTAGCCGCCATCGCGACGACTGAGAAGAGGCAAAGTTTAGCGAACATATTTTTCTACCCAATCGATGTGACGTTGCATGATATCGAGAATGTATTCGGGGTCGCTGGGCACATGCAGCGCACCCGGATAGACAACCATCCGCGTGGCGATGCCGCGCTTCTTGAGCGCGTGATACATCTCATAGCTCTGCGAAATGGGAACTCGCGGATCTGCATCGCCACCCAGTATCAACGTCGGCGTAACGACGTTTTTGACGTGCGTGAGCGGCGATCGATCGATGTAGAACTGCTGGTTTTCCCAAGGAGCGCCGAAGGCGTCGATTTTGTTGGTGCGGATGTCGCTGGTGCCAGTCTGGCTTAGTAGGTTCGATACGCCAGCGCCAATCGCGGCGGCCTTGAAGTCCTTCGAATGCGTGATGGTCCAACCGGTGAGAAAGCCGCCGTAGCTCCAGCCCATCACGGCCATACGATCTTTGTCCACGAAACCAAGGCCCACGACGTTGCGGACGCCCATGATCACGTCGTTGTAATCGCCGCCGCCCCAGTCTTTGAGATTGGCGAAGCGGAAGTCGCGACCGTAACCAGTGGATGCGCGTGGATTCGGGCGGAAGACAACGTAGCCTTTGGCCGCGAACGCCGCGATCGGATACAAGCCGCCGCGCCCGATAAAGCTCTCGTTGAACTGTTCGTATGGTCCGCCGTGCAGCACTACCACCATCGGATACTTCTTCGAGCGATCGAAGGTGGCCGGGTAAGTGATGAGTCCCTCGATTTCGAGGTTGTCACGCGATCTCCACCAGAAGATTTCGGTCTTGCCGAGCGGCGCTTTGGGCAATGCTGTGTTGGCTTCGGAGATGCGTGCGGGCTTGGTGGCACCGACGGTCATCAATTGGGCTTCGGGCGCTTGTTCTGAGGATTCCAGAGCGAATCCGAAGTGTGTGCCTGTGGCATTCACGCGAAGCGCGGTGGCGACCCCATCGGGTGCGTAGACGGTTTGCGGAGGCCCATCCACAGGCATCGCGAACACCGCAGAACGAGTTCCGCGAGCCTCTTCGTAGTAAATGTTTTTGCTATCCGCTGACCAATTAAGGATGCGAGGCAAACGATCTTGCGTGGGTGCGAGCGGACGCGCCGATTTCTTTGCGCGGTCGAAGACCACGATCTGTTCGTCGCGGGGCTGCAAAGGCGGATCATCGGATTTCACATAGGCGATGTAGCGGCCATCGGGCGAGTAACGCGGCTGGGCTTCTGTGGCGCGCGTATTGGCAATTGCGGTGATGGTGCCGCTGGCGAGGTCCGCTTCGTAGATGTCGGCCGTCGGGCCGTCGTCGGCAAATGGAGTGACGCGGGAATCGAAGACGACACTTTTGGCGTCAGGCGAAAAGTCCAATACGGAAGCAAAGCCTGGGATCTCGGCGTTGCACTTCGCTTCGCCGGAGGCATCGCTCGCCATCACGCAGAGTTGCTGCTTGTACTTTACTTCGTCGACCACGCGAATCTTCGTCTTCGGTGCGGTATTCACCTGCGCGAGGAACGCAAGCTTCGTTCCATCCTTCGACAATACATAAGGCCCGACGTTGCCCGGATAGTTGCTCAGCCGTTCCGGCTTTCCCGGCCCTTTGGTTTCGGCACGAAACGCGATGCGGTCGTACTGCCAGTAAAGGTACTTGCCATCTGGCGAAAAGGCGATGAGGACAGCGCGGCCTTTCCAATCGGGCACGGGTTTACCGCCGATGAACAAGGTTCCGGTGCCGCCGCTCGATTCGGTCCACGCGGCGAACTTGCCATCGGGCGAGGGCAGGACATCGCCGATGCTCTTCACCTTCATATGGAGTTCCGGCGTCCAGACTTCGGCTGCGAGCAGCACCAGTGCGAGGTTAGCGAACATACTTTTCCACCCAGTCGATGTGACGCTGCATGATGTCGAGAACAAACTTCGGCTCCCGCGGACCATGCGGTTGGCGCGGATACACCACCATCTTGGCGACCCCGCCTTGGCGTTTGAGTGCGTTGTAATATTCGTAGCCTTGGCCCACGGGCACGCGATCATCTGCTTCGCCGTGCAAGACCAACGTTGGTGTCACCACGTTCTTTATGTGCGTGATGGGCGAGTGCTGGCGATAGCTCTCAAAGTTGTCCCAGGGTTCGCCGCTGAAGTAATCGGGGATGAAGCCGGGGATGTCGGCGGTGCCTGTGAAGCTCCACAGATTGGTCACTGCCGCACCGACCACCGCGGCCTTGAATCGCTTGGTTTGCGTGATCGTCCAACTGGTCATAAAGCCACCATAGCTCCAACCCATGATGGCGAGTTTGTCTGGATCGGCAATGCCATCGGCGATCAACTTGTCCACGCCTGCTTGATCGTCTTCGAAGTCTTTGCCACCCCAATCGTCGTAGTTGGCGAAGCGGAACTGCTTCCCATATCCCGAAGATCCGCGCGGATTGGGTCGCAACACGGCGTAGCCTTTGGATGCGAACGCCGCGATCGGATAGAGGTTGAATCGCCCGGTGAAGCTTTCGCTGAAGACGCCGGTGGGGCCGCCGTGGATGTTGAGGATCAGCGGAACCTTCTGTCCTTGTTGATAGCCGACCGGATAGGTGAGGAGACCTTCGACGTCGAGTCCATCTTTGGACTTCCACTTCACTGCTTCTGTGCGACCCATAGCGGGCTTTGGAATGTCGATGTTGGCGCGGCTGACACGCTTCATGATCGTGGTTCCACCAACGGGCATCGTGTAGGCTTCGGAGGCCTCCTCCGCAGTTTCGAAGCTCATGCCAAAGTGGGTGCCGGAGCTGTTGAGGTTCGCGTTGAAGACGCCTCGAGCCGTTTCAAAAAATGTTGTGGGAGGCCCGTCAATGGGCATTGCGCCGATATAGTTGCGTGTGCGTTTGGACTCGCTGAAGAAGATCTTTGACGAGTCTTTGGCCCAACCGATGATGTTGGGCTGCGCATCGTAGGTGGCGGGCAGTTCGCGGACTTCGCCGTTGCCGCCTCGCGTGATGAGAGCAATGCGATTTTCAAACGCCCAGCGAGGTTTGGGGCCAACGCTGCGCGTGATTGCGATGAACTTGCCGTCCGGCGAATACTGAGGATTGGTTTCGGCTGCTGTCGTTGTAGCCAGGTCTTTCACTGCGCCGGTGGCGACGTCGACTTCCGAGACTTCGGCCTTGATCCAGTTCTCAAACAGTGTCGCAGGCCAGCGGGAAAAGGCGATTTGCTTGGCATCGGGCGACCAATCGAAGTTTACGATGTGATACTTTCCTCTTACGTCTTGGGCGTCGACGACTTTGCGCTGTTTGCGCTTGCCGTCAGCGTCTGGCGAGAAGGGAATCGCGTAGAGCGTCTGGTTACCTTTGGGAAGATCGACAACGGTCATGTCGCGCTTCTCTTTCTTGGTTTTTTCGTCGTCGGGATTGGCTTCGGCTCCAGTGAAGGCGACATGCTTGCCATCCGGTGAGATCGCGAAACTGCCAAGTGTACCTTTGAATTCGGTGAGTTTTTCCGCCTCGCCGCCTGCCACGGCGATCGCGTAGATCTGTATGGATCCGGGAGTTCGCGCTGAAGTAAAGAGGATGTGTTTGCTGTCGGGCGTCCACTGCGGAGCAGAGGCACTCTTGTCGCCGCGGGTCAGTTGGACGCGTCGCGAGCCATCGGCCGAAGCTATCCAAACATGCGATAGCTGTTCGCTTTTCCCGGTTTCGATCACTGGTTTGGTTTGCACCCAAGCGGTCATCGCTCCATCTGGGGAAACGGTGACGCTGGTCACGTTTTGGAATTGAAGTGAGGTTTCCGGGGTCCAACCTTGCGCAAAAAGGCCGACTGTGACAAGAAAGGCAATTGCCGTGGGGCGCATGGTTTTCATACTATCGCAAGAGATGACCACGCGACGGAGTTTTCTGGCCACGGCTGCGATGAGTGCCTTTGCACAGGCGGCGAAGCGTCCGAACATTCTGATCATTTCGTGTGAGAACCTGTCTCCGACCCTTGGCTGCTACGGCGATGCGAATGCTTCCACCCCTGCGCTGGATGCTTTTGCGGCAAGCGCGATGCGGTTCGATAGGGCGTATGCGGTTTCGGGCATCGGGCCAGTGTCGCGATCCGCGATCCAGACCGGGATGTTTCCCTCAACGCTTGGAACGCACACCGGTGGATCCGCAGTGTTGCCGTCGTTTGTGAAGACCTTCAGCGAACTGCTGAGAGCCGCTGGCTATCACATCTATGCGCCGAAGAAGTCGCGTCCCGCGGATGCGCCGCTGTTTCGCTGGATCCGGTTGGATGCGACGAATCCCAGCCGCATCCGCTTGCGGGGCGAGGCCTACGATCGCACGGTGAAGCCGTTGAGACCGGAGCAGCGCAAGAGTCCAAATCAGTTGCCGTTTCCGCCCCAGTTTGAAGACTCAGAGGAGGCGCGCCGCGATTGGGCGAATGGGTATGAGATGACGACGTTGCTCGATCGGCAGTTCGCTGCGCGGTTGAAAGAGCTTACTGAGCCGACGGTTGTGGTGTTCTTCAGTGAGTACGGCTTTACGTTACGCGAAGGCAACAGTGCGGCGTACGAGAGTGGCACGCGCGTGCCGTTGTTGATCCGCTTGCCTGAGGCTTCTGAAGGCAAGGTGGATTCTCAACTCGTGATGCTGCTCGATCTTGCTCCCACGTTGTTGAACCTTGCTGGGGTGGAGGTTCCGGGGCATATGCAGGGGCGCGCGTTTTCAGGGCCGAGGTTGAGTCCCCCCCGCCGGTTCGTCTTCGCGACGTGCGATCGTCCGGACTACAGATATGAGTTGGTGCGTTCGGTTCGCGATGCGCGCTATCGCTACGTGCGAAACTTCACGCGTGGCACCGAAGAGCTGTTCGACAGCAAAGCGGATCCAAATGAGGTGAAGCCTGTTTCCGATGCTGCCGTGCAGGCACGATTGAAAGAGCGATCGGAGCGCTGGCGGGATGATACGCGAGATTTGGGCTTGCTTCCCGAGGCGGATCTCGCAGTTCGCGAAGCGGCGCTGGGCACACGTTACAAAGTTGGTCGGCAACAGGGCTTCGAGTCACTGGTGCAGAAGTTGACGGAGATCGCCTCGACGAATGACGGGACGAAGATCCGTGAGGCGTTCGCGGACGACGATGCCGCGGTGCGTGCCTGGGCTGTGATGCGCAAGCCGCAAACGGCCCCTCGAAGTCTGTTGGCGGATGTGAGCGGTGCGGTACGCATGAGTCTGGCCAAGAGCTTGCGTAAATCGGATCTCAAAGACGCCGAAGCTCTGAAGGTTTTGCTGCGTGGATTGCGCAGTTCCGAGGAGTGGGTGCGAATGTTGGCGGTACTGGCGTTCGACGAAATCGGTGCCAACGATCTGCCCGTGATGACTGCTCTGCAGGCGATGGCAAAGGTGGAAAAGAATCGCGCGGTGGCAGCGGTCGTGGCACGTGCTACTAAGGGATCCGCATGAGTTTCTCCGGCTTTCCGCAAACGGGTTTGGACTTCTTTAAGAAGCTGCGCAAGAAGAATACGCGCGAGTGGTTCGAAGCGCACAAGGACGACTATCTCACGCAATGTCGCGCGCCAATGGAAGAGTTTGTGGTTGAGGTGAATCAGGCACTGGCGAAGTTTGCGCCGGAACACATCGCCGAGCCGAAGAAAGCTATCTATCGCATCTATCGCGATACGCGGTTCAGTGCCAACAAGACTCCCTACAAAACGCACATCGCTGCGTACTTTCCCCGCACTGGCATGGACAAGAATGTTGGCGCAGGGTTCTACTTCACTGTCTCGGATGAGAAGATGGAGATCGCCGCGGGTGTGCATATGGCGGGCGCTGAGCAGTTGGCCGCGATCCGCGGACACATTCTCGACACGCATGCGGAACTGAAGAAGATCGCAACGAACAAGAAGACGGTGGAACTGATGGGCGCTCTCAAGGGTGAGAGTCTGCGCAAGGTTCCGCGGGGATTTCCAGCGGAATCTGCCGCCGCTGATTTCTTACGGATGAAGCAGTGGATCTTTTTTGAAAGCTTCGACCCCGCGGTTGCCCTGACGCCAGAATCGGTGCCGTTTGTGACATCGCGTTTGAAGGCGATGGCATCGTTGGTGAACTATCTGAACACGCCGCTGCTCAGAATGGTCAAAGAACGTACTGCAGAGGGAATGTTCTAACAGCGATAATAGAACGAATGCGCATCGTACTGATCTTGGCTCTGGCCCTGCTGGCCACGTTGGCCTTTGGGCAAAGCTCGAAGATCGACCGCAAGCGGATCGACAAGGCCTTTGCGGACGGCATCCAGCATTCTCAGTCCGGTGAGTCGGCCAAGGCGATTGCCAGTTTCTCGGAAGTGATTTCGATGAGTGGCGGCACGGCGGACGCAAAGGTCTACTACCAGCGCGGGCAGGCGTTTCTGTCGCGGGGAGATCTCGATCAGGCGCTCGAAGACTTCGACAAATGTGCGTTCCTAGGCTACGAGCATTCGCAGCTTTACCTGGCGCGAGGTGAGGCCTGGAACCGTAAGCGAGAGTTTCAGAAAGCGGAGGCCGACTACGCCAAAGCGATCAAGTTGCGGTTGGACGATCCGCAGGCATGGAAGGCGCGTGGCCTGTTGCGAGCGAGCCAGCGGCGGTTCCGCGATGCGATCGACGATTTCGATCAGGCGATTCGCATCAAACCGGACTATGTCGACGCTGTCCTTGAGCGAGGTTATGCCTACGGTGAGCTTGGCGATTTTCGCGCGGCGGTTGCCGATTTCGATCGAGTGCTGACCATCGATTCCATCAACGTTCGCGCATGGCCGTATCGAGGGGCGTCCCGGGCTAGGCTTGGCGATCATGAAGGCGCAATTGCGGACTTCACGCGAGCCATGGACCTTTCGCCCGATGACGTGCTGCTTTACCTGGCGAGGGCGACATCCCACACGGTGCTTGGTCAACACGACAAGGCTCTGGCAGATCGCGATCGGGCGGTGAAGATGAAGCCTCAGTTGGCGCTGGTATGGGTAGCACGCGGATCTTCGTATCATCAATTGGGTAAACACGAAGAAGGGCTGCGTGATCGCACAGAAGCGATCCGGCTGGAACCGAATATGGCGGAGGCTTGGGCGGCCCGCGGCAATGCCTATTTCCTGTTAGATAAGTATGCCGAAGCCTTGGGCGATTTGGATCATGCGTTGAAGCTGGATCCGAATTTGGGCGATGTAAAGCTGTTATTGGAAGACGCGAAGAAGCGCTTCATCGATTCGGCTGTGGCGGCATCCCAAACGGAGGCTCCGAAGCCTAGCGCCGTAGTTGTGGAACCCGAGTCCGTTCGGCGCGAAGAGCCGGTGCCAACGCGAGCGCCGCGCGCAGCCGAACCGACGCCCGAGCCTCCCGCAGCCGTGAAACCCAAAGAAGTGAAGCTTTTGCCCGCGACAGTGACGTTCGACGTTTTCAATCAGCGAGGGCGCCAGCTCAATGCAAGCGGAAAGTATGCCGATGCGATCGTCGAGTTCGACAATGCGATCAGGCTGAAACCGGACTTCGCCGTTGCATACAATGGAAGAGGATTCGCCCGCTATTTGATGGGTGATTTCAAGAAGGCGATTGCCGACTACGATCAGGCTTTACGCGTCAACGACAAGTATGGCAACGCCTATCGAAACCGGTCCAACGCTCGCCGGGCACAGGGTGACAAGGCCGGAGCCGATGCGGATCTCGCAAAAGCCAACGAGCTGGAACGCCGCTAAAGCAACCAAATCTTAACGAGGTTCGTTCATTTATGTCATCACCAGAAGGTCTGCGCACCGAACGCGGTCTGCGAATTGTTTCCGATGAGGAAGTCGGCACTGACGTCTTCCATCTTCCCAACGGCGTTTATGGTTTCACCTATTCGCCCGCTTTCGAAGAGATGCCGCTCTTTGCCAAGAAGCCGTATCATTCTTTCGAGGTCCATCGGTTGAAGGGCGGAGAGATTCATCTGCTCGGCTTCGTGACTCCCGAAGTCAGCAAGAAGATCAAGGCGAAGGCTGGCATGGTGGATGCGGCTCTGTATCCTGACGCCTATGGTCCCGCGACGGAACCGGTGAGCATCGACCTTGCCGATCTGAAGCCCGCCAAGAAGGCCATCACTCGCGAAGACGGTAATCCGATGAAGACGCTCGTGTACGCGGAGTGACGCGGCGGTTTGGCATCCATGCATCCACGGCGGGCGGCGTCGATCAAGCGGCGCATGAGGCCGTGAAGCTAGGTGCCAACTGCATTCAGATTTTCTCATCGAGTCCGCGAATGTGGCGGGCCTCGCCTGTCGATCCGGCCAAGGCTCGCGCATTGCGTCAGTTGTGCGAGAAGCATGACCTCTCGCCACTGGTAATCCACTGCAACTACCTGATCAACCTGGCTGCTACTGACGAGAACGTGCTGCGGCAATCGATCACCGCGTTTCGCAGCGAACTCGAACGCGCGATCCATCTTGACGCGGAATATGTCGTGCTGCATCCTGGTAGTCGCAAAGGTCATATGGATCCCCAAGCTGCCTTGGATCTTGCGGCAGCGTCTGTGGGCGTCGCCGCGCAGGGCATGAAAATGGGCGGCACTCGGCTGCTGTTTGAGAATACGGCAGGGGCAGGGCAGTCGATTGGTTCTACGTTCGAGGATCTTGCGGCGTTGTCGCAGTTGGTGGCACGCACCGCTCCGCACTTGCCTGTGGGCTTCTGCATCGATACCTGCCATTGCCTTGCGGCTGGCTACGATGTCGCGACCGGTGAGGGCTTGCGCGATACCGTGGCTCAACTCGACCACTTGCTAGGACTCGACAACATCCCCGTCATCCACACGAATGATTCCAAGGGATCGCTGGGATCTCATCTCGATCGCCACGCCAATATCGGCGACGGGCAGATTGGCGAAGCCGGCTTTGCGCGGATTCTGAATCATGAGCATCTGCGTGCGAAGGCTTTTATCCTGGAGACCCCTTCCGAGGATGGCGCTGCGGAGCGCGACCTCGCGACTTTGCACCGCTTAGGCTCTTCAGTAGGATGACCGAGAGCAAGAGTCCGGCGAAGTACGCGGGAAAGTCCCACCAACTGAAAGTCGTTCCAAGCATCAGTCGTCCGGCGTAGGTTTTCCGGACGGCGAGCAACCATGGCGGACGCCACAACTGCGCGAACTCCAGCGCGACTGTGAGCAGAAACGCCCAATTCGAATAGGCCCACGGCCGCGAACGTCCGGAACAGATCGCGAAGACCAAGGCCCAGCAGACAACGTAAGGGGCGGCTCCGGTGGCATCACGCAGCCAGGGAGGAAACGGCGCACTGAAGCGCAGCCACATCCCGATCACAATAACGGCGATTAGGGCAAGAAGGTGCTGGAATCGGAAAGAGGACACGTTGTAGCTCGATTCTTGCACTTTTCACAGTGATCAAGGAATGCAGCGCGAGAATGTGGTGGAATCGAGAGAATGACACGACGCAGTTTGGTTCTTGGCCTTTCCGCCGCGGCCGCGCAAGCTGCCGGAGCTCCACTCAGGGTGTTGCTCGTGACCGGTGGACACGATCATCCACCGTCTTTCTATTCGATCTTCGAGACCAGCGAGTTTCGAGTCACGGTCGATCCGCATCCGAGGGCCTTCGCTTATGACATGCGCAGGCGTTTTGACGTGATCGTCCTCTACGACATGATCAAGAGCGGACTCGATGAGAGAAAGCGGGAGAATTTAAAAGCCTTCGCAGAAAGCGGCAAGGGCATCGTGGTGGTGCATCACGCGTTGTGCTCGCATGGTGACTGGCCCTGGTGGTATGAAGAACTGACCGGTGCGCGATGGATCGAGCCAGGCACCGCGGGTCACGAGGCGTCGATTTACAAAGAAGATCTGGATCTTGAAATGACGCCAGTGGATCAGAAGCATCCCGTTGTGGCGGATTCGAAGCCGTTCAAAATCTACGACGAGACGTACGGCAAGCTGTGGTTTTCGAAGGATATTCAGGTGCTGTTGAGAACTTCGCATCCCACCAGCGACGGACCTGTCGTTTGGGTCGGACCCTGGAAGAAATCTCGAGTGATCACCGTGCAGCCAGGGCATGGCAGTGAAGCGCATCACAACGAGAACTATCGTCGGCTCCTACGCAATGCGATTGCCTGGGCGGGCGGACAAAAGTAGTGCAAACCTTCAAGAAACTGTGAAAACCAACAGTACTTTAACGTGCCGGGCGTTAGACTGGAAGCATCATGGTGTGCAGAATCGTCTCGTTTTGCCTTTTTAGCGGCTTTCTCGCATTTTCCCAATCAACGGCAGGGCTCGGTGGCATCAACGGCGTTGTGAACGACGCCAGTGGATCTGTCGTGCCCAAGGCCAAAGTGAGTGTCGTCAACGAATCCAAGGGCATCCGCCGAGTCATAGAAACGAATGATGCGGGCATCTTCAATGCTCCTTCTCTAGTTCCTGCCGATGGATACGCGGTTCGTGTGGAAGCCGCGGGATTCGCTGCCTACGAACTCAAAGACATCACCGTGCAGGTTGGCCAGAACATGGGCTTGAAGGTGGCACTGCAGGTGGCCCAATCCGCGACGCAGGTGGAAGTAACTGGCGCAGCGCCGGTGGTGGAATCCACCAAGACCGGCGTTTCACAGATCGTCGGAACCAAGCAGATCGATAGCCTGCCGATCAACGGGCGCCGCGTGGATTCGTTCGTATTGCTGACTCCTTCAGTGGTTCCCGACGGCAGCTTCGGCCTCATCAGTTTTCGCGGTATCGCTGGCGGAAACAGCTTTTTGACCGACGGCAACGATACGACGAATCAGTTCTACAACGAGAACGCTGGACGTACGCGCATCTCTTCGCAGATCTCGCAGGATGCCGTGCAGGAGTTTCAGGTACTCACCAACGGCTACTCGGCGGAATACGGACGCGCCTCCGGTGGCGTCATCAATACCGTCACCCGCTCCGGCGGCAACGGCATGCATGGAACGGCCTATTGGTTCTTTCGCAATCAGGATTTCAACGCGCGCGACCGCTATGCGAACATCAATCCGAAAGAGCGCCGCGATCAATTCGGCGGATCGATCAGCGGTCCGATCAAGAAGGACAAGCTGTTCTACTTCGGCAATCTCGAACTCACTCGCCGCAACTTTCCGCTGATCAACCGCTTGGTCAATCCGAATCTGTTCAATTCGGCGGGTCAGTTCATCGGTGCGTGCACCGCACCCGCCGCGGCCTGTCAGGCGGCGTCCACGGCGCTATTTCCGCGCCAGTTTCAGACTCTCGAACGCACGGCCGATTCGGAACTTGCCTTCGCGAAGATCGACTGGCGTCCGACGGATCGCAATTCGTTCTCATTCTCAGGCAACTACCTGCGTTGGGTTTCGCCCAATGGCATTCAGACGCAGGCTGTGCTGACCAACGGCAACGGTATCGGCAACAATGCGAACTCGACGGTGCGGACACGCTACGGCCGTGCTGCCTGGACTTCGATTCCAACGAATACAATGGTCAATGAACTGCGCTTTGGATGGTTCAAAGATCGTTTGTTCGACGACGTGAATCCCGCTCTGATTCCGGCCGCCACCGGCCGTCTGGGACTTTCGGTGCAGGGACAGAGCAATCTCGGAACCTCGATCGATTATCCGCGACTGAATCCATCGGAACAGCGCTTTCAGATCGCCGATGCGCTGAGTTGGACCAAGGGCAAGCACTCGTTGAAGGTCGGCTTCGACTTCGCATCCACTCAGGACTATCTGAAAATTCTCCGCAATCAGTTCGGATCGTATAACTATGCGACGTTCACCGATTTTGCGCTCGACTTTTCGAACGTCAACACCAGCGATAACCGTCAGGGCCGCCGCTGGCAGAGCTTCTCTCAGACCGTTGGCAATCCGATCGTGGATTTCACGACCAAGGACATCGGGCTGTATGTGCAGGACCAGTTCCGTGCGACCCAGAAGCTGACACTGAACTATGGCCTTCGCTACGAGTATTCGGCCCTGCCGCAACCGCCGCAAGTGAATCCCGACTATCCGCAGACTGGCGTGATTAACTCGCCGGGTAAAAACTTCGCTCCGCGCTTTGGCATGGCTTATGCATTGAACGACAAGACGGTGTTTCGCGGTGGCTATGGCATCTTCTTTGCGCGGTTTCAGGGTGGGTTGATTCAGACGCAGTTCCTCACCAACGGCAAGTATCAGCCCTCGGTGCTGCTGCAGAATGGCGATGCTCGCGGTCCGCAGTTTCCCAACATCCTGCCGTCGAACGCCTCTGGCCTGCCTGGCAATGCGATCAGTCTGGCTTTCACCGGCAAGGACTTCCGCAATCCTTACACGCAGCAATGGGACTTGGCGATCGAGCGCCAGTTGATGCGCGATCTTGGACTCACTGTAAGTTATCTCGGCAGCCGCGGTGTAGCGCTCACCACGGTGCGCGATCTGAACATCGGCGGTTTTGGCAATCCGGTGACGTATCGGATTCTGGATGCCGCAGGCACGCAGACGGGCACGTACACGACCAACGCCTACTATACGGCGAATCGCATCGACACCCGCTATCAGCGCATCAATCAGATCGAGAACGGCGGCAACCAGTATTATCACGGCCTCGCGACGCAGTTGCAGAAGCGCATGAGCAAGGGCTTTCAGGCTTCGGTGGCCTACACTTGGTCGCACGCGATCGATACCGCAAATCAAGGCGGCGGCAGCAATGCGATCTTCTTTAGCGGCCCGGGGTCGACTTTCAATGGAGACAACTCGGGCGATAAGGGAAGTTCATCGCTCGATCAACGGCATCGCTTGGTGCTGACGTCGATCTGGGAACCGACCTGGGGCAAGAAATCCGCTGCGAAGCTCGTGAAGTTCGCGGCCGCCAACTGGCAGTTCTCGCACCTCACGACGTTTGGTTCGGCCCAGGCGTTCACAACGACGATGCGAGTTGTCGGTGCTCCGTTCACGGGTGCTGCCTTCAATACGAGCTTGAATGGCTTCGGTGGGTCTGGACGAGTTCCGTTCCTGCCGTTCACGAATCTGCCGCTCGATCCGATCAATCGCATGGATGCTCGCGTGACCAAGATCCTGCCTTTTGTCGAAAAGATTCAGGGCGCGATCAGTTTCGAAGCGTTCAACGTGACGAATTCCCAGTACAACACTGGGATCATCTCGGAGCTGTACAACGCATCCGCCGGTGTGATTCGTCCAAGCATTGGCACAGGAACGGGAACGGCCTCACAGGGCTTCCCAGACGGTACCAATGCGCGCCGTGCGCAGGTGAGCTTCCGGCTGGTGTTCTAGCCAAATTCGTTCGGCAACGAGGGAATCGCCTCCTTTGGGAGACGTTTTCCTTTAGCGACGCCTTTCCAGTATCCCTTTGAATTCGGCGAGTGACTTGGTGTTCATGACATCGTCTCTGTTGAGCCAAGCGCGCCGTGCGGTTACCACGCCGTAGCGCATGTTTCCCAGATGCTTGGGATGATGCGCGTCGGTGGAGATCGTGAACTTCACGCCCTTCAATTTCGCGCTGCGCAGCAATGGTCCGTGGATGTCGAGACGTTCGGGACTAGCGTTGATTTCGAGCCAGACGCCGTTGGCAGCGCACGCATGCGCGACTTTCTCGAAGTCGAACGGATATGGCTCGCGATGCATCAGGATGCGTCCCGTTGGATGTCCAATGCAGCGGACGTTCTTGTTCGCTATGGCCGCCAGCAAGCGTTCGGTCATCTCAGAAGACTCAAGATTCATGTGGCTATGCACGGATCCGATGACGAAGTCGAGTTCGCTGAGGGCGCTGTCGTCCAGATCCATCTTCCCGTCGCGCAGAATGTCGCACTCGATTCCAGAGAAGACGTGGATGCCCAAGCCGCCGTCTTCGTTGATTCGCCGCACCATCTTTGCGAAAGCGACGACGCGGGCTTCGTCGAGTCCGTTCGCCATGGCCAAGGCTTTGGAATGGTCGGTAATGGCGATATACTCGTAGCCCTGTTGGCGAGCGAGCATCGCCATCTCTTCGAGCGTGGCGCGACCGTCGGTCTCGCGTGTGTGCATGTGCAGATCGCCGCGTAGGTCCGAGAGTTCGAGCAGCGCTGGAAGCGAGCGTGACTCAGCAGCTTCGATCTCGCCATTGTTCTCGCGCAGTTCCGGCGGAATCCAGGCAAGGCCCAGGGTTTCGTAGATCTCCTCTTCCGTTTCGCTTGCGACCACAGCGCCGCCGTCGAGCTTGGACAAGCCGTACTCGTTGAGCGTCAGGCCCATTTTGAGGGCTCTCTGACGCAGCGAGACATTGTGTTCCTTACTGCCGGTGAAGTACTGCATGGCTGCGCCATAGCTCGAAGCGGGCAGCGTGCGGAGGTCGACTTGCAAGCCTTCGAGTCCGAAACGGATGCTGGATTTGTTGCCGCCGCGGGCGAGCACTTCCTGAACCCGCGGATGCTTGGTGAAGTGGTCGAGAGTCTGCTCGGCTCCAGGGCCGGTTGCCAGCAGATCGAGATCGCCGGCGGTTTCCTTGCCACGGCGCAGGCTTCCAGCGGGCTTGACGTGATCGACGCCGGGCAACTGCATCAGATAATGAGTGAGTTCGTCGGCAGTCTGCTGAGCGAAGCTGATGAGGAACCGGCCTGCGGAATTGCGGTAAGCGGCGATCGAGCGCAGTACCTTTTCTTCAAGTTTGGCGCCCATGCGTGGCAAGCTGCGCAGCTTCTCTTCTTGGCAGGCGCGCTCGAGATCGTCAATGGTCGTGATGCGGAGGTGTTCGAAGAGGAGCGCGACGCTTTTGGGTCCTAGGCCCTGGATCTTGAGTAGCTCCAAAGCGGTGGGCGGATACTTGGCGAGCAACTTGTCGCGACGGTCGAACGATCCGCGCCTCTGCAACTCTTCGAGGACCAACGCCATGCCTTTGCCTATACCGGCGATGTCAGTAACCTTCTTGTCTGGATGTCCCAACATGGCCATGATGCTTTCGGGGTAGCTTTCGATGGCTGAGGCGGCGTTGCGATAGCTGCGGATACGGAATCCGTCCTCGGCGGCGATCTCCATCAGGTCGGCTGTCTCGGTGAGGATCTTGGCGATGTCGCGGTTCTCCATAGTCAACCCTCATTCTCTCGCATGTTTCGACCGATAGCTGTATTAAATGAAGGTTACAACTCTTTGCGGAGCCCTGATTGCTCTGTTCTCAACCGTAGCGAATGGCAATGAGTGGCAGCCGGTCAAGGGCTCGATCCTGTACGGCATCAGTGGCATGGCCTTGGTGTCGCAGACGCCCGACGAGCGTCGCCTGTTGATCGTTCACGACAACAAGAAGCGTGGCGAGCCTCGCTTTGCGCTGATCAGCCAGCGTAGCCAGGAACCTGTCCAGTACACGCCGTTGAGCTGGGAGTGGGATGACGATCAAGTAGACATGGAATCGCTTTCGCGAGTGCCTGAAGAGACTTCGACGTTTGTCGGAATGTCGAGTCGCGGTGTCGCGTTCTACATTCGTTTGAACGAGGCTGAGAAGCGTGTCGAAACGATCTCGAAGTTTAAGGTACCTGAAACGTCCGACCAGTCGAACTTCGAGGGTTTGTGCGTGCAGAGAATCGACAAGAAGCTTATTCTGATTTGGGGACATCGCGGGCAGGATGAGATGGCGGGCGCGCTTTTCTGGGGCGAACTCGATCTGCAAAAGGGCAAGGTCGGTCGTTCGAAGTGGGAAAAATTGAAGATGCCTTGGCCCGGCAAGGGGATCCGCCATATCTCTGACCTCAAGGTGGACGAGACGGGTTCATTGATCATCGCGTCGGCGAGTGACCAAGGCGACGACGGTCCGTTTGATTCCGCCGTCTATCTGGCTGGCGTCTTCAGTGCGAAGGATGGTGACGTCACGTTGAAGCTCTCTCCCGCCCCAACTCGTCTCCACTCGTTTCGCGGTCACAAGATCGAAGGCATGGAACTGCTGCCCAACGGTGGCCTGGTGTTCGGCACGGACGACGAAAACTACGGCGGTTGGGTATACGCCGTCCGTTAGAACAGAATCAGGCTACTGAAACCGCGCCGTCGCCGACTGGAATGTCACCATCAATCCAGTTGGCGACGGTGTCGCGTTTGTGACCACGAATTCGATGGTATTGATGCCGGGCTTGAAGCCGCTGTTCAAGAACAACTGGCCCGAATCATAAAGATTATTCTTGGTGAGCGTCGCGGCAAGCACGCCGTTCACGTAGCAGACAGCGGTGTCGTCCGCATCCCATACGCCTCGGATGTCAACCGTGTTCGGATTGTATCCGGTGAGATCGAAGCTTGTGCGATAGCGATAGAATCCAGACGCGGCGTTGACGACTGTGCGCGAGGGCGAGATCCAACGGCCGAATGACCATTGTGGCGGTGAATCCACCATGTCGACCACATAGGCGATGAGTGGCTGGCCGAGGCCATCGATCAGCGCGTAGTTGGGATCGGCCGACCCAACCGTTGCACCGCCGGTCGAAGCTAGCCGCAACGTCGGGATTCCGATCGCGATGTCGAGCCGCACGGTGACATCGCGAATGATGTCGCCATAGCGAGCCCGGATGGTAATGGGATAGGTTCCCCTGGCAAGCTGCGAAGATGCCGATACGGTCAAAACCGTCGACACTTTGGTGGAAGGCGGGTTGAACGAGAACGTGAATCCCGCTGGAGGGTTGACGATGCTGAAGAAAACCGGATCGATGAAGGTGAAGTTCGGATTGAGACGGAGATCGAACGTTGTCGATTGACCGGCGTTGATGACTCGCACGCCCGGGTCTGGTGTGACCGCATAGTCAGGGCCAGGACTGGTTCCTCGAGAAACGGCGAACGCTCCGAGAATGGCGGAGTGCAGGCCTGTCGGGCTAATCTCGTAGGGCGAGCCATCGTTGATGACGACGAAGTCGAGTGTGTTGATTCCTGCACGAAATCCGCCGAGGATCGACACCGGGCGCATCGCGCGGAAGCCATCGGCGACGTTGATTTCATCCACTTTCACGCCATTGAGTTCAATCGTGCCGCGATTGTCGCAAGCCCATTCCAGTGCCAGCATTGCGCCCGAGAGGTTCTTACCGGTCAGGTCGAACGTCGTGCGATAGCGATAGGCTCCGGGAGCGTTGTTCTTGAGCGTATCGCGTCGAGGAGCGATCCAACGCGAGTTGATCTGGTTGGGTGCCCAGAAGCCCAGACTCACCGGCGAAGTGTTCGAAAGGATGACAAGAGCATCCTGGGTTTGGAACTGTAGATCGACGCTCTGCAGCAGCCGGTAGTTTGGATCGATCGTTCCTTCATCCGCCTGTCCGGTGCTGTGCACGATGTACGAAACGGCTTCGCGTGCGCCGACAACAACCAGAAACGTTGCTCTCGAAGAGGCATTGTAGGTCACGGTGACCAGATGGACACCCAGAGGCGCGGCGTCGCTGGCGGAGACGAGCAAGTTGTTGGCATTGGCCGTTACCGTCACTCCCACCGGCGCTGTGTAGGTGAAGCCGCCTGTCGAGAGCAGCACTGGGCCGGTGGATGTGCGTCCACGTAGGACTTGCACAACGCGGACCGGATTACGAGCCGCTTGTGCACCGTTCAGTTCTACGCGTAAACCGGTTTGCGAACTGCCGCCGAGATTCGCGTTGTTCACGGCGAACTCCAGGGTATTGATTCCCTGCTGGAATCCCTCTGTGATGAGCGCTTCGTTGAGTCGCCTGAAGTTGTCGAGCGGGAAGAGCGCCGCGACCTCGAGTCCGTTGAGATAGATCTTGGTGTCGTTGTCCGCGGCCCACTTCAAGGCGATTGCGGCGGAACTGGCATCGCCAAGGCCGAGGTCGAACGTGGCGCGGTATCGATAGACGCCGGGAGCGCTCAGGTTGTTTGGATCGGGCCGGGGCGAGATCCATTTGCTGTTCTGATCGTTGACCACCCAGGGTCCGAAGGGTGAGCGGTTGAAGTCGGCGACAAAGGCATTCGGGCCAGGGAAGTTGGGATCCGGACTAGATGACAGGCTGTAGTGCGTGTCGACGGTATTGTCCGCAGCGGGGACGCCAGGAAAGACGACGCCTGTGCTGACGAGCGGCAGATCTACGGGGATGTAAGGATTCTGGATGAATGCGCCGTCCACGCTGCGTGTTGTCTGATTGAAGATGCCGAGCACGGCGAAGCGCCACGATGTCGGAGCTGTCGTCACATTTGGATCGCGCGTGACCGTTAGAACGTTGCCGTTGACGGTCGCGCTGTAGCCCGTGGGCGGCGTGATGTTGATGAAGAAGTTTGGAGAGCCAGTAAACCCTCCGATACGATGCACGTTGATCGTATAGTAGACCGTTGTCCCGTTGACGAACTTGAAGGGTGGCGTCAAAGACAGCCAGAAATCGCCAACCGGCGGAGGCTCGGGCGATTGCACAGGAACGGCGGTAGCGTTGAGGATCTGAACCCGCAGACCTGTGGGATTGCGGGGTAGACCCAGATAGGGATCGTTGCGGACGATGAAATCCATCGAGTTCGTGCCTTGGCGCAGTGCGGCGCGGGGCAGCGCGTAGACGCGAGGCACGCGGAAGGCTTCAGGTTCACTCAGATCCTGCTGTTCTGCCGCGATCGGTGTGCCGTTGATTTCGAGAGTCACGGCATTGTCGGCCCAGGCTGCAACTGCAATGTTGGCGGTTGCGGGATCGAATTCGCGAAGGTCGAAGTCGTGGCGGTAGCGGTAAAGGCCCGGGGCGCAGCCATTGTTTGCATCGGGGCGTCCGGAGATCCACTGGTTGAGGCTGCTTTCCACTGACCAATATGGGGCTCCGACGGGAGACTGTTCTTTGAAGACGACCTTCGCTGTGGCGCAATCGGGATCGGGCGTGGCGATGAGGCGATAGTTGGGATCTGGGAGGCCTGTGGCGACAACGCGGTCGATTGCGGTTCCTTGAACGGGGATGACCGTTGAGCGGGGGAACGGAACGATGAAGACGGCATTGGCGATTCCTGTCGCTCCGCCGTCGAGACGGGCGACCACGCGGTAAATACCGGAGGCCTGGTTGGCCGGGATGTTGATGGTGAGCTGTGCGGCGTCGTTGACTTCGAGAAGGTTGCGTTCGAGGATATAAGGCAGCGGCGCTTCGACGGTGAGATTGAGCGAGCCATGCACCCGATCGCGAGGAATGGTGCGGATGTAGAATCGCGCGACACCACCGGGGGCGACGGTTTGTGCCGGTGGTTCGATGAGGAATCCGGTCGGATAAACTGCGGCACGGTTGTTGGAGGATGCGCCAGGGAGCACGCCGCCTTTCGCGGAATGAAGGGTCATGCTCAGCAACGAAGCGGGTAGCGATGCGATGAAGTCTGAGCCTTGTGCGTAGAGCAACTGCGTCTGTTCATCGAAGCGGAGCTTTTCGATGTTTTTGATGGATTGCCGGGATTTCGTTACCGTTGCGCCTTCTGCGTCCAGTTGGGCGATAGCGGCGTTGTTGGCGACAAAGATGCGCTCACCGGCTGCGTCCACCGTGATTGCGGTCGCGTCGGCAGGGCTTTCGACACGGAGTTCGAAGCCAGCGGATTGCGGCTTCCACTTGACGATCTCGTTGGCCTTGGTCAAAAAATAGACCGCACCGGAGGCGTCGAGATCGAAATCGCGGACATCGCTGCCGAGATCGAGCTGGTGGCGTAGCTCCAGCCGTCCTGAGACTGTGGAAAAGATGGAGACTCGCTGTGGATTTTCAAACGCGACCAGTTTGTCGCCTGCGCGATTGGTGCGAGTGATCGCGCCCGGTAGCATCTGGGACCACAATGAGGCGGTGAGTAGGAAACAAGAGATGATAGTGCGCACGAAAGGAACCCTCCGGATGGCCGCTAAACCATTCACAGATCTATATGTTTTATCTGATTATAGAGGATTACGGGCGTGTGCGTGAGGCCCATTGTAGGAACCGCCAGAGTTCGCCGCGGTGTTCCCAACTGAAACGGAGAAAGACATGCTTGTCGATCTGTTCCGCATGCAGGCCCCAGTAGGTTTCAATGCGCCACTTGAGGTACGGGCTTTTCCACGGTTGCAGGCGGTAGCCGCGGGTGGATTTCCACAGGAAGGCCAGCACTATTTCTGTGACACCTTATTTGCTGCTTTCGGGCTGGTTGCCTTGGCTTCAGCGGTGGCGAAGTATCCGGAACGAGTGCGCACCACGGGGCTGCCTTTGCCGGTTGCCACGACTTTGATGGTACGGTAGCTTCCGTCCAACTGTTGGTTGGTTGGAATGTAAGTGATGATGTACTGATTGCGGATTTCGTTGGCGATCTGGATGGCCAGGGATTCCACTTCCACAAGGTCTTTAGGGAAGAAGGCCATGCCTCCGGATTCTTTGGCGAGCATGGAGAGATTGCGCTTGGCGGTCTTGGCGCGGCGGGCCTCTTCTTCTGTCAGGATGCCGATGGAATAGACGAGCACTTCGCTACGCTGGCACTTGGCGACGAGCTTTTCGAGAGTCTCGGTGGATGCAGTGTCGTCGCCATCGGTGATGATGAGTACGACCTTTTTGTCCTTCTTGCCGTCTTTTTTGAGATAGTCGATGGACATGCCCACGGCATCCCGCATCGCGGTTCCGCCGCGAGATTCGATCTTTTCGAGCGCTTGCTCCAGCTTCTGAACACTGTTGGTGAAAGGCTGATCGAGGTAGGCGTCGTCGTTGAAATTGACGATGCACACTTCGTCATTTTTGTTCGATGCCTTCACCAGATTCAAGGCAGCTGCGGCCACTTTGGCGCGCTTGTCGCGCATCGATCCGGAATCGTCGATGACGATGCAGAGCGACACTGGTACGTCCTCACGCCGGAACAGACGGATCTGCTGTTCTATGTTGTTCTCGAGAACCTTGAAATTCTTTTGTGGAAGGTCGGTCAACAGCTTGCCGCCCTTATCGAGAACGCTGGCGTGCAGGACCACGAGCCGGGAATCTATCTTGAAGGTTGTTCCTTCTTCCTGGGCGAACGCGGCAGTTGCGGCGAGCGATGCTGTCAAGATCAACAGGCTATTGGTTCGGAGCATAGTATCCAAGTCTGAAAAAGGGCCGGAGTGGGGGCAGCCCTGGCGGCTGCTTGATGGCGACCTTCACGCGGCGATACTTGCCGTCGCGGTCGATGTTTTTCGGCACGTAGCCGAGCACGTAGTGATTGCGGAGTTCGATGCCGATCTTCGCAGCGACGTCGGGAAGTTCGTTGAGGTTTTCGACAGGAAAGTGACGTCCGCCCGTCTGTTCGGCCAGTTCCTGCAACAGGCCCGGGCCAGAAAGTTCTTCCGATGATCTGCCGCGTCCGCCCATGGGTTCGAAAATGCCGATCGCATAAATCTGGACGTCCGCTTCGCGCACTGCGTTCCGAACTTCCGATTCGGTGTAGCGGCTGGCATTGTCACCGCCGTCGGAAAGGATAAGGATCGCCTTGCGCGGGTTGCGCGCCTTACGCATCTGCTTCATCGCCATGTAAACGCCATCGAGCAGCGCCGTGCGTCCTTTGGCATTGGTGAAAGTGAGCTGATTCTGCACCTCTTCGGTGCTTGAGGTGAGAGGCACAACGAGTTGCGGACGGTCGTTGAATTGAATAAGAAAGAACTCGTCTTCGGGGTTGGCGGTCTTGAAGAACTGTGCGACCGCTTGGCGGGCCTTTTGCAGCTTCGCGCCCATCGATCCAGAGGCGTCGAAGACAACTCCCACCGTAATGGGCGAGTCTTCCGATGAGAACTGCGAGATTTCCTGTTCGATCTTGTCTTCGACGAGTTTGAAGTGCTCTTTTTCAAGTCCTGTGACCGAGCGGTTCATAGGATCCATCACCGAGACCGGGATCAGCACCATAGTCGAATCGACGCGGATGTTGGAGCGGCGTTCGCCGGGCTCGTCCGGATCTTGTGTGGCACCGGGTCGAGGCTTCACGCGAGGTTCGAGGTTGGGACGGGCATCGACGGCGCCGCCGGGCGATCCCATGGTTCGCGACTCAGAGGGTTTGAGAGCCTCTGCCTTCTTCTCTTTATCTCTATCTTTGTCCTTGTCCTTGTCCTTGTCAGCTTGTTGCGCTGGCGGCTGCCAGGCAGTCTGCGTGTTCTGGGCCAAAGCGCCCACTGGAACCAGCGAGAAAATCAGTGCCAAAACCTGGATGTTTCTCATCATTTTCGCCTCCACATACGGATTGTTCGGGCCTGTCGGCCTGGACGCGATTTGCCTTCAGTATAGCAGCGGCTATCGTGTTAATAAGATGCCCCATTTTCGCTCACGGACCAAAATTCCATAGGGTGCCAGTGAAACAGGTTGGGTGCCGCCGTCCACGTTTCCATCGAACGGACGGTTCGAACAGTTTATGGCAATGAGAAACTCCTGATTGTCACCTTCGCGCAAAAAGGAGACAACGCGATCGGCACCGGTGTTGTGGGTCCAGATGACATCTCCGCTGTGCAGTGCCGAATGAGCCCGGCGTAAGTGGATCAGTTGTCGGTAGAACTTGAGGAAGTCCGGTCTTCGTTCGGCATTTCCCCAGTAGATGGGTACGCGGTCGAAGAGAGCCGGCGGACCGCTTTCCGCCGTGTCACCGATTTCCTGCCCGTTGTACAAAAGAGGGATTCCATCTAGAAGAAAGACAATTGCCGAGGCGGCCAAGGTAGCGCTTTCGCCAAGTCGCACGATGGCGCGGGTCTCATCGTGGTTGTCGGTGAACAGCAATTCTTTCCCGTGCCGCCGGCCCCAAACCTCGCGGAGACGAACGGCGGAAGCACCTTCGGTGAACACTGCGTTGAGGGCATTGAAGAACTTCCAACCGTAGCCGGCATCGAAGGCGGTTTCGGTGAGGGCAGGGTCGTCGGCCTCGGCGATCAAGAGGACATCGGGTCCGAGATCTTTGCGCAGGTCCTCCCAAAACTCACGGGGAACATAGTGGGCGATGTCGCAGCGAAATCCATCGAAGCCTTGTTGAGTCCAGTAGCGGAAGACGCCGCGCATGTATTCACAAAGCGCAGGATTCGTGTAGTCGAGCGCGTAGACATCGGTCCAGGCGTCTTCTGAGGAGAGGGCTTCGCTTTGTTCGTTGCGCCGATAGAAGCCGGGATGTTCGCGCAGCAACACGGCATCGCGCGCCGTGTGGTTTGCCGCGATGTCGAGAATGATGCGTAGGCCTCGTGCGTGGATGTCTGCGATCAGTTGTCTTAATTCCGCAGCCGATCCATAGAAAGGATCGATGGCGAAATAGTCCACCGCCGAGTAGGGGCTGCCCAGAGGGCCTTTGCGTCCGGCAATGCCCACGGGGTGAATCGGCATCAACCAGAGCACGGTGACGCCCAACTGCACGAGGTGATCGAGCCTCTGGCGGATCCCTTCGAAGTCGCCGGTGAGCGAAAAGGCGCGCGGATTGATTTCGTAGAGAATCGGCGTGCTTGTCATTTGCGCTCTACCGCCGCGATATCGATCGTTGGATCCGCGCCTGCCCAGGTTTCGTCGGCAGTAGGCCCATAGATCGACGGAACGCTGCGCCAAGCGCGCGCAGATAGACTGTGAGTTGCGTCCGGTGGTGAGCGGTATGCAAAACACGGCGTGAGAAGATCCAGATGCGTTCGCGCTCGACATCGAAGAACTTGCTGCTCTGCAGCCAATCTTTTTCCTTCCACGCCGCCAATTGAGGCAGGCGATAAGAAGCGAGTTCGACGGCGCGAGCGGCGTAGGCTTGCGGCGTCTGTTCCAGAGGCAGGATCGCATTGGCCGGGGGTTCGGACAAAGCCAGAAATTCCGCAAAGAACCGACGCTCAGAGAGCAGTCGATGTTTGAGGATCTCGGCGACCGAAGACGATTTAGGATGCATGCGAAAATCCCAATCTTCAACGGTGAAGTGCAACGACGTGTCAGCCGGCTTGTTGCTCTCGCCAGCGTAGGTCTCGAGGCAGTGCCGGTAGGCGATGGCTTCTGCGCGGGGAACGTCAAGGATCACAGTCCAATGGTAAACTGGCTTCGAATGACGAAAGTTGAGTTGCATTACGATCTGGTGCGCAAGCTGGAAGACGCGGACGCCGAAGCAGTGTCGCGTATTCATGGATATTTCGGGGTGCTTAAGGTGAAGATTGCGAACTCGCTCGACAAGATCACGGTGGATTACGACGCCACTCGTTTGAGCCGTAGCGATCTCGAAGGCGCACTGGTGAGCTACGGGATCCCGATCCGCAGAACTGCCTAGCCCCGGAAAGGGTGTTCTGGCACCCTCACGGCAAGCAAGCAGCGATGCCCGCGCACTCCGTTTTCCGGGCTGTTCGCGAGCTATTCTCTTAGAATGCTTGCTCGCGTTGCGATTTCCCTCTTGTCGCTTGGCCTCTTGTCCTCTGCTCAGACGGTGACCGGAACTTTGGAAGGCTTTGTCAGGGATTTCAGCGGTGGGGCGATTCCCGGTGCCGCGATCACTGCGACCGACAAAGATACGGGGCTTGTCCGCAAGTCACAAACGAACGGTGAAGGATATTTTCAGATCACATTCCTACCACTCGGCGTTTACACAGTGCGCGCCGACGCCAAGGGGTTTGGTTCGGTCGAGCGCACACAAAACGCCGAACTGAACGCTGCGCGAAGCGTGGATTTTGAATTGAAGCCTGCCACAGTTTCGAATGAAGTGACCGTGGTTTCGGACGCGACGCTAATCGAAACATCCAAAGGCGAAGTCAAATCATCGATCGACGAAAAGGTCATTGAAGACCGTCCGCTGCCATCGCGCAATATCCTTTCGCTGGTGGAACAGATGCCGGGGTTTCAATCGCCCGGCGGGTATAGCGGTCGCAACAATCCGACACTTTCCACTGGTTCATATGTGTCGTTCGGAGGCACGGGTTCGCGGTCGGCTTCGTTTCAGGTGGATGGCGTTGGCAACGATGATTCGTCGGAGGGAACGAACCGGCAGAACGTCAACATTTCTTCCATCAAAGAATTCGCCGTTGTCACAAATGCTTATTCGGCAGAGTTCGGACGTGCGGGTGGCGCTGTCGTGTTGGTGCAGACGAAGTCGGGAACGAACAAGATCCACGGCGATGTGTATGAGTTCCTGCAGAATGAAAAGCTCAACAGCAACGCCTTCTTCAATAACCTGATTGGAAGCGATGCTCAGGGCAACCCGATTGCACCGCGCGCGGCTTATCGTCGCAACCAGTATGGATACACGGTTGGCGCGCCGCTCATTAAGAATAAGCTGTTTTTCTTTCACTCGTTCGAACAGACCAAGCTGCGGCAGTATTCGACGGTGCGTCGCTTTCTGATGCCGATCGACAAGATCCAAGTGGGAACCTGCCGTTTGTGTGTGAATCCTGAGAATCATCTGAATCTGCAGGAGGACGTAAAGTTTTTGCAGGGTATCCTCGATCGCTTTCCGAAGAAGGTGCCGAATGCAACGGCGATCTGCGATCGCTGTTATGTCGAGACACGGCCTTCGAGCTTTCCTGACGAAGACTACTCGGGCAAGTTCGATTGGAATCGCTCGCAGAAAGATACGCTCGCGACGCGCTATCAGTACAGCCGGAACAAACGATATCCTGGGGAACTGATCACGGGCGAGAACGCGGTACAGAACCACAAGCAGGTCTCGATCGGCATTGTCTTTTCGCGGATGTTCAACTACCGGACGTTTTCTGAATTGCGGTTCGGGCTTGGATTGCGTTCGACGTTGGTCGACATCTCGGACGGCAATGCGACTCCTGTTTTGCGCATCGGCAATACATCGCCCTATTCGACGACGTTGCTGGGCAGCGCGCAGCAGTTTCCGATCAACCGCCGCCAGCGCGATCAGCAGTACAACTACACGGTTTCGCACTTGAGGGGACGCCACGTGATCAAGGCCGGCATCGACTTTCGCAAGCAGAATCTCGATGACTTCGCCGACAACGCGAGTCGCGGCTTTTGGAACTTCACCGCCTCAGGGCTCGTCGGCCAACCCGATCGCTATGAGGGATGGGAGAACTTTTTGCGTGGCTTCATCCGTAGTTACCAGAAGGGCTATGGCAACTTCTATCTGGAAAACCGGATGGGCGAGTTCAACCAGTTTGTGCAGGACGATTGGAAGATCAAGCCGAACTTCACGCTGAACCTGGGCTTTCGCTACGAATATGTTTTGGCGACGCGCGAGGCAAAGCAGCGCATCGACTATGTTTATCCGAACTTTGGCGGCATCCAGCCGCGGTTTGGATTCGCCTGGTCGCCCGCGGCAACAACCGGCTTGCTGGCGAAGTTAACGGGCGGGCCTGGCAAAACATCGATTCGCGGCGGCGCAGGCATCTTTCACAACCGCATTCCGCAGAGTATTTTCAGCCAATCGGGTGGGGCGTCCTTGCGTTCGCAGCCGCCCTATGGGGCGTATCGCACATATCTGGATACGTGGGATGTCGCGGATCCTTCGATCAACGCAACGACGCGCCAGCCGTTTGTCTACGATCCGAACTTCAATCCGGGACGCATCGATATCCTGCGTGTGGCTCCCGATCTCGGAATGCCCACGGTGCATCAGTACAATTTCACGATCGAGCGGCAGTTGAAAGACGGCATCACGGTGAGCATCGGCTACAACCGGAATCGCGGTATTGGACTCTTGCAGAATGCGATTCTGAACCGTGCGGAGTTTCCTTTCACGGATCCGGCGACGGGCATCCTTTATGAAAAGGTGGATCCGAATTTGGGCAACACGGCTCCCGCACCGGGGGTTATTTCGGAGGCGCAGTCGCGGCTGAATCAGCGGCGCCCGGATGCACGCTATGGCAACGTGAGTTACGTCAACAACGGCAGTTGGAGTTACTACAACGCGATGCGTTTGGAAGTGAAACGGCGCTACAAGGCGGGTATTCATTGGAGTTTGGCGTATGCGTGGAGCAAGACGATCGATACTGGTTCGGATTTCACGCAGGGCAGTGGTGTCACGACGTTTGAGACGGCGCGTTCACAACGGGGTTTGAGCGATTTCGATCAGCGGCATCGCTTGAATCTCAACTATGGGTATCGATTGCCATGGTTCAACAAGGGCGTTGGTTGGCAGCGGCAGTTGCTCGGAGGCTGGACAGTGAGTGGGAACAACACGTTTGCCGGAGGGAATCCGTTTACGGTTACGGCTGGTTACGACATGAATGCGGATGGTGTTGTGAACGATCGCCCTTTGTTGATCGATCCGAAGTTTTTCGGTGCGTCGGTGGACAATGGGCGTCAATTGCCGGGATCGAACCTGACGGTTTCGCAGACGCAGCTTTCGGAGACGGCGTTTTTCCCGAATCGCTTCGTGACTCGCGCGCAGCGGGCATTCGATCCAGGTGGGGCCGGACAGGGCTCGATTGCGCGGAACATCTTCTTTGGGCAGGGGATTGTGTTTTGGGATCTGGCGGTGGCCAAGTCATTTGCGATTCGCGAGGGGCACACGATCGCGTTTCGCGCAGAGATGTACAACGTGACGAATTCGCCGCGTTTTGCGTTTCCCGATCGGGGGTTGCAGGGGTTGAACTTCGGACGTATCACGAGCACTTACAATCCACAGAACTTTGTGGGTGCTTCGCGGTCGGACGATGTTTCGCGCGTGATGCAGATGTCGCTACGTTATACGTTCTAGCGTTGAAAAAACTAGTTTAGGGATGGAAGGATTCAGAGGTCTACGGCATGTGCAAGGTATGATGCGATGCCTTTCGACTCTCCTTTTCGGCACACTGCTCGTCCTCCAAACCGGTGGTGCCAGACTGACCGTATCGTCCGACACGCTGCCGTTGATCGATGACTTCGACCGAGTGATCCAACAGCGGCTGAGCGAACCGATGCCGAATGCATTCGGGATGTCGCGGATCGCCGTGCCTTCATCGTTCGGTAAGCACTTTGCTCCGGTCACACGCAACAGACGCGATTTTGTTCCGGAAAATGACAGTGAACGGAAGGCGGTGGCCGCTCTTGAGTCGCGCAAGCTGGCGGTTGGGCTCTACTTGTTTGGGGAATTGATCGTTCGCGAGGATGCAGCGAAGTTCAATTCTCGCGCGTTGAAAGGGCCTGGGGCGATTACTGTGCATACGCCGCGTCCAGACTGGTATCCTTCAGCGCGCGTTGCGGCGATGAAGGAGAAAGATTCGGCATCGCTGCCGAATTGGGTCAAGATCTATCCTGTCGCACAGCGCGCGATGCGAAGTTTCCAAGATGGCGGTAAGGGATTCGAGATGGAGTTCGAAGGCTGGACGATTGCTGCGCGTCCAGCGATTGCGACGCATGACCGCTGCGTTTCGTGCCATAGCAATCGGGCCTTGCAGGGCGCGACGGCAAAGCGCGGTGAGCCAATCGGCGGTGTCCTGTATGCCTTTCGCCCGGTTGTGACAGCTACTGCCAATGGACGTTGGTGAAGAGAAAGTACCGCCTACAGTCACCGCTTTAAACAAGAAGAGGCCGATCACCTCGAGGCCGAATGCCGGTAGTTACTGTCCGCCGAGGTGCCCCAGGCGAAACGACCCGATCAGGAATCCGATCGTGACGCTACCAATGCCGAGCGTGACGGGCGTCAAGATCGCCCGAAATTGATCGGTTTCCGGTGGATTTATTGGCCGGCTCCGGTGATCGGGATCACTACCGTACCGTTGACCGGATCGTTGCTGACGATGCGCAGCGTCGCCGGTTGGCTGCCGGGGTCCCGCGGCCGGAAGCTTACGCCGACATCGGCAATCGCGTTCGGTGCGATCGTAAACGGTGCTGCGGGACCTACTGTATAGGTATTGCTATCGATCGTCATCGCCTGGATAGTGAGCGGTGCGACGCCGGTGTTGCGGATCTCGAAGGTCAGCTCACTGAGTTGTCCGATGCGCACCGGGCCGAATTCCAGGCTGCTCACACTCACCGCGATCCTGGGACTCGCTGCGATTCCAACGCCAACGCCGCGCAGGCTAACGTTCACCGACGGGTTCGCGGTGTCATTGCTGTTGAGGGTGAGTGTTCCGGCCTGAAGACCAGCGACCGCCGGTGCGAAGCGTACTTGCAACACGGATAGACCCGAAGGCAAAACCGTTAAGGGAAAGTTGGCGCTGAGCAACTGAAAGCGGCTGTTGCTCACAGTGACAGAAGTCACGGTCATGGGGTCAACGCCAAGATTGCGGATCTGAATCGCAAGGTCTTTGCTCTGTCCGCTGTTGACGTCACCGAAGTCTACGGCCTGCGGCGTGACGTCAATGCGTACCTTTGGCAATTCAGTGGATGCACCGGTTCCGGTAAGGTTTACGATGACAGGCCCGGTCAACGAATCGTTGCTGCTGACCGTGAGTATCGCTGTCTGTGCTCCGGACGCGGTGGCGATCGGTGTGAAACGGATCTGTATTTGTTGCGTCGATCCTGGCGTCACCGTGAGAGGCAATGCGCTTTCGACCGTGTAGCGGGCGCTGCTGCTGACGACGGAAGTTACCGTGAGCGTCGCGGTGCCACCATTGCGAATGCTCAGGGAAAGGGTGCGGCTTTGACCCAGAACCACATTGCCAAAGTCGAGAGAGGCCGGGTCCACTTGGAGTCGCGGAGAGGTTCCGCTGGGCGGCGTCACGCTGGCACCTCCGTCGAGATTCACCGCGGGCAGTATGCCGAAGTCAACCACTTGATCGGCTTGAATCGAGGCATGAGTGACCACCGGGGCATCGCTTTCGATGCGCAAGGCCGGTGAAGCTTGCAGGCCCGAGGGTCCGCCATAGTATCCGCCGGCGGGGATGGTGATGCGACGGCCGGATCCGTAGTTGCCACCTTCCAAAAGATTGAGGATGCTGACACCGGCGGGAATCGATCCGGGATTGAGGATATACAGATTTGTCGACGGATTGTCGACAGGAATCACCGAGCGTCTCGTGGTTGTTTCGGTGAAGGCGTAAGCTGCCCGAGCGAACGAATTGCCGTAGGAGACTTCCGCAACGATTCCCGAGACGTTCGATTCGACCGTGAGAGATGCGTTCCAGGTGATATTGCCGTCGAGGTTGAACATCTGCGTGAACTCGCGCCAATAGGCGTGTCCCGCGGCGATGGTTTCAATGACGGGTGTACCGACGCTGACGCCTCCACTCGATGCGGAACGGATGACGATGCGGGCGTCGCGGTTGGTGGGGTTTACCACCTGCAGCCTTGCGAGCCATCCGTTGCCAGCCTGAATGCGCGGCGCAAACAGCGTGACATTGCGGGCCGCAATGGCCGGTGCCGGTTGTGCGGGGATCATTTCCATTGCGGTTGTGCCATTGTTTGTGCGGGTGGCGAGCAACGGCTGCGCGGCTGTGATCGACAGATAGCCCTGAAATCCCTGTGGGGCGTTTGCGAAGAGTTGTTCCACGCGCTGCGCGCGAGAAGCTCTGGCGGCGAGTGTGGGGTTCTGAGTGTCAACCAACGTGCCGTTGTTGGTGCGCAATTCCAGCGAGACATTGTTGGTTTCAGAGACGAGATTGCTGAGCAGGATATCGGATCCGCGCTCAAGGCCGGTGAGGATCAGCCGAGTGCTCAGAGAGGGGTTGAGCGGCACGACATCGAACGTTTGCGCCTGCTGTCCGGAAAATTGCAGATAGCCTTCGATCGAGCCCTTGGCCACGCGTACTTGCGACCAGCCGGAACCAGCTTCGAGCACTGGCAGGAGTTGGGATCCGGGGGGAATCGTCAGGCCAGTATCCGTGAGTTGGATGCCGTTGAGATCGAATCGCACAAGGCGGAGATTGGCCTCATCGGGACCGAAACTGACGAGAGTCGAACGGGCCGCCCAATCCTGGCGAATCGGCGCAGAAAGGTTGGAAAGTGTTGTGGCGGGAATCGGCAATCCGGACCCCGTAAGGCTCAACAGCAGGTCGCTGCCAGTGATGCTGTCGCCTGAGATCGTAAGCACCGAGTTGTAGGCATTGGCCGACGACGGATTGAAGCGGATCAGAATGTCGACTGGGGTGCCCGACAGAATCACCAGCGGCAGCGCCGGGCTCGTGACCGCGAAGACCGGATTGTTGGAGGCGAGCGTCGTGATTGTCAACGGACCTGTTCCGGAGTTGCGCAGAGTCAGAGTCAAGGCACGAGATTGGTTGACGATGACGTCGCCGAACGCAAGTTGATTCGGCTCTACTTCGAGGCGTCCGTTGGCCTGCGAGTTTCCGGTACCGGTTCCGCGCAGCGTGATTTGGGCCGAGATCGCCGGATTGTCGGTATTGAGGGCCAAAGTGGAGGTGGCCACGCCAGCGACGGAAGGCGCGAACTGGAGTTCGAGATTGGCGGATGTCGATGGGGCCATGGTAAGGGGCAAGCGCGGATTCGAGAGGCGGAACTGCGCGTTGGTGAAGACAGCGCCTGTGATGGCGATGGGTTGGGACGAGGCGTTGCGAATGGTGACCAACTGCGTGCGCACTTGCCCGCCGGGAACAGCTCCGAATTCGACTGTGACGGTTGGCGTTTCGAGTGCGGAACTAGATCCTTCGCATCCCAAGGCGACGGCGAGCGAGGGACGGACAGGATCGTTGGTGGCAGCGGTGAGGGTTCCGGCTGAGAAATTTGCAGACGATGGCGTGCAGCGTACGGCGATTTCTCCGGTTGCGCCAGGGTTGATCGAAAGCGTATTCGCTCCAATCAGTCGGAAGATCTGTGTCGAGCCTGTGGAAATGTTCGTGATGTTCAGGGCAGCATTGCCGGTGTTGGCGATACGCAAAGAACGGTCCGCGTTTCCGGTGGCGGATCCGAAATCGAGTGCGGTTACGTTGAGCGTCGCGGCAGGCCCGCGCTGTCGATAGACGACGCCTTCCACCGGAATCCCAACCGTCGGACGTGCCGGATCGTTGGTCTTCAGCGACACCGACAGCGAGAAACCTCCCGGGGTCGCGGGCTGAAAGAGCAGTGGGATTTCGGCGGATTCCCCGGCGGGAATTGCGATTGCTTGCCCGGCATAGGTTAGCGCGGAGTTCGTCGATTCGACGGCCGCGATGCGCAGAGTTCCGGGGCCGATATTGCGCACCGGGATGTTCACGATTCGACCTTCATTGACGCGGGTATCCGCAAGGCGGAGCGGGGCGATGGCGTCCAGGGATGGTTTTGCGTCGAGCGTGATAGGTCCTAAAGTTTCGTTGGATTCATTGAAGCCATCGCTGATGCGGATGCGGAGGAGCACGCTTTCAGCAGGTGTGAACCTCGCGGTGTCGATGGTTGATTCCGAGGCGCTCAGGTTCAGGTTGAGCGGTAGCCAGGTTGCACCATTGTCACGGCTCCACCAAATGTCCTGGGTGAGCGCGTCGTTGTCGATGTCCGTCGCTGACCAGGTGAGTTTCAAAGAGCGATCCGGTGCGGAAGTTGGTTTCGTTGCGACCTGAATAGCCGGGGAATTTGGCGAGCGGCCGATCGAGGCGAGTTCACGGTCTCCGTTGAAGATCGCGATGCGGTCGATTTCGGCGGGGATAGTGGGAACCGTGAATGCGAAGGGCGTATCGGAATCAGAAGTGAGTTCGATGCACCGATCGGATCCCGATACTGTGCCCTTGGAGAACTGGCGCAGGCAGAGTGTGCCGCTGCTCGCGGCGGGTCTGGCCGTTTGTGTGGACAACGGCGGGTCGATTGTGGCGCTGGTTCCGCCTGCGGCGATGGTGCCGGTGATCAGCGTTGCGGATCCGGTTATAGTGTTGCGGGAACGGAAGGCGTCGAACAATCGAATCGAATTGTTGGCGCTGATCCAGGTGGGTGAGACGGACGGCTCGCAGGTCATGAATTCCGCTGTGTCCGCGGGGATGACGGTGTCGAGGGTTGGCGACAATCCCGGGTCTGCAATCAGCGATGTCGCGCGTTCGAGCCCGAGTGCCGATCCGAGTAGGCAGGTAGTCGTCGATGAACTGTCGGCAGCGATCGCGATGCCTCGAGTGACGGCACGTATCTGAAAGAGGCGCGAGGCACCTGATTCAACCGTGGATACTTCGGGCTGTGCGGCCCAGGGCACCATGGATGTCCACAAGCGCACGCCGTTCAGCACCTCGTTCAACGGGCAGGCGAGAGTGGGGCAGAGATGCAGGATCGGGAGTGGCTCGGGCCAATTGGCGGCGGACTCAAACGTCGCATCGAAGGGTTTTCCGGCGAGATAAAGCTGACTTCCGGCCAAGCGGATGGAAGGTTCGAGGCGAAGGGTTCCGGCGGTAGTGAGAGAAGGGGACAGCAGAAAGTTCGCGCTGAGGTCGAGTGGGTTGTTACCCGCAGCCGGGATCGCTGCCGACTCGAGGGTCTGCAGCAGCCTGTCGTCGCGATAGATGGCGAGCTTGACCTGAAAACCTCCGTTGTATCCGAGTGGTGCGGCGGCAAACACCCGCACAAGGGCTGGTTTGCCTGAGGCAAGAGGCACGCGGTTGTTGGCGGTTTGAACGGCCTGAACGACTTCGACATGATCGATGTCCAGAGCGCGGTACTCATACGCGGCGCGTACGAGCACGGTGTAGACGCCATTGCCGTTGCCAAAGCGGAAGGTGACGGTCGTGGAGATCGTCTGGCGGGCGGATTGCGTGGCTGGATCCCAGGAGGCGAGGGAACTGCGGATGGAACAAGATCCGGCTAAGGCGAGAGATCCTGAGGCGTCGACCGAGGTATTGGAAGCCACGCAGGTGGATAGGACGCCGGGCTGCTGGTCGATTTCCACGCCGACAGTGGCGCGATGGGTTCCGGTGCTTTGTCCTGCGGGTGGATTCAAGAGCCAACCGGTACTGGTAGAAAACGACAGGTTCAACGGCTGACTGAAGTCGATGGTGGCGGCGGAGTCCGATGGGTTCATCGTTCCGGTAGGAGTTTCCTCAGGCAAGCCGATGTTGAATGCCGAGAAGACCGGAGCGGTTTTCTGGTTGCCGCCGGTGGGGAAGACGAAATCGCACTCGGGGAGTTTCGGGCGGGGAAGTACGAGGCCTGGGCCAAGCACTTGACGCGGGGGATCGACGGGGGAGCAGTTGGTGGTGACTGTCAACTCGCGAGAGAGGAGGCGTCCTGTGAACGCGCGGGCTTGTGCATGGAGTGTTGTTGCAGTTCCCACGGCTAAGAAGGCGATGGCCGCAAGCACGGAAACCCGATGATTCGTCATACGAGTATGCTATCGCGATGTGGCTTTGGCGTAGACAGCCTCATATTCCGGGATGATGCGTTCGGTGGAAAAGCGTTGCTCGGCGGCTTGACGCGCGGCGTGGCCTATGGTGTCCCGCAAGGCCGGATCTTCGAGCACAGAGATGGCGCGGGCGGCCATGGCATCGATGTCGCCGATGTTGCAAAGGAAGCCGGTTTGGCCGTCGTCTATGAGTTCTGGTACTCCCCCGACGTTGGTCCCAATCGGTATGACACCGGAGGCCATCGCTTCGAGGGCGGCGAGCCCGAAACTTTCCATCTCGCTGGGCATGAGCAGGACGTCCGCCTGGCGGAGCAGGGCCGGAACATCGTTGCGTTTGCCGAGGAAACGGATATGGCCGATGAGGCCGAGGTCGTGGGCGAGGCGTTCGGCTGCGCCGCGGTCGGGTCCGTCGCCGACCATCCAGAGTTCGGCGTCGACGGAGCGGCGGACTTCGGCGAGGATCCGTACGCAGTCGAGGACTCGCTTCACTGGGCGGAAGTTCGAGAGGTGGATGAGGCGCGGCGGGTGCGGGGCTGATTGCTCAGGGCAATAGAGCGTGGGATTGATGAAGTTGTGAATGACGTCGATGGGTTTGGTGACGCTGAAGACGTCGATGGTCTGCTGGCGGAGTTGATTGGAGATGGAAGTTACGGCGTCGGACTCTTCGATGGAATACTTGGTGATGCCGAAGTACGAGCGGTCGATGCCGACGAGAGTGATGTCGGTTCCGTGGAGCGTGGTGACGAACGGGAGCGGGCGTTTGCGCTTTCCGGCCATGATTCCGCGGGCGAGCATTGCCGAGACGGAGTGGGGGATCGCATAGTGGACGTGGAGCAGGTCGAGATCGTATTCGTCGGCGACTTCCGCCATGCGTGAAGCGAGCGCCAGGCAGTAAGGCGGGTATTGGAAGAGCGGGTAGTTGGAGACTTCAACTTCGTGATAGACGATATCCGGACGGTCGTTGAGGCGAATCGGGTTGGCGTAGGTGATGAAGTGGATCTGATGGCCACGGTTGGCGAGTTCGAGTCCGAGTTCGGTGGCGACGATGCCGGATCCGCCGTAGGTTGGGTAGCAAGTGATGCCGATCTTCACGGGCTTGAGTGTAGCAATATGGGACTGTGCGGATCTTGATTGCGGTGGCTCATGCGGATGACGAGACTCTGGGTTGCTTCTTTGTTTTGAATGGCCCGGATGTTTCGATTTTGCATGCCACAGACTCGACTCCACTGCATCCGCGCTACGCGGCGAAGGCCGGTTACTCTTCCATAGCGGATTATCGGGCGGCGCGGCGGACGGAGATGCTGGGCGCGATTGAAGCGGGCGGCGTGGATCCGGCGCGATGGAAGGCGCTCAAGATTGCGGATCAGGAGGCGCCTCGGAATGTGGCGGCGATTCGTGAGGCGGTGCTGTCGTATGGCGCCGATCGGATCTACACGCATGCCTATGAAGGTGGACATCCAGATCATGACGCGTTGGCGTTTGCTTTGCGCGGGCTTGCGAATGTTTGGGAGTTTCCTCTGTATCGGGCTTCTTCTTCTGGCGAGTTCGAGACCGGTGGATTTCTGGATGGCGGCGGTTTCCGCGTGGGGGTTGAGGATGTCGATGGCAAGCGGCGGATGCTGGCCTGCTTTGGTTCGCAGACACGAGTGATCGAGCGGTTTCCCTTGGAATGGGAGTGGTTCCGACCGATGAAATCGTATGATTTCGAGCGACCTCCGCATGATGGGGCACTTTACTACGAGATCCGGGGGCATGGTTGGGACTGGAAGTCGTGGAGGGAAGCGGTGAGCAGTGCGCACGTGTGATTCGTGTCGCGATGAAGATGCACTGCCGATGATCAACGCAAAAGAGAAAGCGTTCTCCGATGGCTGCGCTCACAGGGTCGAATCCACTCGTTGAGTACAATAAGTTTGTTATTGGAGCAGAGAGCGGGGAACTGCTCGCGATGAGGATGCGGCAGACCTGAGCCAATGCAATCCGGTCTCCTGATCGATATAAATCCGCTCGTACTGTATGTGGTCGGTTCGGTCAATCCGGAGGGAATCGAAACATTCAAACCCACGAGCCAGTACCTGAGAACCGACTTTGACCTCCTGAAACGGGTTGTCCAAAATGCTCGACAGCTCTACTCGGTTCCCCACGTTTTTGCCGAAGTCAGCAACCTCACCGATCTAAAGGACAGAGAACGACAGGCTGCCAGAGAGGTTTTGAAGGACAACATCAGGATCATTCAGGAAGTTGTGATCGGAAGTCTCGAAGGTTGCGAGGATTCGGCGTTTGTCGATCTTGGTTTGACGGATGCAGTAATCGCAATAGCTGCTCGGCGAACAAATCTGTACCTCTTGCTCAGTCGAACGGGAGTCGAAGTCTACGACTTCGTTTATCTGAGAGCTGCCGAATACGGCAGTTAGTTCTCGATTCTTGCATCCTTGGCTCGATTGCGCGAATCTGGTGATCATGAGACTTCTTGTCCCAGCGCTGGTGCTGCTCGCGCCCATGTACGCTGCAAGTGTATATGACTTCGAACTGAACACGATTGACGGCAAGAAGATGCCGCTGTCGGCCTACAAAGGAAAAGTGGTGCTGCTCGTCAACACCGCAAGCCGTTGAGGGTTCACCCCTCAGTACTCCGGTCTGGAGTCCATTTACGGTAAGTACAAGGCCCAAGGCCTGGTGGTGGTCGGTGTCCCTGCGAACAACTTTATGGGGCAGGAACCCGGAACCAATGAAGAGATCAAGGATTTCTGCACACGTACCTACAAGGTCACCTTCCCAATGGCTGCGAAGATCTCGGTGAAGGGTGACGATGTTGCTCCGCTATTTAAGCATCTGACGGAGGCGGCCGGCGCTCCCAAGTGGAACTTTACGAAGTATCTGGTGGGCAAAGACGGCAAGGTGATCAAGAAGTTCGATTCGGGCGTGAAGCCGGAATCTGACGAACTGACCTCGGCGATCGAAGCGGCGCTGAAGTAAATCAAGCGAAGAACGAACGGCGGCTGGGTTCTCTCATTGGGAGTCCGAGCCGCCGTTTCGTTTTAGAGTCGCCGCAGAATCTCCGCCAGTCTCGAAATCGGTCCGCTTTGCCAGGTGCGCGTCGAGTTGTTCCCGGGTATAGCCAGTCAACCAGCAGATGATTTCATCCACTTCGGCTTTTGTGCGTCCCTTCTTCTCTGCCTTCGTGAGGTAGTGGGGGTAAACACTGGCGACACTGGATGTGCGGATCCGATGTTTGGTCATGATCTTCTATTCTCAACCGAAAATCAAAACGGCGGCTGGATTCCGTTGCAGGAGGCCAGCCGCCGTTCTGTTTGAATACGAGGTTGGCTAGAGACGGACGATCTTATCGCTCTTGATGTTCTTTAGCGAATTGCGCGTGTCCACGATCAGTGTCGCCGAATCGACCAACGCGGTGTAGTTGAAGTCGGCGTGATCGGTAATGATCACGCAGCAGTCGGCAATCTTCGCGGCGGGGACTAGATCTTCCGCCTTGTAGACGATTCCATCGATCTTGACGGACGGCACATAGGGGTCAGAGTAGGTGACCTTGGCGCCGCGCTTCTCGAGAAGGTGGATGATGTCGAGAGCCGGGGATTCACGGACATCATCGATGTTGCGCTTATAGGCGGCACCGACGATGTGGATGTGTGAACCTTTGATCGGTTTGGTGTGATCGTTGAGGGCATTCTGCACTTTTTCGACCACAAAGTGCGGCATGAAGCCGTTGATCTGACCTGCAAGTTCGATGAAGCGGGCTTCGATTCCGGACTGGCGGCTCTTCCAAGACAGGTAGTAAGGGTCGATCGGGATGCAGTGTCCGCCGAGGCCGGGGCCTGGGTAGAACGGCATGAAGCCGAACGGCTTGGTGGCAGCCGCGTCGATTACTTCCCAAACATTGATTCCCATACGATCGCACATCAGAGCCATTTCGTTGACAAGGCCGATGTTGATCATGCGGAAGGTATTTTCGAGCAGCTTCACCATCTCGGCGACCTGGGTTCCATTGACGGGAACCACAGTTTCTAAGGCTTGTTCGTAGAACAGCTTGCCGACGTCAGTGCACGCAGCGGTGGTTCCACCGACAACCTTGGGGATGTTCTTAGTCTGGTAGCGCGCGTTGCCGGGATCGACGCGTTCGGGCGAGAAGCAGAGGAAGAAGTCTTCCCCGACTTTGAAGCCCTTCTCTTCGAACATCGGCAGCAGCACCTCGTCGGTCGTGCCGGGGTAAGTGGTGGATTCAAGCACCACGAGCAGACCCTCGTGGAAATACTGAGCGATTTCCTTGGCAGCCGCATCGATGTAGCTCATGTCTGGATCCTTCGTTTTGCGAAGGGGCGTAGGCACGCAGATGTTGATGGTGTCCAGTTCTTGGATCACGGAAAAGTCGGTTGTGGCGCGAAGCTTTCCGGCCTGCACGAGCTCACGAACCTGTTCCGTCGGGATGTCCTGAATATAGGATATGCCGTTGTTGATGTCGTCCACCTTGGACTGCTGGATGTCGATTCCGATGACCTCGAAACCGGCGTGCCCGAATTCCACGGCCAACGGCAGGCCGACATAGCCCAGTCCTACGATGCCAATTTTGGCGGTCTTGTTCTGGATCTTTTCTTTGAGGCGGGCCGCCGTGGTGGCGGTAGTTATAGTGCTCATGGGATCTCTAGTACTCGCTGCTTCAACTCAGGTAAAATTCGCCTCTGCCAATCAACTCGGCAGGACCTGTCAGATAGATATCGTCATTTTTCCAGCAAAGGGTTAACGTTCCTGCCGGGGTATCGACATTTACGGGACTTTTTACAAGTCCACGGGCCAAAGCGGCTGCTGCTGCCCCTGTTGACCCGGTCCCTGAACTCTGCGTCACACCGACGCCGCGCTCAAAGAACCGCACCTCCAGGGTATCAGAGGAAACAAAGCGTACGAATGAGACGTTGGTACGGTTTGGGAAGTACGGGTGACGTTCGATCTCCACCCCAGCGGCTTCCCAGTGCGCTGGAAACTCGCTTTCGCAGAAGACAACGCACTGGGGGTTGCCGACATTGAGAATCGTTACCTCGCCGATGGGGAAGGCGCTGGGCAGCGGATGATGCAGTTGCTCGATGCGGGCTTGGCCCATGTTCATCTCCAATAGGAACTGGTTGCCGACCCGCTCTTTGAGTTCCAGATGCTTTACTCCCGCTCCGGTGAGAATCCTTATACGCTCGGTTTTCGCGATATCGGCGTCGACCAGGAGAGCGGCGGCGCAGCGGGTGCCATTGCCCGAGATTTCGGAATCTGAACCGTCGGCGTTGTAAAGGCGGATCGCACCGTCTTCGAATTCGGATTTGGAGACGATCAGCCAGCCGTCGGCACCGATTCCGGTGTTGCGGTGGCAGATCGCCCGGGCGGTTTCCGGCATGTCCAGACGGGCGGGCAGTTCGTGGGCCCAGGTGAGGAGAAAGTCGTTTTTTGCGCCGTGCGCTTTGACGAAAGGGATGTTCATCCGACTTTCAGTTTAGCGTCGCCGATTTGCGATACTGACATCCTGGTGATCGCAAGAGGCTTTGCGCGGCAGGCGGAACTCGCCAAGGCCATTGAAGAGATCAAGCCGTTGCTCGGACCCGACGTGGTGCGGCTGACCTACAAGCTGGAAGAGGATTGGAGCGGCGACCCGTCGATTTTTTTCCGCGTGGTGCTGTCCGATCGGGCGAGCCGCCGGAGTGAGATACTGGCAGCCACGAGACGTGTCGAGGATCTGATGGTTGACCACATGCGACCTCTTGAGGAATGGGGACTCTTGCCATACTACAACTATCGCAGCCCGACAGAACAGGCTGCTCGCGCCGTGGATGATTGGGCTTAGTTCATTGCTCTGCCGGTGGATCCGCTCAAGCTGGCGGGCCGTATTGCCACCATTGAGGATCCGGCACCGAGTCAGGCATGTCTCCTTCGAGCCGTTTCCACCGCCTACTACGCGTTGTTCCATCTGCTGATTTCCGAGGCGACTCTGAACTGGGGACGGTCTGAGTTTCGTTCTGAACCCGGGAGGATCTTCGATCACGGCAAAATGAAAAATGCCGCGATTCAATTTAGATCAGCACTTGAGTCGCGGAGAAAATCTTCTCCCGTCGCATCCAAACTCCACCACGTCGTCGATACGTTTATCAAGCTACAACAGCATCGAAATCGAGCGGATTACGGCACGAGCGAGGAGTGGAATCAGTCGGATACTATCGAACCGATCGCCGACGTCGAAGCCGCCTTCGAATCCTGGAAAGGCATCCGGGACGAATCCGAAGCACCCGCATTCCTGGTATCGATGCTCGGAACCCGCATGCGATCCGATCACTCGTAGGCGAGTAACTTTTTTGCTGTAACGTGCTTCTCCAGTTCCCCGCGCCTCATGAAATAGGTCGATTTCGCTTTGGACGCGCTAAAAAGCTTTTCCGCCTGATCGTCAAAGTGAGGCGACTTCGGATCGTCGCTTTCACCCAGCGGAATCACCATGAATGACTGCGGCGGTTTCGTCAGAATCACAATCTGCGTCGATGTCTGGCCGGTATGCCCCAGCATGATGTCGCCTTTCTTTGAGAAGCTGATCGCGCGCGGTGTCGCCATGCCTGCCTCGCGAAGAGTTCCTCCGCTGACGGGGAAGTTGCGCGTGGATCCCTGGCGTCCGGCGCGGAAGTACGTTCCGTAGGTCGCATCGGGCGCGAACTCCTTGTTGAGCCGCGCTTCCCCTTTCACCAAAGCTTCGCGGATCTGTTCGTCGGTGAGTGAAGCGGGAGGCTCTGTCGCGCGAGCCGCCTCAGTGGGCAGCGAGATCTTGAACAGATAGAATGCCAGCGCTGCCCGTGACGAAGCTTCAGACTTGCGATTCCAACCCGTCAACATCTTCGCGAACCCTGAATCAGATGCCTTGGCGATGTGCGCCTGCCAGAGTTCAGCATGCCAAACGGCGGACGAAAACGCGTAGTCGATCGCTTCCTGCACAGTCACGCTCGAGTCAGCGTCGAGTTCGTCGACTGTCATCCGCCCGCGCTGGTGGATCGGCGGATTCGGCGCATTGTACAGATAACCGGTGTATTTGGATGGAACCATCGGCGAATTCTTGATCATGAACTCTGGCGCGATGTTGTTGTTTTCCATGTAGCCTTGCCCAGGGTTCTGCGACTGCACCAGATCCTCGATTTTGTGAAAGCCATTCCACTCACACGCGCCAGACTCACCGGGCAGCGGCTTCGATGGGTCACAGGACGAAGGCCGCACCGGTACGCGTCCATTGCGCACATAGTAGATGTCTCCTTGCACCGTTGCGATCATGATGTTCTGCTGCATGAGTTCGAACATCGAGATCGCTGACTTCGCCTCAGCCAGATTCTTCGCCGTCATCATTCGATATGACTGTTCCATCAGACCCGTCGCCTTCGCATAGGGGATAGCGGCTGCGTATGATTTGCCATTCTTGACCGCGACGATTGGCCCATGATGCGTATGTTCGAAGCGAACCTCCTGCCACTTCACACCTGCGTCTGTTTTGACGCCGATACGATCGGTGCGGACGTCGAGCGGCCGCCACTCGCCTTTGAACTTATACTTGCCGTCGGCGATCTCCTCTTCAAAGACGTCAGAGGTGTCGGGTCCGCCGGTGGTCATGGCGATCGAAAGCCAGCGTGAATGGCCAAGCGAGGGGAAGGGAAGCCCGAGGATTGCGGCACCGGAAACTTTCAACGCCGCGCCATAAATTCGAACCTCGTAGAAGCGGAATTCGCCGTACCAGCTCAGATGCGGATCGATCACCGCGATTGGAGCCTTGACGGCGGAGCGCTTAGCGGAAATCAGCATTTCGTTGGATCCGCGATAGGCTGCTGGCGTGGGTTGAATACCGGCTTTCGAGAGGTCGCCGGCAACTTCGCCTTCTGGCCAGCCGAAAATGATGTAGCGGCCGAGCGCGACCTGCATCCATGGTTCGAGCTTCGGCGCCCATGCGGGAACCTTGGCGGGATTGTCTTTCATATACTGCTCGACGCCCGCCTGAAAGGCTTCCATCATGGCGCGGAGGTTCGCCGGAAGCTTGGGATAGGCGGCTTTGGCGATGTCGCGATGCTGCCAGAGGCGTTGGCGATAATCCTGTTGATAGAACTGTTGCCCAAAGACTTCGCTCATGGTTCCTTCGGCCCGGCGGTAGTTCTTGAGCAACTCTTCGAGGCGGTCTTCGGCCTGTGCGTATCCGACACCGAACGCGGCACCGGCGTCGGTTTTGGCGAATACATGGGGCACTCCAAAGTCATCGCGAAGGATCTCGACCTTTTCGGAGGCGGCAAGCGTGAATGCAAATAGAGCAGCGAGGATCATGCAGCCAGGATTATATCGCCGCTTCGTGATCTACTGTAGAGACACAGCCGTGTCGACCTCATCGAAAAAGAAACCATCGTTGGCCCAGATTGCCTATGACCGGATTCGCGAGCGCATCCTCAAGGGTCAATATCCGCCAGGGTCCGCGCTCTCGCGCCGCGGACTGGCAGAAGAATTGGGCATGAGTCTGTTGCCGATCTCCGAAGCCTTGCAGCGGCTGGAATCGGCAGGATTGATCGAGACGCGTCCGCGAGCCGGAACGCGAGTTCGCATCCCGCCAAAGAAAGAAGTACTGGAACGTTATCTGTTGCGAGAGGCGCTCGAAAGCCAAGCGGCACGGCTCTTTTCCGTAAATGCCACAACGAAAGAACGCGAAGATCTCATTCGAGGAGGCGAGCAACTCGACAAGCTCTATGCGATTTGCGATGAAGGCGACGCCGAGCCCGAATTCATCTACTCAGTTCGTTTGAAGCACGTACGCCTGCATCTCAAGATCGCTGAAGGCGGACAGTGCGGATTGTTGCACGCGGCGATTGAGCAGGAACACGAAAAGATGTACACGCTACTCGCCGATCGCGCGGCGCAGATGCGTCCGCTGCCGCCGGGCTACCACGCTTCGCTCGCGGAGGCGGTGGCATCGACCGACATGATGCGCGCCGACGAAGCCGCGCGAGACCACATCCGCTACGCGCAGGCGAATCTTGTGGACAACATCGAACTGCCATCGACCGACCGTTGGCGTCGCAAACGAAACGGAGACTGATCCACTATGGCGGGACGCCGAAAGTTTTTGATCTCAATGGCTACGGGCGTATCGGCGGCTCAGACGCAGACTCCACCTGTTTGGAAGCATCGCTTCTGGGAAATTCCTGGCAAGGACCTTGAGGCGCACATCCAACAGGCCCGGCTTGCAATCTTGCCGATGGGCGCGGTGGAGTTCCACGGCCCTAGCGGACCTCCATTCACCGACTGTTTTCTGGCCACGGGCATTGCCGATAAGCTGGGTCCGAAGTTGAAGGCGTCGGTGTTTCCGGTCATTGCCTACACCCATTGCCCTGCGCATACCATTCGCTTCAAAGGTACGATCTCGATACGTCCCGAAGTGATCACGATGTACATGGCGGACGTGTTGCGGGGCATCGCGGCGAACGGCTTCACGAAGGTGTTTGTCTTGAATGGACACAGCGGCAATACAGGCCCCGCGCAGGCGGCCATTTCTCAGGTGACCGGTGAGATCAAAGGACTGCAGGCGTTGAGCGCGAACTGGTGGGAGACGCTAACGTTCGATTTGCTCGACAAAATGAAAGTGTTCACCTCTGGCAATGGCGGGCGCGGTCATGGTGGGCCGCTAGAGTTGTCGTCGGCTGCGGTGTTTGCGCCGCAGGGGAGTGTCGTGCCCGGCGGAGGTCCGGATCTGCCTGCGTTGGAACGTCTGGCGGACTTTCCGCACTATGTCGAAAAATACGAGGGCCGGGGCTGGCCGGGTTATTCGGGTAAGCAGAGCGAGATCGGCAAAGAGCGTGGAGAACGCCTGATCACGGTGGCATCCGATAAACTGGGAGCATTGGCCGAGGCGTGGCTTAAGGACGCCGCACGGCCCGGGAGTTGGTAAATGATCTTTCGAGTATTCGGTGTGCTCGCCTTGCTGGCGACTGCCGCATGGGCGCAATCCGCCGCCATCAACGGACAGATTGAAGGCACCATTACAGACGCTTCGGGCGCTGTGATCTTAAACGCTGAAGTTGAGATCGTCAATCTCGACAATGGATTCAAACGCGCCGGCACCACGGATGCTGCCGGCTTTTACCGCTTTGTCACCCTGCCGTTGGGATCGTATGAGATCAACGCCAAGGGCGCGGGCTTCCGCGATGTGAAAGCGAAGGGCGTGGCTCTCACCGCGGGTTCGACGGCCGTCGTGAATCTCACCTTGACAGTGGGCACGGCGTCGACGGTGGTCGAAGTCGGAGCAACGGGTCCGATTGTGGAACCTGGCAAGACGGATTTGGGTTACACTCTGGGCGGTCGCGCGATTGCGAATCTGCCGCTGGTGACTCGCAATACGTACAATTTCATCCTCGCGCAGCCGAATGTGAGCGGACATCCGCAGAATAGTTTTGGCGTGCCTCGCAAGATCAATGCGAATGGCTTTGGCGATCGTATTAACTATCAGTTGGATGGCAGCAACAACACGCAGAGCGATCGCGCGGGCATCCGATTGATGCCGATTTCGAATACCTTCCTGGCGGAAATCCAACAGGTGAGCAACGGCTTTTCTCCAGAATTCGGAAACACGGTGGGCACGGTGTTCAATGCGATCACGAAGAGTGGCGCGAACGATCTGCATGGCGAGGGCGCGTACATCTTCCGCCGCGGACCTTTGAATGCGCGCCCCACTCTATTGACGGCGAATCAGGCGAAGCCCAAGGGCTTTCTGGATTCGATGTACATCAACACGGGTGGGGCTTTGAAGAAGGACAAGCTATTCTTCTTTGGCGCGTTTGAGCATGTGCGCAACGATCTGTCAGTAGCGATTACGGTTCCGGCGGCGACGATTGCGGCGCTCAGTTTGCCGGCGCGTTTCGCGGACGTTCTTCCCACTGTTGAGCAGCCCTACTTCGCATTTACGCGCTTCGATTGGCTGATCAGTCCGAAGCATCAGATGTTTGTCCGCTACAACCACTTCCGCAATGAGCAGCCTTACAACAACGGTGGCGGACAAACGGTAGAATCGCGCACAGTACTGTTCTGGGATCGCGTTCATGCGGTCGGCACGCAGCTTGTATCGACGCTGACGCCATCCACCGTGAACGAGTTCCGCTTCCAGTTGCCGTATCGAAGCCAGCAGAACCGGCGCGCGGATTTTTCGGGAACCGGTGCGGCGATCACGATTTCGGGATTGATCAACTTCGGCGCGCCGACCGTTGGCGGCTTCAGTTTCACCGAGAAGATGCCGGAATTTGCGGACAATGTGAGCCACAACCGCGGCACGCATAGTTACAAGTTCGGTGGCACGATCCGCAAGATTTTGGACAACAACACGCAGGCAACCGCGGCGACCTATACGTTCACCAACCTGGCGGCGTACCAGGCTGCGGTGAGTGGCGCGAATCTCAAGGGTTACAACTCGTTTGCCCAGACGGTGGGCGAGCCAGCGCTGATTTACAACTCGCTGTTCTCTAGCTTTTATGCCCAGGATTCGTGGAAGGCGCGTCCCAATCTGACGCTGGTTTACGGCCTGCGTTACGACCGTTACAGGATTCCCGAGGCGGACAAGCAGTCGCCGTATGAGCCTTCTCGAACCTTTCGCGCGGACAATAACAATTTCGCGCCTCGCTTCGGCATGTCGTATGCGATCGGCAAAGATCAGAAGACGGTGATTCGCGCCAATGGCGGCATCTTCTTCGATCCGCCGCAGATCGATGTCTATCGGCGTGCGATTTTGAGCAATGGCAATCCGCGATTCTTCAATGTTTCGACGGGTCCTACGACTTCGTTTGCGCCTTCGTTCCCGAACGTGTTCACGGGGATACCGAGCGGCTTTACGGTTCCGACGCAGGATATCGTGACCGTCTCGCCCGACTTCAGAACGCTTTACTCGGGCAATGCGAACGTCCAGATCAGCCGTGAGATCGCGCGCAACACTTCGTTGAATCTCGGTTATCTGTTCACCAAAGGTACGGGGCTGCCGGTCTATCGGAACATCAACCTGATTGCGACGGCGAACCGCTTGGCCGATGGCCGTGTCATCTATGGAACCGGCCGAGTGGATCCGCGGTTCAACAACATCGCCATGGCGGAAGCGACGGGCAATTCGAACTACAACGGTTTGAACATCGGCTTGAATCGGCGTTCGACGCAATTCGAAATGTTCACGACCTATACCTGGTCGCATGCGATCGACGATGCGCCGGAACAGAACAGCCTCGACAGCGGCGCTTTGCTGCCGCAGGATACAGGCAATCGTCGCGGAGAGCGCGCGAACTCGTACATCGATCGCACGCATGTCCTTGTTGTAACCGGTGTGCTGAATCCCCAGTTCCAGACCACGTCGCGAGCAATGGGGCGGCTCGTGAATCATCATCAGTTGTCGATTCTCTATAGCGCCCGTAGCGGCGATATGTTTTCGATGGGAAGCAATCGCGTTTTGAATGGCGATCAGTTGGTTCCGGCGGCGCAGCAGCGGCCGTTGTTCGTCGGGCGCAACACGGTTCGCGGACCGATGATCAACCATCTCGACATCCGCTACGCCCGCTCGTTTCCGATCAGAGAGCGCGTGAAGATCGAGTTTCTGGCGGAGAGTTCGAACTTCCTCAATAGCTCGAACATCACGGGTCTCAACACGATCGCTCAAGTCGATACGTTGGGTGCGATCACCACGCCGATGAACCTGCTGCGCACGGCCTCGCTGCCGCCGCGCCAGATTCAGTTCGGATTCAGGGTCCGCTACTAGTGGATTTGACGATCCTGCTGTTGGCCGTCTCGGCGTTCTTCGCCGGGGCGGTCAATGCCATCGCCGGTGGTGGGACTTTGTTGACGTTTCCGGTGTTGTTGACGGTGCTGGGTCCTGTATCGGCGAACGCGACGAGTACGTTCGCGTTGTTGTCGAGTTCTCTTTCCGCCGCATGGGCGTTTCGCAATGAGCTTGCCGATGCGGGTGAGATGCTCAAGAAGCTGTGGTTGCCCAGCTTGCTTGGCGGCATCTGCGGGTCGCTTGCGGTGACCCGATTCCCTGAAAGAATCTTCGAGAATCTGGTGCCCTGGCTGCTGTTGGGTGCGAGCGTGCTCTTGGTTCTGCAGAAGCCCATCGCACGTTGGGCGCAGATTCACCCGCATACGCAGCCGACCTCGGGAACGATGTGGGGCACGATGATTTTTCAGTTCTTTGTCGGCGTGTACGGAGGCTATTTCGGTGCGGGCATCGGGATTCTGATGCTGACTTCCCTGGCGTTTCTGGGCCTGCCGAACATCCATACGATGAATGCCTTGAAAGCGGCCCTCGGATTCCTCATGAATGCGGTTGCGACAACGATCTTCATTTTGTCGGGCGCGGTGGTTTGGAAGTACGCAATTGTGATGGCGATGGCCGCACTTTTTGGCGGGTATGCTGGCGCGAAATTCGCTAAGCGACTGTCCCAGGCTTCGGTCCGGACGATCGTCATTTGTATCGGGTTTGGCGTTGCGGGCTTGGCGTTCTACCGGCGGTTCCTGACATCCTGACTCAAATGGTGGGAAGCCAGCCATCATTTTGATGACGCAAAGACGATGGCCTGCGCTTTTCGAACTCGCGGAAGCCGTCTAACCAGTCAGCAGTGCTTTCACAACATTTTCGTGGAGATCGGTCAACCGGAAATCCCGGCCAGCGTAGCGGTAAGTCAACCTGGTGTGATCCATACCGTTCTTGTCGGTGTCCGAACCGGCATCGATCAACTCAATGAAGCGCACGCCCCGTTCGGCGGGGCGACGAGCAACGAGGCATTGCCATGCAAAGCCACGGTCGGACCTCGGGTCGCGTCCGATTCCTTCGACACGTCGAACGGCTTCCGGAGCCTCCTTCCTGCTGCACACCATAGGCAGTCTCCATAAATTTCATACGGCCACCACCGACGGGTCTGAATCTCGCCCCTTGAGGTGCTTTCTGTTGAAATTTACGAGCCAGCCCAATTTCCAGTTGGTGCAATCCGATTGCTCAGCGCGGCGCTTCATGTTCGGGATCGGGTCGCCTTGGCCGGGCACGATGCGTGTTCTCTGATGCGTTCCCGGCAGGAAGCCCGAACCCCCAAGAATTCCTAGCAGTATACTCGGCCATGATTTCCTTGGCCCAAGACGGTTCGACAATCTCTCGACGAAGCGAGAATCCTGTCAGATAGGGTTTCACCTCCAGTACGGCGAACCATCGAGCACATCGATCAAACTCTCGTCAAGCTGGTGGAACTGGTAGACAACCTCGATATGGCTGAATCCAAACACGGGTTTGGGTAGCCTCAATACGAATTTGGCAGCTCAGCTACAGTGTCCAGCGGGCTTGGCGAAGGATCGCCTTGGGATGCTCCTTCATCTTTTCGTACCAAACCGTGAGTAGCTCGCCGTTGGCGAGTTCGACGGTGGATGGATAGCCGATGTCGCCCGATCCGTCGTCGGAGAGCACGATCGGTTCGGACCAGGTCTGTCCATGATCCTTGCTGACGCGGGCCAGGTTTCCCTTGGGATCGCGCCGGTAGCCGTAAGTCATGACGAGCTGTCCGTCGCGGAGCCTCAACAGATGCGAGGGGAGTCCCCAGACGCCGATGGAACGCGGTGCCGAGAACGTGCGCCCCCCATCTTTGGATTCGCACTGCAGTGTCTCGCCCTTGTTGGCTTCGTTGTGATTGCGGATCTGCGCGACGATGCGCCCATCTGTGGCTTCGATGGCGTGCAACTCGTGATAATTTTCCGCCTTGTCTCCGGCTCGTGTGGGGATGTCGGCGAGCCAGCGCCACGTGACGCCGTCGTCTTTCGACTCGCAAACGCCGATTTTGCCTCCTGCCCAGAGCTTTTTGCCAGCGTAGATGAGTCGACCGTCCTTCAATGGAACCGGTCCGTGGGGACTGTTCAGGGGCACCCGATATGGCGCTGACCAAGTAATGCCATCGACACTCCTCAGCATCCAACAGTCGAGCAGAGCCTTGCGCTGTTCCGCGCTCACGCGGTTATGCAGCGCGTTCCATTCGGGATGCCTGGTAAGTGTCGCTTCGTAGGCGAGCGAGGTGAAGGTGGTGACGAGCAGCGAGCCCTTGTTCGTTTCGCAGATGCCTGCATCGCGATCGTCGATTGCCGTGTCCAGCAGGATTTCGGGATATGTCCAGGTGGCGCCGTTGTCGAGGGAGCGCATGAGTTCGACTCGACCGTAGGGGCAGACATGGGCTTCGCGGGATCCGGAATAGACCAGCAGCAGTTCGCCGTTTTTGCGCCGTGCGATGGTAGGCCAGCCGTGATAGCTTTGGGCTTGTTGAGAGATCACGGCGACGTTCGAGATCTTGGCTGCTGCCGAGGTGGCGGCGAGAACTAGAAAGTGGCGGCGGTCGAGGATTGGCAAAAAATGGCTCCTGGAATGGACGAGTTTATCACTCGCAAGAGCCATTCGCAGGAGCCAGCATGAAATCGGGCAAGAGCGTCCTACCGACCCCGTCCGTTATGCTTCAAACCGTAGATCTGATTGCTGAGCTTACTCTGCTTGTGCTGAATTTTGGCGCGTTCCGCGAGGCTGAGTCCGCCACCGTCGATGCGGTCATGACGGATCTCTCGTGCCAAGTGGGATTCGCGGCTCTGGATGACGGCGGTTTCCCCACGCGTCAACGATCCGGAACGGACGCCTTGGGCGACGCGCGCCTGTTGATTCACTTGGCGTTCGGCGACGAAGGGCGGGGCGGCGAACAGTGACGCGGCTCCCAGGGTGATGATCATGATTGTTGTTTTCATATTGTTTGTGCTCAGTTGCACCTCCTGACTCTACGAACTCGCCTGTACGTTGGAAGTTTCGGCGAAGATCGTTAACAATTGATGAAGGAGTCGAATGGAAAAAGTAGCGATTCGGAGATGGAAGGCCGGGCGGGAGAATGCGGAGTGGGATGTTGTGGCGGAGGAGGCTCCGCTCGAAATCCGGGTTTCGGCCAGCTTCAAGGCACAGCGATTCATCCGAACGCTCGCAGTTACCATGCGAACTCCGGGCCATGATGAAGATCTTGTCGCAGGGCTGCTTTACAGCGAAGCGCTGATCAAGTCGCAGGATGACATTACGCTGTTGACCAGGAACAGCGATGGGGCGATGGTTGCTGACCTGGCTCCGTGGGCGGATGTCGATTGGACGGACTTTGACCGCAGTCTTCCGCTGCTTTCGTCGAGCTGCGGAGTCTGCGGAAAGCGCGAGTTGCCCAAGCTTGGGAGCGGGTTTGAAGAGGTATCGACCAAGCGCGTTCGCGCGCGTGTGATTACCGGTTTGGTGGATCAGTTGGAATCGCTGCAGGAAGGCTTTTCGGAGACTGGCGGATTGCACGCGGCGGCGCTATTCGATTGGGAGGGAAAAATGAAGCGGTTCCGTGAGGATGTTGGTCGCCACAATGCCCTGGATAAGCTGATTGGTTCGATGTTGAAAGAGGGTGCTGTGCCGTTGGTGGATTCGATCCTGCTGATGACGAGCCGGGCGAGCTACGACATTCTGCAGAAGGCGATTTTGGCTGGGATCGGCGTTGTGGCAACGATGGGTGCGCCGTCAACAGCGGCGGTAGAACTGGCTCAGCAGCGGGAAATCACGCTGATTGGATTCCTGCGCGACGAGCGGTTTAACGTTTATACGGGTTCCTGGCGTGTGGTTTCCTGATTGAATGACTGAGCGCGGGTTTGCATCTGCCTTAGCGCGACTGCGGCGGGATGCGAAGTAAGTTGATGGGCATCGAAGATCGCCGAGGCTTCACCGGCCGCGGCGCGAGCCTCTTCCGTACGACCACCGGCGGCAAGCACCTGTGCCAGTTGGATCAAACCGGTGGCGACGCAGGGATGATCGGGCGAGAAGTTACGCTTGGAGACCTCAATCATGCGTTGAGCGGTTTGGGCCGCGCTGTTAAGGTCACCCAAAGCGATTTGCGCGATGGCGAGCTGACGCTGGTAGCGTGGCAGTTCCGATGAACCGCCCACCGAGCCTCCACGGCGTTCCAGCGCTTCGACTCGTTGACGCAAGAGGGCGCTCGCCTCTTCCCATTTCTGTTCGCAAAAACGGGTTTCGGGCAAAAAAGGAGATGCCACTCCGTTCTGCCCGCTTTGATGCGAGATGATCTGTTGCAGTGCGGAACAACGGTCGAGCACCGCAAGCGCTTCTTTGCGCCTGCCCAGATCGATGTAGAGGTTGCAGACACGTTGCAGTGCGACGATCTGCATTCCGGTGTTTCCGCTACGCTCTTCCCAGCCAAGGGCTTCTTTGAAATGGCGTTCGGCCTCACTATACCGACCTAGATCGTTGCAAAGGTCGCCGAACAAAAGTCGGCCAAGTGTGACGTCCTCTGCGCCGGGCTGTAGCGATGCTTCCAACTCGTCAAGGCCTGCGGAAACAAATTCCTCAGCCTCTTTCAATCGCCCCAGTCGGTGAAGCACTTTGGCGAGTTCGACACGGTTCGCCCCGACATTTGCGCGGTTGGGCGTTGGGCGGGACAATACATAATCTAAGGATTCACGCAGTTTGACGTCAGCTTTGGCCAACTCGCCCTTGGCATGTAAAGACTTACCTTCGTTGAAAAGGACACCCCAATGCATAGACCGGGTCCGCCAGAACCACCAAGCTCCACCCAGAATCAATAATGTGAAGGATGTCCACAACATGTTCCTTTGTTTATCGTCGGCAAGGCGTCGAGACTGTACAGCTTCGCTCGTACTGCCGATAACAAATATGTACGTATGCGTTTCGTTCGCGTCATCTTATTTGTATGGTCGGTTACTGTTTTGGTTATCGGTGGCACGATTCGCCAGCCAGCGATCGGCAAGAACGCTGACGACCGGACCTGCACCGTTTCCGGTCGAGCCGAATCGTTCTCTTCTACGGATTCGGAAGCGTTCATCGCCTTCTATTTAGACCGGGTGGCGGCAGGAGAATCCCTGCGGATCGATTGGGTGACGCCTTCGGGGGATGTTGCTTCGTCGATTCCTTATGGATCCTTGCCGGGCTCGGCATCGCTCTGTTTTGTGTCTCATCTTCCGATTGCCGGATTCAGCCCCGGTACCTTGCCGGGTGTCTGGCAGGTTCGGATCCTTGTCAACAATGCCACTTCCTGGACGAAGGCGTTCACGATTCGTGCGGATCCGAACGCGGGGGCAGCCCGAATTGACAGTGTGACCCGAACAGCGGTGTCTCCGGCGGAGGCCGAGTTCACGCTCGACGGGTTGGGTTTCGCACCGGGTGCGATTGTTCACATTGCGCAGTTTTCGGCTGGCTCCTGGCGCTATATTCATGCCGCTATTCCGGTGGAAGCGAGCGCTTCGCGCATCCGCATCAAGGCTCCGCCGCTGGCGATGGGTGAGTATCTGGCCGTGATTCGCGATGAGCGTGACCGGGTTTCGAATTCCTCGCGCTTTGTCATCGCGAGCCGGGAATCCTACAAACTGCCGCTACCGGCTGGCGAGCCTTGGGTGTTGACACAGGGTCCATATGGCGGGTTCTCGCATTATGGGCAGGCACTGCATGCCTACGACATTGCGCCTGTGATGGGCCGTTGTCTGGTGGCGATGAGGGGCGGCATTGTCCATAGTTTCGATCAGGGATGGGTGCAGAATCACGCCTCTCGCACCTTCGGCAACTACATCACGATAGACCATGGCGATGGCGAATATAGCCACTATGCCCACCTGCGGACGGGCAGCTTTGTGGTGCGGACGGGGCAGCGGGTGATGCAGGGGCAGGCGTTGGCACGTGTGGGTAACAGCGGCTACACTTTTCCGCTGGGCGGCGGCCACCATGTGCACGTCCACGTGACGAAGTCTTTCTGGGTCGCCGCGCAGAGTATCCCGTTTGAGTTCGACGATCTGCGCGGATCTGCCCGCTACCGCGGAACCATTGTTTCGACAAACCGTTCGCCGTATTGCGACTGTTCGCGTCCTGCGGCTCCGAACATCGTGGCTCCGGCGAATGTGATCGCGACATCCGAAACAAAGCCAGGTGTAGCGGTGGCTTCCGCCGCCCCGCGTGCAGGAGCCAAGCATCAGAAAGGCTCGGTCGGTGTCGCGGATTGGTGGAACCACTTCGTGGCGGTGGCACCGGGGGCGAAGAGTGTCGAGGTATCGCTTGTTTGGGACAACGCGGAAAACGATGTCGATCTGCACTTGGTGAGCCCCTCAGGCAAGCACTACGGCTGGTATGGCGACGTCAACGGATACTCGGGGCAATCGGGACAGCCGGAGAAGTTTCTGATCCCGAATCCGGAACCGGGACAATGGCGCGTGTCCGTGCAGGGGATGCGCAGTAGCGTGGGGTCTATTTCGTTTCGCGTCGAATCGTATGTCGCATCGGCTTGGGCCGCGGTCCGCCGAAGATAGTTGTGCGCAACCCGCCGTGTACTAACATCGTCTTTAGTACTAGCGATGTCGAAGTCTACGGTTTTGGTCGCGTTGTCCCTGTCGACGCTTCACGGCGAAGTCGTCGACCGGGTTGCTATTGCCGTTGGCCGTCACGTCATCACACAGTCACATTTGGATACGGAAGTGAATGTCACGGCGTTTCTTTCCGATGGACCCAAGAAGCTCGATGCCGCCACGGCGCGCAAACAAGCCGCAGGACGCCTGATTCAGCAGACACTCATCCGCCGGGAAATCGAAATCACGCGGTTCCCGATGCCAAAACCCGACGAAGCCCAGTCACTGTTCGAGCAGATTCGCACGCCGCATGGCGAGAACTTTCTCAAGAACCTCCATGCCGCCGGGCTGCAGACGCAAGATCTGGCCGCCCACCTCTTGTGGCAGTTGACGCTCATGCGATTTGTTCTTTACCGCTTTCAGCCGGGCATCAGCATTGGCGACGACGAAATCAAGGGCTACTACGAGGCACAGCTTCCGAAGTGGGCGGCTGAAGGAAAGTCCGCTCCGGAGATGGAGACGATCCGGAAGGATATCGAAGACCTGCTCACACAGCAACGTGTCGACCGTGCGCTCGATGGGTGGCTGGTCGAGCAACGGGACCAGACCCAGATCGTTTACCGGGTCAAAGGACTCGAGGAATGAATCGCAAGTGGCTACTTCGTATGGCGCTCTTGCTGCTTGCCTTTTGTTTGTCGATCGCAGTCGCGCTGATATTCTATGTCCGCAGCGACGGCTTTGGCCAGTATCTTGAGCGACGGGTGATTGAGGAAGTGGAACGGGCATCCGGCGGCAAGGCGGAGATGCGAAAGTTCCGCTTCAATGGGCGTGAATGGAAATTCGCAGTGGATGGGTTTGTGCTGCACGGCAAGGAACCTGTCGGCGAGCCGCCGCTGTTTCAATCGAAATCGATTGAAGCGGATCTCAAGATCCTGTCGTTTCTCTCGCGGCGCGTCGATCTGGCAAGGCTGCGCATACTGGAACCCCGTATCCGAATCACATCCGATGCGCAGGGCCAAACCAACCTTCCGGAACCGAAAATCAAGAAGCTGCCGAAGCGTGACTTCATCGATAGCCTGCTCGATCTCAAGGCTGGCCACATTGAAGTGACTGGCGGAATGCTGGAAATCAACGACCGGCGAGTTCCCCTCGATCTGAAGGCGCGAGATTTCGCGGTGGCGCTGCGTTATGAGGGCTTGGGTCCGCGGTATGTGGGTTCCGCGGCGGCGAAGGATCTCAGTGTGACGATCGCCGGTTTCGGACCCGTACAAACCAGGTTCGAAGCGGAAGCGGCGCTGGAACATGGCATCGTTCGAGTCACGAAGGCGCGTATGGAAAGTGCGTTGGGATCCGCACTGGTAAGCGGATTTGCGTACGACCTGCTGCGGCCTTCGGCGGAGTTCGCGCTGAATCTCAATGTTTCATTGCAACAACTCTCGAAGCTGGTGAAGCTGCCAGCGGACACCGGCGGAAACGCCTTGTTCGCGGGGCGCGTGGCGCTCGGGCTGGACAAGAAGTTCCACTACGAATTGCAAGGGCTGTTGAAGGGGCGTGCGCTGTCGATGAAACAAGGGCGTTTCGAGATCCGGAACGCGGCGCTGACGAGCGGTGTAAAGCTCGACAACCAGCAGTTGCTGTTAACGCGCGCTACGTTCTATGCCCTGGGAGGCCGTTTTCTGGGAGGTGCCCGGATGGATCACTACGATCGTTGGCAAGTGGATGGCAAGCTGGAAAACTTCGCGACGAGCCAGATTCAGATGACCGACAAACCGTTGGCATTGTCAGCGGTGGCGTCCGGACCCGTTCACATCGAAGGCAGAACGCGCACACAAAGCGTCGACAAACTGGTGGCGGAAGTGGAGTTGAGTCCCGCGGCGACTGGGCGTCCACTGCAAGGGTTGCTGAACGTGGCGTTTGACGGGACGACCCTGGAGTTCACGAATTCCTATCTTTCGACGCCAGACAGCGAAGTGGTTTTTCACGGTACTGCGGATTCGAAATTGCACATTGGCGCCCGCACCGCCAACCTCGATGACATCCAGCCCTTTCTGGAACAAAAACTGCCCTTTGCGTTGAAGGGCGGCTCGATCGCTTTCGATGGAAATCTGGTTGGATCCACAGTGGATGCGCATATCTCCGGACGAGTGCTTGCCAACAATGTCCTGTACGAGGGGCGGCTCGTCGAACGGCTGAACGCGGACATCGAACTGAACAAAAGCCAGTTGCAGGCGCGTGCGGTGACGCTCGATCAAGCAAACCTCCATCTCACCGGCGAAGGCGAGGTAGTCCTTAAAGATTGGAAGGCCGATCGCGATAGCAATTTGCGGGCGTCGTTCGCCTTGCGGGGGGCGCGCATTGAGCGCTTGTTGCTCGATGCCGGACAGAATCTTCCCATCGCGGGCCTCGTGAACGCCAGCGTCAGCGTGCGCGGATCCGCCGCGAATCCCGAAGGTGAGGCGCACGTCACAGCCGACAATGTCGTGGCGTTCGATGAGCCGATTGAGCGCCTGAAAGGCTTGCTCAAGTTCACACCGGCAGGGGTGGAAATCAGCGACGGCGCGGCGCTGCTCGCCAAGACGCAAGTGCCCTTCACGATGCGCTATCAAAAGACCGGTGGCGATTGGAAGTCCGGTACATTGCGTTGGAAGCTGCAGGGCTCGGGCGTCGATCTGGCGTCGATCCGCAACCTGCGGAACCGGGTGAAGGATCTCGCGGGTCTCGCCACGATCCAGACGGACGGCGAGGCGCGTATCGTCGATTCTGTGTTTCAACTGCGGTACCTGCAGGGCGAAATCTCTTCGCCGACGCTCTCGTATCGCAACAACGTGGTTGGCAATCTACAGTTGCGTGCGGCCACCAAGGGCTCGGCCATGGGCGTCATCGGGCGCGCGACGTTCCAGGGTGCGAGAATCCGTTTGAACGGCGAGTGGATTCTGGAAGGCAAGGCACCCGGCGAAGGTGTCGTTACAGTGGCCGGCGGCTCGCTCGAAAGCTTAGTCGGGGTCTTTTCCACCACGGGCAAAGCGATGCCGTTTCAGAGCGCGGTAGAAGGCGAAGCGCGGTTCAAGATGGCTTTGCTCGAACCCGCGTCCTTTGAGGCTGACCTGGTGTTGCGGCGTATCCAGATCAATCCCGCACCGACGCAGATTCTGCGCGGTGGAGCCAAAGAACAAGATCTGGTGGTCACCAATCTGCGTCCGGTGGCGATTCATTTGACCTCGCACGACGCGGTGATTCAATCGGCGCAGTTCGCGGCGACGAATACACGTTTCGACGTGAGCGGGCGTGCGGGTTTCGGCGATCGCGCGGCTTGGGATCTGAAGCTCGCAGGCACTCTGAACATGGCGGAATTGCAGATCCTCAACAAAGATCTGTTGGCCACTGGCGTCGCCAAGGTGGACGCGGTGATCAAAGGTGCTTTGGACAATCCACTGGTGAATGGCACATTGCAGTTGAACAACGCGTCGCTCTACTTTGGGGAACTGCCTACGGGGCTCGACAACGTGAACGGTTCGGTCTTGTTCGATCGCAATCGCGCGACTGTGCAATCGCTCACGGGTGAAAGCGGTGGTGGCAAATTCTCGCTGACCGGATTCGTGGGATTTGGCGGCCCGGCGCTGGTGTATCGCTTGCAGGCTGCGGCGAGTGGCGTGCGCGTGCGATATCCAGAGGGGGCGTCGACTGCGGTGAATGCGAATCTGAGCCTGACCGGAACCTCTGAGGACAGTCTGCTGGGCGGTAGCATTTCGATTGCTCGAGCGGGCTTCAATCCGCGGACGGATTTCGCCAGTATGCTCGCCGAAACCGCGCGATCCAATTCGCCGACGGTACCGGTGACCAATGAGTACATCCGTGGCATGCAGTTCGATCTAAAGATCGAGAGCGCTCCGAATCTGGAATTCCTAACGTCGTTGACGCGAGGTCTGCGTGCGGAGGTGGACCTGCATCTACGGGGCAACCTTGCGCGTCCAAGTCTGTTGGGCAATGTGAGTTTCAGCGATGGCGAGATTGCGTTGTTCGGCAACAAATATACGCTGAATCGCGGCGACGTGCGGTTCTTCAATCCGACGCGTATCGAGCCGACGTTCGATCTCGAAGCGGAAACTCGCGCTCGCGGTATCACCGTAAATGTGAGCTTTTCCGGTACACCGAGCAAGATCAATTCCGCGTATCGTTCCGATCCGCCGCTGCAGCCGAGCGAGATCATTGCGCTCCTGGCGATTGGGCGGGATCCCAATATTGGTGCGGGTTTGGCGACTTCGCAGAGCAACACGCAATCGACATTGCAGGGTGTTGGCAGCCTTGTGGGCGAGGCCGTTGCCTCGTCGCTGAATGGGCGCCTGCAGAAGTTTTTTGGCGTCTCGCGGATCAAGATCGATCCGCAACTGACCGGTGTCGAAAACATCCCGCAAGCGCGATTGACTCTCGAACAGCAGGTTTCGAAAGACATCACGCTGACCTACATCACGAACCTGGCGCGCACGCAGGAACAGATCGTGCGCATCCAATGGGATATCTCGCGCCAATGGTCCGCCGTCGCGATTCGAGAAGAGAACGGCCTGTTCGGCGTCGACTTTCAGTACCGTAAGCGATTCAAGTAGCGACCTCGTCTAAAATGAGGATTACTCGAACATGAGAATCCTCGCGATACACGCTCACCCCGATGACATTGAAATTCTGGCCGGTGGTTCGATGGCATTGCTCGCCGCAGCCGGACATCGGCTCACATTTGTGACCATGACCCCTGGCGATTGCGGATCTGTGGAATATGGATCCGATGAGATTGCCGCCATTCGCCGGGTAGAGGCGGCCAATGGAGCGAAGCTGATTGGCGCCGAATACATCTGCGCGGAGTTCCGCGACCTGGCGGTGTTTAACGACGACGCGTCGCGCCGTAAGGTTTGTGAACTGGTTCGGCAAGTGCGTCCGGAACTGGTGATCACTTCTGCTCCCATCGATTACCACTGCGACCACGAGGCGACGTCGGCACTTGTGCGCGACGCCTGCTTCGGAGCCTCAGCCCCGAACTACAAGAGCGGATCCGCCCCTGCGCTGGATGCGATTCCGCATCTTTACTTCATGGATTCCGTTGAAGGTACGGATCGTGACGGTCGCCCGCAGGTGGCGGACTTCCACGTGAAGATTGATTCTGTATTCCAAAAGAAGCGGGACATGCTTGCCTGCCACGAGAGCCAGCGGAATTGGCTTCGCAAGCAGCACGGCATCGATGACTACATTCTGCAAATGCAAAAGTGGTCGCGTGCGGTTGGCAAGCGTTGCGGCTGTGAGTATGCCGAGGGCTTCCGCCGCTATCCCGGACATCCGTACCCGCAGACGCCGCTGCTCGAGGAGTTGCTCAAATCATGCTTGGCCTAAGCCTGTTGCTGCTATCGACGTTCGGCGCGCAAGAGCGCTCGCAGAGCGGACTGGAAATCGAAGCGGTGCGGCCGATGGTGGCGCAGCCGGTGCGTACGCGGAAGGCCCTCATTGCGAGCGTGCACGAACTCGCAACGGACGCTGGGTTGCAGATCTTGAAAGACGGCGGCAATGCGATTGACGCCGCCGTTGCCGTTGCGTTTGTGCTGGGAGTGGTGCATCCCGAGGCAGGGAACCTGGGTGGTAGCGGGTTCCTGCTGGCGTCGTTGAAAGATGGCAAGGCATTGGCGATTGACTATGGTGGTATCGCCCCCGCTGCCACCAAGCCTGGGATCTTCAAAAGCGCGCGCGAAGCCAACGTGGGATACAAATCCATTGCGATCCCCGGGACGCCCGCAGGCATGGGGATGCTGCATGCAAAGCTCGGCAAGCTCTCATGGAAGCGCTGTCTGGAACCGGCACGAAAGCTGGCGAAAGATGGCTTTCCGGCGTCGCTGCGGATGGAGTTGATTCTGAAGTTGCAGGTTCCTGTGATGAAGACGTTCGCGGATTCGTCAAAGGTGTTTCTGCATGGCGGAACTGAGCCGTTGAAGCAGGGCGAGAAGGTGGTGCAGCCTGAGTTGGCAGCAACTCTAGCGCGCTTGCAGAAGCACGGGTGGCGCGAGTTCTACGAAGGCGAGACCGCGCGGCGAATTGCCGCGGACATGTCCGCCAATGGTGGCCTCATCACTGCCGAAGATATGAAAGGCTATCGGGCGGCCGTTGTGGAACCGATGGAAACTGTCTATCGCGGCCACAAAATCCTAACGATGCCGTACAGTTCTTCGGGTGGTGTGGTGCTGCTGTCGGCGTTGAACACGATTGAGAATTTTGAGCTGAAGCCCGGAGAAGAAGGTTCGACGCGGGTGCGCCATTTGCAGGCCGAGGCCTTGCGGTTGGGGCTGAAGACGCGACGTCAGGTGCAGGACGATCTTTCGCTACCGATAACCGAGGCGGTAAGCAAGAGCTATGCGAAGGCTAGCGCTGGGCTTATCTCAATGGACAAGGCGATGGAGCCGGATCCAGTGCGGGCCGTCCGCGAAGAGTCTCCGGATACGACCCATTTCACGGTGGTCGACGGCGATGGCAACATGGTCTCGAACACCTATACACTCAGCGGCTTTTACGGCTCGCAAGCGATCGCCCGGGGCACCGGCGTTCTGCTGAACAACCATATGTCGGTGTTTGCGGCGTATCCGCGGACGATGAAGGGTGGGACGCGCTATCTGTCGGCAATGGCTCCGACGTTTGTGATGCGTCCCGATGGGACGCCGTGGCTCGCGCTCGGGACTCCAGGTGGGATGACGATTCCGAGCACGATCTTTCAGGTGATCTCGAATGTAGTGGATTTCAAGATGTCCTTGCGCGATGCGATCGAGTATCCACGCATCCATTTCGATCAGGCCCAGCAGCGCATTGAGTCGGAACCGGGTGCGCTGGTGTTGGATGTTGCGGAACGTTTGAAGGGTATGGGACATCGCTTGAATCCGAGACTGCGGGCGCAGGGGGATGTGAACGCGGTGTCAATCGAAGAGGGATCCGGGTGGCGGGTTGGTTGGGCGGATGGGCGTCGCGGTGGGGCGATTAAGGGGTTCTGAGAGTGAATGGCAAGGTTGCAAAGTGTTGTCAACTGGAATTGGTGCTACGATCGCTCAACTACCTCTTCCGGATCCAAACTCCCGATCGCTTCGAGAGCATCGAACACCCGTCGGACCTCATCCAGCGGCTTAGCCAAATCCGCACGCTCCTTCACTTCCAGTAGCAGCGGAACATCGCCAGGCAAACTCCGCAGCCTCGTCATCAGCTTCCGCCAAGGAATCGTCCCGGACTGGGGATACCCGTGCAGATCGTCGCGGCTGTCGTTGTCGTGCAGGTTGACCGAACGAATGCGCGGCTTCATCATCTCGAAGGAATTCTCGACGCCTTCCATCATGTGCGCATGACCCGCATCGAAACAGAAGTTCAGCTTCATATGCGTGACATCGACAAACGTGAGCAAATGCTCAGCGCTCGCCATGCCGCTGGGAAGGTTCTCAAGCAAAACCTCGATCCCGCGTTGACGCGCAAACAAGTTGATCTCCTCCAGCGCCGTGAAAGCGAAGTCGAGCTTACGAAGGTCGAAATCCTCGTCCGGGATACCGATGTGCTGAATGAAATAACGAAACGGGAAAAACTCAATCAGATCCAAAGCCCGCTTGATCTCGTCCACCATCGCAATGCGCTTGGCCTTGCCTTCTTCGGTAATGTTGATGCGCGATTGCGGACCCGATCTTCCGCCAGACTCGTCATTGTGTACCGGCGAATGCACCGCATGAATCTTCAGCTTCGAGTCACGGAACCAACTGCCAAGGTCCGCGGCTTGCGAGGTATCGCGGTAATCGAGATGCCGACGGGAACAGTACAGTTCCACCAGCGGGATCTCCGCGTCTTGAATACGGTCAAGCCATGAGGTGGTCAATCGCTGGCTGGCGAAACAAAGTGTGGAAAGAGCGCGCTGCATCTTAGTATCGAGTCTACCGTTTGCGGTGCTGTTCTCTCAGCACACGAGGATCGTCCATGCGCTCGGACATCGGAAGCGGCTTGCCATCCATCGGATCCTTTGCTTTCGCAGGATCGAAGATTGCGGGATCGATCGGCAACAGTTTGTAGGGCGTGAAGTCGGGCTCGTTGGTGAACGCGTCGCTGAGATCGGTGGCCGTGGCGTCGAAAAGGTTCAGCGGTGGGATGCCCAGCAGACGGAACGCGGTCTTCAGCAGACCGGGAAACGACGCGTTGTTGCGGATCACGTAGCCGCGCTTGACATACGGCCCCGCGGCGAGCAGCACCGTGCGATGCGAGTCGATGTGATCGACACCGCCCTGGGCGTCATCTTCGGTTACGAGCACCGTCATATTCTTCCACCAACGAGTGTTCGATAGAAACTCGACGATGCGACCCATCGCGTAGTCGTTATCGGCGACATAGGATGCGACAGTCGGATAGCCGTCGCCAGGGCGGGCCCGGGTCGTATGGTCATTGGGCAGGTGGATGAAGATCAGCCGCGGCAACTCTTTGTTCGTATCGACGAAGTTCTTGCGGATGTCTTTGATGAACTGCGTAGCGCGGTATTGGTCCGGAATGTTGGTGTTGTAGCCCGGATAATCCCAGCTCGTGTTGCGATAGAGCGGCGCGGATACGGGCACGTTGGTGAGAAAGCGCGTACCGGTGGGCATGAGTCCCGGACCCTCTTCGGTGCCGGCGAGCTCGAAGCCCTCACCGAAGTTGCGAAAGCTGACTTTGTTGCGTTCGAGGTGATGCCAGATGGCCCCGGCTTCGAGCTGTTCTTCAGGATGGACAGAGGAATTGCTTTCCGGAAACTGCAAGCGTCCAGGGGCGGTCGTAGGAAGACGGAACGACGAGGGACCCATCAGCTTCGATTCGGTCCAGGCATTCGGATAGACCCCGGCGAGCCAGTGATGTCCGTCGACGCTTACTTCCGAATCCGCGTAGAAGTTGTCGCCGTAGCTCCACTGGCGGGCCATCGAGTGATGGTTAGGCGAGATCTTGTCTCCGTATCTCGCGAGAGCCGGGGCGTCGCGATTGCCCCCGAAGTCGCCGAAGACTTCGTCGTAAGTACGGTTTTCTTTGACGATGATGACGACGTGGCTTGCCGCTTTGGGGAGCGGCGTCTCTGTAGTGGATTCGAACGCGTTCTTCCAGACCTGTGCGGTTGAAGAAGCGAGATCCGTCGGCATCCGCAGCACCTGCAGGGATCCACGGCGGCGCTCGGCCTGAAAGCTCTGCGGCAACGCCTGCTGCCTCGAGGCGTTCGGACCGGTGCCTGCGCCTTTCGCGTTCACGACGTGGATGTCTGCTCCATGAACGGCAACGCGAGTGGGAAACCAGCCTGCGGGAATGTATCCCAGCGGCTTCGCCGTTGCGGTGTCGATGACTGCAATGGCATTGAGTCCGGCGAGTGCGACAAGCAGGCGGTTGTCCGCAGTGAGTGCCATGCCAATGGGTAGCGCGCCTCGGAGCTTTTCGAATCCCGGAACGCGGATCTCGACGGTTGCGGTGACGGCAAGCTTCTTCGTGTCGACAATGCTGACGGTATCGTTGTGACCGTTGCTGACGTACACCCTGTCGGCGGTGGCGATGACTCCCGACGGACTACTACCGCCAAGCGACTTCGGAAACGGAAGTCCGGTGTGAATGAACTGAATGACCTTAGGCCTCGTCGGATCCTCGAGATCGAGCACGCAGAGCGAGTTCGATTCCGGTGCGTTGGGGTCGCCGAGCGCGGAGGCGTTTGGAGTCCCCTTGAGAGCCTCTTTCGAAGGAAACGCGAAGACCGGCTTTTCAGCTGCGGTTTCACGGGCGCGCTTGGGGTCGGCTCCCGGCAAGGCTTTGTACTCGAACATGCCGATATTGGCGACATAGGCGCGCTTGCCGTCGGGGGATAGCGCGAGAGAAAAGGGAAGGCGTCCGACGCGGGTGGACGAAATCATCTTGCGTGTCTTGACGTCGAAAGCGGCGATGCGAAAGTTCGCCTGATCAATGGCCCAGAGAATGCCCCGGGTGGGGTCGAGGGCGATATCTGAGGCATAGCTGTCCTTGAAGCCTTGCTGATTCAGCGTGAGCCGTGCTTTGGAAGATCCTGTGGCGAGGTCGAAAAGGCGAATGCTGCCGGAATCGCCTTCGGCTGCCCAGAGGTCTTTATTGCCTGAAAAGGCCAGCCCCATGAAGATGCTGCGCCACTCGTCTTCATCTTCAACTTTCTTATCGTCGCTGTCACGACGGGCTTTAGGCTTCAAACTTCGGATAGTCTTGGAGGGCTTGTCGAGAATTGTGAGGCTGAAGGGTCCAGGTCCGCCGTCGGCGGTGACCACTGTATTCCCATCTGGTGAAACAGCTACTCCAAATGGCCCGGGACCGGTCACGTAAATCTGGCCTACTGGGTTGATGAGCCTTCCACCAGGGAGGATGGACTGCTCGCCGGGTGCGCTCTTAGTTGCTGTGCGTTGTCCTGCCGGAGTACGAGTGTCGGCGTGGATCAAGCTGTTAAGAAGGAGGAGACAGGCGACGATGAACTTCACCCCAGTATTGTCGCGCGTTGACTTGAAGTCTGTATGAATAAACAAAAACCGGGCGTTGGACTCTAAATGCGCAGACCCATTCCGCCGATAGCTCAGGTAAGCGCACCGGTATGGATTACCGGGCGGGAAAGCGTCATGAAGCGAAATCTGGTTCCTCTCCTCGGGATTGCATTCGTTGTGGCTGTGGCCACAACGGGGATTTTTTACGGGCTATTCGTCAGCAAACTGGACGCGACGGCGACTCCGCAACTGGCTGTCGTTGTGGCGGCGCGCGACTTGGCCCCGGGTACCCCGATCACTGCATCGGACGTCAAAGTGACACCCTGGGCGGGAAAGGCTTTGCCAAAAGGCGGATTTGGCAGTGTCGACGACGTGGTTGGCCAAACGGCATTCGACGCGGTGGGCGAGGGCGAACCCTTGCTGGCGGCGAGGATTGCTGGCAAGAACGGCGGAGCGGGCTTGGCGATTCCGGCTGGAATGCGGGCCGTTTCGACGCATGTCACCGATTCGACCGGCGTTCTGGAAATGATGCGCGTTGGTCACAAGGTGGACGTGCAGGTTTTGAATCTCAAAACGGACAAGATTGCCGATGCGGAAATCCGCACCGTCCTGCAGAACGTCCGCGTTCTTGCGATTCATTCGGCTCCCGATGTCGCCTCAAATGGCGGCCCGGCGCTTCCTTCCGTGACGCTGCTGGTGAACCCGGTCGAAGCGGATGCGCTGGCAGTGGCGGATTCGACCAGTCGCGTTCGCCTTTCGCTCCGCAATCCCTCCGATTCCGGACGCGACGTGAAGACCACCTTACCGTTTACGAGCGTCATGCGCGTGGGCCTGCCTCAGTCGCAGACGCCGGTCGTTGCGTCGGTGAAATAGGGGCTTATGTCGCTGCTGGTCATTCTCGCCTTCTTTGTCGTCTCCTTTTCGGTCGCTGGTGCCGTGGTTTTCGGCACAGTCATCTGGACTGGCAGAAAACGGCGTGCGGAACTCGCCACTGCCGCCGCAGAAGGCCGAGTGCTGGATGATGAGCAGGACGGATCAGGCCTTCTGAAGAGTGATGAACTTTCGTCGATCGCGATCTGGCACGATCTTTTGGCCCAGTTTGATTTTATCGATCTGCTTAGCACTCGGTTGGAACAGGCCGATCTGAATTGGTCGGTTGGCCGTGTGACCATGGCTATGCTTCTGTTCGCAACCGTCGCATTGGCGATCGTTTCTCAGGCTTCGTGGTTGCCACTCTGGCTCGCGTTGCTTCTTGTGCCGCTTGCCGGGTTTGCGCCGTATATTTACATCAACTCAAAGCGCAAGCGACGCTTCGATAAGTTCCGCGAACACTTTCCGGACGCACTGGATTCCCTGGCTCGCGCACTGCGTTCCGGCTCGACCGTCACCGGCGGGTTGGAACTCGTCGCCAATGAAGCCGAAGCGCCTGTTTCCACCGAGATCCGCAAAGCCTTTGTCGAGGCGAACCTTGGCTTGCCTTGGGAACGCGCGTTGGAAAATCTGGCGAAACGTGTTCCGCTGCAAGAGATCAGTCTATTTGTCGCAGCTCTGCAGATTCACTCGCGCACTGGCGGCAAACTAGGCGAGGTGATGGGCCGCATGGCTGAAACCATGCGCGAACAGAACGCCATGCACGGCGAAGTCCGCGCGATCTCTGCGCACGGTAAAATGACCGGCATGATTCTGACCATTTTGCCGCTCGGAATCGCGGGCATGATGTTGATGGTCAGTCCAGACTACATTCTGCAACTCGTAAATCATGAGTGGGGAAAGCATATGATCGCCGCCGCAGCGACCTGTCTAGTTCTGGCGCATGTCGTGATCGGCCGTATCGTGGACATAAAAGTATGACGACCATTGTTGCCGCACTCTTCTTCGTCGTGATGGCGGCAGTGACCGCCGCTGGCATCTGGTGGAACAGCCGCGCGATGCAAACGGTCGCAGTTCCCGGTGTTGGACAGTTTGGAGATCCTGCTGGCTCTGGCGTCGCCAATGCCTTCCAATGGGTGGGCGACCGCACGCCGAAGCGCGGAACGCGCGAAGACTCCGTAGCCCGGCATCTTTCCGCAGCCGGATACCGCACTCCTTCTGCAGGATCGGTTTTCCGTGGCATCAAGTACGTCTGCATTGCTGTATTCGCGGTCATCGGATCATTCGCCGCCTCTTTAAACGACGGCGACAGCCTGTTGGGCATGATCGCCTTGGGCGCTCTCGGGTACTTTTTGCCAGATAGGATCCTAAAGGCCATGGCGAATCGCCGGATGCAAAGAATCCGTTCCAGCTTGCCTTCGGCGCTCGACCTACTGGTGCTTTCGATCGAAGCCGGTCAGTCACTGGACATGGCTCTCATGGAAACTGCCCGCGGCGTGCGGAACACCCATCCGGATATCGCCAGCGAACTCACGTTGTTGAACGGCGATCTGCGCGCGAATACCTCCCGCGCCGATGCCCTGCGTCTCTTCTGGGAACGCAGCGGTGAACCGGAACTGAAAAAACTCGCCAATCTGTTGAGCGATACAGACCGCTTTGGCACCAGCTTAGGGCCTGCACTCAGAAATCACTCCCGCTATTTGCGCATTCGGGTCCGCCAACAGGCTCAGGAAGCCGCGCGCAAGGTCGGCGTCAAACTCATCTTCCCCGTCTTCTTCCTGATCTTTCCCTCAGTGATCCTCGTCACGCTCGGCCCCGCTGTGATCATGGTGTCCAAGCAGATGAAGATATACATGGCGCTCTAACAGCTACACTGGAAGCCTGCCACAAGATGAGCGAACACGGCTCCTCCTCGAGGGGCCGGTTTTGTCTACAATCTGGAAACTGAGTGCTCCCACGGTCGCCGTGATGTTGATCCAGGGACTCGTCAACACCGCCGAAGTCTATTTCGTCGGACGCCTCGGTGCGTCCGCAATTGCCGGCGCATCCCTCTGTTTCCCGATGATGATGCTGATGAGTGCGATGTCCGGCGCGGGACTCGGCGGCGGCGTCTCTTCGTCCATCGCGCGATCCATCGGTGCCCGCAATCCGGAACGATCTCGCCTGCTCGCCATCCATTCGATCGTCCTCGGACTCCTTTTTGGCCTCTTCTTCACCGTCGTCATGGAGATCTTCGGCCACGCCCTGTTTCGCACCATGGGCGGTAGCGACGAAGCACTCCGCCAAGCCCTCGCTTACTCCAACGCCTTCTTTCGCGGCGTGATCGTCGTTTGGCTGTTCAACACCCTCACCAGCATCTTTCGAGGACTTGGCCAGCCTGAGTTTCCTGCCATGGTCGGCGTGGTCGGTGCCGTCGTGATCATCATCGCTTCGCCCTCGTTGATCTTTGGCATCGGCCCGATTCCGGCACTCGGCATCGGTGGCGCGGGCATTGCAGTCATTGTCTACGTGTCCGGCGCATCGGTGATCCTGCTTGCGCGCTTGTTCTCGTCGAAGAGCCCTCTGCAACTGTCGCTCAAGGGTTTCCATTTCGAGAAGGAACTGTTCTGGGAAATCCTTCGCGTCGGGCTTCCCAGCGCACTCAACACCGTCGTCGGATCGATGGGTTTCATGGTGATGACCGGCCTCGTAGGGCGTTTCGGAACCACTGGACTAGCCGCCTTCGGGCTCGGTAGCCGCTTCGAATTTGTCCTTATCCCGGTCGTCTTCGGACTCGGAACCGCCGTCGTCACACTCGTCGGCGCTGCCATGGGCGCGCAGAATCTCGCGAGAGCGAAATCCGTCACCAGGATAAGCACCATCATCGGGGCCGTTTTGTGGGGTGTCGCTGGCGTCATTCTCGTGCTTTTTCCGAGACTCTGGCTGGGCATCTTCACCACCGATCCGCAAGTGCTGCAAGTGGGAACACAGTATCTGCGAACGGTTGCCCCCTTTTACCCGCTGGTCGGCGTCGGCATGATTCTCTACTTCGCGTGCCAAGGACTCGGACAAGCGACCTTGCCTCTGATTCTGAGCATCGGGCGGTTTGCCATCGCTTTGCTGTTGGGTTGGGCCGTCGTTCACTTCGGAGGCGGAATCGGCTCGGTTTTCGCGGCCGTCGCTGTCGGACTCGTGATTTATAGCTTCTCGCTAATGGCCACGATTTATGTGACGTTTCGCAAACTGGAAGCGTCGTGAGCCCGCACGTCAAAGGATTGCTTGCTCTCATCACCGTTACGCTGCTTTGGGGCACCACGTTCCCGCTCGGCAAGATCGCCTACAAGACTCTTACTCCAGCCTTGCTCACCTTTGGGAGGTTTGCTCTCTCGGCAAGCTTCATGGCTTACCAATGGCGTGGCATCTCGTCGATGGAAGTTCGATACGGTTTGCTGCTCGGTTCGTTGCAATTCGCCTGTATCGCAGCCGTCTATCAGGGTTTGCTTTCCATACCGGCGAACCGCTCGGCGTTCCTCGTGAGCACCGCCAGCATCATGGTGCCTATCGGAGGATTTCTGCTTCGGCGCGCGATTTCGCCACGAGTCTGGATCGCCGCTGCCTGCGCCTCCCTCGGCATTGCGATGATGACAGATCCCGGCGTCGGCTTCACCCAAGGCGATCGGTGGACCATTTTCAGCGCACTCACCTTCGCAGTCTACATTTTTGTGATGGAACGGGCCCGCAATCTGCCGAGTTCCGCACGGCTGACTGCCGTGCAGACCGCGGTGATCGCCATTGGCGGCGCTGCCTGGGTGACGATCGACGGTGACTTCGCACTGCCCGGCTTCGAGCGAATCGTTTCGTTGTGGCCAACCATGTTGTATCTGGCCCTTTCCGCCATCGCGACCACGATGTTGCAGGGCTGGGGACAGCGGAGTGTCAACGCCCAGGAAGCGGCGATCGTTTTCACCCTCGAACCAGTATTCGCAACCATCTTCGCCTGGCTTTGGATCGGGGAGAAACTGTCCGGTTGGGCGGCCGCCGGAGCGGTGCTCGTGCTCGCCGCAAATCTTGCCGCACAGTGGCGGCGCTAGTGTACGCGTCAGATGCCTGTGTCAAACTGAGAGGGACATAATGAAAACTGCTTCCGCTCCGAAGGCTTCCCATACTTCCAAACCCGCTCCGCCACTTGAGGTGAGGGGCATCGAGAAGGCTGTCCTCTCAAACGGAATTCGCATTGCATCCGAACGCATGTCCCATGTTCGTTCGGTTTCTTTAGGAATCTGGATTGCCACCGGATCCCGCTGCGAATCCATCGAAGAAAATGGCATCTCGCACTTTCTCGAACACATGGTGTTCAAGGGAACCAAGCATCGCTCGGCTGAGGAGATCGCCAAATCGATCGATTCCATCGGCGGAGGACTCGACGCCTTCACCGGCAAGGAACTCGTCAGTTACAACACGAAGGTTCTGGACGAACACCTTCCGATCGCGTTCGAAGTTCTTTCCGATCTTGTTCTGAATCCGCTTTTCCGCGAGGAAGACATCGAGAAAGAAAAGAAGGTCGTTCTCGAAGAGATCAAGATGGAAGTGGACTCGCCCGAGTACACGGCGCACGAACTCCTGTGCAGCAATTTCTACAAAGGTCATTCGCTGGGCCGGTCCATCATCGGCACGCCCAAGAGTGTCAAGTCGATCACTCGCAAGATGCTGCTCAATTACTACAAGCGGGTCTACACACCTTCCAACATCCTCATCACCGCGGCGGGCAATCTGGAACATCACGAGATTCGCGCGCTTGCCGAGCAGTATTTCGGCGGCATGAAGGTCGCGAAGCCGGTGGTGTCCGATGCGCCGCCCAAGCCTTTCGCGCCGATCATCCTTCGCGACAAGGCTTCTCTCGAGCAGGTGCAGGTGTATGTTGCCGCGCCGTCGATTCCGATTGCGCACGAAGACCGTTTTTGCTGCTACGTGCTGAATACGATTCTCGGCGGCGGCGTGAGTTCGCGCTTGTTTCAGAATATACGTGAGCGTCAGGGCCTTGCCTACGCGGTTGCCAGCGAACTGATCACTTATCGCGATGCGGGCATCATCGCCGTGTATGGCGCGACTTCCGGTTCCACGGCGGCGAAGCTGGTTCGGTCTGTGGGTGTCGAACTCGCGCAGCTACGCAATGAGCTGGTTCCGGACGACGAGTTGCGGCGCGCCAAAGATCATCTCAAAGGCTCGCTGATGCTGAGTCTCGAATCCACATCGAGCCGGATGCACAATCTCGCAAGGCAGGAACTTTACTTTGGCCGTTACGTCTCCATGGATGAGATGTTGCAAAGCGTAGAAGCGATCACGGCACAGCAGATTCAAGATCTGGCAAAGCGGTTCTTTCAGCCCAAGGCGATGGCCGTGGCGATGTTCGGTCCGTTGAAGGGCGTCAAAGTAACGCGGGCCGATCTATCGCCTGACAGCACCACCCGCTAGTACTCAAAAACCATGCTTCGTTGGATTTCCATCCTTCTGGCGACTTCTTCGTTGGCCTTGGCGCAGGAAGCCCAAGGCCAAGCAAAGTCGTATGAGAAGACACAGGGCTATGTCAGCGACTTCGCGAACGTGGTCGATGTCGCGAGCCGCGTGGAAATCGAGAGTGCTCTGGCTGGCCTTGAGCGCGGCACAGGCGTACAGATTGCCGTGGTCACCGTCCCCAGTCTCAATGGCGATCCGATTGAAGACTTCACCAACACGCTGTTTCGCAAATGGGGCGTTGGACAAAAGGGCTCGAACGAAGGCCTGATGGTTCTCTTTGCGATCCAGGATCGCAAGATGCGAATCGAGGTCGGTTACGGACTGGAACCCATCCTGACCGATGGCATTGTCGGTTCGGTGCAGCGCTCGCTGCGAGAGGAATTGCGGGCCGGTAAGTATGGCGATGCGATCCTCAAATGCGTTCGCAGTTTGGGATCCCGAATTGAACAGGGCAAGGGAGTCGCTGGCGCGTCTCCGCTGCCCGCGAGTGGTCGGCGCGAGGGTCCGCCGCAGATGGATATTCCCATCTGGGCAATTGTGCTCGGCCTCTTGCTGATATTCTTTGTGCTGCCCCGCCTGTTCGGCGGCGGTGGCGGATCTTCTGGACGCAGGTATGGCGGTGGGCCTTTCTTTGGCGGTGGCGGCTGGGGCGGTGGCGGCTTTGGCGGGTCGTCCGGCGGCGGAGATAGCGGTGGGGGATTCGGCGGATTCGGTGGCGGTGATTCCGGCGGCGGTGGTTCGTCGTCCGATTGGTAAATTCCATGGAACAGCTTCTCAAAGAACTTACAGACCGGCTCCGATCCCAATTTGGCCAGCGATTGGTGTCTCTTGTGCTCTACGGATCGGCCGCTTCAGGCGACCAGGACGTTGAATATAGCGATCTCAACCTGCTGTGCGTCCTAGACCGTTTGGACGCGGCGTCGCTGCGGCAAACCGAGTCTGTATTCCGTTGGTGGCGCGAGAATCAACAGCCCGCTCCGCTCTTGATGAGCGAAGAGGAAGTGCAAGCGTCTACGGATTGCTTTCCCATTGAGTTTCAGGATATGAAAGAACGGCGCCGTATACTTTCGGGCCGCGACATCGTCGCCGAGTTGACGATCGACTTTCGTCACCATCGGGCGCAGTTGGAACACGAGTTGCGTTCGAAGCTTCTGCGTTTGCGGCAACAGGCGACGGGGCTGCTTTCCAGTTCCGATGCGTTGGTGAAGTTTCTTGCCGACTCGGTGTCCACCTTCTGTGTTCTCGGTCGGCATGGTTTGTTGATCAGTGGCGCGCGGGCGGGCGTACAGAAGCGACAGATCGTCGATCAGTTGCAGGACAAGCTGGAATCCGATTTCAGCGCGTTCACCACGCTGCTGGATATCCGGGCAGGCAAACCATTTGCGGGCGGCGTTGCTGACGCGACCCGTCTGTTCGACAATTACTTGATGCAGATCCGGGCGATCATCGACTTGGTGAACCGGCTCGAAACGAAAGGTGAAGAGGCATGAAACTGATTGCGATCTTGGGCGGCATTGTGGTGGTGGGACTAATCGCGTTTATGTCCCTGATGGGGTCGCGCAACGACCTTGTGAAATCGCGCGAGGGTGTCACCGGGGCTTGGGCTTCGGTGGAAGTGGCATTGCAGCGTCGCGCCGATCTGATTCCGAATCTTGTGGAAACTGTGAAAGGTTTCGCCAAGCAGGAACAGTCGGTGATCGACTCGGTGACCAGCGCCCGCGCGGCACTGGGTGGCGCACGCAATCCCGGCGAGAAGATTGCCGCGAACGACCAACTCTCCGGAGCGCTCAGCCGCTTGCTCGTGGTGATGGAAAACTATCCCCAGATCAAGAGCGACGAGAACTACCGCAAGCTGATGGATGAACTGGCCGGTACTGAGAATCGCATCGGAGTCGAGCGAAGGAAGTACAATGAAGTTCTCCAGAAGTACAACACCGACATCGATCTGTTCCCCAAGAACATTGCGGCATCGCTCTTCGGCTTCCAGCGGAACGACGCATATTTCAAGGCCGATGCGGGAGCCAAGGAAGCTCCGAAGGTAAAGTTCTAGTAGGTTCTGAGAAGTTCTAAAGAGACACATGGCTGCACAGACATTCGGTAACTACATCAACGGTGAATGGATCACCGAAGGACGCGGGACGTTCGAGAATCGTAACCCCGCCAATACGGACGAAGTCGTTGGACTGTTCGTGAAAGGAACCGCCGCGGATATCGACACTGCCGCCGCTGCCGCAGAAGCGGCGTTTCCGGCTTGGTCCGCAATGGCAGGTCCCGCACGTGGCAACCTGCTGTACAAGGTCGCGGATATCCTCGATCGAAACTTCGAATCGATCGCAGCGGATATGACGCGCGAAGAAGGCAAGACTTTGCCGGAAGCGAAGGGTGAGGTTCGCAGGTCGATCAATATCTTCCGCTATTTCGGCGGCGAGGGTTCGCGCTTGGGCGGAAGCATCGTACCCAGCGAACGCGACCGCGTTCACATGTTCGCATTCCGCAAGGCGATTGGCGTGGTCGGACTCGTGACGCCGTGGAACTTCCCGTCAGCGATTCCGGCCTGGAAGATCGCGCCGGCACTGATCTGCGGCAATACACTCATCGTCAAGCCGGCGTCAGTCTCGCCGCTGAGCGCGTGGCGCATCGTCGAGGCTTGCCATGAGGCCGGTATCCCCAAGGGCGTGATCAACTTCGTTTGCGGTTCGGGCGGCGAACTCGGCGCGGCCCTTGTGAATGCGAAGCCGCTCAAGGCGATTTCGTTCACTGGGTCCTGCGAAATCGGAAACTGGATCCACACCGAAGCCTCAAAGCGCCGTCTCCGCATCCAACTGGAAATGGGCGGCAAGAATCCGACCATCGTGCTCAATGACGCGGACTTCAATTCCGCGGTCGAAAACACGGTCAACGCCTCGATGTTTTCCACCGGCCAGAAGTGCACGGCCACCAGCCGCGTGATCGTCGAAGAAGGCATCTATGACAAGTTCGTTGCGGCGGTTGTGGAACGCACCAAAAAACTGAAAGTTGGCGACGGCATGAAACCCGGTGTGGACATCGGACCCGCCGTGGACAAGGGCCAGCTCGAGACGAACCTCAAGTACATTGAGATCGCTCGCAAAGAGGGCCTGGAACCGCTCTGCGGCGGCAAGCAACTGACGGGCACGGGTCCCAATGGAGAGGATCTCAGCAAGGGATACTTCTTCGAACCTACCGTGTTTGCCGATGTGACCGAAGCGATGACAATCTCGCAGGAAGAGATTTTCGGACCGGTGCTGGCGATCATGAAGGGCAAGGATTTCGAAGACTGCCTGCGTATCGCCAACAACATCCCGTTCGGCCTGTCGGCCTCGGTGCAAACGCAGAATCTCTCTCGCGTGTTTGAATTCATCTATCGCATGGAAGCCGGGTTATTGACGGTGAACCTGCCAAGCGCAGGTGTGGAGTATCAGTTGCCGTTCGGCGGCACGAAAGACTCGAGCTTCGGTCCCAAGGAACAGGGTCCCGCGGCGATGGAATTCTATTCGGACTACAAGACGGTTTACCTGAAATACTAATGAAACTCGGACAAATTCACTGGAACAAGAAGATCACGGCTGCTGTCTTCAACAGCGATGGCACGGCGCGTCCGATCCCCGATCATACGGTCTACGACCTGATCGTGCGGAGCGAGAAGGAAGGCGTGACGATCCAAGCGCTGGCTGGTTCGATGGCCGTCGGGCAGGCGGTGCAGGAAAAGCCGCTGATGCCGATCAAGCCTCGCGAAGTCTGGGCTTGTGGCTGCACCTATGAGATGAGCGCTTCGTTCCGCGATGCGGAACACAACACCCGCGAAGGCTTCTACGCGGCCGTCTACAAGGGCGACCGTCCGGAAGTATTTTTCAAGGGTAATGCCCGTGTCTGTGTGGGTCCGGATGAACCGATCGGCATTCGTGTGGACTCGAAGTTCACTGCACCTGAGCCGGAACTCGCTGTGATTCTGGGTTCGGGCGGCAAGGTCATCGGCTATACCGTAGCGAATGATGTTTCGGCCTGGGACATCGAACGTGAGAACCCTCTGTATCTGCCGCAATCGAAGACCTACACGGCATGCTGCTCGTTGGGTCCGGTGATTGTGACGGCGGATGAGATCGAGAATCCGCGGGCGTTGGACATGAGCTGCACGATCATGCGCGGCGCTCGGCAGACGTTCAGTGGTTCGACATCGACGTCGAAGTTGGGGCGTCCGATCGAGAAACTGATTGAGTATTTGATGCGGGCGAATGAGGTTCCCGTGGGGTCGGTGTTGTTGACCGGTACGGGTATTATCGTGACGCAGGAATCTGCTTTGGCGCCTGGCGATGTGTGTACGATCACGGTTCCGCAGATTGGGACGCTGTCGAATCCTGCGGCGATTGTTGGCTAGTTGAGAGGATAGTTCGTTTTTCCACTTTTGGTCGAAAGGCGCTCCGGCAACGGGGCGCTTTTCGTTTCACGATGGAGGGATCGTGCACAACGAATAGGCTACTATGTGGCGGGTCCAGTGCGGATCTCTTTGGATTCGGTCGTGTACTCGTTCAACAATGGCGATTCGGCGGAGACCATTCAGCAGAACTTTCCAGCGCTGAAGTTGGCGCAGATCTATGGAGCGATTGCGTGCTATCTCGACACTCGGGCGCTGATCGATCAGTATTTGGAGGAGGTCGTACGCAAGATCGAGGTGGAGATCTCGGATCCCGGTCTCTTTAAGCGGATTCGAAAAGCCAAAGCCGAGCTTGCTTCCACGGTTGAGGTTCGACAACCTGCTTGAGTATTCGATTTCAGGCCGATAACGACTTGAACTTTGCCATTGTGAAGGCCGTGCGGCGAATGCAGCCCGCAATTGACATCGCTTCCGCACACGATTGCGAACTCGACGGTCGACCGGATGCCGAGGTGCTTGATCGCGCGGCGACCACCGGCCGCGTCTTGATTTCGCATGATCTCCAAACGATGCCGGATCATTTCCGCTCTCGTTCGGTGTCCGGCGACTCCAGTCCGGGGCTTCTGCTCGCATTGCAATCGACTCCCGTCAGAGCCGTTGCGGAGTCGATTGTGTTGGTTTCGAGGGCTGCCGAGCAGGAGGAGTTGCGCGATCAGGTTCGTAATCTGCCCAGCCTCGTCAGGCACGTGTTTCCGCGCTGAACGCTACCGGTTCATCGGAGGCAGCGGGAACCTCGGGCGGTTCTCAAACACTTCGCCCATCACCTGCAGGACTTCGTCATGCACCACGCCATTGGTCGCCAACAGGTGTGGCCCTCTGACCCCGTAAGGCTCTCCAACCATGTCAGAACACTTGCCCCCAGCCTCTTCCACCAGCAGACATCCAGCGGCCATATCCCACGGCTGAAGTCCGAACTCCCAGAAGCCATCCAGGCGTCCACACGCGACATAAGCGAGGTCGATCGCAGCCGCGCCTCCGCGACGCACGCCATGCGTGAGCATCGCGAACTGATAGTAGAAATGGATATTGACATTCAGATGCCGACGACGGCTGGGGAAGCCCGTCGACAGCAGCGTGTCGTCCACGCGCGATGTTTTTGAGACGTGGATCCGGCGGTTGTTGAGATACGCTCCGCCACCACGCTCGGCGGTGAACATTTCACCTCGGCAGGGATCGTAAATCACGCCGCAAATCATTTCTCCGGCCTTTTCCAGGGCCATCGTGACATTGAACACCGGATAGCCGTGCGCGAAATTGGTGGTGCCGTCGAGCGGATCCACATACCAACGGTAGTCAGATGTCGTGCTCTCGCCACCGCCGCCCTCTTCCGCGACGATTCCATGCGAAGGGAACTGCGACTGCAGCCGTTCCACAATCATCGCTTCAGAGGCCTTGTCGCACTCGGTGACGAGATCGAAGTCGCCCTTCAATTGAAAGCCAATGCGGCGTTCGAGATATTGCAACTGCAACGCTCCGGCTTCGCGGGCGATTTCAATGGAGGTGTCGAGGAATGAGGCCACTTAAATGGTTTCTTCGTAGAGATACTTGATGTCGTGCTTATAAAGGAAAAGATTCGGTTCGCCCGCACGCGTGAGCCGGATCAGGTTTTGATCGTAGAACTCGATCACTCCCGAAACCTCGGAATCACCCTCCAGGCGGATCTTTACCTTCGCCTGCGTGTCCACCAAGTGGCGCAGGTATTTCACTTCTTCGAAAGTCTGTTCGGGAGCTTTGGTTTTGGCGGTCATGGCCTTTAGGGTATTGCGTCCCCATAGTAACCGCTGCGTGCGGAGATCCGCAAACCTGGGCGCGTCGTTTCGATCCTGACGCGATGAAAACGCTCTTTGGTTGGAGGTACGTTCTTCGGGTAGTAACCTAACAGATACTGGCTCCGCAGATCCCGCAGAATTGCCGCGAAAGCGTTGTCGAGTTGCGAACCAATCGAAGGAACAAACACACGTCCGCCTGTATTGTCGGCAAACGTCTGCAGGGCGTTTTCACCGCCAATGTTACGTCCTGCGCCATTGGTGATCGGCACAATGAGAATCGGATAGATCACCGCATCCGCGCGCTGAACGGCTTCCATCGCGTCGGCAAATTTGAGGTTGCTGGCGGTGTCACCCCCATCGGTGACGATGATGATGACGTGGCGTCCGCTGCGACCCTCCAGGTGCTTGGCCGCGAACTGGAGCCCGTCGTACATCGCGGTGCCGCCGTCTGGTTTCAGTCTGCGAAGTGCGGATTCCAGACGGGAGGCGTCGCGTGTGAATCCTCGCTCTAGTGTGACCTGCCAACTGAAGCTGTAGAGTGCCGCGCGGTCGCCGTCGTTTCCATCTCGAAACAGGGCATTGATAAACTTTTGGATCGAGTCAATCTCGTTCTTGAGATTGGTCGCGGTGGATGAGGACGTGTCCACCAGCAGCGACACGGAAAGTGGCTGAGCCGTGGTTCGCTCAAAGATTGCAATCGCTTGCGGGATGCCGTTGTCGGTAAGCGCGAAGTCTTTCTTCTCAAGATCGCCGACAAGCAAGCCCGCTGTATCTTTCACGGTTGTGAGAATGCGCACCAGCCGTACATCGGACTTGATTTTGAAATCCTCTTGAGCGTTCGCGACGGCCACGGCGAAGGCTAAGAACGCGGCAACGACTCGTCCCACTCGCCCTCCACCCAAACTTCGCCATCGACGAAATACTCTTTCTTCCAGATCGGCACGGTCTTCTTCAACCGGTCAATCCCTTCGAGTGCGGCTTCGAACGCCGGTCGGCGATGCGGTGACGTGACGATGATCGAGACGCTGGCCTCGCCGATTTCCATCCGTCCGAGGCGGTGGACAATGGCGACGCGTCCGATGGAATGCTTGGCAGCGATGTCGAGCCCAATGTCCGCCATCACGCGGATCGCCATCGCTTCGTAGCATTCGTAGTCGAGGTAACGCGTGGCGCGTCCTTGGGAATTGTTGCGGACTACGCCTTCGAAGTCAACATAGGCACCATCTTCGAGGCGCAGAATCCTCGCCACGATGGTTTTGGGATCGATCGGCTTGCGGGTGAGCGCGAAGAAGTGTCCTTCGGGATGCTCGATCGTAGCCAAATATTCACTATCGGACCCACCGCTGACTGGAGGCAGAAAGGCAAGCTCATCGCCGTCTTCTATCACAGTCGAACCAGATGAGAACTGCTGGTTTCGCGCGAGGACAATGCTCTTCCGAAAGTCCTTCAGCCGCGGTGCCGACGCGGCGTAATGTTCGAAAACGGTTTCGAGCGAAGCGCCTCCCGGGATGTCGAGAAGGTCTTCTGTCTTACCCACCATGTCCCTCAGTTGGCCGAAGAATAGGACTTTCACTTGCACGTTTGTCATGTTACCGCAGATATGGAAATGGACGCCTTGTGTGCAACTGCTGTTTCACAGTGTAGAAGAATTCTACAGTTGCCGGTAGAGATTGCGACACCGGCCGGTCACACCTACGACTCGTGGCAATTGTAAGTCACAGAAAAATCGTGTATTCTCAGATCAATCGCCCCTGTTTCGCAGGGGCCTCAGGGTGGCCCAAAAAGTGCTCTGAAAAATGAGGGGATTGGTCTGAGGTTAGCTTGTGGGTGAGCTGAAGAAGCAGTTCATTTCGGCACTGTTCGCCATCTTAACGTTGGCGGCGGTGATCGCTGCCGGAATCAACCTTCAACAACAAAGTAAGTATCATCTTCCCGACGATGGCGTCACTTGGGTTGAAGACCAGACCGGTGTCATCGCGACACACGTTGTGGAAGGCAGCCCAGCCGACAACGGCGGCATTCGCAAAGGCGATCGGTTGACGGGTATCGAATCCGTGGCCATTCGCGGATCTTTGGATGTCCCGCAAGTGCTGATGCGCATCGGTTCGTGGAAGCCAGCGAAATATCACTTTCAGCGTGGCGGACGCGCCGCCGACGCGAATGTCATTATCGGCGAACGGCACACCAGCCGCATCATTCTCTACCAGTACTTTGTCGGTGCCTTGTATCTCGCCATTGGGCTCTTCGTCTACGTCCGCAGAGGTAACGCGCACAAGGCGATTCACTTCTATTCTCTCTGTCTTTCGGCCTTCGTTCTGTTCTGCTTCCATTACACGGGCAAGCTGAACAACTTCGACAAAGTCATTTACTGGGGCAACATTTTTGCGGGGCTGCTGATGCCGGCAATTTTGCTGCACTTCGCGCTTTCGTTCGGACGTTCGTTGCCGGCGACAGGTTGGAAGCGCCGTTCCTGGTTGGCCGCGATTTACGTTCCTGCCGTGTTGCTCTTTGCCTTCTATGGGGCGTTTGCTTTCGGCTGGGTGCGTGTCGCCAACCCTCTGGTGGAAATGATCTGGATGCTCGATCGCGCCTGGCTGGCCACGATGTGCATGTTCGGTGCTCTCGGTTCGTTGGTCTTCTGGCGCGCTCAAAACCGTTCGGACGATCCGATTCTTCGTGCTCAGCTCATCTGGTTGCGAAATGGCATATTCTTCGGCGTTGCTCCGTTCGCCATTCTGTACGTGTTGCCCTATGTGTCCGGATACATTCCGTCGCATTGGATGCAGTTGTCGGTCCTCACGCTGCCAATCGTTCCTCTATCCTGGGCCTATGCGATTCTACGCTACCGCCTCATGGATGCCGACATCATCTTCCAGCAGGGCTACATCTATACGCTGGCGACTCTCGCCGTTCTTGGATCTTTGTATGGCGTGATCTACTCGCTCACCAATCCCAAGGATCTCAGCGGACAGGCTCTCGTCGCACTGGTGCTGATTGCAACGTTTGTGTTCCAGCCGATTCGCGCCTGGATTGAAGAAAACCTCAACAGGTACATTTTTTATAAGGACAGCTACGACTACCGTCGGACGCTCATCGAGTTCGGGCGCGAACTTGGTTCGCAGACGGATCTCGAGGTCATGTTGCAATCGGTGGCAGACCGCTTGCAGGCAACGCTCGCGATCGAACATGTCGCGTTCTTTCTCGCCGACGACGACAACCGGTTTCATCTGCGCACGGCGACGGAACGATCCGCGAAACCCTGGGGCATGCTGCCCTATGACATGAGCTTTCTCGAAGAGAATCCGACCAGGCCATATCAGTTTTTTGAACGTACCAAGTTCACTTTGGATGCGGTGGCCGACGAGTGGCCGCACTCCGTTCGCCATACGATTTCCGATCTCGACCTCACCTACTATTTGCCTTGCACGGTGCGCGGGCGCACGATCGCTTATCTGGGTGTGAGCCGCACCCGCGAAGGCGACTTCCTCTCATCGGATGACGTCGAGTTGTTGGTAACCCTGTCTGGTTATGTGGCGATCGCCATCGACAATGCCCTGCTATACCGCTCTCTTGCCCGCAAGGTCGAGGAGTACGAACGCTTGAAGGAGTTCAGCGAGAACATCGTTGAGTCGATCAACGTTGGGATTCTCGCCGTCGATCTCGACGATCGCGTAGAGAGTTGGAACACCCAGGTGGAACGGTTGACCGGCATCCCGCGACGAAAGGCCGTAGGCCAGAAGCTGGGCGATCTCTTCCAGCGTGATCTCGTTTTCCGGCTGGGTGAGTTGCGCGGCGAAAGCGGCGTCCACAATATCTATAAGTTCAATCTGAAGCAAAACGGACGCGAGGCGATTCTCAATGTCGCTGTCGCGCCGCTGGTTTCCAAAGAGGCGCAGCAGATCGGGCGCCTGATCATCTTCGATGACGTCACCGATCGTGCCACGCTGGAACAACGTCTGATGCAGGCGGACAAGTTATCTTCGATCGGCCTGCTGGCGGCAGGCGTCGCGCACGAGGTGAACACTCCCTTAGCTGTGATTTCCACTTACGCGCAGATTCTTGCCAAGCAGATTACCAGCGACGATCCAAAGTCGAAGCTACTCGACAAGATTGCGAAACAGACGTTCCGCGCGAGTGAGATCGTCAATTCGCTGCTGAGCTTCTCGCGCACCTCCACAACGGATTTCGTGCAGGTGGACGTCAATAAACTCGTCCGCGACACCTATCCGCTGGTGGAACATCAGCTCATGAAGTCGCAGGTGAAAGTAGAACTCGATATCGACGAAAAGCTGGGACTTGTCAAAGGCAATAGCGGCAAGCTGCAGCAGGTATTATTGAACTTGTTCTTGAACGCTCGCGATGCGATGCCCGCGGGCGGCACGTTGAAGATCCGCACCTGGAGTGAGGACGACGCTGCGCGCATCGAAGTGTCGGACACCGGCGATGGCATCCCGCCTGAATATCTGGCGCGCATCTACGATCCGTTCTTCACGACCAAGGGTCCGAAGAAAGGCACAGGGCTGGGTCTCTCGGTTTCTTACGGCATCGTGCGCGAGCACGGCGGCAACATCGAAGTGACCAGCAAGCTAGGCAAAGGTACGGAGTTTCTGCTGACCTTTCCGCACTTTGGCAAGACCCTGGATGTGCCCGCACCCGCGGCACCATCGACGGCTTCGGTTTCACCGGATATCTCCGGACAGCATCCGGCTATGGTGTTGATCCTTCCCCAACCGGTGGTTTCTTCGGCTACCATCTCGGGTGAGCATGAAGCGGTCGGAGTCGGCGCGTCCAACTAAAGATTTCACGTGAGCATCAGCAAAGGTCACATCCTCGTTATCGATGACGAAGCGGACATCCGCGAGAGCCTCTTCGATCTTCTGTCACTCTACGACTACCAGATCACGATGGCGGTCAACGCCACCGAGGGGCTTGAAAAGGTTGAGTCCGGGACATTCGATCTCATTCTGCTCGATCTCTCTTTGCCAGACGGTTCCGGGATGGATGTGCTGGAACGTCTGCGCGAGCGCGGGGTCGAGACCCCTGTGTTCCTGATTACGGCCTATGGCTCACTGGAGATCGCCATCGAGGCACTCAAACGCGGTGCGGCGGATTATTTCTCGAAGCCTTGGGACAACGAAAAGCTGCTGATCGAGATCGAGCGTATGATCTCGAAGCGCCGCCTTGAGCATGAAAATACGGAACTCAAGCGCGCTTTGAAGCAGCGCTACAGTTTTCCGAACATCGTCGGCAAGAGCGATGCCATGCTGCGCGTGTTCGATTTGGTAGCGCAGGTCGCGCCGAGTCGCGCGACGATCCTTATCGGGGGTGAAACAGGAACCGGCAAGGAACTGATCGCTAAAGCGATTCACGCGAACTCACCTCGCGCCGACGAAGCCTTTGTCACGGTGAATAGTGGATCGGTACCTGCGGATTTGCTGGAATCTTCGCTCTTCGGACACGTCCGCGGATCCCTGACCAGTGTCAGCGCATCCAAAAAGGGCTACTTTCAGGCGGCCGATCGCGGCACGATTTTCTTCGACGAAATCGGAACCATCGGTCTTGAAACGCAGGCTAAGCTGCTGCGCGTGATCCAAGAGAGAGAGTTCATGCCGGTCGGTTCTACGGATACTGTGCGAGTAGATGTTCGCGTTGTCGCGGCGGCCAACACCGATCTGCGCAAACTGGTTGAGGAAGGAAAGTTCCGCGAGGATCTTTACTACCGGCTGAACGTGATCCACATCGCGCTGCCTCCTTTGCGCGACCGTAAGGGCGATATCCCTCCGCTGGCAAGTCACTTCTTCACCAAATACTGTAAAGAGAACGATAAGCCGTTTCTGGTGCAATTCGACGCCGAAGCGATGCAGTTGCTGATGGAATACAACTGGCCGGGAAACGTCCGCGAACTGGAAAATGTCGTGGAACGCGCCGTGGTTCTGGCTTCGGGTTCTTCCGTTTCCGCCGAGGTGTTTCCCGATCAACTCCTGCACTCGGGCGGCATGCGGATCCGGCGCGATGAGAGCGGTCACCTGCCCGCAGACGCCTCCTTATTCGAAATCGTGGCGGATTTCGAACGCCGCCGCATTGTTGAGGCGCTCGAACAGACCAGTTACAGCCAGACAGAAGCCGCCGAACTGCTGCGAATCCCGCTTTCCACCGTCAATCAAAAGATCAAACGGCTGAACATCGAAATCAAGAAGACCAGGAGCTGACCGGTGCGGTCTTTTTTTCTTTGGCTTTCCCGTCAACGCCTGCTACGAAGTTGGATGGAGAGTTCCTCAACTGCCCGAGTACTGACCAAGCGCTTTATCGCCGGCAACACGCTGGCCGATGAAATCGCCGTTTCGAAGGAATTGAACGCCGACGGCATTCTCGTCGCGTTGGATCATCTTGGCGAAAACGTCTCCACGCTCGACGAAGCGACCATCTCTCGCGATCACTACCTCGAAGCCTTTCGCGCCATTGAGAGCGAGAAGCTGCAAGCGTCGGCATCGATCAAACTGACCCAGTTTGGGCTCGATTTCTCGCGCGAGGTCTGTTTGTCGAACGTGGTTCCGCTGATGGAACAGGCGCGGCGGCTGCGCACCCGTGTCGAGATCGACATGGAAGATTCGAGTTACACGCAGCGGACGCTTGAGATCGTTGAAGAACTGCATGAGCGCTACGGCTGCGTGCGCGCGGTCATCCAGGCGTATCTGCATCGCACAGATGCCGATATCGAGCGCATGAACTCGCTCGGCATTCCGGTCCGCTTGTGCAAGGGCGCATATCGCGAGTCCGCGGCTGTCGCCATTCAGGACAAGCTCGGCGTGGATGCAAACTACGTGAAGCAGATGTACAAGCTGCTGGATTTTGGCGTGTATCCCGCGATTGCGAGCCATGATGAGGCGATCGTTCGCGAAGCATTACGCTATGTGAAAGACCGCGGATATCCGGCGCATCGCTTCGAGTTCCAGATGCTACATGGCATCCGGCGCGATCTGCAGAAGCATGTGGTGCAGGCGGGATACAATCTGCGGCTTTATGTTCCTTATGGTGAGGCTTGGTATCCATACTTCATGCGGCGGCTGGCGGAACGTCCGGCGAATGTGTGGTTCCTGCTGCGGAATATGGCGCGGGCATAGAGTTGGGGTGAAGGCGATATGATAAAGCTTTGGATCGAAAGGAACTACAAGACCTGTCCAGAATCCGCCTACAAGAGGCCACAGCCCTACTGCAACTTGGACTATTTGATGGAGCGTTTTATCTGGCCGGTTATTCGGTGGAGTGCGGACTTAAGGCTTGTATTGCGAAGGGGACCCGGCGTGGTGAGTTTCCAGACAAGAAAAAGGTGGAATTGAGTCACACCCACAACTTGCTTCAGTTGATCAAAGTCGCTGCACTCGATGTGGAGTGTTCGCTGCACTCAGCACGAGACCCTGCATTTCGATCCAACTGGGACTATGTGCAGTCCTGGTCGGAGCAAAGCCGATATCGAAGGCATCGCCCGGAATCGGCAAGGGCATTACTCGCTGCGGTGAATGATCGACGGCACGGAGTAATCACATGGATAAAGCAGCAATGGTGAGCATCGACGTCAGCCAAGGATCAGAGGTTCTGGATGCCCTGGAACGCGCACACGTGAAAGTGAGCGTCGCTCTCTGGATGTTTATGTCGGAATATGAGGATTGGCGATTGGTTGTTTCTTCTCGCCAGTTCGATTCAGCCGACCCCAGGAAGGCTTATGCTTTGATCCACGAGTCGCTGTCCAGTGCGGAATTCCCTGCTAAGAAGACTCCCGCGATTATCGTCCTGCCAACCAGCGATCCTTTCGTTCGGGAACTGCGTCGGATTTTCGGAAGAACCCGGAGCGTGAATGGGATGCGACTAGGTGGCCAAATGATCGGTGATCGTTTTGTTCAGGATGCATATGTATACCGGATTTCCTAGTTGGCTGAGCGTCCCGGCGACGATTGAGCCACCGGCTTAGTCATTCGCGAGAAATCGTAGAACACGCGGATCAGGTTCCCGTCGAGATCGGCAGCGATGAACTCGCGCAGATCCCACGGCTGGTCTTCCGGTTCGGACCCCAACTGCGCCCCGGTGGACTTCCACTCCGCCTGGAGATCGTCCACTGCAGACTTGCTGTTCAGGTTGAGCCAGAAGAGCGTGGGACCGTTGTTGCCGTGTACAGACCGAAAGCCTGTGTTGGTCAGGAACAGTCGGCAGTTGCTTCTGAAAATACCCGCGATGCCGCCCGCATCGTCGCCCAATCGAACGTGAATCCAAGGTGGTTGACATAGTAAGCGACTGCTTCGTCGAGGTAGCCGTTGGGATCTCCGGGACGGGTTGAGGGAAGTCCACCATCGCGCTGCTATTTGCGATTCACGGGCTCCGAGACCGGTTTGTCTTTGTCCTTGAGCATCGTCACCAGGATCCTGGCAGGTTTGGTGGCGCTCGCGTTCTTGGATACGACATGGATATCTGTTGGCTTCTCGTAAAAGGTCTCGCCTGGACCCAACGTTCTTGCCTCGGCGCCCGCGACCCCCATCACCACCGAACCTTCCAAAACATAGACAAAGACGTGGGCGTTGTGGCGGTGCGCAGTTGATTCCTGGCCCGGTGCATACGTCACCGTGAGCATGATCACCTCTTTGCCCTGGAACTCGGGAATTTCCTTCGTCAGCAGAGATGCGACGCTTGTGCCCTGGGGGAACGCCGAGAACGTGGAGGCTATGCACAATAGCAAAAGACGCATGCCTCAGTATATCCGTGGGCTCTTGCGAACTGTGCTACTCAATGAAGATTGCATGCTAGTTGAACTCTCGGTGGAGAATCTCGCCGTTGTTGAAAAAGTGCGAGTGCGGTTCCACGCTGGCCTCAACGTTCTGAGCGGCGAAACCGGAAGTGGAAAGTCGATTGTCGTGGATGCTCTGAGTCTCCTGTTTGGAGGCCGTGCGTCGGCGGAACTATTGCGAAGCGGCGCCGACCGCGCGCGTGTATCGGGTGTCTTCGAAGTCTCGGCGGGCACCGCACCCGCCTTCCTCGAAAGTGCGGGCATCGAGGTCGAAGACGGCGAACTGATCGTCGAACGCGAGGTGCTTCCCAATGGCAAGTCCCGCGCATTTGCAGGCGGACGCGCAGTGACAGCGGCGTTCCTGCGCGATCTCGCGCCGCACCTGGGCGACATCCACGGGCAACACGATCAGCAGGGCATCGCTTCCGCGGGCGCGCAGCGCGAACTGCTCGATTCGGTTTCCGGCAATTCCGCTCAATTGCTCGCGGTTTCCGAGGCTTTCGCGGCCTATCGCACGTGCTGCGATGAACTTGACGAACTCGACCGCACCGAGCAGGAAAAGCTTCGAATGGCCGATCTTTGGATCTTTCAGCGCAAAGAGATCGAAGCCGCGCAGTTGAGTCCCGGTGAGGATACCAAGCTCGAGTCCGAGCGCAAGATCCTGAAGAATGTCACCAAGATCGAGGAATCGGCGAGTGCGGCCTATTTGCTGCTCTACGATGCTCCAGAGAGTGCGGTGACGCAGCTCAAATCGGCTCTGAAGAAACTCGAAGACATTGGGCGCATCGACGAAGTCTTGCGTGCCATAGCGGAATCATTGAAGCCCGCGATGATTGTCGTGGACGAAGCTGCGCATGTATTGGGCGATTACATTGGGCGTCTGGAGGCAGATCCAAAGCGGCTCGACGATATCGAATCGCGGCTCGCGTCGATCGAGAAGTTGAAGCGGAAGTATGGTGAAACGCTCAACGGCATCCTGGCGTTTCTGGACGATGTTTCCGCGCGGCTCGAAGCCGTGGAAACCGTGGGCGAACGGCGCGCCGCGTTGGCGAAAGAGAAGGAACGCCTCGCTGCTGTTTATACAGCCGCGGCTTCGAAGCTTTCCGAAAAACGCAAAGAGGGCGCGAAGCAGTTGACCAGGAAGGTGGAAGCGGAACTTGCCACGCTGGCCATGCAGCGCACTCGGTTTGTGGTGCGCATCGATCCGGTGGCGAGTTGGTCATCGCACGGTGCCGATGAGATCGAGTTCCTGATTTCCGCGAACCTCGGTGAAGAGCCGCGTCCGTTGGATAAGGTCGCATCGGGTGGCGAGTTATCGCGCGTGTCGTTGGCGCTCAAGACGAGCGCCGTGGGATCGGCCAAAAAGGCTGCGGCCTCGCGGACTTTGGTGTTCGACGAAGTCGACGCTGGCGTCGGCGGGGGCGCCGCGGAAGCAGTGGGCAAGAAGCTGAAGAAGATCGCGGGCCAGGATCAGGTGCTCTGCGTGACGCACTTGCCGCAGGTGGCGAGCTTTGCCGATGTCCACTATTCGGTGGCGAAGCACGCCGAAAAGGGCCGTACGTTCACCACTATCGATGAGCTCGACAAACAAGGGCGCACGCGCGAAATCGGACGGATGCTCTCCGGCGAGACGCTTACGCCCGAAGCCTTAAAGCAAGCCGAACAACTGATCAAGGCCGCGAGCACTCAACGGTAGTTGTCGTTGATCAGCCACGGATCTTTGGTCTCTTTGCGCCACTTGCGCACTTGCTCGCGCATCTGCTTCAAGGTCACTGCAAAACCGGAATCGCGCGACAGGTTCCGGACCTCATCCGGATCCTTCGTGATGTCGTAAAGCTCTTCCTCGGCGCGGTGCAGATATAGGCCCACGGCCCGCTGTCCGACCTTGGCGTTCTCTCCTCCACGCAAGATGCTCTGCCACGTTCCCGACGCGTAAAGATCCGAAGCGTGCGGAAACTCGAGTTCTGGAAACAGGTTGTGAATGTATTTGTATTGGCGAGTGCGCAGTCCGCGCATCGGATAGTACATCGTCACTTCGTGAAACGTGTGCGAGAAGAAAGTCCGATCAAAGCCTACGGCGGTTGTCTGTTCCAGCAAGG
>Ga0163144_10000315_pt1 | contig 111743 bp, 98 predicted proteins | sample OliLak19BULKMAT1_FD_123175 | JGI IMG/M metagenome (GOLD analysis project Ga0163144, IMG submission 123175) | Freshwater microbial mat bacterial communities from Lake Vanda, McMurdo Dry Valleys, Antarctica - Oligotrophic Lake LV.19.BULKMAT1 | ecosystem: Environmental > Aquatic > Freshwater >...
CTTGTCGCCGCCTTCTCACCTAATTCACTCGTCGACACTTCCATCGGTTATCTCCTTTTTGGAAGCGGAGTATATTACACGATGATGCGATCAGCTATGTGGTGGTTCGGATAGAGCGCTTACTCTACTACTGGGCGGTGTGGCGGCATATCTCGCTGGCAGTAAACCCTTCTGACTAAGAAAATTTAGGAAGAAAATGCTCCCCAGTCATCGAGAGAATTTTGCCGGGATCGCTCTCGGGTTTTATTATACTTTGCTACCGGCCTAATCCGAACCCCCCGCTGCGCCGTTTGCCTTTTCAGTTCGATAAGCCCCAGCGACTGCAGCGCTGTAACTGTAACGTCTCGCTCATCGAACTCGGGAATTCGATCGACTGGGAATTCTTTGCAAAAGAACTGGGCACGACCTACGCCGACGGAGTCGGCGCCCGGGACTCCCGGTTCGGCTGATGGTGAGCATGACGTTCTTGAAGTACCTCTATTGACCTGAGCGACGAGATGGCGGCCCGGCCTTCATGATCTCTATGCCTTCGAAGAAAATCCCCTCACGACCCTCTCAATATGCGGGTTTGGAAACTTCCTAGTGGTCGTGACCGCAAAGAATGTCTCCGCAAACCCCTTGAGCTTTCGAATGATCACGAGTTCGCCAAAATCTAGTTCCCGTTTAACTACAATCTCCGGAACCAGTGCAAGGCCAAGGCCAGACATCGCGAAAAGCCGCAAGAGTGCCATGTCTTCAACTTCAGCCCGCACATCGATCTGAACCCTCTCACGCTCAAGCCATGCCTCAAAGTCAGATCGATAGCGGCCCGCCCGACTTGGAAAAAACACGGGCTGCCCACTTAAAGAAGCCGGGAAGCCTTTGGCCATGCGTTTATACTTCTTCGCGCCGACCAGCGACACCTGAATTTCGCCCAGCCTATGATTAAATACCTCTGGAACGCTGTCAGCGCGAACTGCCGCATTCGAAATAACGACATCGAGAGTGTGATTCTGAAGCTGGCGCACTAGTTCGGCCAAATTGCCTTCGACCATTACAAGCTTGAGATTCTCGTCTGTGAGCAGTGGCCTGATGAATTCAAATTGGAGGTTCTTCGATAGGCTGCTGATCGCCCCCACACGAATTGCCGTCTTCTGCTTTTGGATGGGGCGATTCTTGAAGACGTCGAGCATTTCCTGACTTGAGGAGAAAACTGAATTAGCGTAGTCAAAGGCTAGCCGGCCGGCCTCCGTGAGATTCAATTTTCTAACCTTGCGGTCGAAAAGGGCTTGCCCGATCTGGCCTTCGAAGTTTTTCAACTGCTCGCTTAGATTCGACTGCGATAAGCGAAGCCTCGCCGCCGCTTGTGTCACGCTCATCTCCTGAGCAATGACCCAGAAATAAAAGAACTGATTGTAATTGATCCATTCCACGGCTCTCACTCCTGATTCATCGGTATTTCCGATGCTATCTATCTCTCTTATCTGTTTTAATTATTTACAGGGCTTCCGTAAAGTAAATCGTATGACGCAGTCAGTGGGTCGGGCGAACAGACAAGGCATAGCGCACGAGTTAAAAATTGGACGAATAACTATTGCGGGTATCGCGCCGACAACAGTGCTCGTTTCTGTGTCAAAATTACTCACTCAAGCAGAAAAGCCTGATTATTCCCTCATCACTAAATCCGTCCGCGCCCTCCTGGACGACTCGGCGCTCATGATTGAGCCTCTGGACGCAGAGGAAGTCTTTACACTTGTTCTCAACTTCGAATGCCCTGATTTAGTCCGATGGGCAAAGAATCAGCCCGTAACCGTAAGTTGGTACTGTGCGTCCGTTTCGGATCAACTCATAGGAAGCAAAGCTCACCAGTACCGTGGGACTTACTATCGCGATCCTCGACACCTGATTTACTCAAGCGATAAAGGCCCCGAAGTCTATCCGCTTACTTCAACTCAAGCTCCCACACCAGAGCTGCTCGCCGCAGTTTGCATCGCCCGAGAAGGCGGGCTTTCGGCGGAAGTGATCCGAGCGGTGCTGGAATCTTAAACTTTATCTAGGGCACCTCTTGGCATCATTCGAAGTCCTAAAGACGAACCTACTGTCTCCGATCGTACTTGCCTTCATGCTCGGAATTGTAGCTAAGCTCATTCGCAGCGAGTTAAGCCTACCCAAGGACCTTTACTCCTCGCTAACGATTTATCTTCTGCTGGCGCTGGGGCTCAAGGGAGGGGTCGAGCTGTCTGAGAGCACGGCCCAGGCCATCGCTTGGCCTGCCATCGCAACCTTAGCTCTGGGCTGCCTGACGCCGATATCGGCCTATATTCTTCTTCGAAAGCTCGGACGGTTTGGTCAAATTGACGCTGCCGGCATGGCCGCGCACTACGGCTCGGTGTCGGCCGTCACATTTATAGCGGCGACTCAGTTTGCGACTTCGATGGGCGCCAAACCAGAAGGTTTTATGCCGACGCTTCTGACCCTTTTAGAAAGCCCAGGCATTCATATTGCCCTTGTAATTGGAGCGTTAAAGCGGGCCAAACTTCTTGCGAGCACAGGCAAGAGTGATCTCAAGCCCAAATCAACCATTTTTCATGAAATTCTGACTTCTCGCTCTATGGTGCTACTTGTGGGTGGACTTCTTATCGGGCTCCTGATGGGTGCAAAAGGCTATGAACCGATCAAACCCTTTTTTGAAAGTGGTTTTAAGGGCGCACTCGTCTTGTTTCTCCTCGAAATGGGAATCGTCGCCGCCACACGCTTCGCAGATCTAAAAAAGGTGGGCTTTCGGCTAGTCGGACTAGGGTTGCTTTTGCCTCTGCTCCACGGAACGCTTGGGGTTCTATTAGGGCACTGGGCGGGACTGTCCGTGGGTGGTGCAACCGTACTCGGCGCAATGGCCGCAAGCGCCTCATATATTGCAGCCCCCCCTGCTGTTCGCATCACGTTGCCGGAGGCTAATCCCACCTTCTATTTAACGGCGAGCCTTGCGGTAACGTTTCCGTTTAACTTGGTGGCTGGCATTCCCATCTACTATCAAATCGCTGTCTGGCTTCAGACGTGAGGAGCATGCAATGACGACGCAACAAATTGAACTCGTTACGGTCATATGTGAATCAGTTCTGGAAAGTAGCATCATTGAACTTGCGCGATCTCTCGGAGCATCTGGCTTCACTGTAACCGACGTGCGAGGAGAAGGCTCCGGAGAAAAGCGAGCGGGAGAGTTACCAGACAGTAAGATTAAAGTCGAAGTTGTCGCGGACTCTACGCTTGCCAAGAGCCTAATGGCCGAAACTGCGAGACTCTATTTTCCGAATTACTCGATCATTATCTACTCAGCGTCGATCAACGTCATTCGACAAGACAAATTTTAACGGAGGACCGATACAATAATTCACTTTCACTACGTCTGGATCGCGCACGTAAAGCTCGACAGGTTCAGCTAACGGATTTGTAGGGGTTGCAGGGGTAAACGGGCTCCAGCAGGACCGACGAATGTCCGGTATAAGGCGTCCAGCGGCCCGAGGAGCAGTTTGCCCATGGAAATCAGAAAAAACGAAAGTTCGAGATCGGCATTAAGCGCCAGGTCGTCTCAGAGCCGGAGACGGGAAAGCTCTCGATCAGCGCCGCCCGTAAATATGAAATCTCGCCTACGGTGATCACCTACTGGCGAGAAAAACTCCGCGAAGGAAAGTTGACCGACTCGCAGTATGCGAGTCGCGGGTGCGTCGAGTTCTTGAGCCAAAGAAATTCCGAATCAGACCGCTTTTCGTAATTTCTTTGGCTCGTATTCAAAAATGACTTTTTGATACTTTGCCACCGGCCTAATCCGAACTCCCCGTTGCGCCGTTTGCCTTTTCAGTTCGATAAGCCCCAGCGACCGCAGCGCTGTAACGTCTCGCTGGACGTTGCCAATATCCTTTTCGAGAATTTGCGCAAGCTCAGTGATCGAATCGGGCTCGTACTGAACGATGGCTGCAAACGCTTCCGCCCGGCTCTGGGTCATGAGCCGCATCATTTCCTCATAGCTACCACAAGTAAGTGAGTCGTCTTCGATCTCGCCCTTACCGGACTTCATCGCTGACTTGATGCCTGCGAACGCAGAGCGTGCCGCGTGGGGATCGTACCGAAACGTAAATGTTTTCATTCAAATACCTCCTCATCAATATCGAAGTGCTGAGCTACTGCACGATAGAACGCTCGATAGCTCACTTCGAGCGAGATCCACTCCAAGGGAACCCCGACTTCATCGTCGTCGATATGAAAGTGTGGACCCTTGGGAGAATGGGAGTCAAACAGGACCCGACACGCCGGTTGCTCTGGATCGAATGCAATCCAACTGAATCGAAATCCATCGGGATGCTTTCTGGCGTCCCGGCCCTGGATCTTAAACAAATCCATGACGATCTGAACCGCTCGTCCCGAGCGATCGAAGACTACAAATCGACGACGATCAATCAGCTTAGCCTTCATTCGCCCACCTCCGAATATACATTGTATTAGGATACAATGCTATTGTTACCTTGTATCCTAATACGAGTAACCTGGGACGACCCTTCCCCAGTGAAAGCCACCCTCGTTCAACCACGGCATGCGCTTTAGAACATTTTTTAGAACATAAGCACCGGAAGGGAGCCGTAACAGACCGTAACTAGCCGCATGGCCAACGTAGCGTAACTCTCAGGTTTACCTACTAAACAACCGATTCCACGAACATTTCCAAGACCTGCTCTCACGCCTCGAAAGCGTGTTTACCAGAAATGGTAACGAGGGTTCGAATCCCTCCCTCTCCGCCATTTCAAATTCACCGAATCACCCACAAAAAAACGTAAAGCACTCAACTCCGAACCAGCTCAAGACTTTGCCGTAAGCCGCCTTGAAATGGCGGAGCCTACAAAAGGAAAAACGCGAAAGCGTTTTGTACCTGAGGGAGGGATTCGAAAGCCGGAGGCGTCGGGCGCCCGCTTGAGCGGGCAGACGCTGAGGCCGGCCTGCAGCCGAGGCGCGCCTCTGGACCAGCTTTCGGCTCACCGGCAAGGTTAAACTCAGCCAACAGGTTGCCGCTGACTACTTTCTCAAAGAGCAACTGTTACGCGAAGGAATGTTGCTGGAATGGAGGTGGCATCCTTGCTTGGGCTTTTGTTTTGGCTGTTGAACAGGCTTTCCAGCTCGTTCTGCAGATCTGCTGCTCGACCGTTCTTCTCTGCGGCTTCGAACGCGTTCATGGTTGGCCCATAAAAGTTCCGGAATTCAGCAAGGAGCACTGACGGTGCGCCGGCCAGCTTGAAGTTAAACGTGTCTTTGACGAATGATATTCTTTCTTTTGGAACACCCGCGCCTGTAAATCGCTCGATCACGTTGTTTTCGATCCCCCACGTCATCGGGCTGATGAAGCCTTCTGGCGGTGGCGGCGAGTACGCGGAGCTGATTTTCAAAATTTGCGCTACCAACGTGGGGTCATTTGGAATCCAGTTCCCCATAATGATCCGACCTCCAGGTCGGGCAACGCGCACCATCTCCTTGGCCACTTCAAACGGCTTGGGTGCGAACATGGCTCCAAAGATACTCACGACGAGGTCAAACGTGTGATCTTTTAGTTCATGCAAATTGCACGCATCGCCCTCCTGAAACCTGCAGGTTGTGAGATCCTGCTCCCTTGCTCGCTTGTTCCCCGCCTCAACCAAGTTCCTCGCGATGTCGACACCCAGCACGTCAGCTCCGAGTCTCGCCTCTGGCAATGCCGTCGTTCCATCGCCGCATCCGAGATCCAGGATTTTAAGTCCTTTTGTGATTCCGAATCCATTAACGAGCGCTTCTCCGCTCTCTCTCATGCTTGCGGCAATGCGAGAAAAATCACCTTTTTCCCAAAGTGCTTTATTCGGATTCATAGGTTCGCTCCCTGTTGTTCGGTTGTTAAATTTATTATCACGAGAGCCATTCGGAGCGGAGCAGCTAAATGAGGTTATGATCAACCGTTGATAGGCCTTATGCGTTTCAGGTAGCATCGCCGAAATGGAAGCTACGATCAACGAGGTTGGGGAGCAGATCTATCGAATTAGTATAAGTTTATCGACACATGAAACTCCGGTACCCGGCGGATTCACGTTCAATCAATATCTGATTGTGGATGAGGACCCTGTGCTCTTCCACACCGGACATCGTCCTTTTTTTTCGATGGTTTCCAAAGCGATTGAAAAAGTCCTGCCGGTCAAAAGGCTGCGTTACATCGGTTTCTCGCATTATGAACAAGACGAGTGCGGAGCACTTAACGAGTTTCTCGCGGCGGCACCGGAAGCTTCCCCGCTTTGCAGTCAGGTCAATGCACTGATCAATGGCCCCGGCATGGACCGACAGCCTCGAGTGCTTTCTGAAGGTCAAAAGCTTCGAATCGGAAAAAAAGTCGTCCAATGGATCGACACGCCGCATTTGCCACATGCCTGGGAATGTGGGTACCTCTTTGAAGAAACCACCAAGACGCTTCTTTGTGGGGATCTTTTCACGCAACCGGGTGCCGGAGGTCCGGCCTTCACTGAGTCGGACATCATCGGCCCGAGCGAAGCGATGAGAGAAGGCATGGATTATTTCGCTCATGCCCCCAACACGTCGGCCCTCCTGGAGAAACTTGCGCAACTTCAACCGAAACTATTGGCGTGTATGCATGGCAGCGCATGGAGAGGCGATGGAGCAATCCTACTGCGCGAACTTGGAAGCGTGATAGCGCCAAGAACCAACTCTCAGACCATGCCTTGTTGAGTGTCGATTCGGAGATTGCCAGTGCGAGAATTTTCTCGAGAGGGCTTCAGTAGTCCTGAGCCGAAACACAGCATTGAGTTAGGCGTCCCAGGCAGAAGCTCAAATTCACCGAATCACCCACAAAAAAAACGTAAGGCACTCAACCCCGAACCAGCTTTGCCGTAAGCCACCTTGAAATGGCGGAGCTACAAAAGGAAAAACGCGAAAGCGTTTGTACCTTAGGGAGGGATTCGAAAGCCTCAGCGTCTGCCCGCTTTAGCGGGCAGACGCTGAGGCCGGCCTCCTTCACGAGTCGCAGCAGTGGAAAAAGCCGTCAAAATCGGAACGCCGCGACTTCGTTCGCCCGATTGACCGTCGAGGACTGCGATCTCCTTGAGCACGGGGACCGAGACGCCTAGGCAAAGTGGGTTTTCCATCACAGAAAACCCACTCGCCGAGACTTTCAGTTCACAACGGTTTCAAGTTTTCGGATGACCGAGGACGCGGTGAACCTTCCCGCTAGGTCTGGCTGACTGACAGGCATGGATGCTGGCGGCGTCCGCCTTGACGTTTGGTACGTCTTTTCCATCCAAGAGGGGCTTCATGCAGTCCTTGCGAAGGTTCTTTCCGGTGCTCGCCAGATCCTTCACTAGGTAGCCCGCGGCCTTGCAGGCGTCTTCGACCTTCGCGCAGGCCGGACTTCCCGCGAAGGCCTGAAGCGGCACATTCATTAAAAATATCGAAAAAAGAGCTAAAGTCAGTTGCGAAGTCGGTTTCATATTGGATGCCTTTCTGTTTGGAATCATTTGCAGTCTTAAACAGGATCAGGGATGGGATTAAAGACGGGGTGAAGTCGGGATTAAGAATTTTTCGCACTGCAGAAGTACGAATCTGCGGTCGATGAGGGCGTTTTCTGGCCCGCTTCCAAGATGAGCCCGTTGCAGTTGGAAACCTGCGACTTCTCAATGGATGCAAGCGGAACACTATTTCTACGGTCTGAATTGATTCAGACGATCTCCTAAAAAGATACCTGGCAGTACGAATCGCTGCCTCAATCCAAAACCGAAGGCCTTCTTTGCTCATCGGCCCACTGGCTACCGCAATAACCGTTAGCTCAAATTTCCGTCAGCCACGGACCCACCCGAGTTGAACTTTCGTCACTATCGATGGGCGAGATTTTCAGCAACTTACGCCCGTGTACCGAGCGCGCTCGGGGTTAAGGGGTCGCGCAACTTCCCGCTCATGCTTTCTTATCTCACGCAAATGATGCTAAGACCGGGCCATGCTAAAAGTCTATTTCATGTCTGTCGCGTTCATGTTCGCACTTGCCTATCCCGCGCATGCTGACGCTGATTGCGGCGTTTCGGGCACCATTTCTGAGCGGATAAAGAATTGTGCGAAATCCATTACTACTGCGGAAGCTGTGATCTGGCACCTCGTCGCGCACTGGGAAGTACCTTCCCGCTCCTATGAAATATGGCAGGACGCGGCTACCGGTCTGATTTGGAGCGATACGCTCGATACCCGATATACCCATCAAGACGCCATCGAGCTCGATAAAACTACAGTAGGAAACTACTACACAAACTGCTGGAAGAGCCCGAGCAAGCAATGGATCGACTGCAGAGTAAACTCCGAAAGCGCTTGCACTTCTAATGCGGGAGAACAGGCCACCGGCGGAATCACCGAAAGGGCCTTTGGTCTGCCCACGGAAGGCGACTATATGTGGGCAACACTTCACGGGATCAAGGAAATCTTCCCCAAGTCATCGCATCGCAAGCGCTGGTATTGGACGGCGTCTATCAGTCCGTCGTACGATCGCCATGCCGTTTCCGCGAATATCTATTCAGGCGCTGGCTTGTATGAGGACAAATACAACACTCTACGGGTCCGTTGCGTTGGGCGGTAGTTCTCAAGCGAATACGGATCCTTCCTCACCTTGTCGGCTTCGCGACAGGACATGCGCTTGGATTTAAATCACCCGTCCAATTCGAGGAGTCTCTCGCCGCTTGAATCCTTGTCCAATTTTTCGGGTTTCTGCTTGGGCGCTCTAGCAATTGCGTTGGAATCTGAGCTCGACCCGGTTTCGTAGACAATTTGTCATCGCAACATCTCAAAGAGGAGAGGGTTGCGATGGGAAAATCAAAGCATCGACGGTCGGATCTTGCAGGTCGGCCTCCGCTGCGCTCACCGGTGCGCCCGAGCATGGGACGGCGCGAGCATTCTCTGGACGCACGACATCACTGTTGAGTTTCAGCTACGGCCGGGACGTGCCCGGCTCGGATGTACGAGCGACGGCTCTGTCGAAGACCGGATATCGCGGAAACACGAGAACATTGAGCCCCAATCCGACCAAAACGAAGGGGTACATGACGGTTGGATCATGGCTAATGAACGCTGGGACAAAACCGTAGAGACAAATCCCCTCATTCAGCACAAGCGCGATGATGCGCGGAACAAAAAATCGCGATTTGAGACTATGGAGATTGGTGTCGAGGTCTCCGCCTGACTTCTCGAGGACATTGATGCGCGCTTGCTGAACCCGAGGGGAAAGCAGCTTCCACCAAATGATAAGAGAAGCAATCGCATGAAGCGCGGCAAGCGCACCAAATGTCGAAACAACTAAAACAAGTGGCATCTCAGTCGGTTCACCACCCGACTGAACCATAACCGCCACCAAAACGTATAATAATTGGGAGAAAGTCAACGCGAACCAAATCACTTTCTCAATCATGAGACCCAGTTTCTTCACGCGGAATCACCATCGAGATTCGCTTTCGGACGCACACGAATCTTCACATCGAGTTCGATCCCGTTTCTCGTGCGTAGCTCTTGCACACGAATATCGACGTCAACCTGTTCCATGAATCGAATGATAACATCGGGGCTCGGCATTACATAGAGTCTTACAGGATCACTGCTGCTCGGTTCATTTCACCCTAGCACTCAACTGCTCAACGATACCCCATTTACAGTGAGTGCTTTGTCTGACCTTACAGATAGTAATGAAACATGAGCCAGGCGAAGTCGGAGTAATCATCGGAGAGTACGACTATTCGGCTCTTCTGCCAGGAGATATTGATCTCCACGTGCGGCCTTGGAAACCATTGCAGCCCAACCCCGAAGCCGCTGTTTAGCGTGGATTCACGAGCAAAGTCGAGGCGACTCCACTCTTGAGTTAGAAATCCCCAGGCCCCCTCGGTAAACTCGTACGAAATCTTTTGATAATTAACGGCTCCCCATCTTGTATCGGCGTCCCCAGTCTGGGTCGATGCCTGGAAGTCGAATTCCGTAAGAAGCGTAAGCTTCGACGTAACGCCGAGAATTCCAAACGGACCCAAGAGATGTCGATTCCCCGGGGTGATTGAGGCGGCTCCGAAACGGCCGACGTAATAGCTCATGCCCACTTTACCCGTATCCCAGGGAGAATAGGTCGCCGACAGGGCGACTCCCTTTTCACGAATCAATGAAGGTGCGTCGGGTCGGCCAAGAATCGCAGTTCCAAATAGGTTCCACTTCTCGGAGATCCAAGACGCTTCGAGGTTGTAGCTCTCCCGTTGCTGGTCCCAACCCAACCCTCGCTTCGTGGCGATGACATGATCGGGCACCTGAATGCCATAGGCAGGAAAGAACCGCCCGGCTCGGAAGCCCCATTCATCGCTCGGCCTATAAAGAATGTAGTGACGACGCGAGAGAAGACGGTCGCGCAATGAAACTGCACCCCTTGGGCTTTGATAACCGCCGGATGCGACCGCGGTCCAGCTCCTCAGCGTTACGGCAGCCTCCAGGTCCGCTTGCATGAGGATTGACCGCCCCTCCGTCGCAAATGCCGAATCCTTGTAAACGTAAATCGATCGATAATCCCCACCGAGGTTGAGCCAAGACGGTGGACGGATGAGGCCGTAAGCGAAGCGCTGTTCTCCCTCCCTGCCCCACATGCTGAGGAGTTCTCGAGAAAGTTCTCGTCCGTATTCGGTGAGCAACCCGCCTCCGGCCGGACTCACATGGCAAGTGGTACAGTTCACGTAGCCGTGACGAATGTTTTCCGGAAAGGCCCAAGCAGTACTCGTCCAAAGCGATAATACCGTGAGACGTGCGAGAATAAATAAAATGGGCTTCACTGAATCTGGGCGATGCTCTTGACGATTACATCGACTTCATCGGCCACGGTGATACCGGCAAAGCTCGGGACCGCAATGGAGTAGTCACTGACTTTAATCTTAAAACGCGCTTCGATACCGACGGTCTTCCCTCCTCGCTTTACGGAGGCCAGGCCCTGAACTATTTTCTCCACCCCGTGGAGCAAGAGAACGCCACTAAACGGCATCTCGGTCACTTCGGCGGATTCTGCTCGTAACCCTTCCGGCAGGACGAGGTCAGAAATCTTGAGTATCGTCGCCGGAAACTTTTCAGTCTCCAGATATTTTGCCTTCATGTGTTCATTGCGGAGCTTGATTCCGGTATCAAGCGTATTGAGATCAAACGAAAATACTCCTGAAACGGTTGTCCCCGCGAGTTTCACTTCACCCGCCGCCCCCGTTCCTTTGCCGATGATCTTGAGTGCACTCGGTCGACCTACTGCTTTGAATTCAACTGTACCTTGGTCGGCAGCGGCTTTTGCCGTCCATTCGGACGGTATCGAAGATGCCCACAAGGGGAGAGCGGTGACCCATACTCCGAAAAATACGAGGCGAGTGAGTCGCTTCACGATTTCACCTCAAGCGCTAACGGAACGATTTTCAGAGTACCCTCATCGATAAACTGGATCCATGCGCGGTAAAAGCCGTGCACTTCAAACTCCGTATGGAGCATGAGTACATTCGGTAGAGTGGTAGCCATCGGATGGACATGCACGAGCTCCTCTCCGTTTGCGCTGACTAAGACGACGTGAGCCAGTGCTCCAAGATACGGGGTAATATTTGGGCTAGACCCGTCGGACCGCGAGAGCGTGAGGTTTAACATGATCTGCTTCTTCGCTCTGAGTGCAGTCGTTGGGAGGCTAGCCACGGAGAGTCCGTCTCGACCCGTGCGAGTGTCAGTGAGTACCGGCGGGGTTGCGTTTTCGGGCTTACCGCCCGTAACCACGAATCGTTCTTCGGACGAAAAGTCGTCAGAGTCCGCGGCGATCTGCCCCTGAACCCACATCCAGTATTTTCCGTTGATCGGCAGTTGACTGTCGGCCATCCATTTTCCCTTTTGAAAAGTCGGATGCTCATGACGAAACTCAAGGAGCGCCGGATCGAAAATAAGGAGATGCAGCTTCTTTTCGTGTGAAACCGCGAGTTCCTGGTCGGTCAAAATCTTCCTGGTTTTAAGATCGACGAGTTGAAACTCCAGATGGACTGCACCCGCCGCCAGAGGATCCATGGTCTCCTTCTCAATCGAGACTCGCGAATCCTCATGGGCGAACGCGGAATGGCCCGTCGCCAGGATGCATGCCACCAGGCCTGCCAACGTCACTGAGCGGAGCGGACGGTCAAATATTAGATTTCTCATCGAAGCTCTCCTACGGGTTGAGGATTCTTAGGATCGTACATCTTGAGTAGTTCGGGATCGACGGGTAATGCCGCGGCTAAGCCATCATAATAGCCCTGAAGCAGGAGTCGATTGATTCGCGCTTGGATCACCAGCCAGCCATGGACATTGGAGAGTTTGGACGAAGCAAACGAGAGCGTCTCCTCTTGAAGCTTGGTGAGCTCGTTGACAAAGTCTTCATCGGACAGCTCGGACTCGCCGTTCAAATGCCGCTGGATGAGCCAAGACACACGCTTGCGTGTCGCCTCGAATCCCTCGGTCGCCAGGCGATACCCGGTCAGGAGCGCGTTGTGATCCTGCGCAATCTGCACGGACCGCTGCTCAAAAACCGAAAGAGTTTCGTCGATTCGTTTTTCGATCTCGCGGACTCGTGATTTTGAGATTCGGATGCTGTTACGAAGTCCAAAACCTATCCCGTCCTCACTTGCCGGATCAAACCATCCGAAGATCACTTCTTTCTTCGTATATTTCGCGGCCGCCGCCAGTGATTTCAAGGCGTGGATTTCGTAGGACCGCTCTTGTGCCTGCTTAAAGAAGTCGGCCGCTCGAATCGGACCCACCGCGCTAAGCTCGGGTAACTTGAGTGGCTGGAGGTCGCCCCTCGTCTGCACCGGTGAGATCGCAACCGCTTGCGCAAGATTTGCGACCTCGCCCTTGATGAGCGCGGCAAGCAACGCACGATCCTGATCTACCTTGATGATCGTCACGCCGTAGTAATCCGCCGTGCCTCTGGCGAGAACTCCGACTTGCTCTTCCACCTTAAGGTTTTGTTGAATCTTCTTCATCCATTCCGAATGGAGATCCAAATACTTAAGCGTCTCCTGGTCGCGATGAATCGTATAGTAGAGCTGCTCAACGCCATTCATCTCATTGCCCCGCATTGAGGAGAACGAGTCCTTCTCGGCACTGAAAAGATGCTTTGATTGTTCGAATCGGAACCAATTTCCCGGGAACAAAAAGGGAACGAGGTTTCCTATCGACTCAATCAGACCGCCAACGCCCCCGGTTGCGACACCCAGCAGTGTGGCGAAGTTCAGGTGAGGCAGGAGGCGAGCGCGGGCGAGCGATACATTTTGTCGCGCCTGAAACAGCCGTTCGGCTTCCTGGCTGACCGCATAGTTTCTGAATTTAGCTCTCGCCATTAACTCGTCAAGTGCAAGGGGCGCGCTCGGATTGAGGGAGTCCGTTGGGTCTTTTCCCTGCGTGAGAGCGATTTCACGCACCGCTCCGTCCTGAAGTTCCGTGATAGCTAGCCGAATAATCCGCTCCCTACCCGATTCTTTTTCTTGTTCGTTGAAACAGAGAACAACGTGGGATTTTTCTCCGCTACCTGAAAGACAGTGAGCGTCGTCGGTACGCTTGAGCTTGATCTCGATACTCCCGAGTTTTGGCGAATAGATTCCAAGCGAGCCGTCTTCGTTTCGGAAAGACAACCAAAAGGTCTCGGATAAGACTTGGGTCCCGGACTGAGTGCTTGAACTCGTTACTTCTAAACGCGCCGTGACGCCCTGATCCGTTTTAACGGTCTGTACGATCGCGACCTTCCCCTGGCCACCAAACCTGCCCTGCCATTCCTCGAGTTTAGACGCTCCGCAACCAGAAACGATCGCCGCCGATAACGCGACCACGCCGAGGTTTAAACCGCGACCACTCAAGCCAACTGAGAGATGCATGTGTGAGCTTCCTCTTACATTACTAGCCAGCTACTTCGCGTTACCGCGTTGACGTATACCCCCGGAAGGGTATATGTCAACGCGGTAAGGCGGAAACTGATGAGAGCTCCAGTCGACATACGACACGCATTCCTCGTTTTGGTGATCGCAACCGGGTTATTGGGCGCTTCGGCGGACGCCGCGGTCGATCCGATCTACCGGGAATTCACGCAGCGGGTTCGGTCTTCCGGCGTCTTCGAGATCCCGATGGCGAGCGGAGGCAATCAGAAGTTCGAGTATCAGTTCGCGCAGGGTGCCCCGAGGACTTCCGAACCCACCACCACGGACATTTATCTCGACACGACGGGTGATCTTTTCGTCCGAAGATTCTTTGATAAGATCTACTTAAAGGATGGCTCCTCGATCGTCTTAAATGGTGAAAGGATTCCGTTAACCTGCGTCGTCATCGACGGTCGAGACAATCGCTTCAGCGGCAAAGACTCCGTACTCATCCCCGACTTCGTATTGAGGGTCTATCTCGTAGCTAACGACTACACTTGCACAGGACCGATCAACCCACAGTGGCCACAGAGTTCGGGCCGCAGGGAAACCTGGGAAACCTATCTCTACTTCGAGGTGAGGGATCCCACGATCATGTTGCCAGCCGAGATCAAGCTTCGTTATCGCTGGAACGAGTTTCCAGCCATCGTTTCTGACGCCGGAGGTGCATTTTGAAACGAATCTGGACCGCTGCTTTGATGATGGCGCTGATGCTTCAAGGAACGCCCGCCCGCGCGGAAGTCGTTTGGGATCCGCTCCCGCCCGAAGCTTACGCCCTCGCTAAACTCTATCCCGATGCCCAGCGCCTGCTATTCGCGTTCGACTACGGCCACGCTCTCGTCTACGAACGCCTTCTCTTGAATCGAGGGTCCATTCGAGATCCTGAGAAATTCGAAAAGGCGCTTCTGACCGATATCGTCAAAATCCTAAAGAATCCTCCGAACGTCAAAATCGACGAGGCTGACATCGCTCCGACTTATGTGTTCACCTTTCCGCTGATCTTAAGCCTCTTCGACTGGTCTCATATGCTTCACCAGTTTGTGCTCGACGTCTTGGCGAGTTCCGAGGACCGCGGCGTGGCGATGAACGTGCGCGTAAATGAAATCTACCGGCAATACAAAGCCAATCAGCCCGTCGTCATCACCGACGTCTGCAAGACGATGCTCTTCATGGACGGGCATTACTTTTCAAAGGCGTTTCGACGAAGTTATCCGAGCTTCAATCTCCTGATTTGGAGCTACCACTGGTTCCAGATCCGCCTCTATGAGGATCTCATGAAGCCAACCAAACTCGAACGGGACAAGGCGGTTGCGGATACGATCAAGAGCTTCTGGGATTTGATTTCAAATCTTCCTGACTCGGCCGATTTTGATATGATGCCCGAGACCGCTATCGAGGCTCCCACCTTTGCCAAGGCATTCCCGGCTTTGCCGTCGGCCTTTGACAACAATCACATGCTCCATGACGTGGTGTCGGACATTCTCACGTCGGATCGAGTGATGGGCCCCGCGATTCGAAGCGAAGGCATTCGCTTTGGGCGCATGGCCCAGGATCCTAACGCATTTAGGGCAGTGAACTGCCCGGCCCGAAAATGAAAGGACGAAAGACCATGATTAGAAATACTCTCTGCTTCTCGGTAATCGCGCTCTTAGGATTGCCTTCCCTGGCATCAGCTCACGACACGTCGCGCGCGAAGGCCGCGGAACTCGGTCTCCATAGGATTGAACGTCTAGTGATCCTAAGAAAGATCAATGCGAGCTTTCAAACGCAGACGGAGACCCTCTCGATTCAACTTCTTCAACAGCGCCAGCCCACCGATCCCTTCTTTAAGGCCACAATCACCCAAGGCAAGGCGGCTGACGGTTCCCAGCGGACGGTTGACCTCATGATGGACGATGACGGCAAGACCCTGAGCTTCACTGAAGTCGGCGGTACCGATCCCGCACGCCTGCCCTCATGGACTGGTAAAGACGCACTCTCCCTCCTCGAAGTCGCCATGCACTGCGTGGAACGAGAACTCATTGAGAACAATCGGGCTTGTGCGGATACCCCCGCGCTCTCGGCCTACGAAAAGGGCTTTACGGGCATCGTGCTTTCGCCGATCAACAATGCTGACGGCAAGTTGATGGGTGCCATGGCTGAAGTCACGGCAGAGGGAGTCACTCAAACACTTCGCATTCGAATGATGCTGGATGGAATGCTCGACCCGCAGATGCCGATCGAAATCAAAAATACCGCGTCCGAAGAATAATGAGTGGGAATCTGGCTTGCGGTACCAAAATATACTTTTGATAATCTCAGCATCGTTACTGACGGGTTGTTTCGATTTTTATCGAGAGAAGCCCGATAGTCGATTTGCGCAGATTGACCCAAGCCAGATTTCTTACCAAACCGTTCGCGAACGCGTATTCACCCCTCGATGCACCAGCTGTCACGGAAACTCAGGGGACGTGAATCTTGAAACCTATGAGTCGGTTAAGACTCATCTGGCAACAATTGAACGAGTCGTTATTCGAGAGAAGATCATGCCTCCGACGAGAGCTCTTCGGACGACCGATATCGGTCTACTGAAGGCATGGATTGATGCGGGGGCACCTGAGTTCGCCTCTGGCGAAAAGCCGCCGATTGAGGTTCCAATTGAGCCTAAATTTTCGTCGATTCGAAAACGGATATTTGAAATGAAGTGCGTTTCCTGCCACGCGCCTGGTGAACTCGGAGAGAAAGTTCCGCTCCTGACTCGTGATGATCTAGTCAATTCCCCGCTCGAACTTGCAATCCCCGGAAACGCTGCGGAAAGCGGCCTTGTCATAGCGATTACTCGCCCCGACAGTGACGAAAAGCGAATGCCGCCGCCGAAAACCGGCGCGGCCCGACTCAAGGAAGAAGAAATCGCCGCGATCCGAACGTGGATCGATAACGGCGCGAAAGACGACTAACGTTCCCGTCTAACAAGGAGCCCTCCATCATGCCCGCCACTGCAACTGACAAAGCGACGTCGAACAAGAAATCCAGCTGCCATTCCGGATTAACATCGCATCCCAATCATTCCCACGTCATACCCAGACTCAATCGTGCCGAGGGACAGATCGCCGGGATCAAAAAGATGATCGAAGAGGGTCGTTACTGTGTTGATATCCTCACTCAGTTTCGCGCGTGCATGTCAGCACTTCGGACTATCGAGATGACCGTTTTTGAAACCCATCTTAAGAGCTGCGTTCGTACGGCCATGGAAGCGAAGAACCCGGCCGAAGCGAATAAAAAGATTGAAGAAATTACCAATCTCCTAGTCAAACGAACCATGATCTAACTTCATGCGAAATAAAAGCAAAGCCGTCACAAAATCCAACTACCGTCGTATACCCTACAGAGGGTATATTGACTCCTCGCAAGCTGCAGTCAGAACTTATTGTTTTTTGGATAAATTATGCTCGATCGGATCATTCGCTTTTCATTGACGCATCGATTGCTCGTCGTGTCCGTTGCCGCTCTGGTCACGGTCTATGGGGCAGTGGTGATCGTGAACATGCCGGTCGATGTTTTTCCAGATCTCAATCGCCCGACTGTAACCATCATGACAGAAGCCGGGGGGATGGCTCCCGAAGAGGTCGAGACTCTCGTGACGCTCCAGCTCGAAACGGTCTTAAATGGGCTGCCGGGCGTTGAGCGTGTCAGGTCCACTTCGGGGATTGGACTTTCGGTTATTTATGTCGAGTTCGGCTGGGGCACGGATATTTATCGTAACCGACAGATCGTCGCCGAAAAGATTGCGCTCGCGAAGGAGCGTTTACCTAAGAACGCCACTCCGGTGATGGGTCCGATCAGTTCGATCATGGGCGAGATCCAACTCTTAGGTTTGAGTTCTCCGGAGGGCCAAGTGTCGCCCCTTGAACTCAGGACACTAGCCGATTGGGTAATTCGCCCCAGAGTCTTAAGCGTCCCAGGCGTCGCGCAAGTGATTGCGATCGGTGGCGGGGTGAAGCAGTTTCAAATCTTAATTTCTGCGGAGAAGCTCCAGAAGCTCCAACTTTCGTTAGAAGACGTCGAACACAACCTTTCGCATCTGAGTCAGAACACGACCGGCGGGTTTATCGACCTCGGCACGAAGGAATTTTTGATTCGCAATATTGGGATGATTCGCTCCGAAGACGATATTCTCAACTCCGTGGTCGGCTTACATCTGGGGCGACCGGTGACGGTTCGAGAGATCGCGGAAGTCAAAGTCGCCGCCCAGATCAAACGAGGCGATGCGAGCGTGAATGGTAAAGCCGCGGTCATTCTGAGTATTCAAAAGCAACCCGGCGCCAATACGGTCGAACTTACCCGACGAATCGACGAGGCGCTCGGTGAGCTTGAAAAGAGTTTTCCCAAGGGCGTCACTCTTGAGCGAGATCTCTTTAAGCAATCTCACTTCATCGAAACGGCGATCCATAACGTCCAAGAGGCGCTTAGGGACGGCGTTATTCTAGTCGCGATCGTTCTCTTTCTTTTCCTTCTCAACTTCCGAACCACCGCCATCACGCTGACCGCGATCCCACTGTCTTTCGTCCTGACGGCGGTCGTGTTTAAGGTCTTTGGCCTTTCGATCAACACGATGACTTTGGGAGGGCTTGCGGTTGCCATCGGAGAATTGGTCGATGACGCGATTGTCGACGTGGAGAACGTCTTTAGGCGAATGCGTGAGAACAAAAGCCTTTCGAATCCCAAGCCGGTCTTGCAAGTCGTCTACGCGGCGTCATCCGAAATCAGAAATTCCATTGTCTTTGCGACCATCATTGTGGTGCTCGTGTTCCTGCCGCTCTTTTACTTGAGCGGCATCGAGGGCCGCCTCTTCATTCCACTCGGAGTCGCCTATATCGTCTCACTTCTCGCCTCACTCGTGGTGTCACTTACGGTCACTCCGGTTCTGTGCTCCTTCCTCTTGTCGAAAGGGAAAGCCATCGATCACGAAGAGGGTCGATTTGTCAGATTTCTTAAAAATGCCGATCTTCGACTTTTAAACCGGGCACTGGATCATCCCCGCGTTGTAGTCGGGACTTTTATCGTTCTCCTAGTTGGGGCGCTCGCCCTCCTACCCGGGATGGGGAGGGATTTTCTGCCTAAGTTTAACGAGGGGAGCGCAACGGTCACGGTGATGGCGCAGCCGGGCTTATCGCTTGAAGCATCAAACGGAATCGGCGTGAAAGCGGAGAACGCCTTACTGGAAATCCCCGAAGTGAAGTCCGTCGCCCGTCGCACGGGTCGGGCTGAACTTGACGAGCACGCTGAAGGCGTTCACTACTCAGAAATCGACGTCGACTTCAAAGGGGAGGGACGTCCCCGACCCGTGGTTTTGAATGAAATGCGTAAGAAACTAGAAAGTATCGAGGGGGTATTCATCAATATCGGACAGCCGATCTCCCATCGGCTCGACCATCTCTTGTCGGGTGTGCGTGCGCAGATCGCAATCAAGATTTTTGGCCCTGAGCTGACGGTCCTTCGCGCGAAAGCCGCTGAAATTCAACAAGTCCTCCAAGGCACTCCGGGGCTCGTCGATCTCCAGACTGAACAGCAAGTGCTGGTCCCTCAAGTCAAGATCCAGCTGCTTCGCGAAGAGGCGGCAAAATACGGTATCGTACTGGGCGATCTGGCGACGCTGCTTGAGATGGCGCTTAAGGGCGAGGTCGTCGCCCAGGTGCTGGAAAGCCAGCGAATCTTCAATGTCTTTATGAGATTTGATGAGAAATCCCGCTCCAATCTTGAACTCATGAAACGCACGACAATCAAGGTGATGCCCGATGGGACGCGGATACCGCTTGAGCGTGTAGCGGATGTATTTGAATCGACGGGACCGAACGTCATCAACCGAGAGAACTCCCAGCGCCGCATGGTCATCCAGGCCAACGCCTCAGGCCGCGATCTGGAAAGTCTCATCACGGAGGTCAAGGCCAAGCTTCAAAAATCGGTCAAACTTCCGGACGGATATTTTATCGATTTCGGCGGTCAATTTGAGAGCCAACAGAAGGCGTCGCGGTTAATTCTACTTCTTGGGATACTCTCGTTGCTTGGAATATTCTTGGTTCTTTATGGGCATTTCAAGTCTTCGTTCATTGCTCTTCAGGTCATGCTCAATATCCCGATGGCGCTCATCGGAAGTCTTGTCGCGGTTTACATTTCAGACCGTACGCTCTCGGTTGCGACGCTCGTCGCTTTCATCACCCTGTGTGGGATCTCCAGTCGAAACGGAATCATGATGATTTCACACTATCTGCATCTCATGAAATATGAAGGCGAGACGTTCACTCGGCAAATGGTGGTTCGCGGGTCGATTGAGCGGCTAGTTCCGGTCCTCATGACGGCATTGACCGCGATCCTGGGTTTGATTCCGTTGGTACTTTCGAGTGGAGCGCCCGGAAAGGAAATTTTGCATCCAGTTGCGGTCGTGATCGTCGGTGGCCTGATCAGCTCAACGTTATTGGATATGATACTTACTCCAGTGGTCTTCTTCCATTTTGGTAAGAGCGCCGCGGAGCACGCGCTTTCGTCGTCAAAGGTACCGGAGTTTGAAAAAGTCTTTCACTAAACTGTCAATCGCTACGCGCATGAAGGAGAAACAAATGAAATCAGTACTCGTTGTCTTGGTCAGCCTCGGTGGTATCCTCTTCGTCAGTCTGAACTCTTCCTTCGCTCATGAAGGGCACAACTCGACACCTGGGTCGGTGCAAGCGCCGCACGGCGGGGTGGTCAAAGGTACGAAGAGCCTCTACGTGGAACTGGTCAATGAGGCCGCAGGCATCAAGCTCTATCCCTTGACTCTTGATCTGAAGCCGATCGAACTCGCTCAGCTTAAAATGAACGGTTCATTTCAAGTGCCTAAGAAAAAGAAAACGCCAGTTCCCCTACAGGCGGCAGGCGATCATTATTCAGCCCAAATCAACGCGAAGGGCGCCTATCGATACACGCTTGAACTCAATATTTCGTACAAAGGTAAATCCGAGAAGCTTTTATTCCAGGTGGAGCCGCAGTCTTAATCTATGAGTTCCTCAAGAATCACCTTCGGCGTCTTAGCTTCGTTTGTATTGAGTGGCCCGTATGCAGTGGGTGCGACGGTCGCACTCAAGGAGTTGACGGAGGTTGCGCTTAAGTCCAGTCCCGAACTCCGCGAGGCTGAACAGCGGGCAGATGCCGAAGAAAAACAGGCGTCAAGTCGCTGGGGGAGGTTTCTCCCGGAGATTTCTGCGGACGCGGGCTGGGAAACATTCCGTTCGACTTCACAGACGAAGACAAATTCCTTTGGCTATTTATCCGGGCGCTACAATCTATTCAGGGGAGGCGCCGATCGATTCGCTTATCTAGCCTTGAGCCGTAGTGCGGAGACCGCGCTCGGAAACGTGGGGCGGATCAGGGCAAAGATCACGAGACAAGTCGAGTCTGAGTACGCGAGCATTGCCTTCTTGCAAAAAGCGGTGATTGCGATCAAAGACGCAGTGGTTCTGACGGATCAACAGGCCTCGATGGCTCAAAAAAAGAAGCAAGCGGGCCTGACGTCGGATGCCGACGTCCTTGAGTTTGAGCTTCGGAAGAACAGCCTTCAAGCAGATCTTGTGTTGCGCGAACAAGAACTCACTTCAGCCAGGGCCTCCATGAGCCGCATCCTGGGTGGATCCGATACCGCTACGCTTGAAGCGTCCCAAGATGAACAAAGCATCCGGCGCTTGCCAAATCGAGAGCGGCTTCTTGAGAAAGCGCGCGTTTCTCGCATCGACATCCGAGACGCCGATCGTGATCTTGTGCTCTCGGAGTATGCAGTTAACAGTACCCGCTCGAACTGGATGCCGAGAGTGGATGTTGAAGCTCTCTATGGACGCTTAAGCCTAGAGCTGAGGCAGATCGATCCTGTTCCCCAAGGGGCGGTCATGCTGAAGGCCAGCATCCCCCTCTTCAATGGCTTAAGTGACTTGAACGAGAGGAAATCCCTGATCGCTACGAAATCCGCCAATGAGGCGAGACTCGCTGGACTACAGCTTGAGGCGAGATCAGAGATCGACTCTGCCTTGGCAAGGATTGATGCTGTTCTCAAGCGCCTTGATCTCGAGTCTAAGAATCTCTTGGCAGCAAAGAAGTATTACGAAGTCACGCTTTCGGAATATCGACGAGGCGTGAAGAATTCCCCTGACTTGGCCGGGGCATCTGAACGCCTCCTGTCGTCCCATGTCCGATATGCTGAGTTGCATAGGGATTTAGTGCAGTCACGGGTCGCGCTTGCGGAGGCTGCGGGGGTCAGCACGGAAGAGCTTCAAAATTTGTAAACGTCCAGTCTGCGCAAAGTGAGCCCGCGCCCGTCGCTCACACCTGCTCAGTATCCAGGCCGGTGATCACAGCTAGGGCACTTAGCAGCTGCATCCTCGGTCCAGTAGACATGGGTAACCGTAATGGACCCGTCTTGATTCGATCGCTCATAATACGAGCCACGGCCGTTTTCAGACTGGCTTCTGAGGGCGCCCCAGTCATTCGGATTATCTGTGTTGTCCGAGGCGGCCGTCGCCAATGTCGTCGCACCCGCGAGAGTCGTAGTACTGTCGAGGTGGCCGTAGATGATGCTGAGTTCATCGAAGTCATGCTGGTTAGGGCGCGTGCTTTGCGTGCTCGTAGCATTGGAACCCGTGTTGGAAAAGTAGTCCATGCAGGTGTTCTGCGAGCTGCCATCGACAGACTGGTGATCCAGCCCGAAGGTATGCGCTATCTCCTGACACATCACGTGCTGCTTTTCATTGGCATTGTTGTATGTGGCCAAGCTGAAATAAGTGTCGTTCATCTTGGCCGATCCCTGCGTGATGTGGTCCCCTGATATATTGATCGAGGCCAAGCCAAGCCAGCCGTTACGTCCGTAGCTGCCGTTACATACCTGGGTCGTTCCGACAACCATCGAGCAGCGCTTGGTGGGTGTGCAAGTGATGGGTAAGGTCAGGAGCGGAGTGGAAGTCGCACCGAATGTCGTTGGGCTGTTCCAGTCGCTTGAAGCCTGCAGGAAATGATTCCTCCAGACAGCGTTCGTTAGGCAGTTACCCAGCTTCAATGTGGCTGGCGAAGTTTGTCGCGCCCAGTGGTACGTGCCCCATGCGTTGCTAGCCGGCTTTCGATTCGTCTTCGAAACTTTTTCGAATTGCGCGGATTTCGTCACTTCAGTCTCGATATTTGAACTCAACGCCGTCGTCGGAACGATTGGAGCCTCGACGATCTTGGTGGAGTCTTCACGAACGGCCGGGGTAGCGCACGATGAAAGCAAGGCAACGAAGAAAACTGCGCTGACTCTCGAGAGCCACTTACCATCGAATTTCATGACCATGACCACCTCTTTATTGCGATTGAGTTACTTAGCTTGATAAATGATGAGACGAGACGAACATCCTGGCAAGGGACAATCGCTTGCCGCGGTCGCGCTCTAAAAAAATCCGCTGACTCGAATGGATTCGTCGGGCGATTCGAAATATTTTTGACGGAGATGACGAGAAACCAATTCCCGGTTTCTCGGTCTGATCAAATTTGAAGTGACTTTAGGAAATTAGCAACTGGGGCCCGACGTTGATCCCGTCGGAACTGGGCAGAATTTAAGCTGTGCATGAGCACGGCCTGTAGTGTCCACGTCCCAATAGTAGTCCTGAAGTGCGGTACTGAAGAGTGGCGTGCGATCTACGATTCCATCACCGTCGACATCGCCGTACGTTGAGGAACTTCGAAGTTCCCGTAATTCGCTGTAGGCTGAGTGTCTCTTCGCTGCAGTACAACGCCCCCGTCGAAACAGTCGCACAGGTTGTCATGTCGATGCCGCTCCCTGGCTTACCGACTAATACCGATATCTGGATTGGGTAATGACTGGAAGGCACCTTCTTGGAGCAGGTTTTGTAATGCCGCCGATCGGAATCACGCGGTAAGCGTCTTAGCCTAAGACTATCGGAACCCAAGAACCGGTGACTGACAATTCGCTTGTGCAATGTTAGCCAAACCTCCATGGACTGGCCCCTCGCAAAACGCCTATCGGAGTTCGCGACGACGCCCAGCCCCACCGGCGACGATCAGATTCTCGACGCTTTCTTAACCTACGTTCAGGAAAAACGTCTCGAGTTCTACCCCGCCCAGGAAGAAGCGATCCTGGAACTCATCGCCGGCAAAAACGTCATCCTCAATACGCCGACCGGATCCGGAAAATCCCTGGTCGCACTTGCCCTCCACTTCGGGTCCGTCGCCCAAAAACGCCGCTCCTATTACACCTCGCCCATCAAGGCGTTGGTGAACGAGAAGTTCCTCGCCCTCTGCCGTGACTTCGGGCCAGAACGCGTCGGCATGATCACGGGCGATGCGACCGTCAATTCCGAAGCCCCGATCATTTGTTGTACTGCGGAGATTCTCATGAACGAAGCCCTTCGCGAGGGCGCGTGCGCGAACATACAGGACGTCGTGATTGACGAGTTTCATTTCTATTCCGATCGCGAGCGCGGCGTGGCCTGGCAGGTCCCGCTTCTCACGCTGCCGCAAACGCGTTTTTTGCTCATGTCGGCGACCCTGGGGGATACGACCGTCTTCGAAAAGGCGCTGACCCGGCTGAACGGCAAAGAAACCGTGGTCGTTCGCTCGCAGGTGCGGCCGGTGCCCCTCGACTTCCGGTACTCGGAAGATCCGCTTCATGACGCCGTCGGAAAGCTTCTCCGCGAAGGCCGGGCTCCGATTTATCTCGTCAGCTTCACGCAACGCGAGTGCGCCGAAGAAGCCCAGAACTTTCTGAGCGTCGACGTTTGTACGAAAGAGGAGAAAAAGACTATCGCCGAGGCACTTGAAGGTTTCAAATTTACGAGTCCCTACGGAAAGGAATTTCAGAAGCTTCTTCGTCACGGACTCGGGATTCACCACGCGGGACTCCTGCCCAAGTACCGGGTGCTCGTCGAAAAGCTCGCCCAGCGCGGACTCCTCAAGATCATCTTCGGGACGGATACGCTCGGAGTCGGCGTGAACGTTCCGCTCCGCACCGTACTCCTCAATAAAATTTGCAAGTATGACGGCGAAAAGACCGGGCTCCTCAGTGTACGAGACTTCCAACAAATCTGCGGGCGCGCCGGACGCAAGGGCTTTGACGATCTCGGGACGGTCGTTGTCCAGGCGCCCGAGCACGTGATCGAGAATCTCCGAAACGAACAGAAGGCTTCGGGTGACGCGAAAAAGCTCAAGAAACTCGTGAAGAAAAAGCCGCCCGATAAAGGCTTTGTCCTATGGACCGAGGAAACCTTCAAGAAGCTGGTCGGCGGGCAAGCGGAGGCGCTTCTTTCCCGTTTTCGCGTCACGCACGCGATGATTCTGAACGTTTTGTGCCGACCCGCCGTTGGGGCGGATGACATCGTCAGCCGCTACGCCCGAAATGAGGAAGGCTGCCGCGCGCTTCGGCAGCTCATCCACGACTGCCACGAGAGCGATCAAACGAAGAAGCAGCTGCGAAAACGCGCCTTTCAGCTCTTTAGATCCATGGTCGACCGAGGCATCATCGAGCTGAACCCGCTTCGCGTGAACGTGGACCTTCAGGAGGACTTTTCCCTCAATCACGCGCTCTCCCTCTTTTTAATCGATGCCTTGAAGCTCCTCGACCCCTCGCACGCGGAGTACGCACTGGACGCCCTGACGCTGGTGGAATCCATTCTGGAGAATCCAGACGCCGTTCTTCGCAAGCAGGTCGACCGGCTCAAGACCGAGCGTATGCAGGAACTCAAGGCACAAGGCATGGAGTTCGACCAGCGCATCGAGGAACTCGAGAAAATCGAGCACCCGAAGCCGAATCGTGAGTTCATTTACTCCCGGTTCAACGAATTCACTGCTCGACATCCCTGGGTCGGCGAAGAGAACATCCGCCCTAAATCCATCGCACGCGAGATGTATCTCGGTGCCTACTCGTTCGGCGAATACGTGCGCGAGTACGAACTGCAGCGCGCTGAAGGCCTGCTGCTGCGGTATCTTTCGGAAGCCTACAAAACATTACTGCAAAACGTGCCTGATACGGTGAAGAACGACGAGCTTTTCGCCATCTCGGTCTACTTCGGCACGATGATCCGCGAAATCGACTCAAGCCTCATCGACGAGTGGGAGCGCATGCACAACCCGGAGAACTTCGCCGCGAAGGAAGCCGCCGCAGCCGCTCAAGCCGAGCGAGAGCTGCAACTCGAAGCCGAGGATATCACCCGAAACGTGCGCGCGTTCACGGTCATGATGCGAAACGAATCCTTCCGCCTGGTTCGGGCGCTCGGACGATCCGATTTCGTAAATGCGCTCGAGTTGATTGCAAACGTTCCGGCGGGTTCGGAGCCCTGGACTGAAGAACGACTCCGCGGACGGTTGACGGAGTACCGTGAGGCCGAGCACTCGACGATTCGCTATGACGGCGCGGCTAGGTCTCCGCTACTCACCCGAATCCAGGCGGACGCGTCTGGATGGGACGTCTTGCAGATCCTGGTCGACCCCGAAGGGCATCAGGACTGGGCGCTGAATCTACGGATTGATCGGGAAACGTCGAAGCAGGCCGGAAAACCGGTGCTTCAGCTTAGATCCATCGGGGTAATTTAGCGGCCGAAAACTTAGCCGCCTTCAGCTACCTTGGCTTTCGGATCCGTTCGATCGGTGGGACAGGCGGATATCATCTGCTCGAGCGTCAGATCGCCGATCTGCTGATGGAATTCCGCGAACTTGGCCCGTACCATCGCCTGGCACTTGGTATTATCGATCGCAAATCCTGTCATCAGCATGTCGCCCGTCGACGAGCTGCCTGTCCGCGCGCAAACCGTCTGCCACATTTGACCGAGCGCCTTCACGGCGGTGAAGTACTTTTCCAGATTATTGCTAAAGCACGAAGCACAGTACTTCGACTCCGGTCGGAGCGGAGCCCCTTCGGCCGCTGGCAGGTCCTGGATCATCAAGCCGCGGCGACCGTTACAGGTGGTTTGATAGATGACTCGCCCGTCGCGAGTAGAGCCCGGGTAGCTCGCCGATCCGCTGCATCCCGGTACCGGCGGCACTCGCACCGTAGTTTTTGTATCGCGGTCATAGACGACTGGGAGACACGTGAAACTCTCCGATGGCCTGCCTTGCGAAATCTGCTGCGTACTGCAAGCAGTCCATGTGATTTTACCCTTGCTGGTCGCAGTGGACATCGTCGTATCGACTTTTCCACCCGATGCCGCCGGCCCGACGCTCTCGTCGGCCGTGCATTGGCCCGTACTTTCATTGCGCTTCACGATCACGTTTTCGTACTGTCCAGTCTGATCATTTCGGCGTGCACCAATGAACTCGGAGCCGTCCTTCGTGATCACCACCATGCTGAGATTACCGAGCTGCGCCAGGTTCGCGCAAACTGGCGTCACTGGCTGGAAACGGAAGCTCGCTGGCCGACCGTCCGGACCACGCGTGACTTCCATGTCTCGGATTTGACGACCGCCATATAGAAGCACCCTGACTGTCAAACGCTCGCGCGTCGCGCCCGGCGGCACGCCAATCGAATGGTAGAACCTCGAGTACTGCGGATCGCGAACATCGCCCTCTTGTCCGCCATTGCCCTCGTCTCGGGCACGCGGGATCTTCGCATCTGCGCCGTTCTTGAGGATATCGTCCATGAGCATGAACTGCATGCCGCTATGCGGGAAAGCCATCGCCCACCAGTCACCGTTCTGAGTCGGGTCGCTCACGGGCCAAGGCTCGGGCCCCCAGGGCGTGCGAATGATTTTGGGGACGATGTTTCCGTGTCTGTTCTTTTCACGGAGATCGGCTATCGCCGTGCCGTTTCCACCGGACCACTGCACGAATTCGCCGGAGGGATGAACGCGCATGTAGTTGCCGATTCCATCCAAAGGGACAAACTCCGCCTTGCCCATTCGGCAGTACTCGGGCCCTTCGGCGTATCCGAACGATGGGATCATCACGAGGGTCAGGAGCAAAATCTGAAATTTGTGCATATTCATTACTTTAGCTCCGCCAAGTCTTTGGTGATCTGACTCTCATATTCGGGGTCATCAAAAGCACCCTTCCAAAAGTGGCGTGAGAGTTTTCCGTTTCCGTAAACGATGTGGCTCGGGAAGTGCGACTGCATATTGCGGCTCAAGAGTTCCACCGACTCAAGTCGTCGATCCTCGAAAGGAATTCCGTGTTTTTTCGCGATCGTGCGCGCCTCATCTTGCGGGAAAGCGGGGTCCATCAAGATGGTCAGCTTGACTCCGAGTTTTTTGGCGATCCGGGTGACGCGCGGAACGGATTGGACCGAGTGAATCATGCCCGGGCCCCAGAGCAAGACTACGCCCGGCTCCGTGCTCTTCACGAGTTTCTCGAGATCCGCATCGGTAAAGAATCGCCAATTTTTCTCGTTCGGTTGATTCGCCGTGACTTTGTATGATGACGTCTTCATGCGCGGCTCGCAGGCTTTTCCGTCCCAACGAACACTGAGCATCCCGCTTGGGGAGAGGCGAAGCGCTTCGAGGATGCCGGATTGATATCGTTTGATCTCGACCCAGTATCCCAGTTGGTTCGTCGGGGAGCGAAAGGCCGAACCGCCTTCGAGCGGACCCATCTGCACGCTCCACGGACCCGTCGTGTTCCAGCTGCGAAGCACGCCATCGAGTTGCTTTCGGCATTCCGTTACTTTGAAGGGGAGGTCCGCCGTAGCGGGACTCTCAGTGGCCGCATTGGCGGTCGCAAACATCATCATCCCTAAAAGCAGCGCGAAAACTTTCATGATCACTTCAGCTCTTGATTCTGACGCTTGAGGCGATGCGACGTCCAGACGCTCGTTCACATTTTTCTCGAATCCGCTCGTCACGACTTTGACATTTCGAAGCCCGCTCTGCTTCGCATTGACAAGCGCCATCTGCGGGCGGAAAACGCACGCATGAACTGGATGATCTACGGCGCGAACGGTTTTACCGGCAAACTCATCGCCCAGGAAGCGCTGCGCGCGGGACTCAAACCCGTTTTGGCGGGACGAAATCGCGACGTGATCGAGGCCCTCGGCCGGGAACTCGCCCTCCCCGTCCGCGTCTTCGGATTGACCGCCGCGCCCGAACTCGGGCAAGGCCTCGAAGGAATCGGGCTCGTCGTCCACTGCGCCGGGCCTTTCAGTAAAACGAGCGAACCGATGATCGACGCTTGCCTCGCGGCCGGAAGTCATTACTTGGATATTTCGGGCGAGCTCAAAGTTTTTGAAAACATTTACGCGCGCCATGGCGAATGGATCGCCAAGCGTTTACTCGCGGTCCCGGGAGTCGGCTTTGATGTGGTGCCGACCGACATCCTCGCGAATCTTTTAAAGGCCAAACTTCCCGATGCCACGCGCCTCGAACTCGGTGTGATGACGACAGGCGGGATCTCGACCGGTACGACGAAAACGATCGTCGAAGGTCTCGCGGGCGGCGGTTACATGAGACGTGACGGCAAGCTCGTCTCCGTTCGAATCGCACAAACGTCGTTCCCTATCCAGTTCGGGAAATCGTCCCGAATCGCCGTCAGTCAGCCGGCCGCCGAACTCGCGTCGGCGTTTCGCAGTACCGGAATTCCCGAGATCGAAACCTTCGTCGCGACGGTCCCGTCCCAGGTCCGCGCTATAAAGGTAGTCAGGATCGCCGCGCCCCTCCTCGCCATCCCGGCCTTGCAGAGGTCCATTCAGAAGCTCGCCGGCCGATTCGCCCAAGATCCATCGGCAGAACTACGGGCACGGACTCGTTCCAACGCTTGGGGCAAAGTGTTCGCGCCGGGCGGGCGAACTGCATCGCTTCGCGCGGCGATGCAGGACCCTTACGACTTCACCGCGCTGAGTGCCGTGCGGGCCGTGGAACGGATCCTCGAAGGGAAGTCGCCCACCGGCGCCCTGACGCCTTCGCAAGCCTTTGGATCCGCATTTTTAAGCACAATCACCGGCACGTCAGTTACTGAAACAACCTAGAATATTGAAATAATACAGCTTTTTTGATAACTCTAATTGTTGACAAAACTGATCAGGAATTATAAGTTGCCGCCGGTACTTGGAGGTACTGAGTTTATGTTGAATTCAACGAACAAGAAGTTAGTCGTCCTTGCAATGGCCCTGGCGATGACCGCGCTTTCGAGCCGCACCACTCTCGCCTCACTTGCACCGGGCATGGTCTGCTTTGAACCGACACTTCAGCAGATCGACGAAGAAATCGGCCTCGCGCTCGACGAAGCTTCGATCGCGCATCCAAAAGCCGTCATCAATGAAGAAGGCACGACTTGTCTCCTGAAATCAGAGATGCCGGTGCAGGAACTCAACAGCCTCGTCGCGAAAGTCTCCACCGCCGGCGCCTCGGGCGCCATGCTGCCGGATGAAGTTTCGACGGACGACGCGAAAACGATCGGCTTAAGCGAAGCCATCCTGAGCGACGCCGAGACGGCGAAGATCTGGGTAAAAATCGAAAAGCGCGAAAACGACAAGACCGTGGCCCTTCAGAAGTCGCGCGAAAACGAACGTCTTCGTCGCGAAAAAGAAACCGCCGATATGAGAGTGCAACAGGACATCGAGCTTCAGAATCAAAAGGAAGCCGAAGCCAAGATGCTTGCCGATCAGAAGGAAGCTATGGAGCAGGAAATCGCGCGAAAAAAATCGCAGCGTGAGCAGCAACTGGCCGAACTTAAATCCAAGAACAACGCCGAGCTCGCCGAAATTCGCGCCAAGAACGAAGAAACGCTCGCGCAGATTTCCGCCGAGAAGCGACGGATTCAGATCGAAGCCAAAGCGAAACGCGATCTGGAACTCGCCGAGACCCGCGCCGAAGTGAAGCGCTTACGCATGGAAGCGAAGTATCAGGCCGACGAAGCCCGCGAAGCCAAACGCTACGCGCAGCAAATCGATCGCGAGAAGTCCCGTCTGACTGCCGCCCGCAAAACCAAGAGCGAGCTCAAGAAAAAGTTCGCGGCATCGAAACTCTTGAAGAAAAAATCCAAGTTCTACGCCAAGGGCAAAGTGAAGCCGGGCAAGCGGCTGGTGAAGTACGTCAAAGGCAAAAAAATCATCACGCGGACCAAATCCTACAAGATGACCGCCTCGTACTGATCAGCAGGGATTTCTGTCCATACCCTCGGGGAGTAGGAAGTTCCCCGAGTCGAGTACCTTCCAGCCGCGCTTCAGGAAAGAGTTCCACGTGGCGGTCGGTCGGGTGCGAATGGGCCCGATATCAAAAAAGACGTCGCTCCCTCTTAGCCCGCAAGCCGGGTCCGCGAGATCCGCCGAATCAGTGACCTTTCGCCAAAGCAACGCCACCGCGATCTGATCGCGCGGACCCTGAAAGTAATCGATTTTGATCGGCAGACTCGTGTCCGGGTCAAAACGGACCGTCTTCGGGGCACATTTGAGCGAAACCGCATGGGTCCCATCATCGTTAATCAACGTCGACTCGTCGCCATCCGTCCGGATTCTCATGATCCCGCCGTCATCCGACAATAGCGCGAACTGATAGTCACCGGGCTCATCCTTGGCGGTCAGCTTGACGATAGTTTGCAGATGGAGCGAGAAGTACTCCGTCAGCGTCGTCCCATCCGGACCGCGTAAGCGGCCCCCGCCTGCCACCGGAAATCCAGCGTTGAAGCGCGAGGGCAGGATGTTGATGGCGCTGAGATAAACGAGCGCATTGAGGCGACTTCCGTTGCGTTGAAGATTCAACACGTTGTTATACCGCTCCATCTGCGGACTGGTGAAGTTGTAGACGAGGCCGCCGACTCCGTGTCGATCGCTCGGTCGATCGCCGGCACCGCTGAAGGGATCACACACGACTTGCGTAGGCTCCTCCTTCGCCGCCTTTCCGCAGCCCTGATGGGAAAACATCAGGAGCAGTCCCAAGAAAACAATGATCCCGGTCATGAGCGAAGGCGCGCGTTGCATCATGATGGCGGCTAAAGCAAAACCGAGGCCAGCCCCGCGTGGAAGATCGTATTCACCGCGTCAATCAATTAAACCGCTTCACCCGGCGGACGTTACCTACTTGAAATCGCGTAGGGGCCGTCCGATGTTGGCCTGATAGAATTGGAATCCCATGCGCGTTCTACAATCCGCGATACTTTCGCTTTCGGCCGCCGCACTTTTCGTCGCGATCCCGACAAACCGCGCGTGTGCGACGGAAGCTCCGATTTGCAACGGGTCCGTCGAGCTTTGCGCGAAGCGCTTCAACGAAGTAATTTTCCCAACGACTCACAATTCGTTCAACTACGGCGTCGGACTTTATCCCTACGTCTTCGTCAATCAGCAACATTCGATTCCAACTCAGCTCCGCCGGGGCATTCGCGCCTTCACGCTCGACCTCCATCACTACAACGGATGGAGTAAGCAGAAGCGGGGCGCGATTTACGTGTGTCACGCGAACTGCAAGCTCGGCGGCCAGCCGCTCATCGATGTGCTCGCTTACTTCAAGGCATACCTCGACACGCATCCGACCGATGTCCTCACTTTGATTCTTGAGAGCTACGTCAATCCGGAGCGATCCACGCCGGTGTTCGATGCGGCGGGACTTTCCGCCTACGCGCACACCCAGAATCCGGCTCTCCCCTGGCCGACACTCCAAGAAATGATCGATACCGGCAAACGTCTCGTCATCCTCGCGGATCGCAGTCAGGACCAGCCGAGTTGGTACATGGACGTTTGGAAGCAGGCGGTGGAAACCTCGTTTCAGGTCGAGAAGGTCGAAGAGTTCAATTGTCGATTCAACCGGGGTGACGCCCGCAACAGCCTCTTTATTTTGAATCACTTCATCGCGCGCCCGCTGTTCCGAATGGGCGCGGCCCGTCGGATCAATTCCCGTTCGTTTCTCAAGCGACGGATTGAAGAATGTCGAAACGAAACGGGGAAACTTCCTAATTTCGTGATGGTGGACTTCTCGGGCCTCGGCCAACTGGTCTCGACGATTGGAGAGCTCAATCAATCCCGCTAGGCTGAGCAAATCCAAAATTCTCCTTGGCGCTCAATGCCAAAAAGCGCTTTATCTCGATCGCCACCATTCCGACCTCAAACCCACTTCGGGCATTTCGCTGCAGGCGGTCTTCGACCAGGGACACGCCGTGGGCGTGGAGGCTCGAAAAAGATTTCCCGGCGGCGTATTGATCCAAGCCCCCTACGATCAAGTCGAGCTCGCGGTCGCACAAACGAAAGCCGCGATCGAGCAGGGCGCGCTTTCGATCTTCGAAGCCACCTTCGTCCATGACGGCGTGCAGGTCAAAGTCGATATTCTACATCGCAAATCCGCGCGCGCCAAATGGCGGCTGATCGAAGTCAAGTCCTCGACGAGCGTCAAGGAGACCCATCGACTGGATGCGGCGATTCAGGCCTGGGTGGTCGCGGGCGCCGGGGTTTCGCTCGTTTCGACGGAAGTCATGCACATCAATACCGAGTGCCGCTTTCCCAATCTGAAGAATCTCTTCACCCGCGTCGACGTGAGCGAAGCCGTCCGCGAGCACGGGGAAAAAATCCCCGCGCTGATCGCCGCCCTTCGCCTCGTGGTCGCCAGAAAAACCGCGCCGCCGATCGACATCGGGCCTCACTGCACCAGCCCCTATGCTTGCGCATTTGAGAGCCATTGTTTCGCGGAGAAAGAGATTCCGGACCTGAGCGTGTTCGATGTTCCGGGAATCGCCTCCAAGAAGAAGTGGGCCCTCTATCAAACGGGTCGGATCACGCTCGACTCCGTCCATGCGGACCCGTGGAATCGGAACCAGCGGCGCATGATCGATGCGAGCCTGAGCGGAAAGCGATTCGTGAACTCGGCCGCGGTTTGGGCGACGCTCAAGACGTGGCGCTTCCCGCTTTACTTCTTGGATTTTGAAACCGTCTCAAGTGCCATCCCGCGCTGGCCATCGACGAAAAGTTATCAGCAGATCCCGTTTCAGTTCAGCTGCCACGTGGAGCGAAAGGCCGGCGGGAAACTAGCCCATACCGAGTATCTGCATACTGACACTTCGGACCCGCGCGAAAGACTCATTCCCGCGCTGCTGGAGGCGTGCGAAGATTCAGGCAGCATCGTTTCGTACAATATGAGTTTCGAGGCGGCGCGGATCAAGGAGATGGCCATGGCATTCCCGGGTCACGCCCGTCGCCTCCGATCACTTCTGCCCCGCTTCGTGGATCCGCTTCCGATCTTCAGAGCCGAAGTCTACGACCGCGAATTTCGCGGAAGCTTCTCCATCAAGTCCGTCGCGCCCGCGATTCTCGGAGTCACATCGAGTTACGAAGGAATGACGATTTCCGAAGGCGGTCTGGCCACCCTCGCTTTCGAAGAGCTATCCGCCCCGGACTGCTCCGACGTGCGCAAGCAGGAACTCGTGGCGGGACTGCGCGAATACTGCGCCAAAGATACGATGGAAATGGTCAAACTCGTTCGCTGGCTGCGCTCCACGTCAGAATGCTAAGCTAACGGTGAATGGGTCACGCTTTGGAAAATGTTCTGAACTTCTGTTACGACCAGGGTTTGACCGGGCTTCCTGGCTCCGACACGGTGGAAAAATTTGCCCGCAGCTATTCCGTTGAAAACGGCAGCGAGGAAGAGAAAATCGATCGCCTGATCCGCTGGCAAATGGCGAAATGCGCCACCACGGGGTTCGTGACGGGACTCGGAGGCGCGATCACGCTCCCGCTCACCATTCCCGCCGACACCTTCGCGAACTACTACGTGCTACTCCGAATGGTCGCGGCGATCGCGATCATCCGCGGCTACGATCCCCGATCGGAACCGGTACGCAATCTCGCGTTTGTTTGCCTTGCCGGGAACGGCGCCGCCGACTTGGTGAAAAATGCCGGCCTGCAGCTGATCAGAAAATCCGGCGGTCACCGTTTGATCAGCCTCGGACGGATCGTTCCCTTCCTGGGAGGAATCGTCGGCGCGGGCGTGGACGCCGCGACCTGCCGAATGATCGGCAACGTCGCGAAAAACGTCTTCGTCCGTACGGCCCCTAAGACCGGCGCAGCTTCTTTGGCTTGACGACGCTGATCGCTTTTTTGGCGACCTTGCGGGCCAGGCTACCGAGCGCCAACCGAGCCACCGCTTTGCGGGGCTCGCGCTTAAGCGCAGTCAGGACCGATCGCGCGCGCCGAACGGACTTCCGCCGAGGCGGCGTGACTTCTTCCGGACGCGGGCGTGGATGATTGCGGCTGCCGCTGCGCTGATTGGACATTTCGAACTCTTGCCGAATGAAGTCGCCCGAATTATGAGTCGGGGCTCTTCGGGATGCTGATTTCCCGGATCGGGATTTGCTCGACTGGGCTTTTGGTTTCGTGCGTTTGGACATCTTTCGCTCTGCCATGAAAACTCCTTTTTTGTATGAACGGTTCAGCCGGAGGTATGCAGAGTTCGGACCACCTACGCTGACACAAGGCGCTAAAGCCTCAGCTTTTAAGGGGTGGACGAAAAGAGCGTGTGGATCACGTGGGTTGCGAGACGTCCACGGCGGGCGAAGACGGAACCACGAAGACTGTCGAATATGCGCGGAGGCGAATTGGGTCCGGATAGGACGGAACGAGTAAAATGGGCCGTTCAGGTGATGCAGACGTTCTTCAACGCCCGCACCCATTTCGTCAGCCTTGCCCGAGGCTGCATGCCACGGACTCTAGCTGACGTTCAAAACGCGCAGAATGTCCGCACCGTGTTTGGCGATCAGCTTCGGACCCATGCCGTGAATCGCTGCGAGCGAGGCCATGTCAGCCGGTCGCGCGTCTGCAATCGTATGAAGAACTTTATCTGAGAGAATCGTGAACGCAGGCACGGTCTTGAGACGAGCCTGCAAAAGGCGCCACGCTTTAAGCGCGGCCACCACGTCGGGCGAGCCGTCCGCGCCGGAACCCGACCGAACCGCAGCCGATGATCCCGCACCGAATTTTCGTTTACGAACGCTTTTTTTGCCGGACTTGGTGGGCACCGTACTCAAGAGCGGCAGCCGGACGTTCGTCAGATCCAGTTCGCCGTCACCGAAGTCGAGTACGCGCGCGGTCCGGTACGAGATCGACTTCCCGTCGGCCTCGAACTCGCGTTCCTCGAACGCGACGATCCCGGCTTTGGCCATCGCCGAAAGATAGGCTTCGAGCGTTTTTCGCTCGACCTTGGGCGTGCCTTCGCGCTGCATGCGCGTAATCGATTGCCCCTCTCGTTCGCGGACGACTTTAACGATCGCGCCGAGCAGAATCAGATCCTGTTCGGTCGGCTCACGGAGCTCGGCCTTTTCGGGCGCGCAGATATCGCAAATCCCGCAGGCCCGGCCGGAATCGATTTCGTCGCCGAAATGTTTGACCAGATGGAGCATCCGGCAGGTCGTGCCCTGCGCGTAGCTGTCCATGAGTCGAAGCTGCTCGAGCCGATGCTCGCTTTGCTTTCGGTAAGTGATTTTCCATTCGGCGGCGCCGACATGGACGGTTTCGTCCGGATCGATGCGAAGGCCGCCGTGGATCCAGAGTTTTTCGAGAGCGGATTCGAAAACATCGGCTTCCACGCCGGACTTTAGCCGAATCGCGTCCTTGTACTCGGGCCCTTTGGCGGCGGCCTGGTAAATCTTTTCAAGCCGTTCGACGGGTGGATAGGATTTTTCGTGCAGGAATTCCTGCATCTTGCGATCCGCGTATGACCAGTAGAGCTTGGCCTGGGAAGCCTGGCGGTCACGTCCCGCGCGCCCGATTTCCTGATAGTACGCCTCCAAGCTGCCCGGCAATGCCGCGTGAACCACGGTTCGCACATTGGATTTGTCGATGCCCATGCCGAACGCGATCGTAGCCACCATGACTTCGAGATCTCCGCGAAGGAAAGCGGTCTGGGTCCGCTCGCGGACGTCTTTGGGAAGACCCGCGTGATAAATCCCGACACTGAACCGGCTGCCGAGCGCTTGCGCGATGGCCTCGGAATTCTTCCGAGTTGCCGCATACACGATGGCTGGCCGGCGCTCCGGAGCAGAGAGCGCTTCCAAGACGCGGTCCGCCCGCTCCGCCTGGGATACTTCACAAACCTCGATCGCGATATTGTCGCGCCGAAATCCATGGATGAACGCCCGCGAAGCCGCGAGGCCGAGCTGCGCGAGAATATCCCGCTGCACGCGCGGCGTGGCGGTCGCCGTGAGCGCGATGACCGGAGTCGCTTCGCTGCGAAGGAAAGGCAGTCGCGCCCCGAGCATACGGTACTCCGGCCGAAAGTCATGACCCCACTGCGAGATGCAGTGCGCTTCGTCGACCGCGATCAAAGCCAGACGGCGTTTAGCAAGCATCTCCGGGAACGACGGCACGGCCAGACGCTCCGGCGCGATGAAAAGAAAATCAAGTTCCCCGCGAAGGTAGCTTGTGCAAGCTTGGCGGGATTCTTCGCGATCGCGCCCCGAATGGATTCGTTCCGCGCGAAAGCCGAGCGACTGAAGTTTGGTCGCCTGATCTTCCATGAGCGCGACGAGTGGACTGATGACCAACGTCGTTCCGCCGCGAGCGATGCCCGGGAGTTGGTAACAGAGGGATTTTCCGGCTCCCGTCGGCATCACGAGGAGCGCGTCCCCGCCGTCCGCCACCTGCCGACAGACTTCCTCTTGATAGGGTCTGAAATCGTCGAAACCGAAGCGGGTCTTTAAAATTTCCCGCATGAGAATGGCGCCGCTCATTTCGCTTGAGGCTTCTTCATCCCGACCACATAAGCAATCCAAGAATAGTCGTTTCCGCCTTTTTCCGTACGGACGAACTCGCCCGTGCCCTCGCCTTTATGGGTGCTCTCCCAGTAGACCTGAGTCTGATCGAAGCCGGCGTCCATCATCGCGTCGCGGATCTCGGGGATATTCCAGAGGCGCCAGTCATAGGTAAACGCGTTCTTGAGCTTTTGGCCGGTCGGTAGTTCAAAGTGGATCGCGTATTTGCCATTGTTATTGATGGGATCAAAAGACCTCTGATGCCAGACATATGCGAACTTCGGGCCTTTCACCTGGTCGCTGAGCCGAACGGTTTTTCGCTCACGAATGGGATTGATCATCCCGGGCCCGCCCGCCACTTCGGTAAAAAGCAGGCCGCCTGGTCGGAGCGATCGATGGGCCGCCCGGAAGTATGTGACGAGATCTTCCCGTTTCTTAAAAATACAGAACGAAAAGTTGCAGGCCGCGATGAAATCCGCTTTGTACCGGGTGACCGTACGAACGTCCTGCCGGAGGATCTCCAGGCGGTTTTTTTGTTCGCGACTCAGCTTTCGGTAATGATTTCGCTTCCCGTAAGCGATCGGTTCCGGATCCAGGTCCAGTCCGAGCGCGGTATTTCGGAGGTTGCGGCTCACCCAAGCATGACTCAGGCGGAACGTGCCGCAGAAGTCCTCGCGAAAGTGCCGGGCGAAGCGACCCTCGTGCAAGTCGCGATAAACTTTTTGAAAATGCTCGACTTGAATATGCGGGCTCTGGACGGCTAGCTCATAAAAAAAGTACTTATTCGAGACCGGCATCTAAGTAAGAGGTTTGTCACGGGACTCGCGCCTTCACCAACTGAAAGTGATTTTGGCGGCACCCGGGGCTCGTCCAAAGTCGATACTGGCCCAGAATTCGCGCCGCAATCACCCAGCCGAGATCTCGATACCCCATTCGCCTGGCAGATTTTATCGATGCGAAATTATTGGACTCCACATAAGTGACGATCCCCTCGAAGCCCCGCTCAAGGTAACTCTGGTGGGCCAACGAATGCCCGATCGCGTGAAGTCGCTGCCCGCGGTACCGAGGATGGGTGAATCCTTTATACATATAGACCCGATCCGAACTGAACTGGACCTGCAGATCCTCATTGAAGGCGGTGAGTTTCGTCGAATACCAGCCGTAGCTGGCTAAGGTGTCTCCGTCGACAATCCCGTAACATTCGTCGCCTTTGGCAAGGGCGGCCGCAATGAAGTTCAAATCCATTTCATTGCTGGAATCTTTCGCGAATGTTTGCAAAGCGGCGCGATCCAAAAAGGCGCCGCGGTACTTCGGATTCAAGACCAGTAAAGCCGGGTCAACTTTGTCGATCACGAGACATCGAAGGCAATGAAAGAAAAGCGAGCGATTAAGTCCGCGCAGGGCGATGTCATGAAGCGCGTTTTGAATCCCGAACGTTTGGGCATTTCGCTGAAAATTCATGGCGATTGATCCGATATTCATGGCCAAATCCTCCCACCGAGTGACTCTTGGCCAAGAAGCAGCTAGCATGCCAGGTCAATGGCCAGCCGAAGCAGAGCGATCAACCGTTGCGATGGATGTCGGATGACGCGACCCCTTTGCGTTTGCGCGGATCTTCCGATGCTTCGCTCGACGACTAAAATTATCGTCTTGATGCATTGGAAAGAACGACACCTCACGACCAATACCGCGACCTATGCCTGCCGAGCCCTTCCCGGGAGTGAGATCCACCTGCGTGGACATCCGAAGGAACCGCTTGATGCGAGTAAACTCATTACACCAGGAATGAACGCAGCTCTGCTGTTCCCGTCGGGAGATTCCCAAGAACTCACTTCGGATTGGGTGAGCCGTCATCCCGGCCCATTGACTTTGATCGTGCCCGACGGGAACTGGCGGCAAGCCGCGAAGGTCGCGGTTCGTGAACCCGCGCTGAAGCACCTCCCGCGACTACGCCTGCCGCCCGGTCCCCCGTCCACCTACCGGCTTCGCGTTTCACGGCACGAACAAAACCTTTCGACATTTGAAGCGATCAGCCGCGCGATCGGCATCGTCGAAGGTCCGGAGTCGGAAAAAATTCTCGATCTGTATTTTTTGAAAATAGTCGAACGCGTCCTTTGGACACGCGGAAAACTCAAAGCGGAGGAATGCACAACGGGAATCCCTGAAGCCGCGATCCAGGCGCATCGCGACGCCGGCGTGGCGGGCGGCGCGAAGCCGAGACGCTTGCGTGGCTAGTCGCCGCGTGCCGCTGCCGGGACAACCGTGGGACTCGTGGTTGCTTCGGAGTAGTCCGCTTTATCGCCGGAGTCGTGAACTCTTCATCAAGCAAGGCGGACAGGCCCGAGCGACGTTGATCTCTCATGCGAGAAGTCTCGGTTCGGCAACCCTCCTGGAAAACCGGGTCGACTACAGCCCGCTCGAGGCTGAACTTCAGTGGGCCCACTCCGATCGGGTCGCGCTTCGAAGCCTCACCACTAACGTCTTTCATGAGCAGAATCACCGCGTGCTTTGGAGTTTTCTGCGGTCGCGCTCCGTCTATTGCCCGACGTCTCGGGCGGTCGCACCGCGATTCCTGAATCTCGCCGAGAGTCTCATTGTTATTCTGGATTTCGCGCTCGGCGATCAGCTGGGCGTTCGAAAAAGTCGGGAACTTTACGCAGCGGGCGTGATTTACAGTCCTGGTTCCGATTTTTTGACCCGTCGTCGCGCGACCCGCGTCGAGTACCGAGCTTATTTACGCGCCGTACTCCACGCCGTGTATTTTCGCCTCGAAGGTCTGCATCCCGAAGACGTACCGGGCGCCGTCCGCGCGGGCATGCCGGAAATGAAATCCGCTCATCTCGGGCATGCCGTTGGGCGCGCCTTCAAACTGGATGACCTCTTTGTGGAACTGACCAATCCCGGGTGGCAGCGCGAACATCTGTCGGCGGTCATCCAAGCGTTTCGTCCGCCGCGCGGAAAGTCAGGCCTGCGGCTCGAACGGCGGGAACTCATTTCGGCTCGACTCGATCCCATAATTACCGACTGGCTTAAATATTTCGCGATTTAGGAGCTAATACATGGCGCGTGCGGGCGGCCTTCCATAGGCCGCCCGCTCAGCCACGTTCAGCAAAGTCCCGACCTTTTACGAGGAGGCGGGCTTGATGCCGCTGGGCGGTACTAGAAGGACCGGCATGGTGCCTTGGAACTCGGCTTTGATTTCAGTCTTGAGCGGTCCCCACATTTTTTCGATTCGCGAAATTCCGATCTCCTCGACTTTGCCTTGTACTTGAAGCTTGTCGCCTTCTTTGAATGTGAGTGGAGCGGTGGTGGTAATCGCGGGCTGTCCGGCCTGCGGCTGATCCGTTGCAACGGAGGCGGCAGCATTCTTATCGACAACGACGAGGATTTTGTCGTTGAAGAGTCCCGGACCATCCAAAATGAAAGCGCCGGGGCCTTCAACGCGAACGACGTTTCCCTTCAACATGACCTCCGCACCCGAATACTTTTCCGGCTCCTGATTCAGTTCTTTTACTTTTACGTCGGAGAGTACGGTGGAGGTGGTCGTTTGGCTGCCGGGTTGACTTGACGCCTGATCCGCGGCCATCGCGCTTCCAGCGGCCATCAGACTTACGATTCCGACCCGAACGATTTGTACGCGGTATTTCATAAAATTTTCTCCTAAACTCCCCTCACCTCGTGCAATCCGCATTCCCGAGTGCCAGCCGCAAGATGCGGTGCTCGACCGTCAAAGGTCAACCGAGGGCCCCTAAATGAGTCAGAAAAATGTCACCCGGCAGTGGTCAAAACATGCCGCGCAATATTCGAGGCGATCCCGCCGATAATAAATCGTGGAGATGAAGCCTAAACGCCCCTGGGGGAGTTCAATCGCCGGTGCCTGCGTGCTTGCGGCCTTGTTTGCGCAGCCGCGCGCGTACGCCTCTACGCAGTATTCTCTCGGTCTGGAAACGTCGAGCTTTCTAAGATCTTCGCCGGACCGCCACACGCAGAGCAACGCGGTCCAGATCGGCATCGCGACCGAGAGCAAATCGAAGTGGGTCGGCGGCGTACTGGACGCGTCCGCGACCGCTTTTACGGATGACGCCGCCAAGTTCGGAGTCGCCGCGAAAAACGCGTACGTTCACTCGTCGCGCGAATTCTCCTCACTCCACAAAATTTCATTGGGTCGCAAGTGGACCGAGTGGAGCGTCGCGGACGAGGCCTGGAAACTCGGAGCCTGGTCGCCGCGGTTTCTTTGGGATCCCTTGCATCCCACCACCGAAGGCAAAATTGGAATCTTTTACGGCTACGACTCACGCAAGTGGACCATCGAAGGCCTCGTGTCCCCCATCTCGATCCCGGAAACCGGCGTGCCGGTCGCGGAAAAGAACGGCACCTTGCACGCTCCGGGACCCTTTTGGATCCCCATGCGTGAAAGCGTATCGTATCAGGGCCGAACACTCCCGCTCCGTTCCGATATCGCGATGCCGGGCCTCGGCGAGCTCATGCTCAAACCGAATGCCGCGCTCAAACTTCGCTACGGCGAAACCGACGGCGGCTGGGCTTCGGTGACGTATGGATTTCAGCCCTTGCATCAAGCCGATATTGCCGCAGACGCGCGAGTCGAGCTCTCCAAAGGAACCTGGGTGCAGTCAACCGTCCATCCGACATTTCCGTACCGGCATCTTTTCACTGTGGAATCGGGTTACGTCGCTTCCGCTTGGTGGGTCTGGAGCTCGCTGACCTCGGAACGCCCGCTTCGGGAATCCACCGATCCCAGCTGGGTACGCCCGCCGATGGGTCCGGCCTTGATCGGTTCGACCGGCATCGGACTGCGGCCTTCACGAAAACTTCAAATGCATGCTTCCTATCTAGCGGTTCACGAGACGGCGCAACCGACGGATACGAAAAATTTCGATCTCTTCATGCCGTCTCGATTTGCTTACATGAAGGCGGCCCGGTTCGAAGGAACTTGGAAGAGCGGTCCTCGTACCGATTGGATGAGCGCTTACGTCGTCGATATCGACCGGGCGAGTTCGCAGGTCAGCGTCGACTTCCGTTATCAGCCCAACTCTTCTTGGCGGTTCGGAGTCGGGGCCGACGGAATCATCAGCGGCAGCAGCGAAGGCATGATCGGCCAATACATCGGCGATGACCGGATCCGGTGGAGCGTCAATTATGCTTTCTAACCGCAAGCCAGCAATCTTCAGTTTTCTCCTCGCAGTAGCTCTGGGAGTCGGTGGCTGCGGACTCCTCGGCGAAAAAGGTGCCCGCACGCGGCTTCTGCAATACATTCCGGGCAATGCCGGCTGCATGAACGATGCGGGCACGCGTCTCGCGCGCTTTTTCACGGGCGAGCTGAGTGACGCGGAACTCGCGATCTCCATGGACTGCGCCGTGACTTCGCTCCAGGCTTTCAAGAAATTCGTACGCGGCAGCTCCCCCGAAGGCTACACCGCCGAAGACGTTCGCCTCCTCGTAGCCGAAGTCATGGTGACGGACAAACCCGTTACCATCGAACTCATGCGTGCGGCGTTTGAGCTCAAAAGTTCATTGATCGGCGGACGCCCGGAAGTCATGACGATGGCCGAGATTGACCAGGTCATTGCGCGTTTGCAGTCGATGAAGCAGATCACGCGCGAGTTCTTGCCCCATCTACGCGCGCGAACTCAGCAACCGACCGTACGCACGTTGATCGATTTCATGGCCGCCGGGGAAACCGCGGCGAAAAATCTGGCCGCGACGGTAGCCGATCCCAGCTTCGCGGCGCTTTCTGTCGGAGCTCTGCGAACTTTGGTGGTGGAACTCGGGCCGATCCTCGACATGAAGCTCGATCCGCGTTGGGCGGACGTCGCGCTCGCCTCAAAACAAGCGATCGCGGGCGGTAGCGCGGATGAGATCGAAAGTGCGGCCTGGAAAGTATTGATCGCGCAAGCCGGGCATTTACTGACTACGGGTCTTGCGCTGGTCGCCTCCAAGGCCGACGGCGAAGTCATGACGGCATCGGCACGTCATCTGGAGGCGGCCCTTCTCGCTTCCATTCGGCTCCATCCCGGCGGAGGCATTCCCGTTCCGATCATTGACCGATTGCTGGCTAACCTGCCCGAGGGCACTACAAAACTATCCAGCGCGACGTCGAAAACCCTGGTTCGCATGATCGTCAATCGCCTCTTCAAATCCGGGCTCGCGTCCACGATCGACGGGCAGACCGCGCAAGCGCTCGCGGCGACCATCGCGGACCTCGGCGCGGGTTGGAATCATATCGAACGGCTCTGGGAGCGCGCGGGGCTTGATCCGAATGGCGAGATGTCCGGACGCGTAACCCAAGCCATCACCGACTATCGACTATCCGTGGATCCGAGTGAATACGCGCGCGTCGACCGGCTCCAAAAACTGCATCAGACGTTCCGTCCGCTTTTCGCGGCCGACGACAAGCACGTGAGCTTTCTCTACTCGCCCAAGCGCACGCTCACGGATCTGAAGACGATCCACTGGATCAATTTGACCGCGGTCTTGCTCCTTAACGGCTACGGTAGCGTCCCAAAAGCTGGCGGGCCGGTCGCGGTCGTCGAGGATTTCCAGACGCTCATCACCGACGTTCGCGGTCTCGCGCTTGAGCTGCAAGTGATGAATCCGGACATCCCGCTCCTCAATGAACGACGCTTTCGCGAGGCGGACCTGTTCACGTACTCGTCCAACGGCAATGACCAAGTGGACCAAAACGAGTTTACCTACCTGATCGCGATGCTGACTTCGATCGGCGAGGGCGGACGCGATGTTCAAGCGGATATCGAAACGCTTTGTGACGCCGGCCTCGGCGAAGAGGCCATCGGCCGCAAGTGGCTAACCGCTTCGTGCTTCCGAGAGGAGTTTTTTACTCGCGGCGATCAGTACTGGGCGCGCATACCTGAGTTGGTTTCCCACTACGCGGGCCTGAACGCGTCAGACCGCGCGACGTTCAGAAAAGACCTCGAGGCCGGAACCCGCATCGATGGCTATACGGACAACCCGTTCGATGCGTACGACGTCCAGTCCATGATCGGCGGCTCCCATTACGTCGAAGCGCTCTTCATGCGTTATGACCTGAACTTCGACGGCGAACTTGACGTCCCGGAACTGCTTAAAGCCACGCCCACCTTCAAGCTCATGATCGCGAAACAAGGCAAGATCAACCCGAAAGACACTTCGATGATCGAGGCCATTTTCACGTATATCGTCAAGCACGGTAAACCCCCCAAGGAAGGCATCCTTGGAATCATTGACCTCTTGAGCTGGAAGCTTCGCCGTCCTTGGTGGGACATCCACGCCCAACGGAATGACGTCTACAAAATCATATCGTTTTTCAACGCCTACAAGTAAAACCGGCCTCGATGGCCCGACTCGGATTCAAGCTTGAAGCGACCGCGCCGCAATCCCGCGCACGCGCCGCTTCCTTCACCACGCTTCATGGCCCGGTTCAAACGCCGATCTTCATGCCCGTGGGAACGCAGGCCACGGTCAAGAGCCAGACTGTCGAATCCCTGAAGGCTTCGGGTTCCCGGGTGCTCCTTGCGAACACCTACCATCTGATGCTGCGTCCCGGGCCTGAGGTTTTTGAAAAATTTGGCGGCATCCACCGATTCATGAATTGGGACGGTCCGGTCCTGACGGACTCAGGGGGCTTTCAGATTTTCTCCCTCCCTCATTCGCGTGAGATGAACGAGGAAGGCGCGCGCTTCCAGAGTTACGTCGACGGGCGCACCCACCTCCTCTCGCCCGAAGTGAGTATCTCCATGCAACGCTCGATTGGGAGCGACATCATGATGGTGCTTGATCAGTGCATTCCGTCGACGGCTGAACGCGCGGAAGCCCGGGCCGCAATGGATCTCACGCATCGTTGGGCCAAGCGCAGTCTCGCCGCTCGCGGCGAATCGCCGCAATCGATGTTCGGGATCGTTCAAGGGGCGTGCTTTCGGGATCTTCGCAAGCAAAGCGCGGAAGTTCTGACTGGGCTTCCGTTTGACGGCTTCGCGATCGGGGGGCTTGCGGTTGGCGAATCCAAGCAGGAGCGCGAAGATTTCACCGAGTGGACGACGGAACTGCTGCCGCGCGAGCGGCCTCGGTATCTCATGGGCGTCGGAACGCCGCTCGACATTCTCGAAGCCGTTCATCGCGGCGTCGATATGTTCGACTGCATTCTACCCGCGTCACTCTCTCAGCGCGGAGTCGCTTACACCTCGCAGGGTAAACTTCAGCTGAGGCGCACGGCTTACAAGTTTTCGGAAGACGCACTCGATCCCGACTGCGCCTGCGAGACCTGCAAGAACTACTCGCGCGCTTACCTGCACCACCTTTACAAAGCCGAAGAAGTTTTGGGTTGGAAGCTCTTGACGGATCACAACCTCACTTTTTACCACCACATGATGCGCGAAATGCGCGAGCACATCTTGGGCGGGACGTTTTTCGCTTACTCTATTCGGCAGCGTGAAGCGCTCGCCCGGGCCGACGACGAGAACCCTGTCGTGGCGCCTCGGCGATCGCGCACGCGAAGCGAACGACAACGGACGCTGGGCGATTACGAACTTCACCCGTCACCCCTCGGCCATCTCAGCATCAAACACCGAAGCTCCGGCGAGATCATGCATTCCGTGAACAACCCGCTCGTCGAAGCCAATCGACTTTATATCGACCAGCCTCGGTTCAACGAGCGCCTCCGCACGGGCGATGGGCCGCTCACGATCTGGGACGTCGGCCTCGGCGCCGCGACGAACGCCATGGCCGCCATCCTTGCGGCAACTTCGGAAGACGCCATCCCTGCGACCCGTCGACCCCTTCGAATTCTGAGCTTTGAAAACGACCTCAATTCGCTCCGGCTTGCCCTCCGCCACAGCGCGCACTTCCCCCACCTGCATCATCCCGCGCCCCACGACCTCTTGAAGTCCGGTCGCTGGGACCACCCTTCGGGACTGTTGCAGTGGGAACTCATTCAAGGCGACTTCCAAAAGGAATTCGAATCCGCGCACGCGCTGCCCGATTTGGTCTTTTACGATCCGTTTTCGTCCAAGACGAATGGCGATCTCTGGACGCCCGCGTTTTTTGCGCGCCTCGCTCGCCACCTCGGCGAGCACCCGGTCGAGCTCTTCACCTACTCCGCTTCGACCGCCGTTCGCGCGGCCCTGCTTTCGGCCGGATTCTTCGTGGCTCACGGTGTTTCAAACGGCGCGGTCGCGGATACGACGGCCGCCTTCAGCCGCGAGGCTTGCGCGCGACGGGCTGGTGAATTCGGGATTCATCTCCTCGGCGGCGAATGGCTGGCTACGTGGAACCGCAGCCAAGCCAAGACTCCATCGGGGCTGACAATCGCCGAAATGGGCATATTTGAAGCACGCGTGGCCGGGCATCCGCAGTTCAAATAGCCGCCCCAAAGAGTTTCACGTCTTTGTCGTCGCCTGGAAGCTTGAGCTGTTCCTCGAACTTGAACCCGAGCTTTTCCAATAACCGGATTGACGCATGGTTCCCGGGTGATGTGATCGCGACCACGCGTTTGAGCTTCAACGCCTTCGCCTCGCCCATCGTCGCCTCGGCCGCTTCGCGGGCATAACCATTGGACCAATACTGCGGGCGCAGCGCGAACCCGAGATCGATATCTTTGAGGGAATCGCGTTTGACAAGACCGCAGATCCCGAGCGGTACCGTAGCGACTTTCAGTACGACCAGATAAAGGCCGAATCCATTTTTCGCATAGCTCGCGACCGGCCCCTTGCGGATGTAGGCCTCGGCCTGCTCGAGCGTCTTGATGTTTTTATTGCCGATGTACTCGAGCCACGACGGATCGTTCACCAGCTCTAAAATAAACGGCGCGTCGTCCTCCCTGAGGTGCCGTAGGGCGAGGCGCTCAGTTTCCAGTACGCTTTCCATCATTCGTGTCGATCCGGCCTAGGCCGCTGCCTTTTCCACGTCAAGAGCTCGTGCGGCAGAATATCGCTTCACGAAAACCCACTTGATCCCCGGATAGTTTCTCACCGAGTTCTCGACCGTCATCACTCGGGAAAAATCGCGGACATCTTCCAAATAGTCGCTCGCAAACGGGGAAACCACCAGAATCGAGGCATCCCACCCTAACTTCTCGCGCAAAAACTTGGAGTATTCCTGCAGCCGGTTGCTGCAGTTCACGGGGTCCCCGTTTACGTCAAGCTCAAGCCCGTGGGATGCATCACCCTGAATCCCGCGTTCGACCCAGCCCTTGTCCAGTCCCGCGCCGAGCCGAACCGGTCGATTCGGAAAATGCTTTTGCGACAGGTGCTCGAACTCACCGAGGAGCTGATCGACGAAGGTGAACGCGCATCCGCTCGCTCGCTGCAGCCGGCGTTCTTCGGCCCGGTTCAATTCCTGCTCGATCCCCGGAATATCGGAAAGGTCGACGCCGAAATCCATGATTCCGAAATTGATGACGTGGCAGTCGCCCACTGTTTTCTGAGTGTAACCTTCGTGCTTTTGTACGAGCTTGCTGACGAGCGCGAAATATTCCCGACGAAAATCGGCCCACTTCTGCCCAAACTGCTGCTGCAGTCCCGTCGAGTCCCGGACATCGATCGAAACGATGAAGCCCCGACAACGAATGCGCTCCAGCCGCGCCGACTCATTGTTGAAAATGGCTTTAGACAAGACCGGACCGAGAAACTGACTGGCGTGAGCGGCGCGCTCAAGCTCGAGGCGTGCCAGCTGCTGCCTCAGGCTATCGACGACTCGATTGAGAAACACCGCCGAGCCGAGTGCCATGAGCGAATCACTGATGACTAGTTTGAAAACCACATTGTCCTTCGAAAAATAAGCCACGGCAAAGAGCGGTAGAATGAAGATGAAAATCAGAATCAAGACGAACGGCGCGAGAAGCTTCCGAGGCGGGGCCACCCCGGCAAAGACGATCGCAAAAAGAAAAATGTTCGCCCCATGCACGTAGGTCAGAATATCGGCCGATACATAGAGAGCAATGGGCCAAACTTGGATCCAGGCGGCAACGTGGAGAATGACGGAGAACGCGACGATCCACTGGATCAATTTTCGAGTGTCGGATTCTCTCCCGAACTTCATATGGCGAGCCAAAAGCAAGAAGGGCAGCGCGCTGAAAATAAAACGGGGCCAGACGTTGTCCCAAAGTTCGGTACCTGGCGCGAACTTCTGAATGAAGCCGATGGACGTCAGGCCGTATGAGCCGAAGAGGGTGGCGAGAACCAGCGAAACCATGCCCGCTCGACGAACCGCGTCCTGCACGGCCAAGCGCTGCGTCCTTTCCTCCACTTCCGATTCGAGGCCGGTGACTTGAGCCATCGCCGATACTCGTCTATTTACTCAGCGCTTTTTTCAGCTCGAAGGGCTGCGGGGTCACGGGCTCCGGTCCGGAAGCGGTTTGAACGCGCCTCCCGTAAACCGCTTCCAAGCGCGTCCGCTCCGCATGAAGTAGCTCGGTTTCGGAACTGATGTACTTCCGCACGTCTTCTTGAGTCTTGAGATCCGCACCTTCCGAAATATTCGAGCCGCTGGGAAGTTTAATTCCGTCCGCCACCTTCGCCTTGACGCCGATGTAGGACATCGTACCGACGTCGACGTCACTCCCGATCTGCGCGCCGTGATTGATCGTGGTCGTGGGACCGATGCGGGTTTTATTGCCGATGCGAACTCGGATGCCAATTCCGCTGCCGACGCCGATCTCCGTATGGTCGCCGAACGCGCATCCGGGCGCGACCATCGTCATATGCCCGATCATGGCTCCCCGACCGAGCGTGACTTTATCGACCAGGATATTGCCGTCCGCCATGCAAATATTGGTGCCGATCGTCGCTTTGTTCGCAACGTAGACGCCTTGGCTGAACTTCAAGAGCGGCAGATCCCGAAGCCAGGCATCGGGCGCGATATTCACGTCCGGGTGGCCACGATAACCAAAACTCCACATGGCGAATTTTCGAAGCGTCGGAACACTGAAGACCGCGTAATAGATCGGCGTGAAATAGTAGAGGGCGCCCCAGCAAAGTCCGTAGAGTCGGCGCGGCCCGTAGACTGCGTGATCCACCCGGCGCGGGAATTTTCCGGGAATGATCGCGCGTTGAAAAGGCTGACTCAGGATCGCCGCCACTCCCGTCCAAGCGAGTAGGAACACCACCGGCATCAGCGCCAACCACGCCATTTTTCCTACCGTCGGCACGATGAAGAGGAGCGGCCATACCGCGAGTGCCATCGACACGCTCGCGATGAGCCCGAGAAATACAGGCACGAGGAAAGCGACGGGAATTCGAGTCTTCGTTTCCGGATTCATCATCCGCCTACTTTCCGAAAAGTCTGTCGAGGGGCATGGACGGGCGCACCGACCTTTTCGAGCGTTTCGCGGTCCAGTTCGACTCTCGTCTCGCTGGGTTGCACCATAAATCCGGCTTGATGGAGGTAGTGCGTGATCGAAGCGTCGACGGTGAAGCGAGCGCGCCCTTGCACCCACTCACGGTTCTGATCCGTTTCGGTTTTCGCATTTCCGATTCGATCCGCGAGCAGGGAGCGCAGTTCGCTTCGTTCGGTGATCAAGCAGCGGGCGGCGGAAAATTTATGATGAATCTCCAGCGCCGCGAAAAATACTTTGATCGCCTGCTTCTTGTGTTCGCCCGGCAGTCGCCATAGCGCATGGAAGTGCACCGCATGCCCGTCGCTCTCGTCGTGTCGAAAATGAAGGCCGTATGCATCAGCGATCGATTTGACACTTTCATGCGGAGGCGGGTTTCTTACGATGAGGTGAACGTCGAGGCCGGACCCCATGAAAAGCTCCGCGTCCCCGAGCCCGCGAAGATTGTTCTCTCCGTCGCTCGCCTCCAGCGCCTCAGAACTTCGTTCTTCGACCACACGCAATTTCGTCATGACACACGTCTCCCGTGCAGTGCGTTTCGGAAGAACTCAGGCGTGACTTAAAGTGTCTGACGACGCGTTCGTCTTTATTTAGAAGCGGTATGTCACGCCGGTATGCAGCGCAAGAGCGGTCGTCTTGTAAGATCCTGGAATCGCGGCTCCACTAGGCGTTTCTGACGAGGTGACGCTGCCGGAAAGCACACCGACCTCGAGCGCCGCGTTAAGCGTCCAATTTTCTCGGAACGCTTTGCCGGTGCCGGCGACAAAAGTATGGCCGTTGCCGGGGGCGGGAAAGGTCGCGCGGGCCTTGTCTTTTGATACGACGCGAGACGTCAACTGGTAGCCCACCCGAATCGGCCAGTCCTTGGGCTCGCCGAATTCAGCGCCCACTCGCAAATTATGACCGTTCGACCAGTTTTGCGGAATTCCTGAAAGTGGAATAGCGCCTCCGGCCAGCGATCCACTGATCTCGACCTCGCGATTGACCGCGTACTGCGTGAAATCATACTGAAGCAAAAATCGCCGTGTCGTCGGGCCGTAATAAGTCCCGATCGAAATTTGCTGCGGAAAGCGATTGGTCACGGTCGCGGGTCCCGGAGCCAGCGTCGTCGACGATCCTCCGAGATCGGATTCAAGCTGGCCGGTGGCGGTTGTCGTCGCCGTAAAAGTCACCTGACTTCGCCAGCTGACACCGAGGCCCCAGTTCGTCCCCGGCGGTTCGTATTGAAGGCCCGCCCGGAATGCGTTGCTCGTCGAAGAGAGATCATCGAGCTGAAAGGCAATCAGATTTCCTCCTGAAATCACTGCCGCCGCTAATGCGGCCTTGATGGATACGAGCCGCCAAGCCGCGCCCACGCGCAACCCTCGTGTTAGCTCGTAGGCGCTTCCGGCCGCGAACTCGACGATCTGAATCTCCGCCTTGTGGGTCGGGAAGAGCGTGTTGTAGTCCGGGTCGAGAATGCTGTAGTTCTGATTGAGATATTCCGCCTGCGTGCCGCCGGCCGCATAGGCGCCGAGGCCAATTCCCCACTCCGGCGTCAGCTTGTAACTCGCCATCGCACCGAACGCGGGCAAAAACGCCTTTTCGGATTTCACGGTCGAGTTGAACGGAACCGGAAGAATGGGTCCATGAAACTGCACCTGGGTCGGTGAAAAATTCAACGTCGCTTCCGCGCCCTCGCCTGACGCCAGTCCCGCCGGATTGAAGTAGATCGACTCCGCCGCCTGCACTCCGGCGGCCGCCGTGTTGGCCGATCCGGCGTGGCGGCCCGACCAAGTGATGTATTTTTCGAATCCCGCGGCTTGGGCCTGGGAAACCAACGCGAGCAGGAGAGTGATCAGCATGCGTCAAGTCTGCAGACAAACGAGCCGGAGATCAACTTCGGCCCGTTTTTTTCACTTTTCAATATATGAAAATGTCAGACTGATATTCGCTTGAGGCGCCGCCGTAATAACGGCTGCCGCTCAAAACGGCTATCTCCGCTTTTCCCAGCCTTTCGCGAGCGGGCGATCACTTTCCACGGTGAGTGAAAGCGAATCCTTCGAAGTCCGTAAAATTTCGAGAAGCCGCTCCGGGGCTTGTTCCCCGGGCGCGAGCCAGGCGTCCACGGCTGTTTCGAAAATGAAAACCGGCGAGCGCTCGTGGCCGATACTCTTCACGAACGGGATCGGATCGTCGGTGAGCACGGCGAACGACTCGACGATTTCGCCGTCGGTTTTCGAGGTCCATACGTCATAAATCCCGGCGGCAAAAAACAGATCACCCTGCGCGGAATGGAAGTGGACCATATTGCCGGCCCACTGCCCGTTGTAGATCGGCTCGATGAAGCCGGTCATCGGGACGATACACCGCTGGGCTGAGAAAGGGCGCTTCCAGGTCGGCTTTTGATGAATCGGCACGACCTGCCCGGTCCGTTCGTCGACAGTCGAGAGCCGGGCATTATGGGTCGCGAACTTCGCTTTGCGCTCAAGGCTCCACGACGGCACGAGACTGAAGCTCATGAGTTTCAAAACTCGCTCGCCTTTTTCCTGAACGACGACCGGCGCGAGCGAATACGGAAGGATTCGCTCCGCCGGCTGGGGGAGCGAATCCGAATATTGAGCTTTGAGTCTTCGGGCAAGCTTGGAGAGCTCGGCCTTGATCATGAACTGCGCGCACATAAACGAGCTGCGGTGGAATCCGGTGTTACTCTTTCGTCTTCAGACGTGAGTCGTTTTCCGTGATGAACTTTTTAATCTCTTCGGCGATCGTGAGGAGTTTCAGCCATTGTTCTTTGTAGAGCGTGACGGGGAAGCGGCCCATTCCGTAGATCGAGAGAGCTCCCTTTTCGCTGACCTTCATCGAAAGCGTTCCGCGTGACGGTGCCTTCTTCAGATTCTCGTTCTCGGCTTTCAGACGTTCGATCTCAGCTCTCAAGTCTTCTGACATGGTGACCTCTTGTGCCGTGAAACTAAGCCGCGGGGACGGACAAGTAAACTCAGTTTCCCGCAACTCCAGGCGTCAAAATGCTAATTCAGGAGCTCGATTTCGAATCCATCTGGATCATCGACAAACGCCATGGCGCGCTTGCCGTCCGGAGTTTTTCCCGGCCCCCAGCTCAGATCATATCCCGCCTTCTTCAGCCGATTCTGCACGTCCTCCAGTGAATCCACTCGGTACGCAGTGTGTCCATAAGCGTCCCCGCGCACATAAAGATCCGTTTCCCAATTGTGGGTCAGCTCGATCATTGGCCCCATATCGGAATCATCTTCAGCCTGCAGAAACACTAGCGTAAATTTGTCCTTCTCGTAGTCGGCGCGTTTCACGACCTTGAAGCCGAGTCCCTCCGTGTAGAAACGAATACTTGCCACAAGATTAGTGACCCGAATCATTGTATGCAGATATTTCATGCTTACCCTCAATCTTGATTTACGACGCGACGCGCATAGCAATCCGCAGCAGAATTGCGACAGACTGTAGCCGTGAGTACCATCAGCTTCGCAACCAAGGGCACCTTCTACAATGACGTCAAAGGAAGGGTAAACCGCTACTTTGACGAAAATCAGCTGTCTAAAAAGGGCGATTGGCGGCTGTACTCGAAAACGGCGATCATTTTCAGCCTCATTGGCCTGTCCTATTATTGGGCGGTGTTTCAGGCGGCGGGGATCGGGTCGGCGCTTGCCGCGATCGTCGTCCTCGCGCAAGGTTTGGCGCTCGTCGGATTCAACGTCATGCATGACGGCAGCCACGGTTCCTACTCCAGCAGCCGCCGTATCAATTGGCTGATGGGCTTCACGCTCGATCTCGTCGGTGGCAGCAACAAAATGTGGCGCGCAAGTCATAACGTCTCCCACCACATGTTCACGAACATCGATGGACACGACGCGGATCTTTTCACGAACGGCCTTTTGCGCTTCAGTCCGGTTCAGCCGCACAAGCTGCACCACCGCCTTCAGCAGATTTATCTCTTCCTGATTTACGGATTCATCAGCCTCTGGTGGGTCACTACGCGCGACATCGAATACTTCATCTTCAAAGTCGGCCCCAAAGAAAACCGCACGACCTTGACGACCAAAGAAGGTCTGCTCCTGATCGCGACCAAAATATTTTACTACACGGTCGCGCTCGGTATTCCGATGATGTTCCACTCAGTAACGAACGTGCTTCTCTGCTTCCTCTTTTCGCACTTGGTTCTCGGCCTGACCCTCACGACCGTGTTCCAGCTCGCACACACGACCGAGAACGTGGCGTTCCCGGAACCGGCCGCGAACTCGACGCAGATCGAAAACGAGTGGGCAGCGCATCAAGTCGAAACAACTGCCGACTTCGCCCCGAACAGCCGATTCGCCGCCTGGTACCTGGGCGGCCTCAATTACCAGATTGAGCATCATCTGTTTTCGAGTATCAGCCACGTGCACTATCCGGCCCTCAGCAAGATCGTTCGTGAAGCTTGCGCGGATCACGGGGTGAAATATTTTTGCTATCCGACGTTCACTTCAGCACTTGCCGCGCATCTGCGCTTCATCGCGCGGATGGGCCGTCCGGATGAAGGGCGGGCAGCGCGGACTCTGGAACCGCTCGAAGCCGAGCCGCTGCTCACGGAACCGGCGCTGACGTCGGCGTCCGACATCGCCGCGCAGCCAAGCCTTTAGCGCACGGATCGCGTTTTGCGGGTTCACAATCTCCTACCGATTTTCGTTTCGGCGATGGAGCGTTGGGAAAAGCCACCCGACGCGGACTCGCTCCTAAAGGACTATTTAATTCCGGCCCAGCCGGTCTTGGACGTCATCCTGGCGCCCCTCGAAGCCGAGGGGATCGCCGCCGATCTGAAGCGCATGAAGGATTGGCGGGACTACCGCACGTCGATTTTAAGAATGGATCCCCTTCGCGAGGAGGAACGCCTGCGTGGGCACCTCCTCTCCGTCGAGAATTTATTCGACCTGAAGCTCAAAGGTGAAGTGACGCTCTTTGGGGCTTTCAAATACTTGGACGGTTACGCCCGCTTCGATTCCGGCACCCACCGAGTTTTCCTCGGCATTGACGAAAGTTTCGAAGACGGCGCTTACATCGATATCCTGACCGCGCACGAGCTGAGTCACGTCGCGCGCGAATCCCGGCCCACGGTCTGGGAAGGTTTTGGCCTGAACCCGATCATGACTCAGGATGAATTCACGGAGCTTCAGCCAGTGATTGAACATGTGTTCGGAGAAGGTCTGAGCTGCGCGGCTTCGGAAGTGATCGTCCCCGGGCAGGATCCGTGGCTTTACGCCTATCAAACCCAAGCGACTTACGCGCGGGTGCTTGAGCAATCCGCCCAGGTCGGCGAAGTCATCAAACGCGCGCTCGCGAAAGACACCAGCGACTATGGCCTTCTCTACCAAACCCGCCAATATGGCCTGCGAATGCCCGCCTTCACTCACTATGTTTGGGCCTGGCACTGGGTACGGCAGGCGGTGAACGATTTGGCACACGGAAACTACCCGGAAATCGTCCCTCAGTGCTCGAAGGAATTCCGCTCCCACGCCCTCGCTTTTGAGCTCGGGAAGTGACCAAATTTTAGACAGAGGGGCGGTGACGCAGTCACCCCGTTCGCATCCCAACCCCGGTGTTTCAGAGAGTTATGAATGGAACGAGTTGTGCTTTTCCATCTCTTGAATGATCAGATGGAGTGTCGCCTTTTTAATCGCATTTGCGCTGCTTTCGGATATTCCGAACGCTCAAGCGGACGTTCACCTCACGGCGCGCGTACGGACCCAAGAGTCCGGCGGCAAAGTCTGGCTTCGCGAAGAACCGTCCGCCGGCAGGCCCGGCAGAGGTCTTCAACTCCTCACCAACGGATCGTCCGTCGAGTTCGACGTGGACAAACTTCTTGAATTGATTGGAAACAGCACCTCGACGGAAGCGCGGGTGCGGTTCTTCAGTCAAGACAGTTGCAGCGCGTTTCAATCCGCATGGAAGGAAATGCTCGCGCCCGCGTCTCTGAGCGGACAAAAATATCACTACCTCCCGGTAAGCGTCGGAAGCCAGAAAGGCTTCGTCTCGGTGGAATACCTGTCAGCGTCCGGACTGCGCTGCGAAGACCTCCGCAAGGCCTTGCTCGCGAAGATGGTCACGCCCGCCGGAGTGTGCGACGTCGCTTGCGTTTGGAACGGCGTGACCTCCAATCCAGGAATTGAGAACTGGGCGCAGATCCTTGCCGCAACCACCGGAGGCTTGCCGGGCGCGCTTCGCTTTTCGAAGGAAGTCGCCGAGATTTGTCCCAACCTCAAACTTGAGTCACGGATCGCCTCTTTGCCCCAACCCGTCACGGTTTGCGATCAAGTTCCTGCCGGATCGCTGGCGAAGATCCGGTGTCAAGCGCTTGAGCAAGCACCCGAGCTGACTCCTTACGCGCTCGACGCGGCACTTGTTTATTTCGCGCGCAATCGCTCGCGGATCCGCAATCAAAGTGTGCTTTCCGTCGTGGACTTTTCACTTCCGGCGCATCAGAAACGCATGTTCGTCATCGACCTACAATCCGGAGCGCTTGAAAAATATCTTGTCGCGCACGGCGAGGGTTCGGGAATGGGCCTTTACCCGACCGAATTTTCGAATCGGCCGGGCTCCAATCAGAGTTCGATCGGTCCCTACCTGACTGGCGACATCATCGAGAGCCCCCGCTGGGGAGACGCCATGCTTTTGGAAGGGCAAAGCTCGACCAACAGCAATGCAATCTCACGGGAAGTGATTTTTCATAGTGCGCCGACGGTTTCGGACGACAACTACGCTCGCGGCTTCTATTTCCTGTCGCAAGGATGCCTGACCGTGGATCCGCTTTATGTGGACCCGCTGCGAAGGCGGCTGACCGGCCGAAGCTTGATCTACGTTCAGGGCCCGCGGCCGGGCTGACCGTTGGCCCCGCTTAGGAAGCCGTTTTGACGAGGAGACGCCGAATTTCCTGCGGGAACTGCATCAGCGCCTGATCGACCTCGTGCGAATGCAGCGTGAACGCGTCGAGCGCTTCCCAAAAGTGTTCCAGCACCGCACCCGACTCACCGAAGGTCATTCCGAAGCGCTCGACCATTCCGGCGAGAAGGGCATCGGGCGTGATCTCGCGATTCGGTCCCGCCTTCAGATCCAACAAGTCCTCTTGTAAGAGTTTTGGAAGTTGGGAAATGAGCTGGGCGGCTCCGCTCGGAGGCAGTCGTTGCACGATCGCGCTCAAAAGATAAAACGCGACGTCTTCAGATCGGCTGCGGTCGAGTCCCGTCCGCTCCGCGACCAGAATATAGAATCGATTGAGGGTCTGCTCGCGGCGCGCGGCGTGACGATCGTCATCTTGATGATCCACTTTTGGAACATGCCGGAGAATTTGCTGCGAAACGATCCTCGAAAGCGTTTTGATATCCACGGCGCAGGCGGCGATCAGCTCATCAAGCGTGACGATGCCGACGCACTTTTCGCGGTGGGATTCCGTTTGGCGCACGATCGGAAGGCGGCGAATGCCGAACTCCTCCATCTTGTGCACGACTTCGTCCACGGTCGAAGTCTCGTCGACCTTGACGATGTCCGTCGTCATGAACTCGCTGATCGGGGCGTTGGTCGGATAACCGAAGGCGAGCACCTGGCTCGAAAGGTCCCGATCCGTGATCAATCCGGTAATTCTTCCGCTGTCATTCGACACGACCGCGCAACCGACGCGCCGTTCGACCATAGCGCGCGCAGCCTCTTGAGCGGGAGTCCCTTCTTTAAGTACCAGGACTCCACCATGCAGGAACCGTTCAAGCGTTTGATTCACCGGTCTCTCTCCTATGCGTTAGATTTATCTCGACAGTGCACGCAGCAAAAAAACTGACCGTCGTCACTGAGCCCATGTCCAATGATTTTCCCACCGCACTGCACGCAGTGGGGGGCAAGCAGGTGAATTGCACACTCGAACGAGTCAAATTCATAGTCTCGGCCTTCGTATGAAATTTTAATCATGGGCTCGTATCGGCTGCCGCAAGACGAGCAGGTACCCATACCTGTTCCTATTCTTGTAAATAAAAAAGGAGAGGGATCAACCTTGTCAGAGTGAAACTCCGAAGAGTTTGACTCTTACTTTAAGTGACCCCGTCTCCCTGCACATCTGACTGTAACGCTGAAGTAGGTCCGTTTTTATCCGGCCTGTTCTACTGCGCCTCCGCTGGGAATTAAATTCCTCATGCGAATCAAATGCACGTCTCTTGGGATTGCATCGGGAATGCCAAGGGTGACGATGGACCTGCGACGGATACACCCGATGCGGACCTGCTTCGTCGTGACATTCAGACCCAGAAATGGCCAAAAACTCCCGATTTACGCGGTGAACCGCTTAATAGATCTTGGAAAACTGTTGAGGGTGGGATCCGTGCTGAACCGCGCGTGATCGACTTTCTGGCGGACTGAACGCCTGGAAGACGTCCGCGATAATCGATACGCCTCTGCCTTTCTTCTGCAGCCGTCCGCGCAAAATCAGAAAACGCGAATCCCGGATGATTTCGCGGTGCCGCTCAAAGACGGACTTTCGCACGATCGCGTCAAGGGTACCGGTCTCGTCTTCGAAGGTGATGAACGCCGTGCCCTTCGCCGGCGGCGGGCGCTGCACAACGAGCACGAGACCCGCGTACGCCACGAGCGATCCGTCGTTTTGCGCTTTGACTTGGACACTCGTGGCGCGCGGCAACTCCGAGTTTTGCTTGCGAACGACCGCCATGAGATCGCCGCGGACGGAGAATTCTTTGGCACGGTAATCGGCCAGAACTTCCTCGTAATCCGTGAGAGCCGCAAACAGCCGCTCCCGCGCCGGGGCGTCACCTTTGCGCTCAAATAACGACATCTGCGCGTTCGCGCGCGTCAGCTCTCCTTGTTCCCGAAGCTGTCGCCAGAGCGTGTGGCGTTGATCGAGCCCAAAACAACGGAACGCGTTCGCCATCGCCAAGCGATGCATCACCGCTTCGGGTAACGCCGTCCGAGCCAGGAAATCCTTCATGCCGGTGAACGACGCCTGTTCGCGGTGAGCCATAAGCTGCGAAATCACTTCTTCTCCGACGCCGTGGACGGATCGCCAACCCATACGAACTGTGCGCGGCGCCATGATTTTCGCGTTCCAGTCCGACTCGTTCGGATGCAGGTCGAGGACTGTGACTCCATTTCGCTGGGCTTCGTGGATCAAGGTATCGACCGAATAAAAACCCATGGGCTGCGAATTGATCAACGCGCAGAGAAATTCCGCGGGATGATGGCATTTGAGATACGCGGTCGCGTACGCGATCAACGCGAACGACGCCGCATGACTCTCAGGGAACCCGTATTCCGAAAAGCCCTTCAGGTAGCGAAACAGCTCCTCGGCATAGTCCTTCGGCACCCCGTTTTTGAGCAGTCCTTGCCGGAGGCGCTCGCCGAGCGAGCTCACCGAGCCCGCCGAGCGCCAGGCCGCGATCGCGCGCCGGAGCTGATCTGCTTCGCCCGGGGTGAATCCGGCGAACTCGATGGCGATCTTCATGATCTGTTCCTGAAATACCGGCACGCCGAACGTTCTCCCCAGAATCGGTGCGAGCCGAGAGTCGGGCAGCACGTAAGGGACGCCCCGTCGCGATAAACTCCGCCGCGTGATATAGGGGTGCACCATCTGACCGACCGTGGGGCCGGGTCGCACGAGCGCGACCTGCACGACGAGGTCCGCGAAATTTTCGGGCAGCGTGCGAACGATCGATGCCTTCTGCGCGCGCGACTCGATCTGAAACGTCCCGTCCGTTTGGGCGTTTTGAATCATCTCGTAAGTCTTGCGGTCCTCGGCCGGGATCTGCGAGAACTCAAGTCCCACGCTGTCGAGCGTCCGATGGAGCGCCGTCAACGCGCCGAGCGAGAGACAATCGATTTTGAGAAGCCCGAGCGCGTCGAGGTCGTTTTTATCCCACTGCACGATGGTCCGGCCCGCCATGCGCGCGGGTTCAATCGGGACGATCTCGCGGAGATCGGTCGCCGAAAGCGTGAAGCCGCCCGAATGAATCGAAATATGGCGCGGAAACCCGTCAATTTCTTGCGTCAGTTGATCCAGGAGCGGTTTACGAACCGCGAGCGGCCCCGCGATCTGCTCGAAGTCGCGCGCAAGCTCGAGTGCGGAACGCGTCCCGACCTCCACGCCGAGCGCTTTAGCGAGATCGAGAATCGAGTTTCGTCCCTGGTACTTGACGACCGCCGCCACCATGGCAGCGCGGTTTCGGCCGTAGCGAGCGTAAATGTACTGAATCACCTCTTCGCGCCGCTCATGCTCGAAGTCGACGTCGATGTCGGGCGGCTCTCCCCGCTCGCGGCTGATGAACCTTTCAAAAAGCAGCCCCATGCGGACGGGATCGATCGCGGTGATCCCGAGACAATAGCAGACCACGGAGTTCGCGGCCGATCCGCGCCCTTGACAAAGGATGTTTCGCTCGCGCGCGAAGCGCACGATGTCGTAGACGGTCAGAAAATAATCGGCGAACTGAAGTTCCGCTATCAGACTGAACTCGTGCTGCAGCTGCTTTTCAACCCCGACCGGGATTCCGCCCGGAAAACGCCTGGCCGCGCCCTCATAAGATAGCTCCAGCAGATATTCCTGCGCCGTTCTTCCGGCCGGGATCCACTCCGAAGGATACCGATACCGGAGCTCGGAGAGCGAAAACGCGCAGCTTTCGGCGATCTCCATCGTGCGCTCGATCGCGCGCGGCTGGTCGGCGAAAAGCCGCCGCATCTCGGCTGGCGTTTTGAGCCTGCGTTCGTCATTGGAGAAAAGCAGGAAGCCCGCCCGATCGACGGATGTTACATGACGTATCGCGGTCAGCGCGTCCTGCAACGGGCGCCGCGTGGGAATATGATAATGGACTTCGTTGGTGGCGACGACCGGAATGCCCCAGCCCTCCGAAATCTCGAGCGTCCGCTCAGTGCGGCCGAGATCGTGGCCGTCTTGAAACCGCGTCAGCTTCAAGCTTAAATTTTTTCCGAAAAGATCGAGGAAACATTTCGCATCCGGCGGCTCCGTCATCAGGGCGCTCAGTGCCGCGAATCCGGAATGCTCCCGAAAATCGGCAAGCTCCGAAAACTTGAGCATGGCCTCGCCCTTCGGCTTGTCTTCGTGCGCCTGCGTGATGAGTCGGCAAAGGGCGCCGTATCCCGCACGATTTTGCGCAAGCAGAGTCAACGTCGGATGACCCTCGATTTTCAACTCCGCGCCGCAGATGAGCTTGATCGCGGGTGCGGACTTCGTCGCCTCATGTGCGCGTGGCAGCCCGTACACGCCGTTCAGATCCGCGATCCCGAGGGCGGCGATTCCGATGCGCGCGGCTTCGTGCACGAGTTCCTCCGGAAACGAAGCGCCCGTCAAAAACGAGTGATTGCTCCGCGCGGTCAGTTCCGCATACTGCGCGCTCACTCAAAAACTCCGTGTAGAAAAAGTCCGCCCGAGGCGTCTCGAAAAATCCAGAGTCGTTCCTGATCGGTGGAGACCGTGTAATAGGTCCGTTCAAATGGCGTCTCGAACCACTCTCCGGAAAGTTTCTCCTGCGCTTCCCATTCCCGGATCACCCAACGACGATCGATCGCCATCAAATAACACCCTACCCGATGGAGCGGCGCGGGCTCTTGAAAGAGGCGAAGCGGCCGAAGCGGCACCCGGAGCGCGCAGTCCGACTGCGTTCCGGAAATCCGATCCAGACTGGAGGGCTCGGTGGACACCCAGCTTTTTTCCGGTAAAAAACGCTCCACCGTGCGTGCCCCGAAGGCGCTTTCCGGGCCGTTACGTTCCCGGAGCCGGCTCAAAAGAGAACCCATGGCTTCTTCGAGTTCCTCACGGGATTCGAAGAAGTTCTTCTGGGCCGAAGTTCCGGGGACGCTGTCCGTCACTTCGACCCGGATTTTTTGGAGCGGGGATCCCCACGGGTGCGCCGTCAGCTCCGTCGAAATCCGTTCTCGATAGATCGGCAAGAGCTGCGAAGTCGCGCTCTGCGGAATCGGAAACTCAAATCGCATGCTGCGCGCACGCTCTTTGACGGTGGAGTAAGCCTCGAGTGTGAAATGAATCGTAATGACGGACGCCCGGTGGCCGCGGCCCCGGAGCCGGGTCAGCGCGTTTTCGGTCAGATTTTTTAGATAAAAAAGCAGTGGCTCGACTCCTTGCGCGGCTTCGAGCGTCGAGAGATCGACCTCCGCATGAATCGGGTCGATCGGCCGGAAGCGCGGCCAGGGAATCCGGTCCGCGTTGCCGATCTGATGAAAAAGATAAGCGCCGGTTTTTCCAAAACGGCTCGCCAGAGCGTCCGACGGCAGGTTCATGAAACCGGAGAGGCGTTCGATTCCGAGCGACTTCAAGATCGGGAGCAGCCGTTTCAGTTCCTGTTCCACCTCGTCGCGCGCGGTGAACGGCTCCCAGTAATAACGGAGGCAAGCGACGGGGAGGTCCTCAAACTCTGCGGATTGAGACGTGAGGTACGTGCGCGCGAGCGCGGCCGCCGGATCATCGGCGAAAGCCCAATGAACCGGATTGCCGTTCGGAAGCGAATTGTTCCGGGGCAAATCGTTCGGCAGCGTCTTCAGAAAACGTCGGAGCCGCGCGATCAAACCGCCCTCGCTGTAAAGCCGACCACAGCGCGAGATCTCTAAAAATACCGCCTCGTCTTTTCGAATCGCCAAATCCGGCGTCCAACGATAGCTCGCCTCGGCGATCGGAATAACGTGGCTGGGATTGAGCGGCCGAATGCAAAGCACCCGCATGCCTCACCCACCCTTCGAACGCAAAAGCGTGAGTGCCCATTCGGGCTTGGGCCCGGGCTTCCAATCGATTTGAAGTCGAACCGAAATCGGCCAATTCGTAGACGGCCGCTCGGCCATAAAAAAAACAGAACAGCCCGACTTCTCGCACCCGAGCTGCAGGCGCTTGAGTTCTCGATCCACCAGCGGAATCCCCGGCAATACGACGCAGCCGAAGAGCTGACTTTGCAGCACTTGCCGCGCGCTCCAGAGTAAATTCTTTTCCGTTTCGATGAACACCGCGCGATTTAAACTCACCCCCCGCTGCGACATCGCCGTGGGGAAGACGGTCATCCGATGTTCCAGCCAAGCCAGCCGCACGTCCGGATTGAGCGCCAGGAGTCGCATCATCCACTCCGCTTTGGCCGTACCGATCAGCTCGATCAGAATTCCTTGGGGCAATCCTTCCGAAATCCCCTCCGCCACCAAGCGTCCGCGCACCGCGGGCCGCTCGGTATGACGGATCAATTCGCGAAGCTGCTCGAGCCGTGAAACGAGGGCGGACGACATAAAAAAAACTCCAGGTGCCCCCTCACATTAGGCGTAAGTTATGCGTAAGTCGAATCGCGAATGCCTGGAATTCAGCCGAAACGGGTAACCCCGCGTCTCCTTGGATTTGTCGCGGTGCCGCGCAAGCTAACGCGGGGAATTAAGCTCAACATCTGTAACGCTCTAGTGATCAGCGTGCCGAGTAGCGATCCGCAAAACTTCGGAATAACTCAACGCTCGGTGCGCACCCGCGAGTGCACCGCGCTCGTCCAGTAGACGATGAAGTCGCGGCAGATTGAAATAGGGGACCGTCATCAGCAGATGATGCTCCAAATGGTAGTTCACCCGATGTGGCGCGAACGTCACGCGCGCGAGCCAGCTCGCATGAGTTGTCCGCGTGTTCACGAGCGGATCCCGTCCGTCGCCGGTTACCGCATGCTCCGCTATCGAACGAACCCGGACAATGAAGCTGAATGAACTTAAATAAGCGAAAACCCAGACTCCGTAGAGCCAAGGTTTCCCAATCGCGAATAGCACGCCGATTACAATCACTTGTGCGAGCAGCACGGGAAGAAGATTCACCCATCCCGTGTGGAGAATCTCTCTCCAGCTTCGCACGCGAGCGATGCGTTTAAAGTTGTTGGCGACCGTGTATTCGATGAAACCGAAATCCATGAGCAGGAGACCGTAGATTCGGCGCACTCCCGATAGACCCGTGACATCGCGCGCGAGCTTCCGCGCGAGCGATGCACGGCTGATCGGAAAATGGGATACTAGGCTAATGTCCGGATCATTTTCGGTCCCTGCGAAACGATGATGAGCTAAGTGATGTTTCCGATAGCGCCTGAGATCCTGCCAGGCCGGCGCTCCGCAAAGCCATTGACCGCATCGGTCGTTGAGCCAACGAGTCTTGAAAAGCGAATAGTGAGCGCACTCATGCATGAGTATGGCAAGCGCCAGAAATCGGCCGCCGATCAGGAGCCATGCGATCAGAAAACTCCACCAAGTCGGATAAATTCCCACCACCGCAAGAGAAGCAGCGATCATGAACCACGTCGTCGCGATCGCTAGCCAGCCTCGTGCGTTTGAAGAAACGGTAAGGCTCTCAATCTCATCCGACGAAAGAACATCAACGGCCTTGAGTCGCTCCATTCTTTTTTCAAGGCAATCGGAGGATTACTCGAAGTTTCACGACTAAGGCGCCTGCCGCTCGATAAAGTCACTCAGCTGATCCAAATCCGTGAGCAGATGAAGCGTTGAGCTCTGATCGCGCGATTCACGAACGAGGCGCTTGGACCATTCCGGAGTGTAGTGCTGCACGCGAAGAAACAGATTCATGCCGCCGAACGTAACGGGTTCCGTACGCGCGAGGTAATGCGGGAGCGCGAGATCGAGCGAGAAAACATCGCCGACGACGACCTTCGGCAACTCTTCGCGGATGATCGACTCGTACGTCGGACGGCTCGTATCGATTCGAAAGCCCTCAAACTCAAAGCACCGGCTGTCTGGCCCGAGTTCGAATTTTTTGGCGCCGCCTCGAACGCGTAGGCGTGGCGCCGGATCGGTCCCGTGCGGCCCCGCCGGCAGGCCGACTTTAGTGAGAAGATCGACGATGCGATCGGTTCCGGAATTTGAAACAATCACGGCCTCGTGGCCCCGGGAGAGAAGCTTTTCGAAGAGCGGGCCCGCCTTGGGATCCATCGGTTGCATCTTGCCGGATCGAGTTTCGTGAACCATCTCCTGATAGGAGAGCTGAGCCAGCGCGGTGAAGTTTTCCAGGCCTTCGTGGCGAACACTGGCGAGCGCATCGCGCAACTGAAGATGGCCTTCATAGGCCCACTGGTCCAAAAGCGCGGCGATCCCGTTGGAGCGAATGAACAAGTCCTCGTTGGCAAATGCCGTCACGCGGCCGAGGGACATCCAGCCATGGCGCTCCGGTTTTTGATCCATAGCCGCTTCGGCTTGCGCGAAAAGCGCGCCCGAAACCGCGGGACTCACATGCCCGAGATCGGAGACTTTCTTTTCAAAAAGCTCGCGGACCCGGTGGGCTTCCTCCGTCTGGTGAGTCAGGACTCCGTCGAAGTCGAACAGGAACTTCATGAGAGATTCTCCAGCTTTGCCCGGGATCGAGGGAGATCGACCGGGCGAGGTGTTTTTCTGCGAGGCTGAGAAATGCCACGGCCACGAGCGCTAAGGCAAGGGAGAACCCATACGTTAAACTGCCGTAATTTCCAGCATGTAAGATCAGCCACGCAAAAGCGTGCGCCACTGAGAAGGCCGCGCTCGAGTGGGCGGCCGACCGATTCGGAAAAAGCAGAAGCCGGCTTGCCAGGAGCCAGGAGACTCCCCAGGGAACGGCGAACGCGATCGCCTGTTCGAGCGCGGCCACGGGCGCGCCGACGAAAACCGAAATCAACGCCCAGACCAACCCCGCTGTAAACAGCTCCACGGCAATGAAACCGCGGGCGTCAAGTAGCGCGCCGCGCGGACGAGTCGTTTTGAAAAGCTGAATGAAATAAAGACGCGTGATGCCCGCGATTCCCGCGGTAAGCATAAGCGCGAGCTGTTCGGCACTGAGCGGCGTTTGGGGCAGGAGAGCAGCGATCGCAAGCCAGGTGAGCGTCGCGAAGAGGGATGCCAAAATTTCTTCACGTTTTATCGCTCGTTTATCGGCCTTTTTTCGCAGAATCCAATGGTCGATCAGTCCGCCGGAGGCCGCCACGGTGATCATGAGAAACGCCCCGGCGACATTATTGCTGAAAAATAGGCTTGCGCTCGTCCAAGCGGCGAGCGCGGTGCAAATTCCGGAAGGCACGATCAAGCTCACGACTTCGATCGGTAGCCGAAGCTTACCGAAGCGGAGCGTGCGGGTGGACCTCACCCGGTGCCATCCCAGAGCGATCGTCACAATGACCGCCGTCGCGAGGGATCCCAGGATAAGAAAGTGCCCCGAAACCTTGAGCGAACTGAAAAGAGTTTGGGCGGCCATACCGGCGCCCACCGCTGAAATCCCCGTACCGATGCCTAGCTGCAGAAAGAGCGCGGGGCTGCTTTCACGAGCCTCGCTTCGTTCAACGAACACACTGTCCTCACTTCTTCTTGAGCCTCTTGCACGTACAGCAACACCGGTGCCAGCGGCCAAAACATTGTGAATTCGCTATATCACTGTAACTATTAACCTATTTATTATAAAAATACTGCCGCGCAGCGCAAAATCAGGGTCAGTTAGAGCTTAGGAGCAAAGCTTCACCAGTCGATTGGGGCCACTTCGAATTGTTGACAAAATTACTCGGAATTGGTATCTCTCTCCCCGTGTTGTTGTCTCCAAAAACTAAAACTCTTTTGAGTTCCGTGTCAGTTGCGGCTCTGCTGTGTACCGGGCTTTCGAGCCCTTCCTTCGCCGCCTCCGTCCAAGGCTCGTCCTCTTTGAGTACCTACCAGTACGCACTTGAGGAGAAACCGGCCCCTCGTTGGGATCTGGACCTCCACTGGAAGGCTGGGATCTCGCGCGATTCAAGCGAGATTCGCCTGGTCGGGTTCGCCGCGACCGGCACCAACGGCGACTGGAGCATCGATCTCGATCCTATCGTCTACCGCTACGTTCCTTTCGAAGGCCCGGCCGAACAGCTCTGGTTCGGACGCCAGCATCCATTTGAACAAGGCTTGCAGTCGACGGGCGCCATCGGAACTAACTGGAGACAAAATCAAACGGACGCTCTCGCTCCTCGGATCTCCGGATGGATCGGAACGGGCGCGCGGTATCGCCTGAGTTCCTCCGGGCTTCGGGTTTCCGTCGCGTACTCACCCATCTTCATCCCGAACTTCGGCCCCGCATTGACGCTGTCGGAGTCCAAGGCGTCCACTGGCTCCCGCTTCGCGCGCCTTCCACCCTCCTATGTTCGTCTGGATCAGGCGGTTCTTCCGCTTCGCTACATGGTTGACGTCGGCGATCTCAAGGACATCATTCTCCAGAACCAGTTCTTCGTTTCGATCGATCAGGAAGCCCACGGCACCAAGAGCGCGTTCATGGCCTGGTCCGCGCCGGCGCCGTCGCCCGAGATCGATGCGAACGCCACTCTCCGTGTGTCCGAAGAAAGCGCGAACGTTTTAGTGACGGCCAAGCCAAAATTCCGTCGGGAGATGTTTATTGGCGCAAAAGCCCAGTGGCAAAATACCTTCATGAAACCCGAAGTCGAAACCGCGCTCGAACTGACTCGCCCGAGACTCGGCATGTCGTGGCGCGGCGAGATCATGCGTGCCGTTCACATCGGCGTCTTACACACCTTTGTTTCGGCTTCCGCGAAGTCGACAAGCGCCACTCCGGACAGTCCGAATTATGCGGAGCGTCTCGGCTGGGTAAATGGCACTGTACGCCTGACCGATACGCTTTCGGCCTCGCTTCGAGTGGAACATCATTTCACTCCGGGGAAGAACGGGACTTGGACACGCCCGAGCCTCGAACTTTCGCCTTCACGAAAGTTGAAGATTTTTGCACAACTCAGCGTCCTTACGGGTGATGATTTCGGATGGTTCGGAACTTGGCGTTCGCTGGACAGCTTCAACTTGGGAGCGAAATACACATGGTGAAAAAAATCGCGATAGCCTCACTCACCTTGCTCGCGCTCGCCGCTTGTTCGCCCGGGAAATGGTGGGGCGAGCCGGGTCCGGCTCCGCTCGTGATCGAGCAACCGAACGAAGGCGGGGCGACCTGCATCGCAACCTCTAAAATCTTCGCCGGAACCGAAGCCGAATCCACCGCGGCCTTCGAATGTCTCGCGACTCAAATTGACTCCATGTGGAAGGATGTCCGCGGCGGAACTCGCGATCGCCTGACCGAACGTGAAATCTCCACGCTGGCGCGTGCCGGAGTTTTCGTCCTCACCGCCGAACGTTCGACCAACGTGAAACGCGCGATCGCGTTCAAGCACATGCTTGGCTTCGCCGCCGGCGTCCATCTCACGCGCGAAGGCATCCGCGACTGGCTTTCCTGGATTCGCACCAATCGCGCGAAAATCCGTCAAACCTACATGAACATCGCGCTCCGCGCGTCCGGACGCATTTCCTTCGATGATGTCTCCTCGGCCATCGAACTCGCGTCCGAGGCTATGATCCGCGCCAGCTGGACCATGTCGTCCGAGGAACTCGGCGATCTGATCTCGGCCTTCATGCCGGCGGAGAACCCCTATCTCGCCGTCGCCAAAGAGCCGCTCGCGAAGGTCGCGATCAACATCGTTGCCGCCCTTTGCCCGACCATCATCGACAAGGATCGCTGGAACACGAAGGAGATCGGCTCCTGCCTCCCAGCCTTCCGCGCGAAAATGGCTCGCGGGGCGGCGCTCTTTGAATACTGGCTGAACCCGACCGATCTGAGCGTTCCGTTCGCTCCGATCGTCAAAGCGATCGATGACCTGAAGCCGGCGGTGGCAAGCTGGTTTACGGACAGTCGCCTGGCCAGCATCGATACGATCCTCGCGGTGCGCCTCGCGCAAAAGCTCGACCTTCAAGTCAACGAACGCTCGCTCGAATCCATCCGCTGGATCCGGCGCTTCGATCCGATGTCCAACGAGCGCGCGTTGCAACCGCGCCTCATGGTCAGAGCTTTCGAGATCCTGGGCGATCACGCAAAAAGCGTGCTCGAAGGCGTGCGGAACTTCACGAACTGCGAGAATCAGAATGCAAAAACTTGGATGGATTGCCAGCCCAAGTACCCCGAGCAGCTGCGAGAAAAATCAAAAAGCATCAACGATACGCTTCGCATCCGGAACACTCACTACGCCCGCCAGGCGCTGCCTTATGACGGCGCCGTTTACTCCCACATTCTGCTTTTCAAGGCGGCGTCCGCTCAGCTCATTAAAGCTTTCGATCTAAACGGCGACGGCCTCATCACCGTCGACGAACCGAACCCGGACAGCAACTCGGACAACGAAGTCGGCGATTTGGTCTCGGTCGGTTTACTCTTTCTTAAAAATACCAATTTCATCATGAACATCAGCCATCGGTTGCGCAACGAACCGATCGAGAACGAGACGACTTCGGACGACGTCGCGAAATTCAACCTCGAAGGCCTCACCAAGCTCGTGACTCTCGTCGGCGACACTCTGGTTTGGCGGGACAAGAGCGAAAAGGATTTCCTGCGCGACATTCTTCGCTCACTTCCCACGGGCATGTTCTCCAAAAGTGCCCTCCAGCTCGATCAGCTCCGGCTCGCCGGAGTCATCTGGTTACTGGATTCCCTCACCACCATTCGCAAGGGCTACTTCAACCCGGCCTATCTCGACACGGAAAACGTCATCGGCATGCGTATTGTCCCGGGCCCCGACGGCGATCCGGCCGTCTCGCGACCCGGCATCATGAAGGCGCTTCCCAATATCCTGCGCGCTCATTATCCTCGCCTCTACCGCAGCTGCATGAAGTTCGGCTGGGAAGTCGGCTGCCCGATCGTGTTCGACCAGATTCTCCCGAATCCCGTAATGGACGGCGGCCAGAGCACAGATCTCGTTTATGCGAGCGCCTTGGATCTCGTGACCTTGGCCGCGGTGGTCAGTGAGAGTCTCCTAGACGCCTGCGACCAAAATCGCGACGGCCGACTGAAGCGCACGATTCTCACCCGCAATGACGAACTCGACTGCGTGTTCATGCGCGGTAAAGACATGGCCATACGTCTCATCAAGGCGAAGATCGTTCCGAATACACCGGGGCTCGGCTTTCTGCTCAATGGGGTAAACATCATTCCCGGAATTCGGGAAATCCCGCAGATCGCCATGATCCGGGGGACCCGCCACGGGGCGATCATCCGGCTACCGATTTTCTTCCTGCACCAGTACGCGACTCTCGGTTCCATTTATTCGCTCGTCGGTGAATCCATGAACCCGCCCGCCCACAAGGCGGCCCAGCGGGTCCTTGAGGAACGACTTCGCCGCGAAGAAGAGTACTGGCGCACGCATCCGGATGAGCCCCGAGAACCTCAGGAGCTGGATGAAACGGACGACGGCGAGTCCCTGCCAGACTAGGTATATTCAGCCATTTTTTTGACGCCGCCCATCACCGAGTTGATACGTCGCATCTTAGCGAAGTTCCGACACCGCAAAAAAGTCTCCTGATCTAGCCGCCTGCATCATGCCGAGTTCGAGGTATCATGATGCAGTAAACAATAGGAGCTCACGTCAATGGAAATCACCTCTACCGCCGTCGTGTTTGCGGGAACTCTCGTCGCGATCCTCACCTTCGGATTCGTCGGCGTGCCTTTACTACTCTGGACAGCACTCGCGGCCGGGCTGCTATTTTTCACCGGCGCAACGACTCCGGTTTGGACGACGTTCGCGATCATCGCGGTCGTTTTCAACCTCCCGCCGTTACGTACGCTGCTGATCAGTCGCGGAGTGATGGCGCTCATGAAGAAGCTTCAGTTCATTCCGCAGATTTCACCCACCGAGCAAGCGGCTTTGAAGTCGGGTGACGTCTGGGTCGAGAGCGAACTCTTCAGCGGCAAACCCAATTTCAATCGCATGCTTGCCGAGAGCTATCCGAAATTGACGCCCGAAGAGCAGGCCTTCATTGATGGGCCCGTTGAGCGACTCTGCGCGATGGTCAATGACTGGGACATCTGGCAACGCCGCGACTTGCCGCCGGAAGTTTGGGACTTCATCAAAAAGGAACGCTTCTTCGGCATGATCATCCCGAAGGAATACGGCGGACATGGATTCTCGGCAACTTGCCACAGCGATGTCCTGCAAAAAATCGGCAGCCGATCGCTTCCCGTCTGCATCAGCGTGATGGTGCCGAATTCACTGGGACCGGCCGAGCTTCTGCTTCATTACGGCACCGACGAGCAAAAGAAATATTACCTGCCCCGCCTCGCGCGCGGCGAGGAGATCCCGTGCTTCGCGCTCACGGAACCGACGGCCGGATCGGACGCCGCTTCGATTCAGTCGAGCGGAACGGTGTTCAAAGGCACCGATGGCAAACTTTATCTGAAGCTCAACTGGAACAAACGTTGGATCACGCTCGCTTCGATCTCCACCACGCTCGGTCTTGCGTTTCGGCTCTATGATCCAGAAAACCTCCTCGGCAAAGGCGTCGACATTGGAATCACCTGCGCGCTTATTCCGACTAAGACGCCCGGCATCACCGCCAATCGCCGGCACGATCCACTAGGTGTTCCATTTTACAATTGTCCGACGCAAGGCAAGGACGTCGTGGTCTCGATCGACGCGATCATCGGCGGGATCCCGAACGCGGGCAAGGGCTGGCTCATGTTGATGGAATGTCTCGCGGCCGGCCGCGGGATCTCGCTCCCCGCCCAATCGACGGGCGGCGCCAAATACGTTGCTCGAGTGGCTTCGGCGCATGCAACGGTTCGAAAGCAATTCGGCATGTCGATCGGAACGTTCGAGGGCATTCAAGAACCCCTCGCCCGCACCGGCGCGCTGACTTATCTCCTCGAGGGCGCGCGTCGCTACACGACCGGCGCGATTGATAAGAACATCAAACCGCCTGTCGTTACCGCGATGGCGAAATATTACTTCACCGAGATTTCCCGCAAGATGGTGAACGACGGGATGGATATTCTCGGCGGCCAGGCAATCTCGCAAGGCCCCCGAAATCTCATGGCGCACGCCTATCGCGCGGTGCCGGTTTGTATTACGGTCGAAGGCGCGAACATTCTCACGCGGACTTTGATCATTTTCGGACAAGGCGCGCTCCGGGCGCATCCCTACGCTTACAAGGAAGTGGACGCGCTCGAGCGGAACGACGCCTCGACGTTTGACCGGGCCTTCTGGGGACATATCGGGCACGTCGTTCGCAATACGTTTCGCTCGATCCTGCTCTCCGTCACTCGAGGATGGCTCACCTGGACTCCGTCCGATCGCCACGTCGCGCGCTACTGGCGCCGCCTCAACTGGGCGTCCGCGACGTTCGCCCTCCATGCCGACCTCGCGATGGGATCGCTCGGTGGAAAACTCAAATCGAAAGGCAAGACCACGGGACGCTTCGCCGACGTTCTCGGTTGGATGTATCTCGCGACCGCGACCTTGCGCCGTTACGAAGCCGAAGGACGCCGCAAGGAAGACTTGCCATTCGTGCATTGGGCGTTGCAGTACGCCTTTCACGAGATTCAGAACGCGTTTGACGGACTTTTCGCCAACATGGAAATGCCGGGCCCCGGTGCCCTTCTCGCTTCGATTTTCCGCGGCCCCATCCGTTGGTATGCTTCCTTGAATCCCGTCGGTCACATGCCGCACGATTCGTTGGATTTTCAAGTCGCGCGCCTCATGCAAATTCCGGGAGAACAACGCGACCGCATCTTCGGCGAAGGCATTTACGTTCCGACGAGCCTCGACGATCAGTTCGGTAAACTCGAAGCGGCTTTCAAGCTCACCTACGAGAGTGACGGTGTGGCGGCCAAAGTTCGTGCGGCCGTGCGCCGTAAGGCACTGAAGAAGGCCCCGGCTCAGCAGCTCTACAAAGAAGCCGTCGAAAAAGGCATAATCACGCGCGCCGAATTCGAAAACGTCGCCCGCGCCGAGGAACTCCGAAATCAAGTGATTCAGGTCGATGACTTCGGACTTCAAGAGTATGTCGCTCGAGGCGCGACCAGCGGCACGTCGACCGCCGGTCCGGCAGGAGCGCCGGTCGCGGGAGCGGGCGTCACATACGCGGCCCGCAGCGGTGCCGGAGCCGAGTGAGCGAAAGCCGGTTTTTTAGAGTTGTTTTACCGGTCAGTCTCTTCACGATCGTCGCATCGGCCACCGCGTTTGGTGGGCATTCGCTCGACTTCACGTCCCGGGCCGGATCACGAAACATGTTCGGCGTGGCGAGCTTTGTGAAATCGTTCCGAATTGATTCCATCAGCAAAGAGGAGCCGTCGGATCAGGTTCCCCTGCATCTCATGGGCGAAAACTGGCGTTACGGACTTTCGGTCGGCGTCGCCATGGAAAAAATCGCCCCTTGGGTCGCCCCGTCCGGTACGACACCGGAGGTCCGAATTTATCCGTTTCGAATGGGAGGCAGCGCGGCTTGGACGGACAGTCATCGTTGGGACGCTTCGATCGGCTTCAGTACTTACTATGTTTCCTCGCCTTCAATTAAAAGCAATCAAGGCGAGTTCTGGCTCGGATACGCCCTGAAAGGCGAGTTCTCACCGCCGTATGACAAGGCGAAGCTGCTGCCGATGCGCTACCGCGGGGGCGAAGTCGTCGATGATGCGTCCTACTTCACCGACGACCTGTTTCCTCCCGCCCGCCATCTCATGACCGGGCCCGACCTCCTGACTCCTTTTGAGTCGCCCGAGGCCGCCTGGATGCCCATCAACTGGACGAGTAAAATCAGCGCGCTTCGCTACGGTATCGCGGGAGCCGGACGCCTGGTCACGCTGGCCACCATTCCCGACGGCACCTACCGCGAAAAAGTGCAGCAGTTCGGTCACCGTCTTGAGTTCATTTCATCCGATCCCCTCCGGCGAGTTTTCGTGCTTGGTGCGACCGCGTATTTCTACAACGTCGATCTGGCCGCGACCGAAGCCGCGCTCACGACTCGGACGGTTTTCGATTCAAGTCTCGGCGTTTACCGGGATGTTCTCGCGAGCCTCCCGCGCGGGACCCTTGATGCATCCTGGACGATACGTTCCGCGCGCGGCGCGGCCTTTTTGATTCAGGCTCGCGGATGGCAAACTCGTATGGATAGCCGCAGCGGATTCGGGTTTCTCATGGAGTATCGTTTCCCGACCGGGAAACGTTTTTGGCTAGGAATTCACGCGCTCGGGTCGTTCGGGTCGGAGGATCTGAAGAACATGGGTGGCGGCGCCTCCCTGAGTTTCACGCGCTGACTTCGCGAGGGCTCATTCGTCCCCGAGACGCTTCCAGGATTTTTCCAATCGGCTCATCGTTTCGCCGATCGCCGTGATCGCGCCGTCGATCGGGTCGCCTTCAATCACGGAGTTTCGAAATCGTACGATCCCCGAAAACGCGAGGTCGACCGCATCGCGCTGGTTCAGGGAGATTTCGGGATCCAGATATCGGCGCGACAGCTCGGTGCGGGCTTTGCGGAACTCTTCATCGAGCTTGGCCAAATCCTTGGTATCGCCCGCATTGCGTCCCACCTCATCGCTGACCGGATCCCGCGCGTCGGGACGGGTGCGGCGCAGCTCGAGACCGCAATCCACGACCGGGAATGCGTGGGTATCCGACGACTCGATCGGCGAAGGAAACACGATCAGCTCAATCGCCGTCGATTTGCCGTCATTGAGATTGAGCCGGGATTCGATCTCACGCGGACTCTTGATGTAAACCGTCTGAGTCGGAGTGGCGCTCGTGAAAAGATCGCGCATGGAGGCGGAAATCTGCGAAGTCATGCCGGGGCAGACAATCTTGGCAGTCACCGCGCCGCCGATGGGCAGATCGAACGCGAAGTGCGCGGAACCTTCGAGCGGAAGCACGAAGCGCCGTTCCGTGGAGGAAATCGGCACCTTGTCGGTGTAAAAGCTGAAGGCGCTCGCTTTGGTGTAAACCGAGGCGCCGCTTTCGGCAAACCGTCGCAGCGCGGATTGCACGGCCGGCTTCATGCCGGAATAATGGGGGCCCGCGCCTCGCGCCAGATTCAGCCAACGAGTGAGAAAAACGTCGGCGTCGACGAAGCCTTTGGCCTTTTCCGCGGCTTCACTGAAGCGTTTAAACTGGTCGTAGTCAGGCGTGACGATGGTACTCGAAGTTTCGATTGCACGGCTGAGAACGGAAGCACGTTCGGTCAATTCCCGCATGTCTGGAGGTTTCAATTCGAACGACGTGCTTTTCTCCGCGCTCGCGCAGCCGGATCCGAGCAAACCGTAAATCGCGATCGCCGAAAACCCTCGAGCCAGGATCCCCATTCTCGTCATGATCAGTTGTGCTCCTCTATCAAATCATCTGGCAGCTCGTTGTGATCGCCGGCCGCCGCGGGAAAGTGCTTTTTCAAGACCGCACCGCACGCTTCAATCGTATGAGCCAGACCTTCACTCCAACGACCTGCCCGGATTTCCACAATCAAGGCCTGCACCATCGAGTCCCACGTTCCCGAGGGTACTTTCTCATCAATACCTTTATCTGCAAGAATGACGACCCTGTGCTCAAGAAGCGAGAGGAAAATCAGCATGCCCGTGCTCTTGGCCGTGCGGTCAATTTGCCGTGAGTAAAACGCCTGAAGCGCTCGCTCTTCCACCTCCCGCTGGAGATTGCGCCGCCCAGTGACAAAACGTTTTACGGGAGGAATTGCGCCGATTCCCCAGCCCAGACAGAAAGCGAGCGTGGTCACGACCATGGGCTCGAGAACGCTATGAACGGCAAAAAACTCGAGATCGATGAAGAGCCCAATAAAAGCCAAGAAGGCCGCACAAGCCCACTGGGCCTCGGCGTAGCGATCCGATGCCGGGGTCACTACCGGCACGATTTCTCCCGACGTTCCCGATTCTGCCGCGCGCACCGCCGCCGCGATTTTTTCTCGAGCTGCAGGGGTCAAACGAATTCGCACCATACTCATCACCAGCTTCCGCTGGAGCCTCCACCCGAAAAACCGCCGCCCCCGCCGCCGAAGCCGCCAAAACCACCGCCGCCGAAACCGCCGCGGCCCCCGAGACCTCCGAGCCCGGCGCCCAAACCACCCCACAATAGGGCGTTACGCCCACGGCCTCGGCCCATACGGGTTCTTAGGAAGAGGCTGAAAAAAACAATGAAGAGCAGAAACCCCATGAATGGGCTCTGACGTCCCTTACGAATCGCCCGAGTCGGCGCCACGCGAGTTGCGTCGCCGCCTAAAGCTTCCATGATGGCGCCAAGGCCCGCGCGAATCCCCTCGGGAAATCGTCCCGCTTTGAAATAAGGAATGATGACGCCGCGGATGAGGCGGCTCGAGGTCACATCGGGCAGCTCGCCTTCGAGGCCCTGGCCAACTTCGATCCGTACTCGGCGGTCATCGATGGCGACGATCATTAAAACGCCGTCGTCGCGTTTCACATCGCCTACTTTCCACTTTTCCGCGACTCGGATCGAAAACGCTTCAATCGCCTCGCCTTCCAGCGATTTGATGACAAGCGCCTCGAGCTGCTTGCCCGTTTGCTGATTGAACGCGGCGAGTTCGCTCTCGATCAGCTGACGATCCCCGGCACTCAAAATGCCCGCTTCGTCGACGAGCCATCCGGTATGAGCCGGAACCTCTCGAACCTGGGCGAAAGCGGGCGGGCCGCCGATCGCCAATGCCAAAAGCATTAGGAAAGGTGCCGTGGCCACCATTAGAAGGTAACTTTCGGAGGCTCCTTCACTTCGTTCACGTTATCGACCGTGAACTGGGGCTTCTTTTCCTTCTTCAGGAACATCGAGTTGTACCAGGACTCAGGCGGCGCCGAGACCAGCCCGTTGAAGCGATTCACGGATTCGATGTACCGCTGGCGCGCGACCGTGATTCGATTTTCCGTCCCCTCGAGCTGGGCCTGCAGGTCGCGGAAGTTGTCGTTCGCCTTGAGCTGCGGATAGTTTTCCGCGACGACCAGGAGACGAGAGAGGGCACCGGAAAGTTCGCCCTGGCTTTTTTGAAACTGCTGGAGAGCCTGCGCGTTAAGCCCCTTGGAAGCATCGACCGTGACTTGAGTCGCCCGCGAGCGCGCGGCGATCACGGCTTCGAGCGTTTCTCTTTCGTGCTTGGCGTAACCTTTGACCACTTCGACGAGATTCGGAACCAAATCAGCGCGGCGTTTATATTGGTTGATGACTTCCGCCCAGGCAGCTTCGACATCGTTCTCGGCGAGCGGGATGCTTCGCATTCCGCAACCCGACAGGCCGGTCAACATGGAGAAGGAAATGACTAACGCGAAAAAGCGCGCGGTCCCTGGATGAAACTGAGTTGTTTTCATGGCATCTATTTAACATGGGTCCAATCCTCGAAGTGAAGAATCTCCGAAAGACTTACCTCGGGCGCGGAAGCAAGGAGTCGAAGGTCGTCACCGCGGTGAACGGAGTCAATTTTTCCCTGACCGAAGGAATTTGCTTTGGGCTTCTTGGACCTAACGGCGCGGGTAAAACCACGACCGTGGAGATGATGGAAGGGATTCTGGCCCCCACGGCGGGAGAAATCCTCTTTCGCGGAGAACCGATCGGAAAGCACTACCGCGAAAAAATTGGAATCCAGTTCCAGGAAACCTCGCTGCAAGACTACATTCGCGTCCGCGAAGTGCTTGAGCTCTTCGCGAGTTTTTATCCCAAGCGCGCCAACATTGACGAGCTGGTCCGGCTTTGTGACCTCAAAGACCTTCTGGGTCGGGACGTGCATCAGCTTTCGGGCGGCCAAAGGCAGCGCGTGCTGCTTGCGCTCGCCTTGGTCAACGATCCTGAGCTCGTCTTTCTCGACGAACCGACGACGGGGCTGGACCCTCAAGCGAGACGGAACTTTTGGGAACTCGTCCGCCAGATCCGCGCGCGCCATTGCACGGTCGTTTTGACTACGCACTATATGGACGAAGCCCACGAGCTTTGCGATGAAATCGGGATCATGGACGAAGGCAAGCTGATTGAGCGCGGCACGCCTGACGATCTTTTGGAGCGCCATTCCTGCGCGACCCTCGAAGACCTGTTTCTTACGCTTACGGGAAGGAAGCTCCGTGGTTAGATTCTGGGCGATCTTGCGGGCGCGAAACCTCGAATTCCTCCGCGATACGGAGGCACTGTCTTGGAACTTCCTGTTTCCTTTCATCGTGGTGGTCGGCTTCGGATTTCTGTTCACGGGCGGCTCTCAGGATCTCTTTAAGGCGGGCGTGATTCGGTCCGGCGCCCCGAAGGCGACGCAGTTCCTGGAAACGAAGTACATCCAGTTCGTCGATTTTGTCGTGGAGGATGACGCGCTCGCGAAACTCAAACGCCACCAGCTCGACATCCTGATCAACCCGAGCAGTCGCAGCTACTGGATCAGCGACAGCTCGCCCAAGGGCTATCTCGCGGAAAAAGTCCTGCTCAGCACCGAAACGGACTGGAAAAAGAGCACGATTCAGGGCACCGACATTCGCTACGTGGATTGGCTCATCGCGGGGCTCCTCGGCATGAACATGATGTTCAGCGCGCTTTTCGGTGTCGGCTACAATATCATCCGGTATCGTAAAAATGGCGTCCTGAAGCGGCTCAAGGCCACTCCCTTGACCGCGTTTGAGTTCCTATCGGCGCAGGTCGTGTCGCGTTTGATCCTCATGCTCGGCACGGCGTTCATCGTCTATTTCGGAAGTCATTTGCTGATCCATTTCCAAATGGTGGGATCCTACTTCAACCTTTTCGTCACCCTCACGCTCGGCGCGGTTTGCCTGACGTCTCTGGGGCTGCTCGTGGCGGCGCGGACGGCCAGCGAGGAACTTGGGGGCGGCGTTCTGAACCTGATTTCCTGGCCGATGATGTTCATGTCCGGCGTCTGGTTTTCCCTGGAAGGGGCCCACCCTTGGGTCAAAAAATTGGCGCTGATTTTCCCGCTCACGCACTTCATCGAGGCCGCGCGCGCCATCATGACGGAAGGCGCCACTCTGGCGCAGGTCAGCCCGAATCTTTTCGCGCTCATGATCATGAGCGCCGTTTTTCTCGCGCTCGGATCCTTGCTGTTCAAATGGGATTAATAATCGACCCGGGCTCTTTCCTTCTCCAAAAAACGCATGATAGCATCGAATCGTATTTCTCAATTGGAGGAGAAACATGGCGAGAGCCAAAAAAGAACCCAGGAAGTGGACCAACGAAGAACGAGCGATCGATGTCTGGAACCAGCAAGTCTTTTTTTTAAAGAAGCAGTTCCCGGACGCCGATCGGATCATTCAGAAAATCCAGAAGCAGCATATGCCGAAAAAGAAAGGCGAGGACTTCGTCCCTAACGGCGAAGCGACCGAAGCCCTTCGAGAACTTTATCTCGAATTGAAAGGTACGACGCCTACCCAGACGCCGCAGCCTTTCGGCACATCCTGATTTTTTAAGTTTTCTGTTCTACAAAAAACATGAGGCCGCTCCTTTCGGAGCGGCCTCTTTTTTTTCCAGGTCGCCGGCCACCCATCCATGGGTAGCCGGCTTTCCTCGAAGTTCTGACTGTTTACATGGAAGCGGGAGAGGCCTGGGTGGCCGTTTGCTCCAGGGCCATTCCACCGGCGAGAATCTGCTTCAAGAGCTTCAGATTCGCTTCGATGACGGATGGCTCTTCCTTGATGCTGAGTTCGTAAGGATTCATCGCGGTCTGACGAAGTTGGTTACGCACGTAGGTAAGCTCGGGCATCGACAAACCAAAGCCGTTGTAACGACCCTTCGCAGCTTCTTCAACCAAGCCGACAAGCTCGCCTTCCAGTTCAACTTCGGCTACGGACCGCTGGCGGAACCAATGCTGGTACACCGCCGGAGGAATCCGGAGCTGAATGAAGATCGCGGATCCGATGCGGAAGTTCCAGAATCCCGGAAGCATCGAACGGAACAGAAATCCGACGGTCTCACCCAAGTAGCGCTCGGCGATCTTGAAGCCGGGGCCGTTGGAGTTGACGTGCAAGGTCGGACGTTTCATGAGTTTGGTCGGCTTCGTGCCAAGACCGTAGATGCCGCGGAACTTCGCCGGTTGGCCGTTCTTTGTCTCAAACGCGAGAGCGAACTTGCCGCCGCCCACTTCCGTGATTCCAATGCCTTTTCCGCTGACGATTTTGTTGATTCGCTTAAGCGCTTTCGGGCGGGCGATTTCCTGCATCGCGAGCTCGTACTTGCGCTTGGCCGGACCATCCGTCATTTGATCGTCGCTCGAGCCGCGGAAGCGGCTGAGGTAGAGCATTTCGGTCATCATGTCGACGAGATCCAACGGTAGACCGGCGTTGTATTCGAAACGAGCGTTCGCTTCGAGCAACGAGATCAACTGGCGCTCATGGTAATCCAGACGTTCCGCCAAATGGTGGGTCACGTTTGAAAGCACGAGATCCATGAGGATGCCCACGGTTCCCAGCTGCTGACGAAGAGTTTCACCATATTGGTCGAACTGCCTCATCTGATGTTTGTAGCTGAGGTTGGCGTAGGGATTGACGAAGTTGACGACGAAGCCCGGAAGCGGCGGCTGCTTGGCCGCATCTCGCTGATTGCGATCCCAGTAGATGTCGTAACCCGGCTTTTCCTTGCCGCGATACCGGAACATGAATTCTTTGGCGAACTCCTTGATCGTATCGAGGTCCCAGACCTGATCTGGATAAAGCACTTTGGCCAAGCCGATCATCGGATCAAACGTACGTTTGCGAAGATCCTCGTTCGGAAAGTTGATGTCGTTCATGCTGAAGTCGGCGTAGCGGAAAGCGACGCCCGGCTTGTCGTCACGCTCGGTGACATGATTTCGCTGCGCCCACTCTTCAGTGAAGCGCAGATCGCCCATCAGACGAAGGCCGCGTTTTGTGGCCTCGGCTTGATCCTTTTCAGACATCGGCGCCGCATTGAATTCGGCGATCTCTGCCAGCTCTTGAGCTTCCGCATCGATGTCATTGGCAGGCTTCGAGGAGCGCTTGGCTTTGCGAAGTCCTTTGATCAGTTTTGAAACGGTCATGTCACCGAAGCCGATTCCGCCGAGCAGAATCTCGGACCCTTTGAGGTGGTGAAGTGACAGATCGAATACCACGATCGGCTGTCCTTCCGCCGTCGCGACGAGCGCGAATTTTTCGCCGATCATCTTCATCTGGTACTCACCTTCAGCGGTGGTGGCCGGAATCTTATGACTCGAGATTTGCTCGAGCGTAGGTTTAGCTTTCGAAAGATCCAAAGGCTTGAACGTTGCCTGAGTATCCGCCGCGAAGCTGGTCGCGCTGAAGACCAGCGCCAGAATCACCGATATAAACTGCTTCTTTATGGTCATTTTCATTTTCCTCTTGAGTCTCAATTATTCGATCGTCTCATAGCCGGTGATCTCAAAGCCCCATCCCCGTACCGAACGATCGGATTGGAAGACGAGCTTGGCGGTATCACCCTTGATCGGAACGGTGTAGCCGTCGCGTCCCAGACCCGTGACCATGTCGTACAGATTTCCCTGGCCGTCATAGACGGCGACAAAATCTTTGTTGGTCTCCATGCTGTAGCGACCGAACTTGATGCGAAGCCACTTGGCACCCGGAGAGCTGACCGTTTGCTCATTGGTCACTTCGTTCGCGTAGGGGTGAGCCGACTCGAGCGGATTCAACCGAATCGCGCCAAAGTTTCTCGAAGCATCGGGACGTTGATGACCGGCAGGAACGATGTTCTTGACCGCGTTGTAGGCGTTCAAGTGACCGTTACCGGAAACCCGGTTGATGAACTTGAGCTGTATGTCCGACGTGTTGATCAAGCGCGCGCGAAGGGCCGCCGGCTTGCCTTTGAGACTCGGATCCACGCCGAGAACGAGAGCCGCGACGCCGACCACTTGCGGGGTCGCCATCGAGGTGCCGCTCATTGCGGCGTATTTGCCGGCCGTAATCGTTGACATGATGACGTGTCCCGGAGCAACGATATGAACCGTCCGTTTTCCCGTGTTCGAGAAAAAGGCCAGCTTGCCCGTCGGATCCGAAGCCGCGACGCTCAACACACCGGCGAAGTTCGCCGGCCAGTTGTCCGAGTAGTCGTTGTTCATCGAGCTATTGCCCGCGGCCGCCACGAAAAGCGTGCCGGCTTTGGTCGAAGCTTGAACCGCTTCGTTCAGCGCCGGAGATTCACCGCCGCCGCCCCAGCTGGCGTTGATGAGGTCCGCGCCCATTTTCGAAGCGTAGTTGATGGCCAAGATGGCGCCTTCGTCCGTGCCCGAACCTTCTTTGTTCAAGAAGCGAAGAGCCATGATTTGCACTTTGGAGTTGATACCGACCGTGCCCTTGCCGTTATGGAGGGAGCCGATGACTCCGGAAACGTGCGTTCCGTGGCCGTGCAGGTCGCGCGGGTTATTGGTTCCTTTCGCAATCACGCCGGGACGATCGATTGCCCAATTCCAACCGATGTAATCGTCTTTGAAGCCGTTGCTGTCGTCATCCACGCCGTTGCATGACTTGTCGCGGCAGCCTGGAATGGTCGCACTTCGAGCTTCTTCCGCGTTGGCCGGAGTCCATGCACCGTTCTCGGCGGCGTTTTTCCAGATATTGCCATTGAGGTCGCTGTGAGTGAAGTCAACCCCGGTGTCGATGACCGCGACGACTACGTTTGCGGCTTTATCCGCTCCGCCGGCCGCTTCCCAGGCTTCTTGTGCCTTGATGTCGAAGCCCTTGAGACCGGGCAGGTCCTCTTTGCCGAAGCCGAATCTCTGGCCCGTGTTCTTCAAGGCCCACTGGTCTTTGAAGTTTTTGTCCGTCGGGTCGACCACCGCTTTGATCGTATAAATGTAGTTGGGTTGTGCGTACTGAACGCCGTCAACCGTCGATACTCGCGCGATCGCGGTCTCGAGGTCCATTCCCTCGGCGAGAATGACTTTGTGAAGGCCGGGCATATCGACACTGAGGGCGCCCACGTCTTGCGCTTCAATTGCGGACAGAGCTTCGGTCCAAACTTGCGTGGATAAAACCGCTTGATCGGCGAAGCGTACGAGCATTTCTCCTTTCACATGGGGAGCAAGACGGCTGGCGCCGGCAAGTCCCGGGCTAAAAAACGCGAGGGTGGCAACAAGTGCAGGTAGGTAAATTTTTTCCATATTGGATTTAGCCTGAGGCATTTTTCTTTTAATTCAAAATTCTTTTTCGAATCTGTTGCCCTCGTTGGGACAAGGGATACAGTCCGGGCGACCCGAAAATTCGTCGCGAGGTGATCATGCGTTCGACTGGGTACTGGTTTGTTTTGTTCGTAATTGCAGGAGCTGTAACATCCGCCGAACTTCGCGCGGACCTTCGAGCCGGCTTCTCAGCCGTCGACATCACGCCCTCTTTTGAAGGAAGACCCCTGCCGGTAGGTAGGGCCACTTTGGGTTACCGCAAGGGAGACCCCTTCTTCGACTCCGGCATGGACGGACTTTTCGATTTCGAAGAACCGAGTGCGTTCGGAGCCGACGGGAAACCGGGACGAGAGGGAATAGATGACGACGGAAACGGTTCCATCGACGACTGCGACCGAGCGAAATGCGCGGAATATTTAAGCCTCGGTTCTGACGACCTGCGCGATCCTCATCACGATAATCATGACAAGAAGCGAAATCCAAAAGGTACGGAGGGCGATCGGAAGTTCCAGCACATGCCTTTGGGTGGATTCGGGCTCTATTACCCGCCTGCGATCGTGGCCACTCGCATCGCCACCGGGGTTCACGATCGAATCTGGGCGCGTGGAATCGCGCTTTCTTCGGGCAACAGCGACGCCGGCCGGGTACCTCTCCTCTTGATTTCAACCGATCTGCCTGGCCTCGCCTGGAAGCACATCAATCCCGTCAAACGGCGGCTCGAGAAGGAGTTCGGAATTCCGTTCTCGAACATCGTCATCGCTTCCACTCATAATCACGCCGGCCCGGACGCATCGGGATACTGGGTGACTCTCCTTAAGGGGCATAATCGCTCGTACACCAACCGCCTGCGGGAGTGGATGTACGAAGCCGGCCGTGACGCCCTCCTCTCCATGCGCACGGCACGGATGAAAACGATCACGACCAACCACGTGGCCTGCATCGATGCCGTCACGGGAGCGCTCAAGCGCGACCCGGATTGCCGAATTCCGCCGAACGGTTACGAATACGATCGGGCGGGCGGCAAAAAATGGGACGTTCAAGCCGTCCAACACGACAAACGCGATCCCATGGTTCGCAATACGCGGATTGTGGCTGCGCAGTTCATCGAAGCCGGAGGTCGGAATGACGGGCGAACTCTCGGAACTTTCCTGAACTGGCACAATCATCCGGACTCGCTCACCAGCGACAATATGCTGATCTCGAGCGACTTCATTCACTACCTCAGAGCGTTCGTCGAAAATGAGCTGGGCGGAACCGCGGTTTACTTCTCCGGCACCGTCGGCTGCCAGATCGGCTCATCGCCGGGCGTTCCGGTCCCACTTTGGACCGAAGACTTCAAACCCGTTTACAAGGCCGACGGCCGACGGGATTTGATCGCGACTAACAGCTGGGACCGTATTCGTTCCATCGGTTTTGAAGTGGGTCACGAAGCCGTCGTCGCGCTCGAAGCGGCCGTGGCGCTCGACCGCGCCGATATCGAAGTCAAAACCGAGTCGATCGACACGCGGATCAACAACTTTTTGCATACGATGGGAACCGCATCAGTGTGGCGGTTCGATGTCGAAAAGCCCGATCGCATGAAGCGCTACCCCCGCGGTTGCACGGGTAAATACGGCTGCGTCCGTTCGGAACTCAGCGTGATCCAGATCGGCGAGCTCGGGATCGTGACCGCGCCCGGCGAAATCGATCCCTCCTACATGCTCGGGCGAGAACGCACGACGGCGGACTACGGCAAGAAGCACGGCAAAGTCGTTTACCCCGCGATGCCCGCCTGGGACCGTTATATGCCCGGCCGACACCATGCTGTCCTTGGTCAAGCAAACAACTATCTTTCCTATCTGATCCATCGGTCTGACAATGTGGGCTGGTGGAACTTCGGACATCCCAATCATTACGAGGATTTCGTAACCGTCAGCCGCGACTTCGGCGACGATACCGGCAATCATCTCATGCGCATGCTCGGTTCCACGGACGTCTTCACGCCCTGATTTCAGGAAAATCCCGATGATCGAATGGAGCGTCTCTCCCGAAATATTCTCAATCGGCGGATTCGCGCCCCGTTGGTATGGAATGTTCTTTGCGTTCGCGTTTTACCTCGCTCACCGCTTCACGCGGTGGCAGTTCGTGCGCGAAGGTTACGACGGGTTGCAGGCCGATCGCCTCCTTCTCTATATGATGGTCGGTACGATCCTCGGCGCGCGACTCGGCCATTGCCTGCTTTACGAGCCGGAGATCTACCTCTTCGATCCGCTTCGCATCTTGAAAGTCTGGGAGGGCGGTCTCGCCAGTCACGGCGCGCTGGCCGGAATCCTTACCGGCCTCATTCTATTCCGGCGCGGTTATCCCAAGGTTTCCCTCATCGGCCTGCTGGATCGACTTTGCGTCTGGGTCGCGATGTCCGGCGTACTCATCCGACTCGGGAACCTAATGAATTCCGAAATCGTCGGAAAACCCACGGACGTTCCTTGGGCCTTTAAGTTCATGCACCTGGACGGAATTCCGAGGCATCCCGCTCAGCTTTACGAGGCGCTCACCTATCTTGTCATATTCATCGTTCTACTCCGCATGTATCTCGAGCCCGCGCTGCTCAAGCGGCCCGGATTTATTTTCGGATGGCATATGATTCTCATATTCGGATCTCGCTTCTTCATCGAGTTCGTCAAAGAACGCCAAGTCGACTTCGAAGCCAACCTTCCGCTCGATATGGGTCAGCTCTTGAGCATTCCTTTCGTCGCCGTCGGTATTTTTCTCGTCTGGCGATCTCGCCGTGGTTGGGTCGCCGCGCTTGTGGCCGTTCTTCTCCTTTCGACTTCCGCCCACGCCCGCTGGGCGACGGAAGACGATACGGATTCCGCGGTCGAATTTCAAAATATCCATTATGAAGTCCGGCGCGACGGCGGCTACACAATGGACGTCGAAGAAGAGGTCGCGATTCTCAAGGACAGTGCCCGGCGCGAACGGGGAATCGTGCAGCTTCGATACAATTCGCGTTCCTCCGAACTCAAAGTTCTCAGCGCGGAAACCCTCAGCGGCAAACGCCGCATCCCCGTGGATCCGTCGATGATCGAAGACAAGCCGCTCGCCTCCTCCGCTTCCGGATTCGATCAGATGAACCAGGTGATGGTTGTTTTTCCCGAGATCACGGTCGGCGCGCGGACTCTCATTCGATATCGGCGCGACGTGAAGGAAGTTCCGCACGCCGGTCAATTTTCCGAAAGCTTCACCTACGGCTGGTACGAACTCGAGAAGGCCGGCAAGGTGACGATCCGTTCGGAACTTCCGCTCTTCGTCGTCCGACTGGACCCCGAAAATAGGGTGTCGGTCAAACAGACGAAGGACGGCGAAAAGTTCACGATTGAATTGATTCTGAAGAAGCCCGCTTTCCGCAAAGTCGTCGACGAGAAGCACGCATTCATGGATCCCGACTCCGTTCCGCGAGTTTATGTTTCCACGACCAAGCATTGGCCGGATCTCGGAAACTCGGTGGCGGACGAATACGAAAAGATCGTCGCGGCGCCACTTCCACAGTTTTTCAAGGACATCGTCGCCGCCTCGAAATCCGAAAAAACTTGGGTCGCGAAGATTGATGCCGCCACTTCGCGCCTCAGCGAAAAAATGCATTACCTCGGGGACTGGCGGCCGATTCGCGGGGGCCACATTCCGCGCTCGCTCGAGAAAATCGCGCAGACGCGTTACGGCGACTGCAAGGACTTTTCGGTCGCGGTCGCCTCCATGCTGCGCGCCTTGGGCGTGGAAGCGCAGGTGGCGTGGATTTACCGAGACAGTCACCCGTTTATCGCTTCGATGGAACTCCCGCGTGATTCGCTTTTCAATCACGCGATCGTCCGGGCGCGCGTGGACGGACAGGACTATTGGATCGACGGCACCAACCCTCAGAGCTGGGCCGCGGGCATTCCGAACGACATCGCGGATCGACCCGCCCTCGTCATTCAATCGCTTAAGAGCGTCCTGGTTCAAACGCCCCCGGTCGCATTCTCCGATGGCTTCACGGGCGCTCGATTCAAGACGTCACTCGGTAAAGCCGACGAAGTGAAGACCGAAGGCCGGCTCGAGCTTAAAGGTCGCGCAGCCGTGCCGTTCACGGGCCTTTCGCTCAGCACGTCGGGCGACACGATTAAATTCAACATCGCCAAATTTGCCTCGGGCGGTGATCCGCTCAAATCCTGGGACGTGAAGACGGTGGACCTTTCGTCCCGAATCGTCCGGGATCTTGAATTTCAGTTCTCGTTGGTCGCTCGCAATTTTGAGCTGCGCACGTCGGCGGGGCCCGCTTATCCGCTCGACCCTCCGGCCGCCGTCTCCGCCCTTTTGCAAGACATCGACCGACGAGTCAGCATGCTCTGGATCGGCGATCCCTATCGATCTCGCAAAGAAATCACCCTGCCGGGCACCGCGAAAGTGGGAACTAAATCCTTGGATTGCACGATTGATGCTCCGTGGGCGCGCGTGAGCCGCACCTTCGAGTCTCCGCCCGAAGGCGTTCGAATCATCGAGGAAGTGGATCTCAAGCAGGGCCTGATCCCTTTGACCGTCCTCAAGTCCAAGCGGTTCGCGGCTTATCAAGACGAACTCCGGCTCTGCTTCGGTCAGGTCGCGCTAGTTTATCAGTTCAACTGATCGACGGACGAAATCAAACGCACGATGGACGGCGTAGATCCGCATCCGAGTCGCGTCGAACCGAACCGTGATCACGAACTTTTCCGTCACGGGCTCCATTCCCAAACCGGAGAATCCCAAATGCACCGTTGCACCTTGGGGATTTGGCTCAAGTCGGATCCAGACGGACGAAATTCCCGTTTCGGTTTCACTCCAGGCGGGCAACGCGGTACCCACGAGCGGCACCGGCAAAACCACGCCACCCGCGAAGATGTCCGCCCCCTTTACGGTCGCGTGGAACCGCGAGGCCAGAAGTCCGCCCGTACCTTCTTCGAGAATTCGGACGCGCGCGCTTCGGAACGCGAGCCGCTCGGTGACGACCTCGTCGATCGATTTCAAGTCCTGTATCGGAACTCTTCTGCACCAGGCGTCGGCCCCGAGGAGGCGGTCCATTTCCGCGCACAGTTCCTCGGTAATTCCTTCACCGCAGAGTCCGATATGATTTTCCGGAAAGCTCGTTTGATAAGTGATTTCGACGTCCGGCGGGAGCTTCGCTTCGAGCGGAGTCAGACGGGCTTGCAGCTGACTTTCCGCCGTAAACTGGGTCACCCAGGTCAACGCCTGATATCCGGTTCGGGCCGGCAGACGCGGGACCACCTCGGCCGTCAGCATCCGAAGCATTTCACGCGGAACTCCGGGCATGAAGTACCAACCTTTTCCACTGCGCTCGAGGGCGAAGCCGGGCGCCGTGCCTTCAAGATTCGGGAGCACGAAGCATGACGGCGGCAGCATCGCCTGCTTGCGTTGAGCCGCCAGGATTTGCGGAGTCACTTCACGGCCGACTCGTTTTAGATATTCGGCAATCTGTTTGAGAGCGTCTTCACGAAACTCGAGTTTCTCGCCGAGGAATTTTCCGAACGCGGCGGCCGTCAGATCATCCGACGTCGGACCGAGCCCCCCGGTGACGAGAATCAAATCACTGCGGCCGTCCGCGATCTGAAACGCTTCCACCACCCGATCGATCTGGTCATCCACGCGTTGTCCGTAGCGAGGGATGAGTCCGATCGTTCGCAGCGCCTGGGCCATCTTGACTGCATTCGTGTCAACTACGCGGCCGTCCAGGATCTCCCGTCCGATCGTGACGAGTTCAGCGATCGGCACCGGCCACCTGCCGCTCGGAGAGCACTTCATCGAGCTTGCGCAAGAAACGCTTTCGAAACTCCTGGCCCTCCGGACGAAAGAAGCTGTTCGTGTGGCGTCCGCCGGGTACTTCCCAGAACTCTTTGGGATCTCGAGCCAATTCAAATACTTTCTTGCCGAGCTTGAACGCGACGGTCGGGTCATCCGTGCCGTGCATGACGACCAATGGCGTCGGCGAAATTTTTTCGATCTGATCTTCGGGGGCCCATTTATCGGAAATCACGATCCAGGCGAGCCATTGAAACGGCCAGAGGAACCAGACCTTGGAAAGCACGCTGCGCGCCTCCGCCTGATAGGAATGAAAGGTCGACTCGACGACGACGAGGCGAGGGTGAAAATCTTCACGCGTCTCGTAGACTGAGCGCATCGCGACCGCGCCGCCCAAGCTTTGGGCGAATACGATGACGGGTCCTCCCTGCGCTCGAGCCTGAGTCCAGCGAAGCGCGGCGATGCCATCTTGCACGGTACCCTTCGGGGACGGTTCTCCCTCGGATTTGCCGTAGCCGCGGTAATCAAAAATAAAATAGTCGTAGCCCTGATCGAGTATCCAGGCGAGCGAGTAAAAATGGGTCGTCACGTTTTGCGCATTCCCATGGAAAAAAACAATCGTGGCTTTAGGCGATACTCGCTCCTTGGCCTTGAAGTACCAGCCGTGAAGCTTGGTACCGTCGGTCGAGGGGAACCAGACATCCTGGGGCGTGAGCGCGAGCTTGGCGGGATCGCTCAGCTGCTCGCGCGACGGATAATAGAGCATCGACGAGCAACCCGTCGCGAACAGCAGCCCGATCCCGGCAAAACTTTTAAAAATAGACATAGAACCCCGCCAGACTTTCCCAGCGCTTGTCTTGATACCGTTTTCCTTCGATAACGAGTGAAAACCGAGTGGTCAACGGCGCTCTAAACTCGCCGCTCAGAAGCAGGTTTTGCTTGGCGGCGGTTCCGAACTGCCTTCGCCATTGCGCGGCGAGGGACAGCGCGGTTCCCGAGGTGAACCGCATGGTCGTGATCAGCCGGGGGCCGATGACGGGGCGCCATTTGGAACGATCAAACGACGGCGAGTAAAAGAGCCCGCCTTCGAGCAAGCCGGCGAAGAGCAGCGGGCCGGAGGAATCAGGGATCCGCACCGTCACGCCTGATCCGCCTTCGAAGCCGCTACCGAGGCAATCATTGCAGCTGCCATCGCGAAACCGCACGGCGCCCATCCGGCCCGCCCACGATCGGCTCTTCATAAAATCACTGAGCGGCGAAAGGGAAGTAACGCGAAACAATGAAAACTCGTCGACCGGAAATCGGCTTTGCTTCGGCAGGTAGCGGAACTTCAGGTCCATGAACTCGATCTGCGATCCTCGGGGATATCCCGGCTCCGGATCGACCAGATCGTGATGGGCGAATCGAATCGCGAAGCGCCCCACCCCGTCGCTTAAGCCTCGGCCGATTGCGGTCAAGCCGGCAGAGGCTCCCATGCGGAGCGATCCGTGTCCGCGATCGGGCCGGTCGATCTCCGGCACCGGCATCTGGAGATCGGGACTTGGCTTCAGAATTCGGCTCCTTGCCAAAAGAAATCGGCTCTTGATCTTCGTGCCTTCCGACTGTTCGTGGATCATGTCCTTGAAATAACGAAGGTCGATCAGGTCGTTCACCGTATCGAGCACATAGGCTCGCCGAGATTCATCGGCGATCGTCCGTGAAGGCTCCGGATCCGAGTGATCGATCATCTGACGAAGAACTTTTCTTTCATCCTTCGACAACGTGGCCAGGCGATGTTGGAACTGCGCTCGGACCGAAGGACGAAAACGCACGCCCGTGACAAACCCTGGTTCCGTCATCGCGACTTTGACCGTATCCGAAGGAATCACCCACCATGGAAGCCGATCCGTGAGGTGCAGACGTGGGGCCGCCGCCTCGAGAGCCGTGAAGATGTGGTACGAGCAATTTTCAGTCAGATAGAAATAATCGAACGATGTCGAGCCCAGTTCCCAGAGGTGCGCGAGCAGCAGCTCCAGCTCCTCCGGCTCCAGCGCGAGATCGTATTCCCAAAGGTCTCTCGCCTCGGCGTCGTTGTATTCGCGAACTTTGTAGTAATACGGGATATTCGAAAAAACCCCGGGGAACATGCCGGCGAGCCCGAAAATTGAGTAGAGGATCGGATTGCCCGTGGTGACCATCGCGGCGTAACTGATTCCGTAGTCGAGCAGCTCATGGCGCGGCCCGGTTTCGCCCGGCGGCGATTTATTCAGCCGGAGCAAAGTATGCCCGAAGGTCGATGCCGGCGAGTCCAGAAAGTAACTCGAGAAGACCAGCGTCGCGGACTTGGGCGCGAGTCCGGCCTTGAACCTTTCCCAACGCCCGCAATCGACCTGCGGAAATTCTCCGGCGGGAATCGAAAGCTTCCGTTGGATCCAGATCAGGCGAGCCGGAAATTTGCACTGAGGATGCTGCGCCGGCGCTTCGTGGACGCGAGTGTCGTAAAAGGCGCGAAGCGTGGCTTCGAGTTCATCACCCGGACTCGTCTTACCATTCGGCGCGAGGAAAAAATCCGCTCCGTCCGCCTGGCTCTCCACGCCGGTCAAAAGCTTCGGCTGATAGTGAACCAACTTGTGCCACTGCAGTTCGTCGGCGAGTCGCTTGGATTTCGCGAGCTCCAGCCAAGTCTCCGGCGATGCCTGGGCGGACTCCATTCCGGCCATTGCGGCCGACCCAGCCAAGAGCGCGATGCGGATCTTGATGAAAAAAGTTCGCCTCATGAAAACAAAAACCCCGGCCCCACCTTAGGGGAGCCGGGGTCATTTCGCAAAGCGTGAAACGGGTCTTAGTTTGCCGAAGCGACTACATGGCAACTCGACTTGAGGGCCGCGTCTTCATTGATCACGTTCAGGATGGTGCTGCTGACCCAGGTCGGGTCACCGCTTGCGCTCGGAAAAATCCGACCGTAATTGGCCTGAAGCGTAGATCCGAGACGACTGGTGTCATTGCAACCGAGCACTTTGGAGAAGCTCGAGAGCGTATCGCCGCTGCCACGCGAAATATCGCGGGCCAGCGCCGTTTGATTGACTTCGACGAACATCGGGATCTGCTTGTTGGCAGCCGTGACGCCGTCCTCAGAGCAATTCGATGTTCCGGAAGTCATGGCGAATGTTTGAACGCCCAGATATCCGTCCGTGAGTGAACCGAGAATCTGCGAGCCCTTGTCGTTTTCCTTAAAAATGAGGGACCCCACGCCACAGCCCGACGCATTATGGCCTGCAAAAGCGGAAGACCCGATCAAGGCGAAACCTAAAACTGAAATTACGAAAAATGTATTTTTCATCTTCTTTTCCTATTCCGTCGCTTAGCTTGCGGACTTGCAGCTCTTGGCAAGTTCCGAGTCGTGACGAATCGTATTCATGACGTTCGATGAAATCATCTCCGGCGAAGCATCCTGCGCCGTGAAGACTCCGCTGTAATTCGTTTGGAGCGTCCGTCCGAGAAGCTGAACGTCATTGCAATTCATAAGACGTGACAGCGTTGCTAGGACGTTTTCGTGATGAATAGAAATCTAGTGATGCTCTTAGCAGCATCGGTCTTGGCGGCTTCGTCCGCATTCGCGGCTGAACCCGCGAAAAAAGCGGCTGCAGCTCCTCAAAAAGCTGTCAGCCATAGCAGCAAAGCCTATGGAATGGCCGGATGCGGTTTGGGCTCCGTCGTTATCGGAAAAAGCGGAAGCCAGATTTCCGCGGCGACGACGAACGGGACTTCTTTTTCACAACCTTTCGGTATCACGTCGGGCACTTCGAACTGTGATGCTGGAGCGGCCAGCAGCAGCACGGCAAGCGTGACGATCTTCGTCGCCGCGAACCGCGAAGCTCTGCAAAAGGATATCTCCCGCGGAAGCGGCGAGACCCTCCCTGTCCTGAAACATTATGTTCCAGGGAAATGAAACAACTCGTTGTTAATGCTGTTGAAAACGACAGATTCAAGGATCAGTGCACTGCTCCGCTTTTGCAAACTCAAAATGAAAGTCTTATCATCTGATCAATGCCAAAGAGCGGATCGAAGGATGGCCCCAAGGGCGGAGTGGATGCGGTGGTGGAAATGCTCCAGTTTATGGATGCGGTGAGTCTACGGAGATTACTCGCGGATGTCGGCGAAAAAGATCCGAAGCTTCTTTCAGAGATTCAACAAAAGATGTTCACGTTTGAAGATCTTCTTCGCCTGAGCTCCAAGGAGCTTCAGATCCTACTCAAAAAGGTTCCACCCGCACGTCTCGCGCTTGCCCTGAGAAGAGGAACGGACGCTCTTAAAGATCATTTCTTCATGAGCCTCTCGACGCGCGCGGCGGACCTGCTTCGCAACGAGATTTCGACGTTGGGTCCGCGACGAGTTTCTGACATCGAGGCAGCGCAGTCGGAAATTCTCCGGACCGCCAAAGAGCTTGAAACCCAGGGCAAGCTCCTGTTGCAGAATCGATCCTCATCGAAGTGAGCAGTTGCACTATCGGCGTCTCGACCCAGATATGCAGGTGCCTAATTTTGATGCCTTTTTAAATGGGACATTTTCGACACATTGACGGATAAAATCAGCACGCTCATAGTTTAGGCAATCCTTTCGTGTGCGCCGGCAAATCGAGCTCTGCTCGCATCTCCCGCGCCCTACAAACTTCATACCCAATACAAACATTTGTACTGAACCGTACGTTCACGCGTCGATGTCAAAATCTATGAAACGCATCAAGCATACCCAAGCGATCCTGGTTTCCAGCAAGCCCGAGGACTCAGACTTCGTCAAAGAGGTGTGCCGCCTCGCGAACCTTGAATTCGTCTATTTTGAGTCGGGCGTACTGGCCGCACCCTATTTGGCGCGACTTAAAAGGCGCGATCAATGCTTGCTCTTCATAGATGTCTCCACGACCGAAAGCCTGATTGAATTCAATCAAAACTGTTCGTCGGCGATCGGGATTCAAAGTGAAAAAATTCATCCGAACCAGGTCAGTTTACTGGTCGATGCGCCGTTGGCGCCGTTGTTTCAGCAAGCGCTGACTCGCAATAAAAACTACGGTTCACTGCTGTTCCGGCGGAGCTCCGCGATGATCGAGGCGGCTCAATACTACTGTGACATCCTCAAGGTCATAACGGACGATCGATCCATGGGTGGTGCGGAAGTTTTCGTGCTCGGTCATGTCAGCGAGAAAAACAAAGTGCTTGGCCTCATCGATGCACTATTGGCGAAGCAAACCAAGATGCACGAACGAATGATCAGAGCGATTATTAGCGCGGTGGACGAGCTCATACTGAATGCGTTTCTGGACGCCCGTGAAGATGGCAGTTCCGATGGATCTAAGGAGAATCAAAGCCGGGAAGCCGTGGAGGTCTGCGTCCGCCGAGGACTTGGCAACGTCAGCATCACAGTCATTGATTACCACGGCGCATTTGATCGATTCAAAGCGCTCGGAAAAATTTTACCCGGCAAAGGCGCCTTCGGCAAAAGCCTGAACCCCAATACCGAAGGCCATCGAGCGGGTGTGGGCTTGGCGTTGACGCTGAATTTTGGCGCCAGCCTAAGCGTCGTGGTTCAGCCCAAACTCCGGACCGAAGTGACCGTCTCCTATCAAGAGACGGCAAATTTTCGGGACTTCAAGACACAGTTTCAGGCAGTGTCCATTCATAATTAGGCCATGCCGACGGCTATCGGCGGGCGAATTCACGGATATACTCCGCCAGGCGATTGCATCCTTCTTCGGGGAACGCGTTGTAGATCGACGCGCGGAACCCGCCGACCGAGCGATGCCCTTTAAGTCCGTCCATGCCCAGCTCTTGAGCACCGGTTAAAAAAGCTTTCTCCTTAGCTTCGTCACCGCGCACTCGCCACGTGAGGTTCATGATCGAACGATCGTCCTTGCGCGTGACTGCCGGATCGTAAATGGCCGGGAACTCGTCGAGCGCCGAATAGATCACGCCCGCTTTGCGCCGATTAGTTTTCTCAACCGCTTCGAGACCGCCTTGTTTTTCGATCCACTTGAGCACGAGTCCGACGATGTAAACCCCGAACGCCGGAGGGGTGTTGTAAAGGGAATCCGCTTTAGCGTGCTGCTTGTAAGAAAGGATCGCGGGAGTATCTTCGCTCGCCTGCTCGAGATAACTCTTCCGGATAACGACGATCGTGACGCCGGCCGGGCCCGCATTCTTCTGCGCGCCAGCGTATAATAGCGAAAACTTGGAATAGTCACGAGCCATGCCCATGAAGTCCGACGAAGCATCCGCGATCAAGGGCGTTGCGCCGACCTCGGGGAGCTTTTGAAATTCCGTGCCTTCGATCGTGTTGTTCGTGGTCAAATGGACGTACTTCGCGCCTGGCGTGAACTTGAACGCGGTCGGAAGCTCCGCGAATTTCTTTTCTTCGCTCGACCCGACGACATTCACTTTTCCGAACTTCTTCGCGTCGCCCATCGCCTTCTTCGACCATTCACCCGTGTGAATATAATCGGCGCTGTCGCCTGCCTTCAGATAGTTCATGGGGAGCATCGCGAATTGCAGACTCGCACCGCCGCCCAGGAACAGGGCCGTGAACTGATTCGGATCGAGATTCAAAGTCTTCAGCAAACGATCGCGCGCATCGAAATGAATGGCTTCGTAATCTTTGCCGCGATGACTGACTTCCAGAATCGACATGCCGCTGCCCCCGATTTCGAGGATTCCCTTGGATGCTTCTTCCAGAACGGAGACGGGTAAAATCGCGGGACCGGCGCTGAAATTGAAGATTCGTTTCATAGACTGACACTCTAACAGAGAATAGAAGTGCCCGCGCGCGAGGAACTCGGCGATCAAGTGGAAGTTTGGAGTGAAATTCTTGACGTTCGCGACACGCCGAGCGTCTGAAACCAGGCTGGACACGAACGTCCATGGCGTGTTGTGCGTGACGCTGCGCTTTGAAGTCCACGGTTCCGGAATCCGAGTGGGCGAGATCGACGCGGGAATGACTCTCCTCACGGCGGAAGACATCGCGTCGATAGTAAAATGATGACGCCCAGAGAGGCTCCATGCTAACCTGTTCGTGTTCGAGTCCGGTCCCGCCCTAGAGTCCTGGCAATGGTGCCCAGATCCTCTTTAGCGGCCAGCCTGATTCATAGTCCTCTAAGGAGATCTCTAGATGGGTAAGAAACTGTTCGTAGGCAACCTTCCGTTCAGCGCAACCGACCAATCACTGTCCGATATTTTCGCACAAGTGGGCACGGTCGAATCCGCAAAAATTATTATGGATCGCGACACCGGTCGCAGCAAAGGTTTCGGATTCGTCGAGATGTCGTCGGATCAAGAAGCAGCCGACGCGGTCACGAAGTTCAATGGTGCAGAGTACGAAGGCCGTGCGATGACGGTTTCCGAAGCTCGCCCACAGGCCCCACGTGAAGGCGGCGGAGGCGGCGGCGGAAGCCGTGGTGGCTTCGGTGGCGGCGGCGGTGGTGGCGGAAGCCGTGGTGGCTTCGGTGGCGGCGGCGGTGGTGGCGGAAGCCGTGGTGGCTTCGGTGGCGGCGGTGGTGGCGGCGGCGGCGGCGGCGGTCGCGGCGGACGTTACTGAGCTCACGCTTCTGTGACTCGCTGAAAGTATTTGAACGGGCGCTTGGGCGATTAGCCCGGCGCCCGTTCTTCTTTCCGACCAGATCCAAAATCAAAGAATGATGACTGAAATTAATATTCCTCCACCCGCTCCTAATCTAGAACTCAGCCAGAAAACCTGGGACGACCTCGGCTTGTCCGAAGACGCGGTTAAACTCTCGCGCGCGGCCGGCTTCGAGCGCCCGACACCGGTTCAGGCTGAAACCATTCCGTTCGCCCTCGCCGGGCGGGACGTGATCTCTTCGGCTCAGACCGGCACCGGTAAGACCGCGAGCTTCGTGCTTCCGATGGCCGATCGCTTTGCTGGCCGCGAAGGCACGTATGGACTGATACTCGCGCCGACTCGCGAGATCGCCCAGCAGATCGATGCGAACATCAAGACTCTCGCGGCTCCTCGCGGAATCCGTTCAATCGTTCTGATCGGCGGCATCGATATGCGGTACGACACGGCCGCGCTGGCGACTTATCCCCACATCATCGTCGCGACACCCGGCCGACTCTGCGATCATCTGGACCGCGGAAACCTTTGGCTCGATTACATCGAGGTCGTTGTCTTGGACGAGGCGGATCGGATGCTCGACATGGGCTTCACGACCCAGCTCACGCGCATCATGGAAGACCTGCCGAAAGTACGCCAAACAATGCTCTTTTCGGCGACCATTCCGCCGTCGGTCGATCGTCTGGCTCGTCAGATTCTTCATGAACCAGAGCGAGTCGCGATCGGAGTCACGTCGTCCGCGGCGGATTCGATCGAACAGCGGCTGGTGTGGGCGCGCGAAGAATCGAAGTTCCGCGAACTGCTCAAGATCTTCAAGGAAGAGACCGGCAGCATCATGGTGTTCACGCGTTCAAAAGACGCGGCGACCCGCCTCTGGCGCAGTCTGCATAGCGCCGGAATCTACGATGCGACTTACATCCATTCGGATCGCCTGCAATCGCACCGCGAACAGGCGCTGGCGGAATTCAAGGAAGGCCGCTATCGCATCATCATCGCGACCGATGTGGCTGCGCGCGGACTTCACATCGACGGAGTCGCTCACATCATCAATTACGAATTACCGATGGAAGCTGAAAACTACGTTCACCGGATCGGCCGGACGGGGCGCGCCGGTCAAAAAGGCAAGTCCACCACGATCGTCACCGATCGGGACCGTCGCGGACTTCGGGAAATCGAACAGCTTTTGGGTCATCCGATTCCGGCGCTCAATGCTCCGCCCTCGACCGATGATCGCGGCGGTGATGATCGGCCGCGCGGTCGCGGTGCTCCTTCGCGCGGCGCCCCCGCTTCACGCGGCGGTTTCAGCCGAGGCGGTTCCAGTGGAGGTGGCGGCGGTGGCAGTCCCCGGCCCACTCCGAACGGCCATGCGGCTTCGAGTCGTCCGTCCCCGGTCACGCCATTTAGCGCGACCGGTCCGGCGAAGATCATCACGTCGGGCGAAGCCAGTGCACCCCGCACGGATGACGACAGCGCTCCCCGAAAACGTCGCGGGCGGCGCGGTGGACGCGGACGTGGTCCGGCCAAGCCGGCCGGCCCCACTTAACAAGAGGTTTTGAAATGCAGAGCGCATTCAAATGGCTCGGCAAAAATCACGACTCCGTTCCCCTCTTGATAACGGTTCCCCACAGTGGCGAATCGATTCCTGACGAAGCCGCCTGGCTCGTAGGCGTACCGACCCAAACTCTTTTGACCGACATCGATCGCTTCGTCGATCAGCTTTATGCCCAGGCGGCGGTTCGCCTCCCGCTGCCGCTGCTCGCGACCGAAGTCCACCGGTACTGCGTCGATCTGAATCGTTACCCGGGAGATGTTGACCGGGGTTCGGTCCAGGGCGCCGGTTCACCGGCCGGAACGTTCCCGCATGGATTCCACTGGGTCCGAACGACGGGAAGGGTCCCGCTCATCCAGCAGCCAATTTCTGGGGAGCTCCATGATCGATTGACCGTTGCCTATCATGACCGGTTTCATGAAGAAATCGGCCGCAAGGTCGCCGAGATTCGCACGCGGTTTCCCGGCAAAGTCATTTACCATTTCGATTGCCACAGCATGCCTTCGATCGGAAACGAATCCCACAAGGACGCCGGGCGCGTTCGGCCGCAAGTTTGTCTGAGCGACTTCAACCGCCGGAGCGCCTCCGCCGAATTTCTGGAGCTGACTCGCCTTTCATTTACGAACGCCGGCTTCGGATGCCTCGTTAACTGGCCTTACCAGGGCGGACGAATCACTCAGCGATACGGAAAACCCGCGCAAGGGATGGAGACCGTGCAGATCGAACTCAATCGATCACTCTACATGAACGAAGTAACCCGAGAAAAGTCACCCGCGTTCGCCGACGTGCAAGCCCGGCTTTCGCGCGCGCTCTTGAGCATAGTGGACGCGCTAGCGACGCGGTCGCCATGAATTCAACAGAATTTTTCTCCCCAAGTTGCCAACGGTGACGGAAGCGGAGAGATACAAAAAGAAAAGCCAGTAGGGAACCCCAACGAAGTCGGGCGCCAGGTAGTAAAACGCACCCAGGCGGATCAGAAAACTTTCGAACGCGGTGCCGATGATCGCCGTGAGAATCGCCAGCAGTACGCCTTGCCAGGTTCGGTCAAAGCCGAACCAGATCCCGATCGCGATGGCTCCGAGCACTCCGGAGAGGATAAGGGAATCCACCTGCCAGAAACCACTGAGGAAATAGGCCGCGACAAAAGTGGCGATTCCAACGAGGACGGACACCCATGACAGAAGCCGACCAGGCCGCTTAAGAAACGCATCCATCTGCACGTGCGAAGTCGCGATTTGCATCACCGCCGTGCCAAAGAGAAGCGGGACCCAAAACGCCATCCGGTAAATCCAAGGATCCGGATAAGCGAGAGTCCCGCTATGGGTGTGAAAGCCATCCAGCACGGGCCCGACCGTGGCTCCCACCAGAAACAGGAGAGCCAATGGCCGTGCGCGATTCATTTCTTGGACAACTCACCGAGCACGATGCCCGGCGTGAGAATTTCCGGCAAGAAAATCGGAGTACTCCCACGCGAAGGAAGATAAAGCACATAAAGCGGTACCGCGTTTCGGCCGTAGCTTTCAAGCGCATGAGTGATCATGGGGTCATCGGTCGTCCAGTCCGCAAGGTAGGCGCGGATACCCAGCTCGCGAAAACGCTTCACGACATCGCGATTTCGAAGCGCCACGCGTTCGTTCACCTGACACGATACGCACCAGGCCGCGGTAAAGTCGATGAATACGGGCAGGCCGTGGGCAACGTCCTGAGCGACTTTCTCGGGCGAATAGGTCTGCCACGAAATCACTTCGACGGCCTGACGCGTGCCCGACCACCAGCTCCCAGCCACAATAATCAATCCGATCACGGTCGCGGCGATCCCGAAAGCGCGCCGCTTGCGAACGAGCCAGACGATGAAGCCGCCCGCGAGAAGGGCACCGAGCGCCCGTACGGGGATTGCATGACCCGTGATTCGTCCCCACGTCCAAACGAGCCAGATCACCGTCGCGAAAAGTGGAAAAGCGAGAAGCTGGCGGAACGTTTCCATCCACGCTCCGGGGCGCGGAAGTTTCTTCTGCAACCGGGGCATCGAAGCAACCGCGAAGTAAGGAGCGAGCATGCCCAGGCCGAGAGCGGTGAAGATCGCAAACGTCGCGACCGCCCCGCCCGAAAGCGCGAAGCCCAGCGCGATTCCCATGAAGGGCGCCGTGCATGGGGTCGCGACCAGCACATTGAGCGCGCCCGTGAAAAAGGATCCCCAAGCTCCGCCCTGCGCGGCGGCTTTACCGCCCCACCCCATCCATCGGCCGCCGATTTCGAAAACGCCGAGAAGGTTTAGGGCAAGGGCCGTGAAGAGGAACGCCAGAAAACCGACGAAGCCGGGCGACTGAAGCTGAAATCCCCAACCGAGGGCTTGCCCGCTCGCCCGAAGCCCGACGAGAATCGCGACGAGCGCCCACAGGAAGACCAGCGTCCCCAGGCCGAAAAATGCCGCGTCTCGCACCGCCTCGCGATGCGTTTCGCGGCCGAAAGCCAGAAGCTTCAGGCTCAGAATCGGAAATACGCAAGGCATCAAATTCAATAGCAAGCCGCCGATAAACGCGAACCAGAGCATTTGGAGTAGCGACAGTTTTTCGGGCTTTGCATTCACGGCCACGGCAATTTCGAAAGCGCCGATATCCGTAGCGACCACGCCTCCCACGGTCATCGGCAGCTTCGCGCCCGATACTCGAGGGAGATCGAAGATCCACCGACCTGCTTCAAAACGTCCAGGCGGCATCGACGCATGTTCGAAAAGCCCAGACTGGGTCGGGAAGAAAGTCGCGCGGTTGGCGACAAACTTCGGTGGCGGCGTCAGAAACAGCCGCACGCCGGTTTCACTCACTTCGGAATCCCATCGCCAGCCCTGTTCGCCGGTCGCCGCGCGGTTCGGAATTCGCGCTCGGGCATGTTGAAAACCAAAGTCACGTTTGGCCTCGGTCTTTGCGCGGACGGGAAGCGTGATCGAAAGGTCCGCCTTGGCGGGAAGGCAAACGTCTTTGCAGACGAGCCAGCGTGCGACGGCGGAAAACTTGAGTTCGCCCTGAGTCGCAGCGCCGACGGTCGGCCAAACTTCGACGAGTAAGAAAATTTCTTTTTCGTAGCCGAAATTTCGAAGCGGAGGCGTAGCGAGAATCTCCGGCACCGGCCATTGAATCGCGGCCGCATTGAACCCAGGCGGCAAACTCCAGTCAAGTTTCAGCGGCAATCCGGAGTCGCCCGGATTTTTCCAGTACGTGTGCCAGCCCGGTTCCGGTTTCAGCCGAATCGCGAATATGGAGGGGCCGGCGCCGGGTCCCGACTCCACCCAAGGGTGCTCGGACAGAAGCTCAATCTCCGAATGCGCCGCTCGCACGCTTCTCGCGTGGGTGTCCATTGGCCAAGCCACGGCGAGCGCGATGATAAGCCCAATGCAGCGCATGACTATATATTACACGGATCTCGGGTTAGTTTCCGTTCATTCCACGAAATGAAACGTTTTCGTGCGGAGGCTCTCTAGTCTAATCTAAAAATATGAACCTACTCAAAAAGACGCTGCAATTTCGAAGTTCAGGCCTGAGGGACGATATCGCGCTGCTCGCGCTCCGCGCGGGCGTGGGCTCCGCGATGCTCTTCGGCCACGGCCTCGGCAAGCTTATGAGCTTTTCGGAACACTCGGGCGCCTTTCCCGATCCGCTTGGAGTCGGTTCAACGACCAGTCTGGGTCTCACGATTTTTGCCGAAGTCGCTTGCGCGGCGCTGCTGATCGCCGGCGCGTTCACCCGGATCGCGGCATTTTTTCTCGCTTTCACAATGGCGACCGCGGTCATCGTCATTCACGCCGCCGATCCGTTTCAGAAAAAAGAACTTGCGCTAATCTATCTCGTGGTTTTCGCGTTCATCTGCGTGCGCGGACCGGGTAAATATTCGCTCGATCGTTACATCCAGTAGCGATTCTTTAGTTAACGGTTTTTTGTCGACGGGAGAGCAGGCTGTAAGCGCACGGTACGGCGAACAGCGTAAGTACCGTGGAAAACAGCGTTCCGCCCATGACCGCGATCGCCATCGGCGTGCGAGTTTCCGCTCCGGGCCCGAGCGCAAGGGCCGCCGGGAGCGCGCCGGCGATGGTCGCAAACGACGTCATGAGAATGGGGCGTAGCCGCACCGGACAGGCCAGCTGCAGCGCCCGTTTCGGGTCGGGTTCCTGCTCCCGCATTTGATTTGTGTAATCGACGAGCAGGATGGAGTTCTTCTTCACGATCCCCATCAGAAGAATCACGCCGATCATACTATAAATGTTGATCGACTGTCCGGTGACCAGTAGCGCGAACAGAGCGCCCGTCAGGCTGAAGGGAAGCGCCATGAGAACCGTGATCGGATCACGGAAGCTGTTGAACTGCGAAGCGAGCACCATGTATGAAACAATGAGTCCCATGACGAGCGCGAAGACCAGGCTGCTCATCGATTCGCGAAACGTTTCCGCGCTACCCGTCGGGATCAGCCGATAGCCCGCCGGGACGATTTCGCGCGCCACTTTTTCCGTCTCCGCCAATGCCTCCGCCTGCGAAACTTTCGCTGCGACGTTGGCATAAACAGTGATCGCGCGTTCGCGGTTTTTGCGCGTGATCTGCTGCAAGCTCGCCTTCCGGATGACCGTCACGACTTCGCTCAACGGGATCAACTCGCCGCGATTGTTCTGAACGTGAACTTTCTTGATAGTTTCCTCATTGATGCCTGCGGCGGGGTCAATTTTGACGCGAATATCGAAGCGATGGCCGCCTTTTGAGAACTTGCCGACGACGCTGCCGCTGATCAAGGCGCTGATCGTCTGGCCAATATCGGCCACGCTGACGCCACGAGCCCGCGCACGGTCGCGGTCTGGAATGATTTGAATCTCTTCGACGCCTTCGCGAAAATCCGAATCGACGTCCGCGACCTTGCCGGTTTTTTCCATCGCCTCCATGACGTTACGCGCGGTTCGCGTGAGGACCTCCCACTCGGGTCCCTGGATCGAATACTCGATGGGAAATCCTCGCCCACCCGAAGCGAAGCCGCCGAGTGAAAGATCCTGAACGACGATGCGCGCTCCCTGGATTTTTTTCACGTCCTCGCGAAGCTGGACCAGGAGCTCCTGCTGTGAAAGCGCGCGTTGATTCCGAGGTTTGAGCGTTACGAACGCGACCGCCGTATTCACGTCCCCGCCCCCGAACCCGCCGACCGAAACAAAACTCCGCTCGACCTCGGGCCTGGCTTGGATGATGGCCTCGAGCTCCCGGGTCTTCGCATCGGTGAAGGTGATCGACGAACCCTCCGGCGTCTTGAGACGGATCAGGGCGGAGCTCTGGTCCTGCGCGGGCACGAACTCCTTGCGGATAAAGCGCAACGAAAAAAGCGAGAGCGCGAAAACCAATAGCGTAACCCCGATGGTTTTCCAGCGGTGCTCGAGGAGCCGCGGAATCAGCCTTCCGTAGGCGGCCGCGGAACGGGCGAAGAGCGCGTCGATCCAGCGACCGACGCGGGTCGTCCGTTCGCCGACTTCAAGAAATTGCGAGCATCGCATCGGCGTGAGCGTCAGCGCTTCGATCAACGAAAAAATTACGGCAACCGAGATCGTGACCCCGAACTGCAGAAAGTATTTTCCGACCACGCCCTTCATGAACGCGACCGGCAGAAAGATCGCGATGATGGCGAAGGTCGCAGCGATCGCCGCAAACGTGATCTCGCGCGATCCAATCAAGGCGGCTTCCAAACGGCTCTTGCCCGCTTCCTTGTGGCGCACGATGTTCTCGAGCACCATGATCGCGTCGTCGACCACAATCCCGATCGCGAGCGAAAGGCCGAGCAACGTGAAAGTATTGAGCGTGAAATTCAAGGCGCCGAGCACGATGAAGCTTCCCACCACCGAAACCGGGATCGCCATGATGACGTTGACAGTCGCCGACCACGAGCCGAGAAAGAGCCAACAAACGAGCGCGGTCAGAATCGCCGCCAAAATCAGCGTGAAACCGAGCTCATTGATCGCCTCTTCGATGAACTTGCTGTTGTCGAAGTTGATGCCGATCGAGGTGCCCGGGGGCAGAGTTTTCGCGACCTCCGCAAGGCGGGCCTTCACGCCGTGGGCGACTGCGACCGAATTTGAGCCCCGCTGCTTGCGGACTCCGAGGCCGACGGACGGCGTACCCATGATCCGACTCAGACGCCGGACGTCGGCGAGGCCTTCCTCGACGCGCGCGACGGCGGAGAGCGGAATCGGCGTATAGTTCGGCGCGCCGCCACGGCGATTGATGGTCAGTCGCTTGAACTCGTCGACCGTCAAGGCTTCGCCCATGGTGCGAAGATTGTATTCGTTCCGAACGTTCTCGATTTTTCCGGACGGAGGCTCGGCGTGTTCTCGCTGGATTGCGCCGATCACGTCGTTTACGGTGAGGGAATATTGATCGAGTTTTTTCTGCGACACCCAGACCCTGAGATTGGGCTCAACATAACCGCCTAAAAACACGTCGGCCACTCCGGGCAGCGTCACAAACCGGTCTTTGATCTGGTCGCGCACGAACGCCATGAGCTCACGCGGCTCCATCGTCGTTGAGCTGACGCCGAGCCAAAGGATCGGCTGGTCTTCGGGATTACTCTTGGTGACTATCGGCGGATCAATCTCCTTCGGCAGCTGGCGCTGCGCTTGCGCGAGCCGGGTTTGTATCTCTTGAACCGCGACGTCAATGTTGCGGCCGAGTTCAAACTCCACGGTCACGTTCGCGTTACCGCTCTTGGCGGTCGACGAAAGATTCTTCACGCCCTCGACGGACAGGATTGCGCTTTCGAGCGGATCGACGACGTCAATCTCCATGACTTCCGGTGCCGCGCCCTCGAGTGATACGCTGACGTTGACGACCGGGAAATCTACGTCAGGCAACTGACTTACGCCCATCTGCCGGAAGTAGAGCCATCCGAAGATCAAGAGCGACGCCATCAGCATCCAGGCAAAAACCGGTCGACGGATGGAGATTTCTGAAATCGTCATTGCACGGACTTTTCCGGGGCCGGGGCAAGCGCCGCTGCGCTACCCGCCGCCGCTTCGAGCGCGATCCACGCCGATTTTGCCGTGTAGCGGATGCGGGCCTCCGCCCGGCGCACATCCACCGAACTCGTCAGCGCCTGCAAAACTTCAAGATTGTTCGAAAGTCCGAAGCCGTAATCTTTAAGCTGTTGCTGGTAGTTGCGTTCCGCCAGATCACGAGCCTTGCCCAGGGAGCGGATTTGACTCAGGAGCGAAAGCAGAACCGCGTAACGGGAACGAACGTCCGCATCGGCTGTGCGCAGCGCTCCGCCGAGGCGAAGCTGCGCTTCGCGCCGGAACGCGGATGATTCCCGCACTTCACTCTGCAGGGTACCTCCCTGGAATATCGGCAGCGTCAGACCGAGCGTGAAGTCCCACTTGGACTGATTCGAAAAACCGGTTCTTCTCAAATAGTAATTGCCCGACAGATCCACCGAGGGAAGATGCGCGCCTTGAGCGACCTTGACGTTTTCTTCCGCGGCGTTTTCCGACTCCCGAAGCGAACGAATCGTGGGACCGGCGGTGGCACGGGCTAGATATTCCGAAAGCGACGCAAGGTTGTCAGGCAGCCTGATTTCATCGATCAGTGTTTCGGCTTCCGGGACCGCGGCGGTCGCTTTCAATTGTCCCCGGGCCTGATCGATCGCGGCCCGGGCGGCTTCCAGCTGCGCTTGGACCGAAGCGAACTGTGATTCCGCGGTCAAGACTTCGCCGACCCGAGACCGTCCGATCCGTGTCCGTTCACGCAGGCTCTGCACCCGCTTTTCCGTGAGCGTCTTCAGCTGGCTGAGTTCCCGAAAGTCCTGCTCGGCGGAAATCGCGGAATAAAACGCCGCCCCCACCGACGTGAGCAAACCGGCTTGGGCGGCTTCGACGGCGGCGTCCTGGGCCCGCAGATTTGCCCGCGTCAGCCGTAGGCCCGCGAATTCGCGAAATCCGCGAAACAGCGGCTGTGAGGCCATGAGCTTCAGCGTGGTCTGCTGGCTCAAGGCGGTCCCGATCACGGTGGCCGTAGGGGCATCCTGGCGGAAATAAGTCGCGACGCCCGAAATCGCCGGCAGAAGTCCAGCATTCGCCTGCCGGACTTGTTCCAGCGCCCGGTCGCGAGCGGCTTCGGCGAGACCGAGAGGTTCCGTATTTTGAGCCGCCGATCGATACGCGTCAGTAAAACGAACTTCCGCGCGAGCGATATCACACGGAATCAGAGCTGAGACAAAATGGAGATAAACAAAAGTCGCGATCATCGGTGTCACGCAAGCCGCAGCTTACCCGGATTCGAGCCGTTATCCAGAACGTTTGGCCTTGAGTCCCCGACGCACGAACTCGAGCTCCGCCCGCAGCTGTGCGAGTATCAGATCCATGCCCCAATCCGCGCTCTCGGGCTGGGCTTCTCGGGTCGGACGGGCTTCGCGACTGGCGATTTCGCCCTTCAAGAACTCTTCCCTTTTTCGCAAGACGTTCAAAGCCTCCGCATGGGGAAGCATCGGCGAGAGCGCAAGCCAAGTGGCGAACGGCGGGGTCGCCGAACGGCTCGCCCACTCTTCGCGCGCCAAGGCGATGCGTAGCTGGCGGGTTCCTTTTGGTGTGACGTTGAAGATCGTCCGGTCGGGCCCGCCCGGCGGATCATCCTGGTCGGTTTCCTGGGTCTCGCCGATCAGACCCAGGCGCGCGAGCTTTTTCAAGGAGTAGTAAATCTGCGGCCGGGATAGATCCGCCCATTGCCGAATTCCCCGGTTAACCAGAGTCCGGTCAATCTCATATCCGTGCAAGCCCCGTTCGGCCAAGAGGCCGAGGATCACGAGGTCCTGGATGCTTAATTCACGTGCCGTTGACAATCCGGCCATTCCGACCTAATTGTACCTTACTATTCTAATTTAGACTAGTTTGCGAAAGTGAGCGGAATCATGGACGTCCCGATGGATCAGACACCGGTGCAGACGCAGGAAACCTCAAAGGTTTCAATCGCCCATGGCCCATACCCGCTCGCCAAAATGCTTCGAACGATTCCGGTGCTGGCGGTCAAAGACATGCGGGCTTCCCTTGCTTTTTGGGAAGACGTCCTCGGTTTCGAACGGATCATCGAGACTTCGAAAGACGGTATGCCCGACACCGTCCATCTGGCCCGCGACCAGGTCGAAGTCATTTGCCGCTCGGTCGATGCCTTGCCGCCCGGCGAACTGCCCTATTCGATCAGCACCGTCCGGGTTGAAGTCGCGAACTTACAAGCTTTGATTCCGAGGCTCGCGCAAGCGGGTTTCGGCTCCGGAGCGGAAGGCAATGGATTGCCTTCCGTCTTCGAAATTCCGGTCAACGCGCCTGGCGGACACCGGATCGTGCTCGCCCAGATTCATCAAGCCTGACCACCAAGGAAGGTGACCTTGCGCCGATGTACTTATGGCAAGCTCATGGACCGAGCTTGCCCTTGTACTTCGCTCGACGGATGGCGAGCCGAGCCGATTGATAAACCGCCGGCCCGAAAAAAATCAGAAAATTGCTGTAGATCGCGATCAGATACAGGCGATCCATCCAGCTGCCTCGCAAGGCCTCGAGTGCGACGAACACCAAAGTGACGATCGCCATCCACTTCATCTTGACGGGAATCATAAAAAAGAGCCGGATTTCCATCTCCGGAAACAGCCCGGCAGCCGCGAGAAATAAAGTCGATTCGAAGTGCGAAGCCTGCGTTACCGGATACCCAGTGGCGAGCGAGAACACGATCGTCACGAGCATGGATGTCAGGACGTAGAGCGTGGTTTTGAACGCGCCCCACTGGGTCTCGATCGCGTTGACCATGAAATAGAGGAACCAAAGCGTGAAGATGACCCAGATCGGACTGAGCGAAACCGGCAAAGCGAGAAACGTGATCAGCCGCCAGTATTCGCCGCCTTGGAGTACCGCATCCGGCAGGAGCGCAAGGCGCCCGATCCAGGCGGGATCACTGCTTACGAGCAGAAATCCCGCCGCCTGCAGAGTGACTAGTAGGATGGCGATCTGAGGAATTGCGAGCCAGCCGAGTCTTCGTTCCAGTTTTGAAGCCATGACTTCTTGTACCAGAAGTGCGGAATTTTCACGATGCCCGGAAGCAAGACGGACGGGTTCTCGGCCGAGATCGTGGTCAAGAATACGCCGTAGGCTCGCGGAAAGGCTTCGGCGAAGAGATTTGCGTTCCGAGGTTCATTCTCAAACGTGGCCAGCACTTCACCGATCCTCCCGATCGAAAGCAGCGCGAGTTTTTTGTAATCGAGATCTGGTTGCTCGGGATTCTCCTTCAAGAAGAGCCATGCACGGGCATCCCGCCCTCGCTGCGTCGCCGGCACCGGAAAACCGCGCGCCCGGAGAGCCGCGTATGTGCCCGCGCCCATCGCGCCCTGGGGACGTCCGGACAAATAAACGATGTCCGCACCGGCCTGCCAAAGACGATTCACATACGCGACGGCTCCCGTAATCGGTTCATCGTACTGGGCGTAAGCCCCGGTGAAGAAACGCAGCTTCCAGTACGCCATCGCCGCCGCCGTGAATTCAGGATTCGCGATCTGAAGCGCCAGGAACGCCCGGTCGGTTTTGTAAAGAACATGCAGGGGGCGGATCAAAGCCAGGCGGCCGGCCTCGGACGGGAATTTCGTCCGCACTTTAGCGAGCGCCGCGAATTCGCGGAAGATCCGGACCGAACGCGTGCGCGAATCGAACAACGTATCGTCGAGATCAAAGAGCGCGATCACCCGCCGCCCCTGATGGGGAACTGCCACGCGCGCGGTGATCGAATCGAGAACTCCGACGTTCGCGAGCGCGGCTGGCGTGGAAATGGACAGGACAAAAAGCGAAAGCACGAGAAACATCGACGAATCCTCCGTTATGTAGAGCCCAGGGACGTCGCGTTCTCCCAGAAATCGATCTAACTAAAAAATCGATAGATTCTATTCTTATTATACTTTTGTGATATGCGTCCGACCGCATGGAACTCAATTATTTGCGCTATTTTTACGAAGTGGCCCGCCAGGGCAGTTTCACGAAGGCCTCCCGCGAACTCCACGTGAGTCAGCCCTCGATCAGCCGGATGGTTTCGCTCCTCGAAGCGAATGTCGGCGCTCGACTGCTGGACCGCGCCAAACGCGGCACCAGTCTGACCGAAGCCGGGCGCACGCTTTACGTCCGATGCGAGGCGATTTTCCGTGAAGTGGACAATTTCAAAACCGACATGGCGGGGTGGAAGCAGGGCGTCCGAGGTACCCTCAAAGTCGCGGCATCGGACAATCTCTGCCATTACGCCCTACCCGGAATTCTCGAGTCTTACTGGACGGATTACCCGGAAGTCAGGATTCAACTCTACACCGGCACGTCAACCGCGATTCAAGACGAACTCCTCAGCGGGCGCGCGGAGGTCGGACTTTTCTATTCGTCTCCAAAATCGCGCGATCTCGAGGCGGAATCCCTCGGTGACGTGGAATTCGGCCTGGTTTGCTCTCCGAAAAACAAGCGCCTGGGCCGCGGGCGTTTCGACAAGGTCCTGCTCGAAGAGTCCTGGTTCATTGGTTCCCGCTCCGCGGACTACCGCGACCCTTATCCGGCGCTCGAGCTTTTGGCGAAGGCGGGCATCCGCCCGAATCTCGTGTTCGAAGCCAACAGTCAGGAAGTGCAGAAGCGAATGGCGATGCGAAAAATCGGATTCACCGTGCTGCCGGTTTTCATGGTGGCGGAAGAACTCGCCAGCGGTCGTCTCATTCGAATCCGCACGAAGCGTCCACTGTCGGTTCCACTCCGGCTCGTTCACCGAAAGGGTCGAACGCTCTCGCGTCCGGCCCAGGAGTTCATCCAGCGGCTTCGAACGGATCTGAAAACTTTCCACTAATCCCGCCTGAATCAGTCAACAGACAGGGCCAGTGTGCGGCCGGATAACGGTGCGAACTGCTCCCGACGACGAATTCGCGCGCTCTCGGATTCTCCCATCCGCTGAATCTGAGCTTTTTGCTTTGCCGTCAATTTATCGGCGATCTGCCGGCGTTTCGATCAATTTGTCGATCGCTTGTCGAAAACCTGACTCGTGGCATGCCGCTTGCGATTCGGGATCCAAACCGAGTTGTATGCCTCCCACAAACGTCTGTTGGCTCAGGTTTGTATCAGGGGGGTGCTTTTTTTAAGAGGGGTAAAACTCATGCGATCAAGACCAATACTCGCGCTGTGTCTCTTGCCGACGATCGTCGCAAGTTTACTCAGCCCCATCCAATACGGATGGCAACCTATCCCCGGAGGAATCGCGGCCGCGCAAGCGGACGATAATTCCTACGGAACCGAAATCGTCATCGAACAACAAAATCTCCGGATGGGCTACGGCACGTATGACGAAGCCGAAGTCACCGTTTCGGGCGTTCAGCAGGGCGATCCGGTCACTTGGTCGATCACGCACGATCAGCTGCCCGTCGGCATCGAACTTCTTTCGACAACCGATTCAAAAACTCTCCTCTTCGGAACTCCGCAATTCGAAGGCCAGTGGTGCTTCACCCTCGCCGCGAAGACCGACTCCGGTTTGCAAGCTTATAAAGAAGTCTGCCTCGTCGCGCTTGAGAACGACCAAGTTAATTACCCCCGCTTCAAGTCCGATCGTTTCTTGAACACGACGGTCAAAGGCCGAACCGTTCAGGAAAATATCGAACTCGCCCTCCAACCCAACCAGCGCGTCCGCGGCCAGCTCTTTGATGGAGATGTCCCGCAAGGCCTGAACATTCGCTTCGACGAAAATTCGCAGCGCTTCACCGTTCAAGGTCGCGTCGACGTGACCGGCACTTACGACTTCGTCCTTTCGATTCAAGACGGGTACGGCATCTCGACTTACAAACAATATCGCCTGACCATTCTCGATCAGGACGAACAGAACGGCGGGATCAGCTGTCCGTCGGGCTACTACTACGACACGAACCTCGGCTACTGCGTGCAGAACGAACATTCACGCTGCGCGGACGGGACGTACTACGAGCCTGAATACGGAGGATGCACTACGTTCCCGATACCGCCGACCACGATTCGTTGTCAGGCCGGTTATCACTTCGATCACTTCCTCTCGCAGTGCGTACGGAACGCGTATCCCCGCTGCCCGCTGAACTACCGCTGGGACGAGTACTATGATCGTTGCATTCGCCTCCCCTACAGTTGCGACAGCGGCTGGTACTATGATTGGGGCAATCAGTCGTGTCGTCCGACTTGGCCGGAAAGTAATTCCTGTGGGTACGGTTATTACTACGATCGTTACCTGAACCGTTGCGTTCGAAACGTCACTTCGTGCTCCTACGGATATTACTGGGATCGCTACGATGATCGATGCCGTCCGAACACGCGGTACTGCGGACCGGGCAGTCACTGGGATCCAATCTGGGATCAGTGCACGCCGCAACATTCTTACTGCGGACCCGGGATGGAATACGATCCGCATCACGGCGGCTGCGTCTATCGGCGCTGGGAACGGAGCTGCGCGCCTGGACATCATTATTCGCCTGTAACGAATAGTTGCGTCCCGGATTATCTCCCGCAGCCGCCTCCTCCACGCCCGCATCCGCCCGTGCCGTATCCGCGTCCGTACCCTCCGGTGCCGCCGCGTCCAATGCCGCCTCGCGAACGTCCGCCACGGCCGATACCTCCACCAACTCGCCCGGTTCCATATCCAAGACCTCCGGAACCGCGACCGCCGAATCCACGGCCGTATCCGCCGCAACCGCCTCATCCACGGCCACCGGAACCGCGGCCGCCGAATCCACGGCCGCCAACGCCGCGTCCGCCGGAACCACGCCCGCGTCCTCCCGAAGAACGGCCTCCGCCGCGTCCGCCAGAACCACGCCCACGGCCGCCCGAAGAACGGCCTCCGCCGCGTCCGCCAGAACCACGCCCACGGCCGCCCGAAGAACGGCCTCCGCCGCGTCCGCCAGAACCACGCCCACGGCCGCCCGAAGAACGGCCTCCGCCGCGTCC